>Ga0315906_10002989_pt1 | contig 22808 bp, 21 predicted proteins | sample LakEriMetagenome_4_FD_203526 | JGI IMG/M metagenome (GOLD analysis project Ga0315906, IMG submission 203526) | Freshwater fungal communities from buoy surface, Lake Erie, Ohio, United States - Buoy 2 MA122 | ecosystem: Environmental > Aquatic > Freshwater > Lake > Lake biofilm | place: USA...
TAAAAAGTATAAAGCTGATTGTGCATTTTTTTTAAATATTCTTCAATTTTTGGACTGCTACAAAAAATGAAAGGATAAATTTGTGAATGATTTAGCGTGACTTTAGTCACCAAAAAAGATTACTTATGAGCTCAAGCGGAATTGACTACGTACCAATAGTTCTCCAAATAGGAGTGATTGGTGGATTTGTTGCCTTTGTATTATTTATTACTCATTACTTAGGGCCGCGCTTAAAATCCAAAAAGAAGGATGCAAACTGGGAGTGTGGCGTTGAATCAAAAGGAGATGCCCGTTTTCCGGTATCTATTCGCTATTTTATGACGGCCATTCTTTTCGTATTGTTCGACGTTGAAGTCATCTTTTTCTATCCGTATGCGGTTAATTTCAAAACTTTGCAACTTGAGGGATTACTTGCGGTAATACTTTTTGTTGCGTTCTTTCTAATCGGTTTTTTCTACGTGCTTAAAAAAGGAGCTTTAGAATGGGAAAAGTAGAAGATCTTCAAGTAATCAACGGTGAAGGCTATCAGCTATCAACGTTGGATAAAGTAGTGGCTGCAGCTCGAAAAAATTCGGTTTGGCCCTTGCCTTTTGCCACTTCGTGCTGTGGAATTGAGTACATGGCTACTATGGGAAGCAATTATGACCTCGCGCGATTCGGTATGGAACGCATGTCGTTTTCACCGCGGCAAGCTGATTTGCTTATCGTAGCAGGAACAATTTCAAAGAAATTAGCCCCAATACTTAAACAGGTGTATGAGCAAATGGCCGAGCCTAAATGGGTATTGTCTGTAGGAGCTTGTGCTTCCTCGGGAGGTATTTTTGATACGTACAGCGTTCTTCAGGGAATTGATAGAGTTATCCCTGTGGATGTGTACGTTCCGGGATGTCCGCCTAGGCCTGAGCAAATCATTGATGGGATCATGAAAATTCACGAAATGGTCCAGAATGAACCACTTCGTCGGCGTTATTCTGACGAATATAAGGCCATTCTGAACAAATATGATATTGAAGGAAATGAAGAGTAAATTGGAGAATAATTCAGTGTTGGAGCTTCTGAAAGGTAAATTCGGTGAGCAGATCGAGTCTTCTGATGAACCATTCGATATGCTGACCATAGAAGTTTCTCCCGAAAGTATTCATGGTGTTATTTCTTGGTTGAAAAATGAGCCTTCTCTGGCGATTTCATTTTTGACCAATTTGGGGGCTGTTCACTATCCTGAAAATAAAGGAAGAGAGCTTGCTGTAGTATATCATTTACACAGCTTGACCAACAATTTCAGAATTCGAATAAAGGCGTTTTTGCCAATCGAAAATCCGGAGATCAGTTCACTAACAGACGTATATATTGGTGCGAATTGGATGGAACGTGAGACCTTCGATTTTTACGGAGTTATCTTTAAAGGACACCCTAACCTTAATCGTATTCTTAATGAAGATTCAATGGATTACTTTCCAATGAGGAAAGAATACCACCTCGAGGATGCAACCAGAGAAGACAAAGATGATCGTTTCTTCGGACGTTAATTGATTTTTTATGAGTCAGATAGATCAACATACAGGCAAAGAATCAGCAGGATTTGTTTCAACCGATACCATCGACGGTGAGATCTCTACACTTAATCTTGGTCCTACACACCCGGCGACACACGGAATTTTTCAAAATATTCTTCAGGTCGATGGTGAAAAGATTCTTTCTTCGGAGCAAACGGTTGGATACATTCACCGAGCATTCGAAAAATTAGCGGAAAGACGTCCCTATAATCAGGTGACTCCAATCACAGACCGTTTGAATTACTGTTCTTCACCCATCAACAATATGGGATGGGAAATGACAGTCGAAAAGCTAATAGGTGCGGATATCCCTAAACGTGTTGATTACATGCGTGTGATCATTATGGAGCTGGCCCGTATTGCAGATCATTTGGTATGTAATTCCGTGATAGGTGTGGATACCGGAGCGCTGACAGGATTTACGTATGTTTTTCAAGAGCGTGAAAAGATCTATGAGCTGTATGAAGAGGTTTGCGGTTCACGATTGACAACAAATATCGGTCGCATAGGCGGATTCGAGCGTGATTTCTCTGCTGAATTCTATAAAAAACTTGATAACTTCCTTAAGACTTTTCCAAAGGTATTTAATGAATTTGACAGTCTTTTGAGTAGAAACAGAATTTTTATGGACCGTACGATTGGTGCTGGACCAATTTCTGCAGAAAGAGCTTTGGAATATTCGTTTAGCGGTCCGAATTTAAGAGCTGCTGGAGTAGATTATGACGTTCGAGTGATGAATCCCTACTCGTCATATGAGGATTTCGACTTTATCATTCCAGTGGGAACACAAGGGGATACCTATGACCGTTTTCAAGTGCGACAGGAAGAGATTCGTCAGAGCTTACGTATTATTGAGCAAGCCTTGAAAAACATGCCTGAAGGAAGTTACAAAGCAGATGTTCCTGATTTCTATCTTCCGCCGAAAGAGGATGTATACAATAACATGGAGGCCTTGATCTATCATTTTAAGATCGTGATGGGCGAAACACCTGTTCCTGTTGGAGAGATTTACCATTGTGTGGAAGGAGGAAACGGAGAATTAGGCTTTTATCTGATAAGTGATGGAGGTCGTTCACCTTATCGTCTTCAATTTAGAAGACCATGTTTTATTTATTATCAGGCATATCCGGAAATGATCACTGGTTCCAATATCAGTGATGCCGTCCTGACACTGAGTAGTATGAATGTAATTGCAGGAGAATTAGACGCATAAGTTATGGGAAGTGCACATGTAGATCTGTCCAAAAGACACTCTGAAAAACCTTCATTCAGCCCCGAAAAACTTGCCGAAGTGAAGGCCTTAATGGATTCTTATCCTGAAGGAAAGCACAAAAGTGCATTGATACGTATTCTTCACATCGCAGAGGAAGAATTTGGAGGATGGTTGAGTATTGAGACCATGGATTACGTGGCCGAACTAATGAATATTCAACCAATCGAAGTATACGAGGTGGCCACTTTCTACACCATGTTTAACCTCGAACCCACGGGCAAATATGTGTTTGAAGTGTGTCGTACCGGGCCTTGTATGCTGGTAGGAAGTGACCAGATCATTGAGTACATCGAAGAAAAATTAAACATTAAGGTAGGGGAGACCTCCGCTGATGGTATGTTTACATTGAAAACTGCAGAATGCCTGGGCGCCTGCGGTTATGCTCCAATGTTACAGTGCGGAAAGAAGTTCCATGAACATTTGACAAAAGAACGTGTCGACGAGATCATTGCATCTTATCGGGAAGGTAAAGTCCCTAATTAATTGAAAAGATGGGAAGAAGAATACTTTTAGAAAACGATCATATTCCTGGCATTGAAACATTTGATGTGTATAGGAAACATGGCGGTTATCGATCTGTAGAGAAAGCACTTAAAAAGATGTCACCTGAACAGGTGGTAGAAGAAGTGCAGAAATCCGGTCTGAGGGGACGTGGAGGAGCAGGATTCCCAACAGGGATGAAATGGTCTTTTCTTGCAAAGCCGGAGGGTGTTCCGAGATATTTGCTTTGCAATGCGGATGAATCGGAACCGGGCACCTTCAAGGACAGATATCTGATGGAGAAACTCCCTCATTTATTGATCGAAGGGATGATCGTTTCGAGTTATGCGCTTGGAGCAAATCAGTCCTACATATACATCCGTGGTGAGTACATGTGGATCCTCGACATCCTTGAAAAGGCTATTGCGGAAGCAAAGGCAGCCGGATTTCTTGGAAAGAACATTTTAGGTTCGGGATATGATCTTGAATTGGGTGTTGCACCTGGTGGTGGAGCTTATATTTGTGGAGAGGAAACAGCTTTGATTGAATCTTTGGAAGGAAAACGTGGTAATCCGAGAATGAAACCACCATTTCCTGCAGTGAAAGGCTTGTGGGGGTGCCCTACCGTTGTAAATAATGTTGAAAGTATTGCTGCCGTTGTTCCAATTGTGAACGATGGAGGCGAAGAATATGCTAAGATCGGAATCGGGAAAAGTACCGGTACGAAGTTGATCTCTGCGAGTGGGAACTTGGTTCGTCCGGGCGTCTATGAGATTGAAATGGGTATTACTGTGGAAGAATTTATCTACGGAGACGACTATTGCCGAGGGATTGCCTACAACAAAAAAATGAAAGCATGCGTTCCCGGTGGATCGTCTGTTCCGATTCTTCCTGCTCATCTGGTGACTAAAACAGCAACAGGTGAAGATCGTTTGATGTCTTATGAAAGCTTGGCTGACGGTAGTTTTGCTTCAGGTTCAATGCTTGGTTCCGGTGGATTTATCGTGTTTGATGAAGATCAGTGTATCGTTCGAAATACGTGGAATTTTGCCCGTTTCTATGCACACGAATCGTGTGGACAATGTTCACCTTGTCGTGAAGGAACAGGATGGATGGAGAAAGTATTGCATCGTTTGGAACATGGTACAGGAAACATGCACGACATCGACTTATTGGCTGAAATCAACAAAAAGATCGAAGGAAATACAATTTGTCCGCTTGGTGATGCAGCGGCATGGCCTGTAGCAGCTGCGATTCGTCACTTCCGTGAGGAGTTTGAGTGGCATGTGACCAACAGAGAAGAAGCGCAAAGAAAGAACTACGGGTTATTAAAGGAATCCGTAGCGTAAAAACGAATTAAAATTCAGAACTATGGTAAAGGTTACCATTGATGATGTTCAAATAGAAGTAGAAGAAGGGACAACGATCCTCAATGCTGCTCGTAGTGTGGGTGGGGAGCTTGTACCACCTGCAATGTGTTACTACAGTAAACTACCTGGAACTGGCGGTAAATGCCGTACGTGTTTGGTTGAGGTTGCTCAAGGTTCTGAGAAGGACCCGCGCCCGATGCCTAAACTCGTCGCTTCATGTTCTACAGCTGTAATGGATGGTATGGTAGTAAAAAATAAGACCAGCGAACGCGTTCAACAAAATCGTGGAGGTGTCGTCGAGTTTCTTTTGATCAATCACCCCCTGGATTGTCCTATTTGTGATCAGGCAGGTGAATGCCATCTTCAGGATCTTGGTTTCGAACATGGAGGTGCCAAAACCCGCTATGAGGAGGAACGCAGAACTTTTGACCCAATAGATATTGGCAATAAGATCAAGTTACACATGAACCGTTGTATTCTTTGTTACAGGTGCGTTCATGTTGCAAATCAATTGACTGAAAAACGTGTTCATGGTGTACTTCATCGTGGGGAACATGCTGAGATCAGCACCTACATTGAAAATGCAATTGAAAATGATTTCTCCGGAAACATGATCGATGTTTGTCCCGTTGGCGCATTGACAGATAAAACATTTCGATTTAAAAGCCGTGTTTGGTTTCTTAAACCGATGGAGGCTTCTTGTGAGTGCACAAAATGTTCCGGTAAAGCGGTTGTATGGATGTTCGGGAATGAAATCTATCGTGTCACGGCGAGAAAGGATGCTTATGGAGAAGTAGAGGATCAAGACGGAAAAGCCGGATGGATCTGTAATGACTGCCGTTTTGAAAAGAAGGATGCATCCAAATGGAACATTTTGGGTCCTAGAAAGATTGATAGGCATTCTGTTATTTCTCAAGGACACTACCTGAGTCCACGATCTGGTTCCCAAAAAAAGATCAGCTAAATGGAAACAAGTGAGATCATAGAAAAATTGGCACTCATCGTAACGCTTTTTGCTGTTACATTGGGAATAGCGGCGTATGCGACTTATTTTGAGCGTAAAGTAGCCGCTTGGTTTCAGGACAGAGTTGGTCCCGACAGAGCAGGTCCGTTTGGAATATTGCAGCCGCTTGCTGATGGTGGAAAATTATTTTTCAAAGAAGATTTTATTCCGGATCAGGCTGAAAAATGGTTGTTTATCTTGGGCCCTGGAATTGCCATGTTTACGGCTCTAATGACAGGTTCTGTTATTCCCTGGAGTTCTGATCTCGCATTGTTTGGTCAGCAGGTTGCACTTCAGGTCGCAGATGTAAACATCGGAATATTATTTATTATGGGGTTCCTGTCTATTGGGGTGTATGGTATCATGATCGGCGGATGGGCATCAAATAATAAGTATTCTTTGTATGGAGCAATTCGGGCAAGCTCGCAGATGATCTCCTATGAATTGGCTATGGGTATCTGTGTCATTACCGTAGTCATGCTGTCCGGCAGTCTTAGCTTGAGAGATATAGTCAATGCACAACATGGTATGAATTGGAACGTGTTTTATCAACCGGTAGGATTCGTAGTGTTTTTCATCTGTGCGTTAGCCGAAACGAATAGAGCGCCTTTTGATCTTCCCGAGTGCGAAAGTGAGTTGATTGGAGGATACCACACAGAATATGGTTCGATGAAAATGGGCTTTTATCTCTTTGCAGAATACGTGAGTTTATTTACATCTTCGGCAGTCATCTCAGTTCTTTTCTTTGGGGGTTATAATTTCCCGGGAATGGATAATTTCTCAGGGAATACTTTAGCCATCCTTGGCCTCGTTGCTATGTTTGGTAAAACATTCTTCTTTGTGTTTGTATTCATGTGGATTCGTTGGACACTTCCACGTTTCCGATTTGATCAACTGATGCATTTGGGGTGGAAAAGTTTAATTCCGATTTCTCTGTTCAATTTATTGATTACAGGATTGGTAGTAGCCTTCAAAGAAGGCTGGTTTAATTAACGAAATAGTTATGCAAAGCTTAACTGATAGAAAAAAGGTTGTTTCAGACAAAAAAATGACATTCATGGAACGCATTTATCTTCCTGCTATTTTGGGAGGTATGTGGATTACATTCAAGCACCTTTTCAGAAAAAACAACACGGTGAAATACCCGGAAGAGACTCGTCCAATTGCACCTGTCTACAGAGGTCAGCATGTTTTAAAGAGGGATGAGCAAGGACGTGAAAATTGTACGGCTTGTGGATTGTGTGCTGTTGCATGTCCTGCTGAGGCCATTACAATGGTAGCTGCGGAACGAGAAAAAGGGGAAGAACATCTATATCGCGAAGAGAAATATGCCGAAACATATGAGATCAACATGTTGCGTTGTATTTTCTGTGGATTGTGCGAAGAAGCATGCCCGAAAGAAGCTATTTTTCTTACGGACAGAATTGTCCCGTCAAATTTTGAAAGAAACGAGTTCGTTTATGGCAAAGACAGACTCGTAGAAGATTTAAATGACCGTATTGACATCACCAAACGTCAGAACACGGGTAAAAGAACAGAGAAATGAGTTTACAACTGATCACTGCACTGCTTGGAGGGTTGACCGTTGGTTCAGCCTTGATGGTAGTTTTGAGCAAGCACCCCGTTCGAAGTGTGCTATATCTGGTACTTACGTTCTTTTTAATTTCATCGAATTACATTTTGATGAATGCGCAATTTATTGCAGTCGTGAACATCATCGTTTACGCGGGTGCAATTATGGTTCTCTTCCTTTTTGTACTCATGCTTCTCAATCTTAAAAAAGAAAACGAGCCGCAGACTTCCCTAACGATCAAATTGCTGAGTGTCATTTCAGGAGGAATTTTATTCACCGTATTTATCGCTGCGTTGAAGGATGGAGCTGTGATTGCTTCATCTGGATTGTTAGAGAATAATGACCAGGGATTGGTTCAAAATCTCGGTCAGTTGCTATTTACCAAGTACGTTCTGCCTTTTGAAGTGTCTTCAGTTCTCTTTATCGCGTCCATGGTCGGTGCGGTAATGCTGGCTAAACGAGAAAAACAAACGATTGATTGATATGACTTTGGCAAGTATTTTCCAGATGGGTGTTTCTATTGAGTTCTATATGGTGCTCTCCACACTCTTGTTTTGCATTGGTGCCGTAGGTGTAATGGTTCGTAGAAATGCTATCATTCTTTTAATGTGTATTGAACTTATGCTGAATGCAGTAAACCTGCTTTTGGTCGCTTTTTCAACGTATTTTGGGAAGGCGGATGGTCAGATTTTCGTGTTCTTTATAATGGTTGTGGCAGCTGCTGAGGCTACTGTAGGTTTATCTATTCTGGTAATGGCATACAGAAACCTTAGAACCACCGATGTTGGTTTGTTCAATAAATTAAACGGATAAGATGGCAGTAGATAAATTGATACTTACGATCCTTGCTCTTCCGCTTATTGGCGCCTTGATTAATGGGACCATGGGGAAAAGTATCCCGAAAATAGTGGTGGGGTCCCTTGCGACAGGAGTGATGTTTGTTGCTTTTGCACTTTCTTTATTGGTTTTTACAATAGCCTCTGATCCAATACCACCCATTCATTTGTTCAAGGTAATTCATTTGGAAAATCTTGAATTGAATGCACGTCTTCAGGTCGATGGTCTTTCAACGCTGATGCTGTTGATTGTAACGGGTGTCGGTTCCCTCATTCATTTGTTCTCTATGGGATACATGAAGGAAGATGAAGGCTATTACAAGTTCTTTACCTACCTGAATTTATTCATTTTTGCCATGCTGATTCTCATTCTGGGAAGCAACTACTTCATGTTGTTCTTCGGTTGGGAAGGCGTGGGAATCTGCTCTTATTTATTGATCGGATTTCACTACAGCGATGCAGAGAAAGGCATGCTCAATGGGATTGCGGCGAGAAAGGCGTTCATCATGAACCGGATTGGTGACCTGGGGTTGTTGATTGCTTTGTTTTTGATGTTGATGCAATTTGGAACGCTGGAATATAAGGAAGTTGGAAACGCAATCCTCGCTGGAGACCTTCCATCAGCATGGATGCTTTTTGGAATTACTGTGTGCCTTTTCATTGGCGCAACGGGGAAATCTGCTCAGATACCGCTATTTACTTGGTTGCCAGATGCAATGGCTGGACCAACCCCTGTTTCAGCATTGATCCACGCTGCAACGATGGTAACGGCAGGTATTTTTCTGGTAGTTCGGTCAAACTTCTTATTTGAGAACGCTCCGCATACTCAAGAAATCATCTTGTATATAGGACTGGCAACGTCCCTATTGGCTGCGTTCATGGCCATGCGTCAGAATGACATCAAAAAAGTGCTGGCGTATTCTACCGTTTCTCAGCTTGGATTTATTTTCGTTTCTCTTGGAATGGGAGGGTATGTAGCGGCAATGTTCCACGTTACGACGCACGCATTTTTCAAAGCATTGTTGTTCCTTGGTTCAGGAAGCGTCATCCATGCGATGCATCACGAACAGGATATCCGTAAAATGGGTGGATTGAAAAAATACATTCCAATTACGCATATCACTTTTTTAATCGGTACCTGTGCTATTGCTGGATTGCCATTGCTTTCCGGATTCTTTTCTAAGGATGAGATTCTTGCACACGCTTTACATCATAATGTGGTGATCTACGTGATTATGGCCATCAGTGCTTTGCTCACGGCGATCTACATGTTTCGTCTGTATTTTGTGGTTTTCCACGGTGAATTCCGAGGTGATGACCATACCAAACATCATTTACATGAATCTCCTTTGAACATGACCATCCCTTTAATCGTACTTGCCGTCCTTTCTGTAGTCGGTGGTTTACTGAATATGCCGTCTCTTTTTGGTGGAAACCATTGGCTGACTGAATATTTGAAACCCACATTAGGAAACAAGGTTGCTGAAGTTCATTTGTCCGATGGACAAACGATGATGCTGATGGGAGTAGCTTCAGTTTTGGCACTGGGTGCACTCTTCTTTGCATTCGTAAAATTCGTTAAGAACAGCAGTGTTCCGGAGACGGATGAACAACTTTCCGGTTGGGCTAAGTTATCAGCCAATAAGTTGTATGTAGATGAATTGTATGATTTCCTATTCGTTAAACCAGTTGAATGGGTATCTGAAGCTCTTCATAGGTTTGTAGAACTTTTAGCTCTCAACAAGCTCGTGGAGGGAATTGCACACGTGATTGATTATACAGGCGTAGTCGCAAGAAAATGGCAAACCGGCGTGGTGTCATCCTATCTGTTTTGGATGGTGTCAGGTATCATTGGTTTAATGGTGTATTACATAGTAAAGTTTTAAGTTTTGGATCTGTATCTTATACCTTTCGCATTTGTTCTATTGTCAGTACTGGCGCCATCTAATCTGGTGCGTTACGTCGGGCTGATTGGTGCGCTCGCGGCAACTGTATCCACGTTGGTGCATGCTGTGAATTATTTTCCCGGTTCTACTGTTATTTTATTTGAACCAGGTGCGGTAACTTCCTATGGGCTTACCTTTAAAATGGGTTATGATGGGATTGGACTGCTCATGGTTCTTCTTGTCAATGTCGTGACTTCACTTATACTGCTTTCTAATTTAAACAGAGAGGTGGCCTCAAGTAAAGCATTCAATGCGATGACCTTGCTTATGCAATTTGGTTTGGTTGGCGTGTTCACGGCATTTGACGGAATCATGTTTTATGTTTTTTGGGAGCTCACGCTGATTCCGATTTTCCTAATTTCATATTGGTACGGAGGACCAGATAGAAAACCTGCTTTACTCAAATTCTTTATTTACACGTTCGTTGGCTCTCTGGCAATGCTTCTAAGCTTAATCGCACTTGGCACGTATGTGGATAATTATTCTTATGAAAGCTTGGTAGCTATACAGTTGTCAACGAAAACAGCGTTCTGGATTATGTCAGGGTTTTTTCTTGCTTTTGCCATCAAGATTCCCCTGGTCCCCTTCCATACCTGGCAGCCAAATACGTATACGCAAGCACCAATGGCAGGAACCATGTTGCTCTCTGCGCTGATGTTGAAAATGGCGTTGTATGGGATGATTCGATGGATGATTCCTCTTGCTCCGGAGGCGCTCAATGATTTCAAATGCATCATAATTACTCTTGGTGTTACAGGGGTAGTTTATGCTGCTCTCATTGCCATTAAACAATCGGACATTAAACGATTGTTTGCATTCGCGTCTATCAGTCACGTTGGACTGATCGCTGCAGGAATTATTCTTTTTAACGAAGAAGTTCTTGGAGCTTCTCTCATTCAAATTGTCAACCACAGTTTGGTAGCTCTTGGTCTTTTTCTGGCTGCAGGCATACTCGAGGACAGATTGGGAACCCGTGAATTGAGTGAAATGGGAGGTATTGCGAAACTGGCGCCTCGCTTTGCATTCTGGTTTGCAGTAATTGCCTTTGCTTCGGTCTCTGTACCGTTTACTTCCGGATTTATAGGTGAATTTCTACTTTTGAAGGGATTGTACGGGTATCACTGGCTGGTAGGATTGATTGCAGGTACAACGCTTGTTTTTGGAGCGGTCTATACCTTTAGAGCATATCAGTTGAGTATGTATGGAGCTCCCAAACTTGATGCGTTCAGTGACTTACAATGGAATGAGATCGCTGTATTTTTGATTGTGTCGGTACTCATTGTTTTAATCGGGATATTTCCTCAATGCCTTCTGAATTTTGTTGGTCCAAGTTTGGATATGGTCATTCAATCTGTTCAACCTGTTAAACCTTTTTAATTACACCTTATGGATGCATTAATAGTCGTTTTTGTTACAGGTTTGATCGCTATGTTCATTGCTATGGCAAAGAAGCCTGTGCTTGTGTTGACTACCGCTGTTGTAGGTCTCCTTGGGGCTATTGCGTTGTTGGCCATGCAGATACAAAATCCGTATAACCTTATTAATTATGAGGGATTGAGTTTTGATGGAATTGCCATCATGTATTCCATTCTGACGCTTGTCTTTGGTTTGCTGATTATACTGGGTGGATACGCATATTTCAGCCGAGAAACAGAGCATACAGGAGAATACATCTCATTAATTCTCTTTTCATTGGTTGGTTCGATGTGTATGATTGGGTTTACGGACATGTTCCTGTTTTTCCTTGGACTAGAGATTTTGTCAATCCCTGTTTACGTACTGGCCGGATCACAAAAGAAGAACCTTTTCTCCACGGAGGCTTCCTTAAAGTACTTTTTTACAGGTTCTTTCGCTACAGGAATACTTCTGTTCGGGATTGCATGGATCTATGGAGCAACCGGGAGCTTTAGTATTTCAGAAATTTCCAATGCCATAGGTGAAGGCCGCGCATCGGGTACGATGTTGGGTGTGGGAATCCTGTTGCTCATGGCTAGTTTTCTCTTTAAGATTGGTGGAGCACCGTTTCATTTTTGGAGTCCGGATGTGTATTCGGGAAGTCCGAATATTGTGACCGGTTACATGGCTGCTGTGGTAAAGTTGTCAGGTTTGATCGCTTTCATGAAACTGTTTACGTTTGTGTTCAGAGATGCTTCTGATGTGTGGGTAAGTGCCTTGTATGTTCTGGCAATTCTAACCATGTTTGTTGGAAACTTGTCGGCCATCAGACAGGTAAAGTTCAAGAGAATTTTAGCGTATTCCAGTATTGCCAATGCAGGATATGCCTTGTTGGTCATTCTTCCCTCCAGCAATGACTTGTTTGCTAGTCTAAATGCCCTGCAGTTTCTGTGGTTTTATATTCTGGGATATGGCTTATCGGTGATCATGTTGATTGTCATCTCGCTTACGGTAGAAAATGAGTCGGATGACTTGGAAGCATATCGTGGAGCAGGTAAAAAGAATCCATGGATTGGTTTCTTTCTTGCTGTTGGTTTACTTTCACTCGCAGGTATTCCACCGCTCGCAGGATTCTTCGGGAAATACATGGTCTTTTCACATGCCTACAAAATGTATCCTGAGCTTGTGATTGTGGCGGTTATCAATTCTGGAATCGGTATTTACTATTACCTTAAGATCTTTATGACGTTTATGGCTTCGGATCATTCGGAAGAAACGGAAAAACCGAAACCTTGTGTGTTACAGTACATCGTTTTGGCGATTTGTGCCATCGGTTTGCTTGTAGGGCCGTTTGTGTTGATGTGATGTTTTCTTCAATAGCTCATTCCAAAATGCCAGAGCGGAATGCTATTTTGATACCCGAATAAGATGTCATCTTTCACTAAGTATGCATTCGATAGCCCTGCAATTTGTTTTTTCGTTTTGCTTTTTCCTCCTACCTCAAAAATGGCATTTTCAATCTGAAAATCGGCGTGTTCGTGGCTAAAAATCGAATGGTCTAATTTCATTTGATTCAGGAAAAATGTTTCTCGAACATTCCCGATATCCGTTGCCTGTGAACCGATAGCATACATCAGATTAGGATTGTCAAGATAGATCTTTTCTGTTTTTCCCATTGCTCGTATTCCTTGGGACTTGTCTCTAAGTTGCATTATGATGCCTGCTCTCTCAAAATAATGCAGGAATTCCACGATTTGATTTCGATGCACATCAACTAGTTCAGCTATTTTGGTTGCATTGGGTTTGAATGGAACACTCTTAGCGATGATGGAAAGTAATTGTTTCATTTTTATGGCTGTTCCAACATTCATTTTAGCATACATGGGAATATCTGTCTCGATAGTCATATTCAAAATATTGTTCAATCGTATCTCATAGTCTGGTTCATTGAAAAAAGGATAATACCCATGTTTGAGGTAATTTTTAAAATGCATGAGTGGAAATTCAATGCCGTTTAGCTCAACTGAATTGTTGACTATCTGTTCGAGCGAATAGGGTTGAATAGATGTATGATGAATCAGATTCAAATATTCGCGGAATGAGAAGCCTTTGAGGGTATAACGAATAACACGTCTACTAAGATCGTCCGTTCCTTTGTACAGATCGAGAATGGATGAACCGGTAATAATGATTTTTAGATGTGGAATGTTGTCATACATCATTTTGATCTCCTTAGACCAATTGGAATATTTGTGAATTTCATCGATGAATAGATATTCTCCACCGTTCATGCGGAATTGAGTAGCAAGGTCGAATAAGGTATTGGATGAAAAATAAAAGTCGTCAGCACTTACATACAAGGATTTTTGAATCGAGCAGTTTAATTTTATGTGTTGCAATAAGAGTGTTGTTTTTCCCACACCACGCGCTCCAAGGATGGCGATGACCCTGTTTTCCCAATTTATTTTCGGATGTAAATACCTTACGAGACGTGTATCGGTTTTCTCAATCAGTGCTCGAAATTGAGCGATTAATCGTTCCATGTTCATCAATTTGGAACAAATATATAAAAACGCTAAAAAAAAGTAGCGAATAATTAATTAAAGAATAAAAAAAAGTAGCGAAAAGTGTATTAATGGTAAAAATAAATTGGCAAAATCAATTAATAACTCCCAATTGGTTAAGATTTAAATTCTAACGTTTGTAATGTTGTCCCAACTTTTGGTTACAATTCTATTTTTTACAGCAGGATTGTATCTCCCAAAAGGGATGGTTAATTTTCAAACTTTAATAAATCGAAGGATACTCGAATGGATCTACCTCGTGCATGATGGCATATGCTTTTTCCACGATGTCGTCAATGCTTGGTTTCGAGAAGTAATCTCCATCCGAACCATAGGCCGGTCGGTGATCTTTCGCGCTTAAGGTTTGTGGTGCAGAATCCAGGTGATAGTAGCCTTTTTGTTCTACCAAAATTTTATCTAGCATATATCCTGTCGCGCCACTGCTCACGTCTTCGTCGATGATCAATAGACGGTTGGTCTTCTCCAATGATTTAGCGATCACATGATGGATATCAAATGGCAAGAGCGTTTGGACATCGATCAGCTCTACATCAATGCCCATTTCTGCGAGTTGCTTGCAGGCTACCTCACACAAGTTAAATGTAGAACCATAAGAAACCAGTGTCAGGTCTGTGCCTTGACGCACAATTTCAGGAACTCCGAGCGCTTCTTTGAATTCGCCGATATTTGTCGGCATCGGTTCTTTGGTACGGTAACCGTTCAAAGGTTCAATCACCAATGCCGGTTCGTCTGCTTCCATCAATAAATTATAAAAACCGGCTGCTTTGGTCATGTTTCGTGGCACACACACATGCATTCCGCGAATGGAATTCACGATCATTCCCATAGGTGAACCGGAATGCCAGATACCTTCTAGTCGGTGACCGCGTGTACTAATGATCAACGGTGCTTTTTGACCTCCTTTGGTTCGGTATTGAACGGTTGAAAGATCATCAGACATTACTTGAATTGCATACAGTAGGTAATCCAGATACTGGATCTCTGCGATTGGACGCAAGCCACGCATGGCCATACCAATTCCCTGACCTATAATCGTACATTCCCGGATTCCTGTGTCGGAAACACGCAAATCACCAAAGGTTTCCTGCATGCCTTCCAGTGTTTGATTCACTCCGCCAATTTTTCCTGCGTCTTCGCCAAAGACAAGTGCCTCGGGGTACTTGTCAAGAATTTTTTTGTAGTTGTCACGCAGAATAATTCTACCATCTTCTTGTCGATTGGATCCGTCATATTCAGGCGCAACTGCTCTGATTTTCAAAGCAGCATGTTTTGAGTCAGAGTGCAATAGGGAGCTGTATCTGTCATGATTTTTTTGTTGAACAGATTGTATCCAATGTGATAGAGCAGCTTTTGATGCAGTCGTTTCTTCCCGTAACATTCTGAGAACTTTTCTTGCTGCACTCATCACATCTTTGCGAATAGGTTCAAACGTGTTTTCAAGAGCCTCGGCCTCCTTCAGGATAAATACACCGTTCGGACTTTCTTCAGCAGCTTTTTTAATGAGTGCAATCGCCTCTTTCAATTCTTGTTTAATATCATCGCTGAAGGCCTTCCATGCTTTGGACTTAGATTCCCTCACATGTTCTTTGGCTTCCTTCTGAATCTGGTCCAGTTCCTCTGAGCTGGCAAGTTGTTGATCGCCTGCGTTGAATGATAAAATCCACTCTTTGAACTTCTGTATACAATCGAAATCATTTTCCCATTGCAGACGTTCCGGTGATTTATAGCGTTCGTGTGAACCTGACGTACTGTGTCCTTGAGGTTGATTGACTTCTTTGACATGTACTAAAACCGGAACATGTTCTTCCCGTGCAAGCTTGACCGCTTTCTCATACGTTTCACACAAATGCGCATAGTCCCACCCTTTAGTTACAAAGATTTCATAGCCGGACTTATCTTTCGTACGTTGCATTCCTGCGAGCGCTTCAGAGATACTTCCTTTGGTTGTTTGAAATTCTCTTGGAACAGAGATTCCGTAGCCATCATCCCAAACGGACATGACCATGGGAACTTGCAAAACTCCGGCAGCGTTTATGGTCTCCCAAAATGGTCCTTCTGAGGTGGAAGCATCGCCGATCGTTCCGAAAGCTACTTCATTGCCTTTATTGCTGAATTTTTTAAATCGCTCAATTTCCTGAAGCGTGGCATTGTTTCTATAAATTTTTGATGCTTGTGCCAGTCCCAACAAACGTGGCATCTGACCTGCCGTGGGAGAAATGTCGGATGAGCTGTTCTTTTGTTTCATCAGGTCGATCCATTCACCGTCTTTATCCAAATTTCTAGTTGAATAGTGGCCACCCATCTGTCGTCCTGCCGATTGAGGTTCAATATCGACGTCAGTGTGTGCATACAGGCCAGCGAAATACTGCTCGATATTCAATTGTCCTATGGCCAGCATGATCGTCTGGTCTCTGTAATACCCTGAACGGAAGTCGCCATCTCTGAATTGCTTGGCTAAAGCGATTTGAGCCAATTCTTTTCCATCGCCGAAAATTCCAAACTTAGCTTTACCGGTTAGGACTTCTTTTCTTCCAAGAAGCGATGCTTCACGGGAAATGTTTGCCAGTCGAAAATCTTGCAATACGGTATTTCTGAATGTATCAAAATCCAGTGATTCAGATGTTTCTGCAACAGATGCTTTTGCCATAGAAAGGTTTTAGTAGTTCAAATTTAATCAAATTGGAGGTACACGGATGATTTCGCAAGGGAATCCTTATTTTTGTTTTGTGCGATTAAAAGAGGTTTACAAAAAGTATTTTCCGTATTTCGTGGATGTTTGGCAGTACCTTGTGATCATCCTTATTTTTATCGTCGCCTCTATTTTTATATTATGACCCCACGTTGGTCCTTTGGTTTTCGTTTTGAGTGTATGGTGAAATTAATTACAACGTTTATCTTTCTAATGGTTTTATCACCACGCATTTTGGGGCAGAATATTTCCCAGCTTGCCCGTGTAGATTATCAGGACTTACATCAGGCAAACCTCAATGATGTTTGGGGATATGTAGATGAAACCGGCAAGGAATACGCCATTGTCGGCACTTCTAAAGGAACGTCGGTACTGGATATTTCTAATCCTTCAGCTCCGGTTGAAGTCTTTTGGGTGGCAGGTTCGCAGTCCATTTGGAGAGATCCATGTGTTTATGGCGATTACGCCTACATCACGACCGAAGCAGAAGACGGAATGACGATAATTGATCTATCACCGTTGCCTGGATCTACCGAATTGCAATCCTATATTTATACAGGTACTACACCTTCTTTGCTTTCTGCGCACACGTGTTTCGTGGATGAAAATGGATACGCCTACCTTTTTGGTTCTAACATCGGGAATGGTGGGGTGCGCATTTTGGATGTACAGACAAATCCAACTGCTCCAGTTGAGGTGGGTAGTTTTGATACATGGTATGTTCACGATGGATTTGTGAGAAATGACACGATGTTCCTCGCACACATCAATGATGGTTTTGTGAGTCTCGTTGATGTTACTGACAAGACGACCCCACAGCTTTTAGGGACGCAAACAACGCCAAATAATTTTTCTCACAATGCATGGCCATCTGCTGATGGACAAGTTGTTTACACTACAGATGAAGTATCTGGTGCGTACGTGACCTCTTATGACATTAGCGACCCGCAGAATATGGTGGAATTGGATCGCTTTGCCAACTCTCCCGGCAGTGGGGTGCCACCGCATAACACGCATGTGTTAGGGGATTACCTTATCACCAGTTATTATTCGGATGGAGTGGTGATCAATGATATTACCTATCCCGACAACATTATTCGGGTTGGGCAATTCGATACCTATCCTGGTCAAACTGCCGGATTTGATGGATGCTGGGGAGTGTATCCTTTTTTTCCGTCAGGAAATATAGTAGCAAGCGACATTACCGAAGGATTGTTTGTCCTCGGAGTGAACTACCAAAAGGCTTCTTATCTCGAGGGATTAATCACTGATGCAGTTACTGGCTTGCCTATTGCATCTGCTGATATTCAGATTTCCACAGATCAGCACATAGAAAGCTCCAGAATTGATGGGACGTATAAAACAGGTGTTCTTGGAACCGGGACGTTTGAGGTCCTGTATTCCAAAGTCGGATATTATCCGCTGACAGTATCAGTTACTTTATCCCAGGGTTCAATTGCAGTGAGTAATGTTCAGATGGTTCCGATACCACCCTATCAATTGACAGTGAATGTATTGGAAGAGGGAACATTGCTGCCAATACTGGATGCTCAAATACTTCTTCAGGCGTACCTTATAGAGCACAACGGTCTTACAAATGGTTTAGGCCAAGAAACGCTTACCTTGTATTACCAAGAGATTTATGGGGTGACTGTTGCGAAATGGGGCTATTTTCCATCTTGCTTCGAACAATTTATTGATAACACTACGAATACATTGAATATCTATTTGCAGAAAGGATACCACGATGAATTTTCTTTCGATCTGGGCTGGCAGATTTCAGGTACCGCCACCTCCGGTCACTGGGAGCGGGGTGTTCCAAATCCTACTCCGGGAGGAGCTGCGCCGGGATCAGATGGAGATTACGATTGTTCAGATAAGGCATATGTTACGGGAAATGATCCGACATTCAATCCTGATGTAGATGATGTGGATGGTGGGATAACGGTGTTGACTTCGCCAACGATGGATCTCTCGGGGTATACAAATCCACACCTCAATTTCTATTATTGGTTTTTTTGCATGCATGGAAATCCGCCGGATGACACCATGAATGTTGTTGTGAACAATGGGGCAGTGGCGGTAACCGTAGCATCCATTCCTCCTGATGAAGCAATTTTTTATCAGTGGAACGCCAAGAGCATCAGACTTTTGGATTACCTCCCAAGTAGCACCTCTATGACGGTTTCTTTCCGCATATCCGATTACGATCCCAATGTCAATATTACGGAGGCAGGTGTGGATTACTTCTACATTTCCAATGCGAATGTAACAGGGCTTTCTGAAGAAATGAATATAAGTGAGGTTTACCCGGTTCCTGCCACCGATAAGATTTTATTGAAAGGCATTACTTCAGGGAATTACACGATCCGAGACCTCCGTGGCACTTGCGTTGCTTTTGGAATAATTAGTTCGGATCAGTCAGAGATTCAGATTTCGCATCTTGCCAGCGGAAGCTACCTTTTGGAGTTGGAGGATCAGGTTTGGCGCTTTATAAAAGAATGATTGTTGAATACTGTGCGCTGAATCTTTGAATTGGCGTAACGCTTTAATTATCTTTGCTTCCTGTATCAATTGTTAGATTTGACTGAACAAAAGCATATTTCCGTCGTCGTACCTTTGTTTAACGAAGAAGAATCACTTTCTGAACTTCAGTATTGGATTGCGCGTGTAATGGAAGCAAACCAGCTGTCTTATGAGGTGATCTTCGTGGATGACGGAAGTAAAGATCGTTCATGGAATGTCATTGAAGAGTTGTCCGCAAAAAACAAATCTGTTAAAGGGATTAAATTTCAGCGGAATTATGGAAAATCTGCTGCGTTGCAGATGGGGTTTGAGGCAGCGACCGGAAAGGTGGTGATAACGATGGATGCGGATCTCCAGGATTCCCCGGATGAAATCCCCGAATTGTACAGAATGATCATGGAGGAGGACTATGATGTCGTTTCCGGATGGAAGAAAAAGCGATTTGACCCCATTACAAAAACACTTCCGACAAAACTTTATAACTGGGCCGCACGTCAACTTACGGGCATCAAATTGCATGATTTTAATTGTGGCCTCAAAGCTTATAAATTAGCCGTTGTAAAAAGTATAGAGCTTTACGGTGACATGCACAGGTATATTCCACCATTGGCAAAATATGCAGGATTTACCAGAATTGCGGAGAAAGTAGTGCAGCATCAGGCAAGAAAATATGGAACCACGAAATTCGGAATTAGTAGATTCCTGAACGGTCCATTGGATTTACTCTCCGTTGTTTTTATGGGGAAGTTTGGAAAAAAACCAATGCACCTTTTTGGAGCACTCGGCACACTCATGTTTTTCGTCGGTTTTCTTTTTGCTTTATACATTGGGATCGACAAATTATTTCTGCATACCACGGCAAGACTAATTTCTCAGCGGACAGAGTTTTATCTCGCACTGACTGCGATGATCATTGGTGTTCAATTTTTTCTTGCAGGATTTATTGCTGAGCTGATCGGTAGAAATTCTTCTACAAGGAATGTATATCTAATTGAAAAGCAAATTGGATAAGAAGGAATGGTTGGTGGATAAAACCTGGACCCTTTTCTTGGACAGGGATGGGGTGATTAATGAGCGAATCATGGATGCATATGTCACAAATCTGGAGGAATTTCATTTTCTTCCGGATGCACCTGAGTCGATAGTTTCGCTGTCAAAATTATTCGGACTTGTCTTCGTTGTTACAAACCAACAAGGCATTGCAAAGGGACTGATGACCGAAAGTAACCTTCAGGAGATTCATCGTTTTATGATGCAGAAAATTGAAGATATGGGAGGTAGGATTGCTCAATGTTATTACGCGCCGGATCTTTCAGGGCCAAAAAACTACCTAAGAAAACCAAAACCGGGAATGGCTTTGTTGGCTCAGCGTCAACATAAAATGGTGGAGTTTAGCCGCTCTGTTATGGTTGGTGACACGGATTCAGACATTATTTTTGGTAAAAACCTTGGTATGAAAACTGTAAGAATCGAGACGGAAGAACCAATTGGTGTGATCGCTGATCTTACTTTTAGTAGTCTTTCAGAGTTTAAAGCATTTCTATTGTCATGAACAGAGTATTATTTTTCATCCTATTCCTTTCAGGGACGCTTCATTCTCAGAATGTAACAGATGCGAACGGGTTGAAACAAGGTCCTTGGTACAAATTATATCCTAAATCCAAGGTGTATCAATACAAAGGTCAATTCAAGGATGACAAACCCATAGGGACATTCACTTATTATTACGAGTCCTCAAAAATTAAAGCAGTTGTCAAGCATGTTGATGGAAGCAACAGGTCAGAGGCAGTGTTTTATCATGAAAACGGAGTTTTTATGAGTAAAGGCATCTATAAGGATCTTAAAAAAGACTCTGTGTGGTGTAATTACGGCCCTTCGGGTAAAATAAGCAACAAGGAAACATACAAGAACGATCAGTTACACGGAAAAAAAACGATCTTTTATGTTCCGGCTGATCCAGCTGATAAATCGGTAATGGTTCTTTCAGTTTCCAATTACAAGGAAGGTAAGCTTGACGGAGAATACATGGAGTATTTCGAAGGCGGAGCGGTAAAAGTGAAGGGTGCATACATTCAAGACAGAAAATCAGGTATTTGGGAGTCCTACGATGTCGGTGGCTACAAGATGATTGAGGAATGTTTTAAAGCAGGGCTGAAGCATGGGTGGTGTAAGGCCTTCGATAGTTCGGGAAAAGTTGTTGGAAAACAATACTACATAGAAGGACGGCATGTCCAGGGTAAAGAGCTGGAAATTCGCCTGAATCAGATCAAATACAATGCTTCAAAACCTAAGAACTGATTAATTTTTGTATCTTCGGAATGATGAAAGCTGTTCTCGTAGTACTTTCTTTAACCTTCATTTTTTTCTCCTGCAAAAAGGACCAGGCAAATTTTGATTTGCATTATGATTATTTTGGACTTTTACCCGGTCGATTTGTAGAATATAATGTGGTTGAAATTCATCACGATATCAATCAAGCGGTCAAACATGATACCTTACGGTACCAGCTGAAGACTTTAATAGGTGATACGATCATTGACAATGAAGGTCGTATCGCGCGCAGGTTTATACGTTTTAAGCGCGAAAATCCTTCTCAGGACTGGGTTCAGACAGATACTTGGACGGCTATTATTGTTGATCGGAGAGCAGAATTAGTAGAAGAAAATCAACGACTTATAAAATTAGTGTTTGCTCCTACAGAGGAAAAAGAATGGAATTTGAACACATTCAACACGCAGAACGAATTGAAAGCATATTATCGGGATATTCATTCCAAAGTGGTTTTGGGCGCCCAGACGTTCGATAGCAGTCTCGTCGTAGAGCAAGAAGATTTCTTTTCATTGATCGATTACCGCAGAAAATATGAAACTTATTCAAAGCACGTAGGATTAATTTCAAAATACTATAAAGATCTCAAGATCATTGGGTTCGATACATCCAACGTGCAGTTCGGAAAGGAGCTGTTTTACAATTGCTACTCTTTTGGATTCCAATGATTTTTTGCAATTCCCAAATTCAATGAGAATATCAATCCTGAGTGCTTTTTATCCTTTCCGTGGAGGAATCGCTCAGTTCAATGAGAGTCTGGTCGGTCAGTTGGATAAAGATCACAAGGTTGAGGTAAACACGTTCCGAACGCAATATCCGAATTTTCTCTTCCCAGGGAAATCACAATTTGTTGAATCTAAAAATGATCAATGGGAGGGAAGAGCACACCGAATTGCAAGTCCTTTCAATCTGTTTTCGTTTTTTAGGGCATCCCGCATTGTCGAGAAACAAGATCCTGAGATTTTCTTAGCAAATTATTGGGTAACGGTCTTTGCACCGCTTATTGCCTTTTTGGGCAGGAGACTGCAAAGATCTACCCGAATACTCTTGGTCCATAATCTGGTGCCTCACGAGAAAAGATTTTTTGATTCTTGGATGAATCGGTTGGTTTTAAATCAGTTTGATGGATTTGTGGCGCTGTCGGAAGACGTGAAAAAGGACATTTTAGCTGTCAAAAAAGGCGCGAAAGTAGGTGTGCTTCAACATCCCTGGTATACGCAATTTAAAGCTCCAATTTCAAAGGAAGAGGCG
>Ga0315906_10002990_pt1 | contig 22799 bp, 40 predicted proteins | sample LakEriMetagenome_4_FD_203526 | JGI IMG/M metagenome (GOLD analysis project Ga0315906, IMG submission 203526) | Freshwater fungal communities from buoy surface, Lake Erie, Ohio, United States - Buoy 2 MA122 | ecosystem: Environmental > Aquatic > Freshwater > Lake > Lake biofilm | place: USA...
TGAACATATAAAGCTCTATAAAAAACGGAAAAGATTCTCCTGAAATAAAAGGGGTTTGATAATATTCACCTTCATCAGGTAAATCCATTTGACCTTCATCCATTTCAGAGTTTGTGAATTTTTTTAGCGTAATTAAAATGTCTTTGACAATGTAACTAACTAAAGTGTCGTGTTTAGATTCTAAAATGACGTTTTCCGATAATGGTCTCATATTTTCAATTTTAACACAAATAACATTTCTGAACTCCCCGAAGGCCTCTAAATAAGTTTTTAGAATTTGATTACATTCCAATCTTAGATAATATAACTCTGTAGAGAATGTTGGAATGTCTACTTCGTCTTTTCCTAACATTAAGTGAACGAGTGTATTCAAATTTGTTTCTGACGGTAATATGGTTATTTTATAGGTCAAATGTTCAACTTCATCCCCAACCATAATGTATTTTTTTATACCTAAAATTTCCAGTTTCACTTCAGCATTAGAACCTGGTAGGAAAGCACCAAAAGGATTCGGGACCGAAAAAACTTCTTTTTTTAGGAATTTATTATAATATTCAAAATTTTCCACTATCAATAAATACCACGAAGTGGAATTGATATGCCAACCGCACCCCTAACACCATCCATATAATTCATTCCGACACTAAAATCAAAACCTTTATCATTATTCAATAGGATTCTTAATGGATAAACTTTAACCCACACATCGGGTTTGAAACCAAGATAATTATATTTGGATGCGATATACGTTCCTAACATAACAGAAACTTTATTATTAGGGTCAACGTAGTTCAGACCAATTCTATTTATAATCGAAAATGGTGTTGTGTAAATAAATGGTGCGGGAAATGTAGTTGTATAGTAACCACCGATATACCAACCAACTATTGAATAATCGGGTCTTTGTGATACAACTAATGATTTTTGGTCGGGTACCCATAAAATGTCAGTTACCTGTGACTTAGCAACTGAACACAAAAATAATAAAAAAAATGTAATTGTTGTTTTCATGAAACAAAGTTACTATCTTTGTTTGAAATTAACAACTTATGTTTTGGATTTTTTATTTTATCTCCGTTGTATATTGTATATGGAGAATGGTTAGAAGTTATGTGAAAAGACACGGTAACGATGTTATCGGTACAACTCCTGGTCTCGAAACTTTAGCAATTATTGTGATGGCTCCAGTACTTATGATTGTGGACGTAACCTTAACGTGGATTCGTTTATATTCTCAAGCAGAGAAATCAAGAAGAAATAATAGTTCTTTGTAGAATATTAGGAAAGATGGCAGAGCGGTCGAATGCGTCGGTCTTGAAAACCGAATTACTCGAAAGGGTAACTGGGGTTCGAATCCCTATCTTTCCGCTTGGAGAAGTAACCGCAAGTCATTCGGTAGAAGGTATTTTTACACATAATGACCTCTGTCTAAAATGTAAATCCTGCTTCTCTTTTATTGTAAGGTGATGAAACTGGCAGACATACCCTTCAGTCACGGGGGCGCTGAAAAAAGAAAGTAGGTAATGAATATAGATTGACAACAAGCTGTCACAGATTTGTTCATTACTAAATCTCAGTATGGAGGTTCAAATCCTCCCCTTACAGCACTTTGACTTTCAAATCAAAATTTTATACCCTTGTAAAAAAAAAAGTATGTCGAGAATAGAAACTCTAAAATCACAATTCCCCCAACTTGATATTTCTTTGTTGGATATCCTTTCAAGTTTGGACAACACAAAGTCACACAAATATCTACAAATGTTGTGTAAGATTTTTGCTAAATCATATACATTCGATAAAAAATATTTTTCAGATTATGAGCAATATAAGAGAGAAATTCATAGCACGTTGAATTGTTATGAAGTTCGTGTTGATGAAAACGAAAGCGTAAATTTTATTGTTCACAGGTTTTTGGAAAATTTTTTCAATAGGTCTGATGTTCAAATTTTCAATAGATTTCGTGAATATAATGAACGTGGGTTGATAGATAAAAATGATATAACAAAATATTCTGAGTTCTCAGATATAAGAGGAGCGGTTTCTCTATGTGAAATGAAAGTTTTGGAAAAGGAGTTGGAATCTCAAGTACATAAGGAGTACGAAGATGATACTTGGGTAATACTCAGACCATTGAGTTTCCAAGCTTCTGCAAAATATGGTTCATCCACTAAATGGTGTACCACTTATGGTCATGATAAACAATACTTTTTCAAGTATTTTCATAACGGCACCTTGGTTTATTTTATAAACAAGAAAACAGGATATAAGGCTGCGATGCATGGCCTTGTATATGAAAACCATGAAAAAATTCAAGAAATAAGTTTTTGGAACGCTGAAGATACGAGATGTGATTTTTTTGATATAGAATTAGACGATTATCTATTTTCAATAATCAAAAGAATTGTTTCTGACAACAAGACAAATTCGGATTTTTTGACTCAAATTAAACTTTTGGAAGTTGCAAAAGAATGCGATAGTGTTTTCAGACTCATGGATGAAAAAATTAGAAATGTCGAAGTAGAGCCCACACTTTTGGAAGAAATTCGTGAACGGATTAATACCGTACCAGCACCTCCACTTGGGAATCTTAATGCTATTATAGATAGACAGGAAGTAACTGTATCACCCAATATGAGAGCATAACATAAACCCCACCTAAGAGTGGGGTTTATAATTATACTTCAGTATATTTATACAAGTATGGAAAGATTAGACGAATTGTTCGACAAATATAATGTGTCTGAAAAAAATAATTCAACAGGAAACTATAAAAAACTTAAAAAAACCATCTTAGAGTTAGATAAGTTAGATAAAGTTTTATTGTTGGCCTGTTCAAACAGATATAATTGGGACCCTAACAAAGTGGATATCCCTAAGTCAACAATCCTCGCAATGATTATCCAAGAATACTTGGGTAATAAGGCCGTTCTTATTGATGTTCCTGAATTGAAAATATACCCATGTGAAGGTAATGTATCGAGAGCCGAAGGTAATAGTTGTGGACTCAAAAAAGCGTTATTAAAAAGTGACACCAAAAATCCCTCAGGCTATCATAGATGTTGGGCGTCTTTGAATGAGAAAGACGATGAACTTTGGAAGATAACTAAGGAATTATTTGATTCTAATGCTGTTTTATTTTTCAGTTCAGTAAGGTGGGGTCAAGCAAATATGTTCTACCAAAAATTGATAGAGAGATTGACTTGGATAGAAAACAGACACGCAACTTTGGGTGAATCTAATATTGTTGAAAACATACAATCTGGTTTTATTTGTATAGGACAAAACTGGAAAGGAATGGATGTTGTTGATACCCAAAAAAGGGTACATTCTTTTTATGGATTCAAACCTAATGATGATTTCTATTGGAATTGGCAATATACAACCAAGATTACTGACGAAACTCAAGATTCTTACGAAAAATCTTTTTCCTCTTTTGCCGAGAAATTCAAGGTTAACGACTTACTTTAGAATTTGAACAAACCATCCAAAGAATTTTTCCTTTGGACTGTTTCCTGTGGACTTTCTTTCCAAAAAACTGATGTCAAATCGCCTTCCCTTTTATTCTTATCTATTTCCTCTTGTGGTCTTTCTTTCGTAAAATAATACATTGCATAAGACATTCTACATACGGATGGAGGTGTGTTTAGCGGTTTGGGATGACCATGTAGTGAGTCCAAGGTAGTATTGAATATTACAGCTCTATTAAATATTGGTTCGATATCCGCAACTAAATTTTTCATATCAGGTGTCCAAAGCTCCAAATTACCGTTATACTCCTTTTTCCAATCTTTGTTCAAATATAGAAGTAGGTTAATTCTCCTGTGTAAATTTGTTTCTCTGTGATAAGAGTAATCGGCATGAACTGCTAGTTGTCCGCCATTTAATATTTTGTGAACTGAACTACCGAAACCACCGATATCAACCAATAAATCTTGTATTCCTGTCAATTCTTCCAAAAATCTAAGTGTTGGTTCGGAGTTCAAAACATCGATGTTGTATGAAGTTATAGGTGCTTCTTTTTTCAAGTCCTGAATATTTTCTTTACACCAAGGGGTAAAATATTTGTTAACCTCAAAAATGTCTTGCGAAGTATCACTACCCCAATTTTGGTAATTATTCAACTCTTGGATTGATTTCTCTAAAAGTGATTCATCGAAGAAGTTATCTATAATAATATATGGGTACGGAAACGCCGATTGATATTGTTTACCTAATTTTTTTGCTAAATCTATATTAAACATAGAATAAAAATATTCGAATTTGGACTATAAGTCAACTTCTTCTATTTCTACTATCAAGTCCTCGTTTCCCTTTATTACTCTATGCCAAACGAACTTTGGTATATGTAATTTTTGTTTTTTTTGTAATTTGTTCGGCAAATTGTCGTCAATCTGAAACGACCATCCGCCAGATTCGATAACAGTCACAATTCTATCTTTCTCATCCTGATGCCATTTCAACTCATGGTCATCCACTGATGGCGAAAATTTTCTTATCAATTTTCCCTCTTGTTTGGTCTGAATGAACGGTAAAGTTTCTATCATAATTACCATCTATTTGATGAAGACAAACCAAGTTGTTTTGCATATCTACCAACATTACAACTCCAATATCCTGCGGTTGTTCTGTCTTTCTTTTGGTCACATTTGTGACGAGCCCTGAATGATTTTGCTCTTTTTTTGTTAGCATTTTTAACTTTCAATCCTGGGTCACCAAAGGTAACTTTTTTAACATTACCTCCTGGTGTTTTAACATAAACTGCGAATTTCTTTGGTCCACCTGGTGTTCTGAAGGGCTTGCCCAACTTTACATTTTTACCTCTATGTTTAGCCTCTTGTAACACATCTCTTTCAGTCCAAGTTTCTTCCAAATATGGTGTATCCAAATAAATTATTTCACCATCAATCTCAACTGTTTTACCTGTATCCGATTCAACCATTAATTTGTCTTCTTCATTCAAATCAATTAACCCTTTTTCATATAAATTTCTAACTTCGTTAACTAGTTCAAAATATTTTTCACTATAATACCTAAAAACGTTATTAGTTAAAGATAATTTGTTGTCGATATGATACCTTAAAGCTTCAGATATTTCAACATCTTCTTTCAAAACCAAAGTTGGTTCTTTGTAGTTTTCTAATGATTCTAAAATCAAACTTCTGATGTCTGTCATAATTTGTCTTTTTGAATAAATAGTTTTATTTTTCAGTTTATGAACTTCAAAATTTTTATTGCAGTAATTCTAATTTTAGTTAGGACATTCCTTTTTATAAAGGTTGTTAGTTGGGTTATTATAAATTTTATATCACAACAACAACATCCCTTGACTGAAATTCAAAATGATTTGATATTGATTTTACTTGATATGTGGTTATTAAATCAACCCACGTCGATTGTTATTAATCAAATTAAGGAAGATTAAGGTTTTAGTACTGTCAATACTTCAGGATATTCAATATCCAAAACTTCATTATTCTTATCTTTGTAGGGTATATTTTTCAACACGTATCTTATTGCATTAAGACCTGATACTCTTTTATCTTCCGCATCGATAATAACCCAAGGATGGTTGACCGTTGAGGTCTTATCGAAAAGTTTTTCTTTGAATTCTGTAAACCTATCCCACAAGTCTTGCATTCTCGAATCGTTTGGTGAGTATTTCCAATATTTGAGAGGGGATTGTTTCCTAAGTTCGAATCTCCTTGCTTGTGTTGGTTTATCTATTGAGAACCATAATTTGAAAAGATAATCTCCTTCTTTCACTAAATCATTTTCAAAGTTTTCAACATTTTCCATGAAGTCTTCATATTCTTCAGGGCTTCCATACCCCATAACAGGTTCAACCAATCCTCTATTGTACCAACTCCTATCAAAAAGATTAATCATACCTGGTCGTATCTGTTTTTTATATCTGTCCCACCAATTCTTTCTTTCCTCAGGAGTTGGCACACCTAATGCGATGACATTGTAATATCTTGGATTCAAATTTTCCACAAATTTTTTGATTGTTGACCCTTTACCTGCAGAATCCCTTCCTTCGAACACTATTATTACAGTTTTACCTGTTTTCTTCAACCACTCTTGCATTTTCAATAATTCTACCTGTAAGTAATATAATTCTTTTCTATAAACTTTTTTTGGTAATATTGATGGTTCCTCAAATTCAAATTCATAATCCTCACTTTCTGGCTCAACACCGTAACCTTTTTTATCTCTATATTTCAGAGAGTTGATTACCTTACCAAAATACTCTTTCACATTTTTTTTCTTGTCCCCTTTTTTCAAAAGTATTTTTCTTAGTCCCCTTTCCAACATTCCAAAGTCGATGATTTGTTCTTTAGCTAAGTTTGAAATGTCTATTAGCATTTTTTCAATAGATTCAGAATAAATTTTCAGAAATTCTAACGCTTGTACAATTTTTTTCAAATTTACATTCATTTTGGGTCCTTCATCAGGTAAACCCATAATTTTCTTTATTCTATCTGCCTCACTCAATAAACCCATAGATATTTTTTATATCAATAAATACTCATGTAGTGACATAATTGAATATTTATATAATACCAAGATACTACCTAAGTAGTTTGTACTACTATAAGGACAATCTCGGTATAATTTTGAAAAAAAATTAAATCGAAATGGCCACATCAAAAAAAGCTGTAGAAGCTGTGTCAGGGGCAATTAAACCCCCAATTTCATTCAAAGAATTCAGTAAAGACCCTGTAAAAGGGTTGATGTTCATTTGCATAATTGCTGTTGGATACTTGTATGTTGATATTAAAATGTCAAACACATCAATAGTTGGTAAACAGGATGCAAGGATAGAAAACTTAGAAACTAAAGTTGATACTTTACAACAACAAGTTGTGAACTTAGTTAGTGAGGCCGCAGCAAAAAATGCGAAGCTAGAAATATTAGGAACATTAAATAAATTACCTCAATAGTTTGTAATGAAAAAGAGTTTAATTTTTATAAGTATTTCATTTTTAATCTATTCTTGTTCAAACACAATTGGTCAACAACCAAGTGAAGAGATGAAGAAAGACCAAGAGTTTGAGAATTTAATGAAAAAGGTGAAAGAAACTAGAATAAATAATCAAAAAATTATTGGTGATGTTGATAAAAAAACAACACAAGTTGTCGAGAAAACAGCACAAACAATTACTAATCTAAAAGAGGAAAATAAACAGTTGAAAAAAGAATTAAATAATACAAATGAAAAATATAATTCTATCGATGATACTATCAGTAATATCAACTTCACTCTACGCCCAGTATCCGGTGGTGAAGAAAATAGGTAACGATACAGTTGTTGTCATGACTTTGAAACAAGGTAAGGAGGTCAACAATAAGTTCGAACTGATGCAAGATAGTATTTTGTACTATAAAAAAAGTGTAGATTCTTTGAATTTGAATTTAGAAGAACATCGAATATACAGTGGTAAAAGATTACAAAAAATGTATGAATCATACTGGTCAGAATATGAGAAAAGTAAATTCTACAAAAAGGAATCTGATAGTTTCAGACATATGTATATGGCAAACAAACTTATCTATTTGGAAAACGAGAAAAATCTCAAGAGAGATGTCAGACACGCAACAATATATGCAACAGTATTAACATTCATGGTTATGTTGTTCTCAGCTTTATAAACAAAAAAAAAATAAAAAAAAATGAAAGAATTATTGAACAAAATTATGCCTTTGTTAGAAAAATTGAAAGGTAAAAAAACTTCAGTGGTAATTGTTACAATCGCAATCGTTTTAGTTGGTTATCTTGGTGTTCATTATGGTATGATATCTGAGGATGCTTTGAATATCGACTTAATTATCAACTCTGTTGGTAGTTTATTCGATAAGTCGGCAGTTGATACAGTGTCAACACAAATAACTGACACCACAATTGTTTTACAAGATACTTTGAAGTAATCTTGTAAACTTAAAAAAATAAAATATTTATAGGGTAAATAAACTCTATAAATATTTTTTTTATGCTATTGAAATTAGGTTCTAAAGGTGATGATGTAAAAAAACTTCAAGAAAAATTAGGTCTTCCATCTGATGGTGATTTTGGAAAAAAGACAGAAGATGCTGTAAAGTCATTCCAAACTAAAAACGGTCTTACCTCTGATGGGATTGTTGGTGAGAACACTTGGAAAAAAATAATTGGTGAGGTCGTTACCCCTCAAGTCGCCCCTCAAGTCGCCCCTCAAGTCGCCCCTCAAGTCGGTGGATTAAAATTAGACAAACTTAAGGGTCATATACCTGATGCTGTAATTGCACAGATTCCCGATACCGCCGCTAAATTCAAAATTGACACTCCTGTTAAATTAGCACATTTTTTAGCACAATGTGGTCATGAATCTGCGGGTTTCAAAGTTGTTAATGAAAACTTGAACTACTCTGTTGATGGTCTGAAGAAAATATTTCCAAAATATTTTCCAGGTAACCTTTCGGAATCTTATGCAAGAAATCCCGAAAAGATTGCGTCTAAGGTTTATGGTGGACGTATGGGTAATGGCCCAGAAGAAACGAAAGAAGGATTCAAGTTCCGTGGTCGTGGGTATATCCAATTGACCGGTAAGGATAACTACACCGCATTTGGTAAAGCAATTAACGAAGATATTGTGTCTAATCCCGATTTGGTTTCGACTAAATACCCACTTCTATCAGCGGCTTGGTTTTTCAGTAAGAATTGTCTTGCAAAGTGTGTAGACGCTTCGGAAGCAACAGTAACTTCAGTAACTAAATGTGTAAATGGCGGTACTATAGGATTACCTGATAGAATCAAACATTTTAACGAATATTATAATTTATTGAAGTAAATTTGTTCTATGGATACAAGACTGAATTATGAAAGTGAGTTTTTGAAGGGTGTAAATATATTTGTTGTTTTCTCGGAGGACCCTTCTTATGGTGAATTAAAAACTATGTTCGATGAGTACGGATATGGGTTTATGGTCCCGAACAAGAATATGATTGTCATAGATGGTGAAATATTATTACAAAATTTTGATAAATCATTTCTTAAGTTCGTAGAAGCTCATGAAGTGGCTCACATAATACTTGGTCATGATGGACCGAGAAGTGATGACGATGAAATAGATGCTGATTTAGGGGCCTATATTTTATTGAAAAGTTCCGGTAAAGATGACGCAATAGAGTTACTACAGAAAACATATTATGATAGGCACGGTATTGAGTTTGATGAAAAAAGAGTTGAAATGTTAAAAAAACACTTCTAACGATATCGCTGAGTTGATTTTTTTGAAAAAAAGTAGTATTTATTGTTATCACCTTATGGTGTCTCATATATTTCATTCCAAAAGACCCGCAAATTTATTTTGACGGGTCTTATTTTTTTTTATATCTTTGTAAAAAGAACAATATGTTTATTTTCATATTATGTGTAATTCTCACAATATTGTGGTTATCCTTTGAAATTTGGAGAGCCCCTCTTATGAGAGAAAATCCCGATGGTTCGTGGACAACAATAACAGAGACAAAGAAATTTTCTGACCTTTTCAAAAAAAAGAAGTAATGGACGTAATGATTGGAGATAGTTTTACTAAATCACTAAAGAGATTGATTTGGCATCAACATCCTGTTTATAAATTCTATGAACTATTCAGGTATAAGATTCCTATGTTCTTCGAAAATTTTTGGTTTTTCAGGAAAGAACTTTGGAGTTTTAGGTCTTGGGATTATACATTTAATCTCAGTTTATTTCGTCGTTCCTTGGAGAAAACAGTTGATACTATTGAGTTTTATGGTCATGAAGTCGATGAATCGAGAATGAAGAAAGTTCAGAAAATAAAAAAGGTTATCGAATTATTAAACCATATAACTTCTGACTCATACATCGAAATGGCAGAAAAAGAACTCGGTGAAATCAAACATACTGATTTGGAGTTCGAAGAACTTCCTGACAATCCTGGTTATGTAAAGTTGGTGGATAACAAAAGCCCTGAAGAATCAGGCCATAATAAAAAAGTTTATGATAGGTCAAAACAAATAGAAGAACAAGAATGGGTTGAACTTTTTTCAATTTTGAAGGGTCAGGACATGGATGAGTATTCAAAATTATATAATACCCTTACGGATGATAAAGAAAAAGGAAATTTTTGGGTGAAATGGTTCGATGGTAGTGGAATGAAACACTGGTGGGACTAATTATTAAAAAAACATTTTATGATTGGAATAATAATCTTTATCTTTGCTTTATCACTTTCTATCGCTTGGTTGTGGGCCGGAGGAATCGACTACATGATGAAAAACCATTCCGATTATAAAGGTGAGGACTTCCTAAACTGGGGAGTTGACGAACAAGATAAAGAACAGGTTTTATGAAAATAACATTCATCAGTGACACTCACAACAAACACAAACACCTAACAAGCAAGGCATATAACAATATCCTCGGTGAGGGTGATGTGTTGGTTCATGCGGGAGATTGTACCTCCATGGGAAAATCACACGAGATATATGATTTTCTCAATTGGTTATCAGATGTTCCTTATAAACATAAGGTTTTTATTGCTGGAAATCATGATTTCGGATTCGAGATGATGGACGATATTAACCAAGGATATAAGGACAAAGGTGTTCATTATCTTTTTGATAGTAGTGTGACAATCGATGGTGTGAAATTCTATGGTAGTCCTTGGCAACCTTGGTTTTATGATTGGGCTTTCAACCTTCCTCGCAATGGAGTTGAAATCGAACAAAAGTGGAACGAAATCCCATCTGATACTGATGTCCTAATTACCCATGGTCCTGCCTATGGTTTGTTAGATGCGACTCCATCAGGTCAAAGAGTTGGATGTGAACTTCTTTACAAGAAAGTTGTTCAATTAAAACCTAAAATTCACGTTTCGGGTCATATCCATCACTCCTATGGTGAAAAGTATTTCAATGATACTACTTTTTTGAATGCGTCTGTTCTCAATGAACAATACCAATATCAGAATAAACCAATATCTTTGGAGTTCGATGTTGTCGATAAACAAATTGTAGAATACTATGTCTAAAGAACTGTGCGATTGTGGTAAAATTGCCGTTTGGTCGTACATGCCATCTGACTTCGTATGTTGCGATGATTGTGTACCGAGGGGGTGTTTTTGCAACCATTATTATTGTGATATGGATGCATATCACCCCCCATTACTCAATCGAATATTACCTGAAGGTGGAGAAAATGTTGATTGGAAATGGGTTAAGAAGGATGAAGTATGGACACATATTGATGAAAAGGGTAGGGAATATCCTTGTTCAGAATATATGTACGATGAGGATGGTTGGGAGATAGAATAAATCACAGTAAAGTATGGTATATAAAATGAAAATATTAGGTTATAGAATCAATTTTGTGTTCAGACACAGGTTTGAGAAAAAAAATAAATATTCATGGTTCGAAAACCGATATTATTGGAAACAATACCGTTTGGGGTTTTCATTCCAAAGAAATTTGGTAATATCAAAGCCAAAAGATGGTCCTGCGGTAATAGGTAAAAATTCAACAAGAACATATGGATATATGTTTTGTGTTGAACTGATTCTTTGTAAATTTTGGATAGATATTTGTCGTAGACCCTTAGAACTGAGTATATGAAAAAAAATAAAATAAATGACGGGCATTATTTGGAGTTGATGGATAGGCTCCATGTTATCATGTCAACTTTGAACGACCACTGTATAAACCATCCTTTGGCAAAACAAGAGAAAGGTATTAAATTTACACTCGAATACGCACTCGGTCAAATATGGGACGCATACCAAGAAGTCGGTCGTGTACAATCTGAAAGTTCGAAAAATAAATCACAAGTAAAATTAAAATCAAATGAAAAAATTATACTTAGACGACGTAAGAACCCCAAAAACTGAGGGTTGGGATATCGTTCGTAGTTATGAAGATTTTGTTAGTTGGATACAGTTGAATGGTTTGCCTGATGTGATATCATTCGACCATGATTTGGCTAGAGAACATACAAAATACTTTTTCAATAACGGAGGACATGAAAATCCACCAAATCCTTTGAATACAGAATTTGAAGAAAAAACCGGATATGATGCAGCAAAATGGTTATGTTCTTATTGTTTGAAAAATAGTTTACCATTACCTGATTGGAATGTTCATTCTGCAAATCCTGTGGGTAAGGAAAATATTTCATCATTATTGAAAAACTATGAAAAACAATTGAATAAATAAAAAAGGTGAGAATATTCTCACCTTTTTTGAAATCAAATAAATTCTTTTTGTTCTAATCCGTTTATGTCTCTATATTTTTTTACCCATCTTTTTCCTTGCGGATATATTAAACACGCTCCAGGTATTTTATAAGAAAGAAGTTTGGTGTATTTATCCGAAGATTTTACTTGTATTGGAATCCAACCTTTTTTACCCAAAAGTAATAAGTCTGTTTGGAATGTAATATCGACTAAATTACCAGGTGAAGAAAAACTTCTAATGTGTGACAAATCATATCCTTTATCCACTAACCATTTTACAAATTGTTCTTCAGTTTTATCTCCCTTTTCGGTAGTTTGTTTCAAATTGGAAATTATTTTATCTATTTTTAGTCCTGCATCTTTTTGTTCATCTTTAGAATTGATTGCTTGAAGTATATCTAAATCAGCCATACTCAAAGTAGGTGCATGTCTTTTCAAATATGAAAAGGTTTCTTCATCTACATCAAAATCATTTTTATCGTAATCGGTTTGTTCAAAATAATTTTTTATTTTTTGTTCAGTAGACAAAGTTTTTGGACCCAAATCACCTTTCATTTCCCTCTGAATAATCAAATCATTCCAATTTGAATAATTTGTATTTATTTTGTTCAATATTGACCAAACAAATTCATCCCCTTCTTTTTCTAAAAAACCATAAAAATCCTGTCTATTTAATCTATCCAATAAAATGTTAATTTGTTCATTTATTGTCCTTTTTTCTTTCTTTTTTTCGAAAACAAATTTTTGTTCAGTAAAACTCAAATTATCTCTGAAAAACTCCAAATCTTCTATATTTCGATTTATCCAATTTTGATTTGGTTTACCTATTTTGATTTTATCATTTTTAATCAAAAACTGCTTCATTCCCCTTGTTAAATCCAAGTATGTATTTGTACCTAATTCAAGAATATCTTTTTGATTTGTTTTCAATTTGAGTCTTTCCTCGAAATCTTGGATATCCATTGGTTCTGATTCGGTTTCAAAAAAAGAATTTGCATATTCGATATCTTTTGGTGTTAAAATTTTTCCACCATAAATCAGGGATTTCATTTTGTTTATCTCTTTATTATCCCCTTTATAGTTCATAATATCTACTTCGACATCAGCTTGTCCTGTCTCTTCTTTCAATACTTTCCTAATTAATTTTCTTAAATCTTTCATATCAATATAAATACCAACTATAAATAAAAATCCCCACATTTGAAGTGGGGATACTTTTTAATCCATTCTTTTTTTTCTGAGTTTTATCGGACCATCTTTTTGATACCTATCCCAATATCCTTTTCCTGGTGATGTATCTTGTTTGTAGGATTTTTGACCGAATGACCATTTGTTTTCAGGAAAATCCATTTCAGTATGGTTGATATAATCTTCGAAATCATCAGGACCAAATTCAATTTCTTCGTCATAATCAAATTCACCTTTTACTGGTACGTCCATTTCATCATACCATCTATCCATGTGTCCCAAATAACCTTTTTTTCTCTTAGGTAGTTCTCTATCCAATTCTTGTTCTTTTATTACTCTCTTAACCAATCTAACCAAATCAGATTCAGTTAATCTTACTATTTTTCTCATGTTGTAATTATTTTATAATAAATATCAATGAAAGAAAAAATTACTTTTTCTCACGATTACGATTTCCGTCTTCCCATGCTCGCCATTCCTCTAATTCGTCAATTCTTTCTTCTTGTTCTTGTAGCCAATTGTTTTTTCTTTCCCTTTCGTCAATCATTTGTTGAATTTGAGTTTTGTGTTCTCTTTCAGATTCTTCGATTTGTTGTCGCATTAAACGAAACTCACTAAGAATTCCGCCTGCGGTGAAAGCTACCGTCAACACACCTACAACGAAACTCCAATGATTAGAAAGAAAATTTGAAACTTTGGAATTATTCGACTCCATCGGATTCTTCTTCTTTGTTTCCGAACTTTTTGTTCATGTACTTATCCACAGACGCAATTCCAAAACATCCCAAAGTCATTATTAAGAAAGAATTGAAAATAAATTCTTGAATAATCAATTCCTTACCCATAGTTCCTGTTACGATATCTGAAACTGCGAATATAACCATCATGAGAAACGAACCAAAACCAATAACAGCCTTCTCATTGATGTTATTGTCGTCATTAAATAAGTTGCTTAGAAATTTTTTCATAGTTTGGTAATTTACTTAATAATAAATATTACTTAAGTCCTACATTTTGAGTTATTACCTTAACATCGTCTTGTATAAATGTACATCCATTTGGTGTGGGCCCTACCCACCATTTAGCCAAACAACTAGCACCGATAGAACCCATAATAGGACCTGAATTTGTTACATAATCACATGGTTTGTAGGTATAAATCATATTGCAATTCACATCGTACTGGGATTGATGATAAAGTCCAACTGTATGACCCGATTCATGTGATGTTGCAACTCTAATTCTTAATGTATTGAAGGACATTGTATTTGAAAACACAAAACATGGAGTATTATCACCCCAAAACATGCTACCAACATAAGCAATTCCTGCAACACCAGGATAAACCTCACTTGATGTTGTGACAACAACTCTCATTCTCTTGGCGGGACTAGCATTCAAATAAACTGTTTCGTCAGTTGTCACGGTTACATTGAAATTTGTATAATCTTTTCTAACACTATCCAATATTGTTTGGATTTGTTCAGGGTATAGTCCACTTGGTTGACAATTATAGGGAGTACCGTTGTACCACATAGGGTTATTCAAGTAATAACCATCGAAATCTAATAATATAACAGATGAGACACTTGGTTCATTACCATACGGGTAAGGGTCACATACGTCACCTATACCATCACCATCACTATCTTTTTGGTCTGTATTTTTTGCTTTCGGACAGTTGTCATTGATGTCTGGTACACCATCTCTGTCAGAATCTCTAAGTTTTGTGGTACCTCCTGTTCTGGCAAGAGCAAATTCCTCTTGCATTAGGAATGGATTATTGTTTAATGTTCCAAAATCACAAACTTCAGGTTTTTTTGGAAGTGAAATTTGATTGTCTTTTTTACAAGTTGTTAATAAGACAATGAATAAAATCGGCAGTACTAAAAACTTTTTCATAACTGGTAATTTACTTACCAATAAATATCAAAAAAGGGGAACACCGTCGTGTTCCCCGTAGTCCCCGTCAGGACAATTTTTTGAGTTGTTTAATGGTTGGTCAACATCAAGGACCATGGAGAAGGACATACTCCTGTTTTTAATTTCAAACCCCAAAAACACCGTTCAAAAAAAGGGTTCGGTTGATTTGTCTCAATTACAGTAGAGGTGAGATTACCATTCTCATGGACTGCCCGCATCTTGGTTCAAGTTATATTTTTGATGTTTAGAGAGGAGAAAAAGTAACTTAGGGTGAGTATGGGGAACAACCTAAAAAAAATTCCTCTGTCCTGTTTCATTACAAAGATAAGTAAGTTTCGACAAACAAACAAATCTTTTTGAAAATTTTTTTGTGGGACCTCCTGTTTACTTTTATAGGTCATTGCTTCGATACAGACAACACAAAAACACTTTTCGTGGTTGGGAGTGGAGTCGAACCACTGGCACGTCGCTGTTCAGGCGAATGCTCTACCTATGTAAACCTAAATTTACAACTGAGCTACCACAACCATAATCAAAGAACTAGAATCAAGTAACCTGAGTATCTTTCATCACCTATGGGTCTCAATTCCTTTACAAATGTATAAAGTATTTTTTTACCGGTCAAATTTTATTTTAATAAATCTAAATAATATTTCACGGTTCTTCTTAGTACTGATTTTTCAATAGATGGAAATTCATCTTCAATTATCAAAGATATCTTATCAACCAATAACTTCTTATTTCCCTTTATCCAATATTCTTTATCGTTCACAGAAATTATTTTAATGATAGTATCATTAAGTTTCCAGTCATGTTCCGTTACGGGAAAATGTCTCTTCAAATGATTCAAAACATCCTTAGAAACGTTATTTTCATATTTTTTACGAATATCTTGTTTCTCTTGTTCGGAAAGTATCATATAAATAAATATATGAGTATTTATCTTCAAAACATACATTATGGCAAAAGCAAAAGGTTCGAAAAGTGGAGAAGCAAGAAAAATTACTTTCGGTAAAAGAAAAAAAGGTAAACATCAAAAATCTTATAACAAACACGATAGTTCCGAAAAAAACTATAGGGGTCAAGGACGTTAATCTTCATAACAACCCATAATCATTTATATTTTTGAAAGATGGGTTTGAAAAGGAAGTTAATTAAAATCATGAACAGATACATCGATGATAATTTTGTCGGTGATATTGAATCCTTTTACGGTAAAGGTACCAAAATCAAAGTAAAAAATCTAACAGAATCATACACCTCTGATTCAATACTGATAGATGCCGTGATTATCTTGGGCGAAGAAATAAATGAGGACGTAATGCACGTAGAACTTTGTGATTTACTTTTGAGAGAATCTTTAGAACCAATCTATCCTAATGTACACGTTAAAACAATGATAAGTTGGGATTGTTAATCAATGACACAGACCAACACTCCGTTTTTGGTCATATCGATAATTTTTTTATTGTTACTTTCTGAAGTTGCAAAACATCCATTAGACCATTTCGTTTTCATTTTTGTGTCTGAATGAAATATCACCGCTCTTGACCTTGCATTATTGTTGATACCATAATCTAAACCTTCGATAACCATTGAATAACCGAACTTACCATACTTAGTACCTTTGGTTATGTAATTACCTTTAGAGGTCTTATTTGAACCATGTTGGTTACTATATAAATTTGGATGAAGAACTCCTGAATTCCAAGCGTGTGAAACTCTACAAGATAAAACAACTTTGTTATTATCCATGTCGAGAACATATAGTCTTTCTTTCAGAATATTTTTAGTATAATCAACTATAATAACATAATCTTTGCGTTTAGGATTATATTTTTTCATTTTCTCTTTAGCATAGTCAAAATACTTTGTTTGTCCATTAAGGTTGTGTACCAAACCAATAGAAAAAGACATAACCAATATAAATAAAAATCCCCTTATCATATGTTTATTTTTTACAAAGATAAGGGGATTCATCGAAACTTACAAAAAAAATTAAACTAAATTAACTAATTTTTGTATAACCTGATTCAATGCCGGATTTTTGTATTTCACTGTTAAAGGAATCTTTTTGTTTTTTGTTGTACTTGTCCAAATACCCATAAACTTCGCAAAGTCTTCCATTTGGTCAGTCAAATCAATACAACCATGAGACCCCCTCAAAGAACCTCCATGTAAGTAAAAGCTACCTCTTCCATACATTTTTTGACCTCCTGTGGGAGTAATCGGAGCTCTATAGTTTCCCCAACTTATTCTACTTAAGACAGTATTTTTACAAAATTGTCTATCAGCATCGTTATCGGAAACTTGACCTGTTATTTTATACCAAAAAGCCTCTAAAGCGCCTATTTCTTCTAAATCACCACTACGTGTTTCTAAAGGACCCACACTATATTGTCCTTCTGGTAGCGGTCCTGCGTTTTTGTCTTGAGACCATGCTTCTCTTGTTTTAGTATATTTATCTAACAATTTACCCCAATCAGAAGGTGGAGTGTTTTTCCATGTCAAACCACTTACTCCGTCCCAAGACTTTACTACTTTTCCATTTGTTATCCAATATAACTTATCTCCATCGAATAATAATTTGGCGTTTTCTTTAAGAACTTCATCAGTACCTGTTTCACACTTAGCAACTTTTTTAGCAGCTTCTGAAGATTGTAAATTCTTAGATGAACCACCTTTATCAACTTTAGATGTATCAACTTTAACGGTCTCACCCTTATTATACCTATCAAGCGCTTTTTGAGTTAAAGAACCAAAAAATCCAGTAGGGCCTTGTTTCAATTCCAATAACCCAAGTCTAATGAGTTCCGCTTGTAATTTTTTAACATCTTCAATTTGTTTGGGATTTTTGGAACCTCCATCACCAAGTTTCAACTTCTTTGGATTGATATCTACTTTCCCTGTAACTACCTTGGAAGATGGTTTTGGTTGATTTCTCACATCATCTTTTCTATATCCACCCATATCTGTTCCGGCAGTACCGAACATACTACCTTGTTCATTTAGTACCTTCTCGACTATTTTTTTCAAGTCTTGTTCTGTAAGTTTTATTATTTTGTTTTTCATAAACTACTTCCCATTTTATGTATTAACTCATTATTTTCTTTCTGAAGAAATTCAACTTTCACAGTCAGAGCCGCAACTTTTTCGGTCAAAGATAAAATGAGTTCTCTCATTTCGTCTTTTTCCTTACTACTCTCACCTAATAAAGCCTCTAATTTTAAGATTCTATCTCTACATTCGTGTTTCATAAAATCTTCATCTTTTTCTTTTTTCATTGCTCTTTTTTCCCAATATCTCCAAGCGCTTGCTGAACCGAGAACGGTTACCGCGGTGACTAACACAGTCCAAATAGATGAATCTACCATTTCCATTCTTTTAGATTATAAATAGTAGCTAATAAAATAAAATTTTTTTGTCTTTTTTGAAAAAGGGCAATAATTATTATTCTTTATAAGAATAATAATATAAAAAATAAAAAAATATTATAAAATACACTAGTCTAGCACTAGTTCTGAATTTTTTCCCAAGTTAAATCAGAGTTTAATACCACCGAATAAACATATTTCTTATTCCACTCTGTCGGGCTAATAATTGATAGTGATTTCCTACCATTAGAATCTTCGTATAAGTGATATATCTCCCCAATAACGGGTTCAAAACTATAATGTGAGTCGTACACCTCCTGATTGATTAAATAGGAATTTTGGAGGGTTTCTGCTTCTTTAACCAACTCTTCATACCTTCTCTTTAATACCCTATTAACTTTTTGGGTTCCTTTATCTTTGAAAAACGTAATATCTACGGGTTCAATTTTTGGTGCGCCTACGTGGTGGGGATATGGAAGTAAATTCGGTTTGAGATTAACTTTATCAATATGGCTCTGAGTACTCATATAGATAAGTATATAAACAAAAAAGGGTGAATTCAATTATTCACCCTTTATCATGGCTAAACCATGTTTAATATATTCCTTGGCTCGGTTGGAGACGTGTTGTAGACCAAAAACTTTTTCAATGTCTTTCACCAATTCTTCACCATGTTCGTTCTCTTTGTAAAGTTCGATGATTTTATCCATAGCCCTGTTACACTGTTTCTTTGTTTCATCAAAATAATTGTATGGTTTGTATGATTTCAAATTATTGACAAGTTTGAACGCCAAATCTTCACCACCATCAGTGATTTTTGGATGTAATCTTAATGTTTTCAAAAGTTCCAACGTGTCTGTCAAACCATTAACACCTGACTTTCTAAGTTTTACTCCCTCGATATAATCTTCACCATCTAAATCACCCATGATTTCATCGAGAATCTTGGTGTTACCTTTATGACAAAATCTTTTTTCTTCGTTCTTAGACGAAGATTCTTGTTCAAAGAAGTATTGTTTACGAATACTCTCTCTTTCTTGTTCGGTTAAAAAAAATCTTCTTTCCATACTATTAAATATAATCAAAAATGAATTCTTCTTCCCTATTTATCTGTTATGAAATACTTAATAACCCTATTATCCGTTTTTTTCATTTCGTTTACCAGTGTATCTCAAGATACTGTTAGATTAACACATACAAACTACACGAGCATTTATTCGAAATCAAAAAAATACCCAGTTCTTGTCGAATGGTGGTTAACAAAAAATAAAGTCACTTGTCCCAACCCATTACCACGTATTGATAAGTTCACCCCGGACCCATTGTTGAAGGAATTCACTAACTTACAAGATTCTTATACAAAAAGTGGATTTGATAGAGGTCATATGAGTCCTGCGGCAGACAACCAATGCTCAGGTAAGTTAGTGTTGGAGGAAAGTTTCTATTTCTCTAACATGTCACCACAATATCATTCACTAAATGCGGGTGATTGGAAATCTTTGGAGACATATTGTAGGAATTTGTCAGTTACCGTTGATTCCATAAAAGTATTTTGTGGTAATTTAGGGGAAATTAAGAAAATAGGACAGGTTTCTGTTCCTTCTAAGTGTTGGAAAGTTATATACATCAAGAAAACAAAAAAATATCACTATTTCATCTTCAACAATGACAAATCTAAACCAGATGGTTTCCAAAATAATGAGACAACTAAAGAACTTTTCGAAAAAGAAGTAAAAATTAAACTGAAGGTTAATTAAATTTGAAACCGGCATAGAAATATATTCTATCAGAAGAATACATGTTTGCTCGTCTCATTTCTCCGTTCTCCACAAATTTACCACAAGATACCAATTTTTGTTGATTCTTAATATCAACACCAATCAAGTAAGTGTTTTTATCAAATTTATCACAAGTGGTAGGTTTTATGTATTTTTCATTATCTACCAACTTGAGATTTTTAATAATATCTTCTTTGGTCAGATTTGTGGGTATTTCGTGTAAATCTGCCAACAACTTCAAGTCCGAAAGTTTCATTTTCGAATATTCCATAAAGCAAATATATAAAAAAACCCTCGGTTGAGGGTTTTTTGTTTAACAATCTTTCGAATCTGATGCATAACCACTTGAGTCGACCGATGAGTATTTATTACCCAATCGAACAAACTTATGAGTATCGTCCCAATTAATTCTATGGAACTTACACGCATTTTCACTCATGAATAAATGTGATGGCTCTGAAATTGCATTTGGATTTGAGGAGTAAACCTTTATGGAATCCAATTTTGAGCAAATTGTTTCTTCAGAATCAGAAACAATTACTTCAAATTCATAACAAGTTTCATTTATGGGAACAGGTGGTGCCACAGGTTCATCCTGTGGAACAGGTGTTGGTTCTACAACAACTTCTACCATACTTGGTACTGGTGTAACCTCATCAACAACTGTAGGTTTCACAACATTTTTATTTTTTTTGAACACTGTAGTGATACCCAAAAATACAAACAACAAAACGAGACCGATAATTAACAATAATCCTGCAGACATAATTTTTTTATTTAAGGTTTATTCAATAATTACTTTGGAAATCGCATTTTCTATTTCAGATTCTCTTGAAAAGGCTTCTCTCTCCCATGGTCTAACATCATAATCGACGTTGTCCAAAGAATATAATTCCCCATGCCAATACACTTGGTCATTTTCATAAACAAATGTACCACTATTGTATTGTTGTATGTGAGCAATTTCATGTGCCAATACATTCATAGCTTCATTTTTTTTCATAACATCGGTGAAGAGATAAAAAATTCCATTGAAATATCTTACGTGAGCTTTGAGTTCTCCTTCACCATATTGGTCCTTAGCAGCATCGGTTAATTTCCCAAAAATTACAGTTACCCCTTTAACTCCAACAGCATCAAGACCGACTCTCATAATGGTATCATAAAATACAGGAAATTCACCAACGACTACAGAATTTTCTTCTGATAATGGTATTTCATTAAATTGAGTGTCCTCATTCCCATTACTTATAACTAAAAAAGATACTAAACCAGCAAATAACAAGAACGAAAGGAATAAAAGTGTTTTTTTCATTTTTTTATTTATTTATAATTATCGACAAATCTTCACCATCAGGTCTTGCTACAGCAATTTTTAATGGTTTTTTGAAAACTTTTTCTATCGCTAACATAACTCTTTCCGTAAAAAAGTTTGGATGGAAATCATGAAAAGCAATTACAAAATTATCGGCCAACTTAGGGGCAATGATTTCAATGTCTTTAACTAACTGATGGTCAAAATGACCTCCGTCGTAAAAAACAAAATCAATTTTTGACTTCAAGTGTTTATCCAATAATCCGAGAATATTATTCGGACTCCAACCTATTTCAGGGAAAACATTATTTTCCAATTTGAAATGATTAATCAAGAATTGTGCGGATTTATATCCGTCATTTTCATAAACCAATTTTGGGGGAATGTATTCGTAAGCTCCATAGCTCTCCAAATGTTCTTCAATGTAAGAATCAACAGTAACTAATTTACCCCCAGTATACTTAAATCCTAACCCAATTGCAGCTGTGCTAACCCCCATACCTGTTCCTAATTCATAACCACTTTTCAAGTTATATCTTATAATTAAATCCCTCAGAAAATCAAACTCTTTCTCTTTTATAGAAAAAGGGAAATTGTGTTTTACCATCTTGATATGACCATATCCTGATGGTTCATATTCAACTTCCTGTCCTTTCAAACTCAATATTTCTTGATAATAGTTTTTCATATTAGAGAATTCCGATGTAGTTTATTTTATCACCTTGTTTGATGGAATCGATTACATCGAGTCCTTCGATTACTCTTCCGAAACAAGTGTGGTTTTTATCCAAATGTTGGGTGTTTTGTCTGTTATGGCATATGAAAAATTGTGAACCCCCCGTATTTCTACCAGCATGTGCCATAGATAATACCCCTCTATCGTGGAATTGTTTTTCCGAATTTACCTCACAAGGAATTGTATAACCTGGTCCACCATTTCCAAGACCGTTTGGACAACCACCCTGAATAACAAATCCAGGAATTACCCTATGA
>Ga0315906_10002991_pt1 | contig 22798 bp, 16 predicted proteins | sample LakEriMetagenome_4_FD_203526 | JGI IMG/M metagenome (GOLD analysis project Ga0315906, IMG submission 203526) | Freshwater fungal communities from buoy surface, Lake Erie, Ohio, United States - Buoy 2 MA122 | ecosystem: Environmental > Aquatic > Freshwater > Lake > Lake biofilm | place: USA...
GTCCAATGGGATGCGTTTATTATGCTTGAATGAAGCAGGAGCGCAAAGGTGGCGATGAGTATTTTCTTCATGACTGATTTGTTATTATGGATTTTAACCAAGTTGATTCAATATTGTTTTTATCACTCGAAAATGGATTTGGCTCCAGCAGGCATATCATCCTTACTGAATGCAATGTATTTCAATTGGGATTCATCACACATACGGGAAACAAAAACAGTTGTACCGGCATCCGTGTACATTACCCGGAGTCCAGAGCTATCAAACTCCAATCGCACCATCGAGGTGGGAGAATTGGATATCCTACCAGAGAACGCCATGATTCCGTATTTCAACTCCCATTCCAAAGGAACAGAGGCGGATCGCACAACCATGGCTGCACGAAATCCTCCGTCCAACCCAGGCAGCTCAATAGTAATAGAATCGATGGTGGACTTGGATGATTTTAAAACGTCAATCCACTTTGATGTATCAATTTCGAGGGAACAATAGCGAATTGGTTTTGAAAAATGTGAAGCGCAGTCAATGGGTTCCGTACGCATCTTGGTTAACCCAAACCAAAAACCCAACGGCGATAATTGCTTGTCAGAATTTGTCAAATCGGGGCGTGACTTGGGACTACATCCCGTCAATAACGGAAAAAGACAAACAAAGAATGATTTGTAAAAGAGCTGCTTAACCATCGTTTAGCAAATATCCAAAAAAATGTGTTTGTGGGAGTTCCACACCGGGTTTATTTCGGAACTTTACGAAAAGCAAACCTTTTAACAGATGTCGAGCTTTATTGACCAGGTAGCTGATAGGATTACGACCTCCACCCCGGGCGACTACAGAGGTATTTGCCTTGTGTTCCCGACCAGAAGGGCGTGTTTGATTTTCAGGAACAGATTAGCAGCTCGTCACAATAAGCCGATCTGGGCACCTAAAATCATTTCTATCGGCGATCTCGTTTCCACTTATTCGGGCCATCCCGTTTCAGAAGAAATGGAATTGCTTACCATACTATTTGAAGTATATAAAAAGCACTGGCCCAAAGACGATTTCGGCAAGTTCTACCCTTGGGGAAGGATGCTTCTTGGTGATTTCGACGAAGCAGACAAGCAGGTTGATGATCCGGTTTCCATGTTCCTGAACATAGCAGAACTAAAAAAAATCGATGCCACATTCATGCCGGATCCTGAATCATTGAAGTGGCTTACCGGCTTCCTTAAGACCTTGGATACAGGCAAAGTGACAACCCTCCAACGTGAATTTGCAGAAAACTGGAATAACCTCAAGTTCATTTATGAGGAATTCAATCGGGTGTTGGATCAACGGGGACTATCCTATGAGGGACGCTCCTACCGTAAAATGTTGGAAGGCTTGAAAGACGGAACAACGGCCTTGCCTTTTAATAAAATACTTTTTGCCGGATTCCATGGTTTTTCAAAGATCGAGGAAAAACTGATCCAAATAATTGGCAAGGCAATTCCAACAGAAGTGATTTGGGATACCGATGATTTGTATACGACTGACCCGCTTCACGAAGCAGGCGCCTATTTCAGGGATTCGGAACTAACACAGGTGCACCCGGTAATTTCCTCTCAAAGGATAACATCTGAGGCCAAGGAGATCGAAGTTATTTCAGTGCCATTGAATGCAGGACAGGCGAAACTGGCAGGCAGCCTTATAAGGGAGTTGCTGTCCAAAGAGCCTGCATCCGCTAATCGCACGGCAGTGGTCTTGCCCGATGAAAAGTCGCTACTCCCAGTACTGATGGCAATACCCAAGGAGGTTCAGTCCCTTAACGTAACAATGGGTTTTCCACTCAAGCAGTCATTATTCGCAAGTCTTGTGGTGTTGCTTAAAAAACTTAGTGAATCTTCAGAAAATAATCACAAGGGGGCATGGGTCTTCAACAAGCGCCTGGTTTCGCAGGTGATTTCTCATCCGCTCGTTTCATCCTCCTTTGAAATAACGGAACCCAATCCTAAAAATATCAGGGAATGGAAACTCGAGGTGGGACACATAATCACTTCATATGGTTTCAATGAGGCCGGATTCGTTTTTTTCGGAACAGACAGCCCACAATCAGTTTTCATCGGGATGACTTCGTTGCTTCATAAAATGGTGGAGAATGGAAAAAACAGACCGGCATATGAAAATGATATCCTACTTTTCATGGCCTCAGAAATATCAAAGTTGTCGGGATACCTTGCTGGACAAATGTCCGAAATCAAAAAGGAAACAGCATGGACGCTAGTTCGCGATTGCATCAATTCCATGCGGATACCCTTTTCAGGGGAACCGGTCAGTGGTCTTCAAGTCATGGGTTTTTTGGAAACCAGGGCGCTGGATTTCGAAAACGTAATTCTGCTCAATGTGAATGAGGGAGTGCTCCCCGCAGATGGACAACAACATTCATTCATTCCATTTGCCCTTAGGAAAGCATTCGGGCTATCAACCTACAAGGAGCGGGAGTCCTCATATGCATATCACTTCTACAGGTTATTGCATCGTTCCAAAAGAATCTTTTTGATTCACAATTCCGAACAGGGAGCAACCGGAGGAGGCGAAGTTTCAAGATATGTGCTTCAACTCACCAATGAAGTGCAACCACAATCGGGAGGCAACATAAGTATTGTCAAGCGCTCCATAGCAGCCCCGCTTGAAGCAACCACATCAACGCCGCTTATTATTGAAAAGGATGCGGATGTCATGCAGGCCCTTTCCTATTTCGAAAAAGGACCGGCCGGAGTCAAAAAAGGTAGCTTATCGAGCACAGCCCTAACCACCTACATCAATTGTCCGATGCAGTTCTACCACAAATACGTGGCTGGACTCAGAGAGGATCAGGAGGATGCTGAAAAAATAGACGCTGCCGGATTCGGGAACATCTTGCACTTGGTTATGGAACGTTTGTACCAGGGATTTGAAGGCAGATCTGTTGAACAAAACGACATCAACCAGATGATTCAAATTTGTGACGGAATTGTAGAGGATGTGGTTGACCAGGAGTTCTCTACTTCTTATTCCAGCTTACAGGGAACAGATATCCTGACTGGAGAGGTCATCAAAACCATGGTCAAAAAAATACTTCATGAGGACTTGAAGGCCGCGCCTTTTGTTTTTGAAAAATCAGAAGGGGAATTTCCTACCACGATACCAATAGATGGAAAGGAGATTAATTTGATTGGCATTTTCGACCGTGTGGACCAAAAAGGAACAACTCACAGGATCCTGGACTACAAAACAGGAGCGGTCAAATTGAATACCAAAGGTGTTTTCGAGCTTTTCATTGCGCCAGATAAGAAAACCCTTTTCCAATTATATTTGTACAAGATGATCTACCAAGATATCTATCCCAACCGGGAAACGATTGTAGGTTTCTATGCTGTTAGGCAAATCAAGGAGGGCATATCTGTACCAAAAAACAAAATTGAAAACACCGACTTGGACGAATTCCGTACTGGACTTAGAACCATGGTTTCGGATATATTCAATCCAGAAAAACCCTTCGTCCAGACTCAGGACCTCGGAAGGTGCTCATATTGTCCTTACACAGGCATCTGTAACAGATGACAGCTGCTAAGGAATTCAATTAACGTATTTGTAGCCAATCCCTCTTACCGACAAAAAATAAGCCGGGTTGGAAGGGTCGGTTTCGAAATATTTTCGGAAAGTGACGATGAAATTGTCGATTGTCCTCGTTGAAGGATAAACATCATAGCCCCACACCGTTTCCAAAATGTGTTCACGGGAAACCACTTCGTTCTTCCGATCCACTAAAAGTTTCAACAGCATGAATTCCTTTTTAGTCAACTGTATCTTGCTGCCATCATTTAAACGAATCTCCTGAGAAACAAAATCAACGGTCTTATCTCCGATTTTCACGGAAGAAGGTGTGTTAACAACCGTTTTAACAGATCTTTTCAGCAAATTCTGGACTCGTAAAAGCAACTCCTCCAAATTGAAGGGCTTGGTCAGGTAATCATCCGCACCCAATTTCAAACCAGCTACACGATCAGCTCCTGAATTTTTTGCGGTCAAAAAAAGAATTGGTACCGTATCATTCTCTAACCTGATGGATTCGCAAACGGTAAACCCATCCATTTCAGGTAGCATGACATCCAGAATGACCAAATTGAAACGTTCTGACTTGAAATTCTTAAGCGCAGATTTTCCATCAGCTACAGCTGAAACCTTGTATCCCTCAAGTTCCAAATTAAGACGTATAGTCTCATTAAGGGATGGCTCATCCTCAGCCAGCAAAATCCTTTGTTTCATAGACCAAAATTATGTTTGCAAGTAAACAATTAAACTTCTAAAAGTTTACTGTTAATAAACAAAAAAAGCATTTTTTGCATTGATTATCAAATATTTAATATTGAAAAAGAAACAGCTAAGCCACGCGTGCATCATCCAAATGTGCAACTTGGTACATTTTAACCCTTGTGAATGTTATATTTACAAGAAAATTTGTCTCAATCGATTTAACCCTCAACATGAAAAGAACATTACTTGCAATCGCATGTCTGCTGCTTATCAGCTCCAACTTGGTGGCTCAACAACACCGTTGTGGAACCATGGTTTACCACGATTACCTGAAGTCAATTGATCCTGACTACGAATCCAGACAGAATTCCATTGATGAACTGATGTTGAATTCAATGAAAAATGACCCCAGTTGGAAAACCACAGGTACTGTTACCATTCCAGTAGTATTTCACGTCCTGTACAGTACCAACAACACCACTCAAAACATTTCCAATGCTCGTATCCAGGCACAGTTGAATGTGTTGAATGCTGATTACGCTGCCACCAATTCCGACACTAGTCTAATTCCAGCAATCTTCAAATCATTGAAAGCAAACACTGGCATCCAATTCTGTTTAGCACAGCGTGATCCTCAAGGCAACACTACAGATGGTATCATACGCAAACAAACCACTGTAACCTCGTTTAGCACTAACAATGCCATTAAATACGACGCCCAAGGTGGAAGCACTGCATGGCCATCGAACCAGTACTTGAATATATGGGTTGGTAACCTAGGTAGCGGATTGCTCGGATATGCCCAATTCCCCGGTGGAGCTGCCGCAACCGACGGCGTGGTGTTGCTCAACGGATCGGTTGGTGGTCCTGGTGCACTAGGAACAACTCCATCTTACAACCGCGGTCGTACTGCAACCCACGAGGTGGGTCACTGGTTAAATTTGCGTCACATTTGGGGTGACTCGAATTGTGGTAATGATTTTGTATCCGACACCCCACTTCACACCACTGCCAATTACGGTTGTCCTGCTTACCCATCCAATGCCACCAATTGCTCAGGCAGTCCTGTAATGATGACCATGAACTACATGGACTACACAAACGATGCTTGCATGTACCTTTTCACCATAGGTCAAGGCACCAGAATGAACAGTTGCATCACCACTACCCGTGCATCTCTTATTTCATCCCTTGGCTGCACACCGGTCGGACTCAGTGAGCCACAAAACTTGGGAATCTTTATCTACCCAAACCCAACTGAAGGAACCCTTTACATTGAGAACACCAACAATATCGGAGAGTCAGCCGTGGTCAGGGTAATCAACTCCATTGGACAAGTAGTAGCCACTTTTGAAATTGCTGACTTCAGCGGATCCAATTCCGTCGATTTGAGTTCATTGAAAAACGGTGTCTACATGGTTGAAGTATCATCTAACCGCAAAATGTCGGTACAAAGAATTGTATTAAACAGGTAATCACTCCTTAACAGAATGAAAGAGGCCCTGCACATACAGGGCCTTTCTTTTGGAACAACCTTCCGAAATCTGAAATCCAAGAACTATTCTACGGTAATTTTGTTAATTATTTATGCAAAACACCATCACCCACGGCACTGTGACCTTGAATGAAATAGCCAGTAAAATCACCAAAGGTGAACGTATAACCATTGATGAATGTGTAATGCTTTACGAGGATGGGGACATTGGATTCCTGGGAGAGCTTGCCGATCAAGTACGGGAAAATCGCCATGGGAAGAAAACCTTCTTTAATCGAAATTTCCATATTGAGCCGACTAATGTTTGCGTTTTTTCATGCAATTTCTGCTCCTACTCCAGGCAGTACAAAAACCGTGAGCAAGGTTGGGAGTTAAGCCTGCAGGATATGATGGATAAGGTCCGCGCATATGATGGCATACCTGTCACCGAAGTGCATATCGTGGGTGGAGTACATCCAAAAATGGATCTTGATTTTTTTTGCAACCTGGTTTCCTCCATCAAACAGCACAGACCCGACATGCATGTGAAGGGCTTTACCGCTGTTGAGTTAGACTATATGATTAGAAAAGCCGGCTTGAATTACCATGATGGTCTAAAAAAACTGAAAGACGCTGGTTTGGACTCACTACCTGGTGGTGGCGCTGAAATCTTCAACTCGGAAATCCGTGATAAGATCTGTGCTGACAAATGCACCGGAGAGGAATGGTTGCAAATACACAGAACTGCACACAAGCTAGGAATGGCAAGTAATGCCACTATGCTTTACGGTCATATTGAATCCTACCGACACCGTGCTGAACACATGTCGATGCTTCGTGACTTGCAGGATGAAACAGGTGGATTCAACACATTCATTCCATTAAAATTCAGGAACAAAGACAATGACATGTCTGATGTACCTGAGACCACCATGGTAGAGGACTTGAAGAATTATGCGGTGGCAAGAATATTCATGGACAATTTCGCACACATTAAGGCTTATTGGCCCATGATTGGTCGTGGCACTGCAGCCATGAGCTTATCATTCGGAGTGGATGACATTGACGGTACGATTGATGACTCCACTAAAATTTATTCGATGGCTGGATCCGAAGAGCAGAACCCTACCATGACCACTGAGCAATTAGTGACATTGATAAAAGATGCAGGGAAAGTGCCAGTTGAGCGGGACACCTTATACAACACCATACAGGAGTTCTCCTAGTTATAACTCAATCAGCCCGATCAAACATCACCTCGTGCAGACGTGTACGTCCGCCAACGGGTTAAAAGCTCTTCAAACCCCGGAGGTAGCGGGGCTTCAAAATACATCTCGGTTCCCGTAGTGGGATGAATGAATCCCAGGGATCTGGCATGAAGTGCCTGTCCGGGAATCAGTGCAAATCCATTCTCCACAAAAGTCTGGTACTTGGAAAATGTGGTTCCCTTCAATATTTTCTTGCCACCATACATTTCATCATTGAAAAGAGGATGGCCTATATATTTCATATGAACTCTGATCTGATGCGTCCTGCCGGTTTCAAGCCTACACTCCAGCAAAGTAACATATCCGAACTTTTCCAGAACCGAAAAATGGGTTACGGCATGCTTACCTTGATCACCTGAAGGATAAACCTCCATCGACTTACGGTCAACCTGACTTCTTCCAATATGACCTGTGACGGTTCCATTATCCTGGTCAAAGTCACCCCACACAAGAGCGGCATACCTCCTTTTGATGGTCCGATCAAAAAACTGTTTGGCCAAATGCGTCATCGCTTTCTCATTCCTTGCAACTACAACCAAACCAGATGTGTTTTTATCGATTCTATGTACCAAACCGGGCCTGATCGTTTCTGACTCTATTGATTTCCCCAAAAGATCGGGATGGAACCGATATGCAAGGGCATTCACCAGCGTACCGGTATAGTTCCCATAACCGGGATGTACAACCATCCCGGCAACCTTGTTAATGACAACCAAGTCATTGTCCTCGTAAACCACCTCCAATGGAATGTCCTCAGCAATGACCTCTACCTCGCGAGGAGGGTGTGCCAAAACAATGGTAATGGTATCAGCAGGCTTTACGCGGTAACTGGATTTTACCGGCTTTCCATTTACAAGGATGCTACCTGCCTCAGATGCGCTTTGAATGCGGCTCCTGGATACATTTTCCAAACGCATCATTAAAAACTTATCGATGCGCAAAAGGGACTGCCCCTTATCAACTACGATTCGGTGGTGCTCATAAAGCTCATCCTGCTCGTTTTTCTCAGGAGCATCGTCCAAGGGCATCATGAAATCCTATATGAACGGATCTTTATTAAGGCTTAACGACCAATCTCGATACTTGAATGATTCCAGCGTCGCCGTAGGTCAATCGAACAAAATAGATACCGGCATTAAGATCCGTAAGTGGGATATTATCCTGCCGATTGTTAACTGATTTCACCAATCTGCCGGTGACATCAAGAAACTCCACTATGGCATTCGAACCAAGATCCTCGGGATAATTTAATCGGACATGGTCAGTGGCAGGATTAGGATATATGGTGAATTGGTTGGATGATTGATTTGTGCCAATACCACTATAAAGCTCCTCTCCACTGAAAACAGGACGAATCATCCACATACCCGGCAATTGCGATTGAGTCCACGACCCGGATGTATTGAAATACTTCTTAGTGGGATCAGCAGGTGTGTTCACATCAAGTCCAATATTCAAAAGAACAGCATTGTTTTGTATGAAACCAAAATACCAGGTACCAGGTCCCAGATAAATCGGATCGGTCTTGTATGTTTTAAACTTGTTGATACTGTCCAAATAGGCGGGCGTCTGATTGAATTCCTCGTATACGGGGTTGCCCTGAGGGCCTGATGCATTTCCAGACCATACAGCCAACCGGAACTGCTGACTTGCCACACTGGTTCCCGATTGCGCAAAGAACATGTTGACACCTCGGAGGGTGTCTCCTTTTAGTATATCGAAGCGGTATGCTAGTTTCGCATTCACTCCATTGATACCATAGGCAAGCTCGGCTGAGCCATCATCGTAGGAGTAATAATCAAAGAAATGTTGTCGATGAATCAAAGTGTCATTTTGAGCGAAATCATCGGGCAGTCCTCCAGATGTTTGGCCAAGGGCATAAACGACATCGAAGTAGGTCTGGTCAAAAGCTGACGGATTAGAGAAAAACGAAGATGCTGCAAAAGCTGATGGAGGATTTGTATTGGTATTCAAGGGAACGATAATGCTGTTTGAACCTCCACCTCCGAAAAGCTGGGTGGGATTTCCGAATGGATCAACCACCTTGCCGGAAATACTGAGTGGAAACGGAGCTGGATCGTTGTTGTTACGAACCGTTAACACCGCTGCTGGTCGCAGCAAAGCCGATTGCTGGGAGGCATTGATGGAATTGTAGTGTGTCCATGGAATAGAAGCGTACGAACTGAATAACGGATACGCCTGGTTGACGAAAGAGTAATCCCTGATAACCTCATAGTCAGGTGGCAAAAACTTGTTCAAGTAGATGTAATCAACATTCCATATATCTAACATGCCGTTTTTGGAGCCATGATTACGGAAGCGAAACTTGAAGCCGCGTTGACGGTAAGAGGGGTTATTTATCGATATCTTGACTTTGGAAAAGGTTGTATCGCCCGTGCTATTCCCTGTTACAGACCAAGCGTATTCCCACGATTGAGTGACCACATTGTAAAACTGAAGTGACAATGAATCATTGGTTTCGGGCTTGTCGCCTCTACCCTTCCGCTGATAATAAAATATCAAAAACAGACTGTCGCTGGTTAAGTATGGAACGCCATTGAGGTCACTGGCCAAATCAATTGGCAACGAGGTGAGCACATCACATAGGCCGGTGGCTCCAGCATTCACATCATCGTAGGCATTTCCGTCCTTGTCGATTCCATCGAAAGTAACAGCACCGATTGAAGGTGGATTAATGCAGAATCCGAAATTCACATATGCAGTGCTGTCGGACCACAAAGTGGCTTTCGGCCAACAGGTCTCAGACGAAAAGTCATCGAAAAAGGGCAGATTGAGGGTATCATTTACGGAAGTTGTCTTGAAGAGCTCATTTGCTGTTGCGTTAATTAACCTATGCCTTATATCAGGATTGCAGAGCAATGGCGAAACGCGCTCGTCGGATGATTGATCCGAATTGATTGGATTCTGGGAGAATAAATTACCAGATGACAGCATCAACACGGCAAGAGTCAAAATTGAAAAGTTAAAATTCATCTTCTATAGGTATGTTCGGGTTGATGTAATTGGAATTCAATGTTTCTTCGGATTCAGTCAAAAACAGGTCAATGGATTCGCCAAACAAAACCGTTTCCTGCAAACGGAACTGCGGGTTTTGACGATACACTTTGCAATTGAGCGAGTCTCTTACTGAAGGGTCAAAAATGGTCAAGCCAGTGGACAAGCCAGATGCCTGTAAGACAAAAACTGCTTCCTGGAATGTTAGGTTGTAAAGATTAGGCAACATCACACGGCTTGTATTCAATCCTTGACCTACAACTAGATCAACGACCGTTCCCTTATCGACCTTGAAACCTGGATCCACATTTTTCCCATTGACCTGCATTTCGAGCACGGCATTCTTTGCCAAATCAGGCTTCAGTATGACTTCCCCCCTTACCAACCCAAACGCATGTAGGGTTGCCTCGGCTTGCCTAAGTGAATTGTCCACCAATGAGGGCATCTTTACCTCTGGAGGGGTTTTCCTGGTGATGGAAAAATAAAGGGTTCTGCCGTCTTTCACCCTTGTGCCAGGTAAGGGGTCCTGATCCAAGATCAGGCCCGGTTTCCTTTTGGGATCGTATGTGGAAGAGTCACTGATCTTAACCCTGAACCCCTGACTTTCCAATTGGTCCATTGATTCAAACAAACTCTTGCCAGTCATGTTTGGAACAGCCACCGATTCATTGTGCCTGGTGTAAGTATCGAGCCAAAGGTAGGATCCTCCAAAAAACAGAACCAAGGCAAAGAGGCCATAAACCAGGTTCATCAAAAACATACGGGACCCGAAAAAAGCAAGAACATTATTACTCATTGCGCATCCTCCTTGTTTTTACTTTTCATCCTACGTTGAAAACCAAAGTCAATAATGCTCTCAATGAACTGGTGTGGCATGTAATCGTTTATTGCTGCTTGATGAAAGATGCAGGTGGCAGGAGTCATACCAGGTAAGGAATTCACTTCAATGACCCAGACCTCAACCCTTCCGTCGGCATATATCCTGACAAAGGCATCTATACGAGCATAACCCTCAACATTCAGTAAACGCGCTGTTTTCTCCAACACCTTTTTCACCTCATTGGAAATACGTTGGTTCTCTTTGGCATCGGAACTATATCGGGCGGGTGTGATATTTTGCCCTTGGCCAGCAAGGAACTTCTCCTCCAACGACAACACATCGCCTTCAGAAAGCGCCTCGGAGGCCTCAAAAACCTCATATTCGATTTCCCCTGAAGGCTTGTAGTTGGTCATTAAACCTCCTGTGATTTCAAGGAAACGTTCCGCTCCGCCGCTTGTAACCAATTCCTCAACCAAGAATCGTTCCTTGCGCGGAAACTCCTCGTTATGCTTGATCTTGAGTAAAGATGCAGCAGCATCCACCAACAGCTCCGATTTACGGAAGATCAATTCACAATATGCATGCAGTTGCCCGGAATCCCTGATGATTTTAACAGCGGAACTACAGCCATCATCCACCGGCTTGGCTATGAATGGAAAATTGAATTCATGCAGTACAGCGTCTTCAAACGCACCTGGGTCACGATGCCAATCGGAACCATGTACCACAAGATGTTTGGCAGCATGTATTCCGTTTTTCAATAGCACCTCATTGGTCTCAAATTTGTCAATGGTGACCTTGGATGATTCGGGACCTGAACCATTGTATGGAAGTCCCACCCGGTCCAAATTCGCTTGAACCTCCCCGTCCTCACCTGGACGTCCATGCAGCGCGATGAAGACACAATCTACAAAGTCCTTAAGCTGATTGTAGGTTATCTCAACAGGTTGCTGAAGGGATGTCCCATTTGCAAAGGTTTCAGTGATGTTCACGCATTCTTCGATTATGCCCTTCAATACCGGGTGGACCTTGAAATGCTCAATTTTATCCCGTATGTCATCAGCATTATCCTTGAGCAATATGTTAACAGGTATTACGGTCAATTTATGTGATTGGCTATCGCCCGAAAGAAATACGGGAACGGGAACAAACTTGCCAGACGACGATAATTTTTCAAAGATGTTGCGGCCGCTTTCCACTGATATATGCCTTTCGGAGGAATATCCTCCCAAAATGACCGCCACGCGGGTTCTGCTTGACAATGACCGTTTCGCATCCGAAATGGATTTATTCAGTTCTGAAAGTAACAGGGGGCTTTTACGAGTTTCGCGAGAACCTGCAATTCGCCTCTTCAATGACGCATGGATGATGTAAGTGATGAATTGAGAGGGATTCAGTCCGATTTCTGCAGCTTGATGGAAGAAAAAGGATGAGGGCAGCATTCCGGATGTGGTGTTGGGGTCGTTCAAGTAAATGACTCCATGATCGGAGAAGAATCCATCAATTCGGGCATAAACACCAAATCCAAGGGATGAGTACAATCTCACACATTCACTACGTATGGCCGTGATGTCGCTTTCGGGCAAGTCTATCGGAGTGATCTTGCGAGATAGTCCCGGAAGGTATTTGGATCGGTAATCATACACTTCCCCACCCTTTCTGATTTCAGTTGGAGGCAATGCAATGGGATTGCAATCCAAACCATCAATAACAATACAGGAAAATTCCTTCCCTTGTATGAACTGTTCCAAGAGAACCGTTTGCTCGCCATCCAATGCTTCTAAAACAACTTCATTCGTCGGCTCAGAAAACAGCTGATTCAGATTGGACAGCAACTCCTCTGGGTGAAAGATCAACTTCCCTGAAATACGCAAGGGTAATCCGAGACCTTCACGCAAATCGGAGATTTGCCGTACCCACTCAACCTTTTCTGGAAAGGTCTTGCCCGTCCAATCACTTTTATTCAAACGATGAATGAAAAAGGCCCTGTCAACCGCGTTTGTGAATACAGAATTTGAGGGCTCAGACACCACTGTCACACCTATGGATGAACCTTGGTTGGCTGACTTCACAACAAAACGACCACCAAGTTTTGATAGGGCTAGCTTATGAAACTCATCTGAAGCATTGTGTTCGCTCCAATCATTCCGCTCGATATGGATATACTCAGGCAAACGAAATCCATAGCGGCTCATCAACTCCTTTTGTAGTCCTTTATCCATGCCTACCGCTGAGGAGAATATTCCGGTTCCCGTGTATGGAATTCCATAAAATTCCAAAAGCCCCTGTAACCTTCCATCCTCCCCGTTAGTGCCATGTAAACAAAGGAATGCGACATCAATAGTGGTTGATAAGGAGGATGGTTCGATGCGAGTACCCAGCTTGCTGGTCAAACGGAGCTGCCCGTTTGAATCCAGATCGCCTAAACTTTCCGCGTAAATTTGAAATCCGTTTGGTGAGTGCTCCGTTTGATCAAATGGAGGATAGAAATCGCGGATGCTCCCCTTGTAGATGTACTCCCAATGGAGTAAAATCATATTGCCGAAAGAGTCGATAAAAACAGGGATTGCCTCGAATTTGGATTTATCAAGGTTATCATAAACGGTTCGACCTCCAGCGAAAGATATTTCCCTTTCCCTGGAGTTACCTCCGAAAAAAACACCCACTTTAATCATATTGGAACAAAATTAAGAAAAAGGGGTGGCCTTGCGAGGTAAAATCGGATGCATAAATCCTGTTTTTCAACAAGAAGAATACCAATAATCATCCGCCAAATTCCTCCAAAAATTGAACCATTTGATGAACCGCTTTGCCCCTGTGGCTGATTTGGTTTTTCAAATCGCTGGACAATTCGGCAAAAGTATGGTTGTAACCATCTGGGATAAACACCGGATCGTATCCAAAACCGGCTCCACCCGATGGCGTCAAGGTAATTCTGCCATTTACAACATCCTGAAAAACAAACTCTTTGCCTCCAATAATTAAAGACAAACAACAAACAAAACGAGCCCTTCTGTTTTCACAACCAGTCATTTCAGTGAGCAGTTTTGAAACATTTTGAGCGGATGTGGCACCTTTTCCGGCGTAACGGGCGGTATGAATACCAGGGGCCCCATTCAAACAATCCACCTCCAAACCACTATCATCAGAAAAAACCACCTTATTGGTTTTTTCATAAACGAACCTCGACTTTATCAACGCGTTATCGGCAAACGAGTCTCCTGTTTCGGGGATATCAGTAATCAAACCGATATCGCGCATTGTTTCCAAACGAATCCAAGCTGGAAGCAAGCTGCGCATTTCATCAGCCTTATGCTGGTTAGCACTACAAAAAACCAATTCGATTGCGCGAAGGCTATCCATGAAACCTGGAATTTAGAATAGCTACTTTTTAAACCAATTCTTGGATTTCAGGTACTGAATACCCCTTGGGGCCAGAAACAATCTCCAGTTAAATAAACAAGTGATTAGGTGAAATCCAATCAACCAACCGTTTGAATTTTTGAGTGATTGAATGTGTATGTCGATTCGTTGTTCGGTCAAAAATCCGTCAATATCCTCAAGCTCCTCATCAGATGGACACTCATTTTGAACGAATATTGCACGGAGCTTATCCAATTGTCTAAGTGATTCCCTGAGCAACCTGGGTGGGACATTGAAATTGATTCGGTTTGTCATCACACGCTGAACAAAGTAATCATATTGAATTCCGAAATAATCATTGATATTCCTGAAAGAAATACGGTTATGGGTGGATATCTGAATGTTTTCAAACTTATGAGAAACACTCTGGAAATTGATCCGCAATTGATACAATGGCTCATCAATATTCACAAACTTATGACCCAACAGTAGCAACCTACTGAATAATTCATAGTCTTCGGAATGCAGATATTCCTCGTCAAAACGATTATGGGAAACCAATTCCGACCTGAAGACTACGCAAGGATGTAATACTGGGGTACTGAAAAAAGAGACAAACTTGAGTGCCTTCCAAAGGCGCGCCTTCGGATGTACCCTGGACAAAAGTTTTCCAGATTCAGAAAGTCGGAAACAACCTGCTGAAACCAACGAAACGGAAGGGTCAGATTCCAAAACCTCCATTAATCTCTCAATCCTGCGTGGCTCAGAGATATCGTCGGAATCCATTCTAGCGATAAATCCACCCTGTGCAAGATCACAACCCTTGTTTAAAGTTTTGATCAACCCGATGTTTACTTCGTTGAAAATTGCGCGCACTCGGGTGTCTTTATCAGCATAACGCTTAATGATATCAGCTGTTCCGTCGGTTGATCCATCGTCAATTGCCAAAACCTCCAGATTTGTATAAGACTGATTGAGTACGGAATCCATGGCCTCTTCCAGAAACCGCGATGCATTGTAGCAGGGCATAAGCACCGATACAAGAGGTCTTGGGATTCCGCTGGATGAATTCATTACTGGAGCACTTGAAGTTCAAAAATAGGATTTGAAATGGAATTTAAAACGGATTCATTCAATCTGAGTACAATTCGTCTAAGGATTTGTATTTAGTTAAATGTCCGTACTTTGACGAAACCACTTTGTAGGAGTTTTCAACTAATTGAGAAACATCAATCATTGACTCTTTCAAGGTTATAAGTCGTTCCGTTATGGATTCCGAATCCTTATAAGGTACCACCAAGCAGTTGGAATGATCAACGGCGAAGTCATGTGCAACACCACTAACAGTTATGACCATGGGCACTCTTGATGCCATGGCCTCGATGTAAGTTTGACCAAAAGCTTCTGCCGTTGGAGTGATTGGAACATGGACAAAACAGCTGAATGATCCATACAAAGCACCCATATCCTCTTCGAATTGAACTTTACGATAGGAATCCGGCGGCAGGGAGCTCAAAAATTCATTAACTTCAGAGGTATATGGACCCTGGGCATTGGCCAAAATCAACAAGCTATCAGGATATGATTCCAGGAACTTATGAAACGCGGGTATTATATATTGGAGTCCTTTCCAATCGATAAACCGACTTACCACTCCTACAACGAACTTGTCATCAGAAATCGAATATTTAACCTTGATTTGACTTATACGTTCCTTGGAAACATTACCTGCACCGAATTCATCAAGAGAAATACCATGAGGAATCAAATTTACCTTCCCTGGATTACATCCCTCCCACTCAATCAAAATTCGCTTAACATTCTGGGAGATGGCAACTACTTTGGTCGCCAACACATTTATCAACTGATCACACCTAACAGCTATTTTGCTGTTCACATGATGAAAGTCGGAATGATGGCGAGTGACAATCCTTTGAGAAACACCGGCCAACCAAGCGGCAATCATGCCACACAAGGAAGATTCGAACAAATGGGTGTGCACGATATCAAAACCGTTGGATTTAATCAGACGAAAAAGCCGGAATGTAAGTCCAGGAATGGATTGCTTGCCAACATATTTGAAACGATGTACGACAACACCATGTGACTCCAAAAACTTACCAAGGTGGCTATCTGGCTTACGAATCAGGGCATAGTGGATTTCATATTGGGAATGATCCATACACGTTGCAAACCATTCGTGTTCACGTGCACGTTCCAAATTGTATACAATGACCAATAATTTCTTCCGTTTCACTTTTGGGGGCTTGATTCAATAGCTGACAACCGATCAATCACCCTTGAAATGATTTTCGGATAATTGTTATCATTAAGAAAACCATCAACCAAATCAATATCTATGGCATTTTTCTGATTCAAGCACCAACCGACCCTGTCGATGAATGATTTCTCATCAAACTCCTCAAAAATCCCATGGTCTTTCAAAGACGGGATTTCACAATTGATATTAGAAACCACAGGTTTTTTACAGGCCAGATAAGTCAAAACTTTCAATGGCGTACTTAAAATGTGATTTTTACCTTGCACCTTACCTGTGATTTCGTAGGCAACCAAACAAACCGATGAGGCCCAAATGTAAGGCAGGTGTTTTTCCGGAGGCAGTGGTCCCGTCCAAATCACATTTTTTAATGTCAACAAATGATTTAGAAGATTCAATCGATTAGGGTCTGCAACTCGATTAGGGCCTATGATAACCAATTTTCGCTCCTTGAATTTTTCTGCAATTTCAATCAGAAGTTCAAATCCAACATCATCAAGCAAGGTGCCTAGAAGGAGTATTGAATCAGGTTGGTATTCAGATAAATCTTTTGGAATGACCCCGGAAAAGGTCGGGTCAAATCCCTGTCCTTGCAACATCACCTCCTTATTTAATTTTTGGTAATGAGTCAGATATCTTGGACTCACCACTATTACCATGTCGGAAAAGCGAGCCAAATACCGGTCATAATTAAGGTTAGCTACGGGATCAATCACATGATAAATATGTGAAACTTCTTGGTTACTGCGCCAAATGTGAACAGACCTATACCGATCGAAATGCCAAACAATAAAATGATCATACCATGAAAATCTTTTGCACATTCGGCTGATGACATACTCATTGAATAAATCATTGAACCAAACTGCAAATCGTCCCAACCGCGCCGGGAGAATATTCAGATATGCAATTGCTATCAGTGAGTCTGAAACCTTATTAATCGCCAAAGATTTAAAAACAGTCCCAAACCCCCACTTGCTTGGTGGTCCGAGAAATATCACATTATAGATCTTGGAAAGCTGAAAGGCGAAGTGTATCTGAGTGTGCCAAACGTCTGACCAGGGTTCATCAGAGGTGACTACGACCAACGGCTTCGAAAAGCTATTCACCTCAGCAGGAGATTGAATCATGGCATTTCAAGCATAGAAAATCATAATAGTCCGATGGATACGTTTCCTGGATAAACCGTATTCAGTTGCGGATTGATGAATTTTCCAGTTCCAAAAACGTCCTTGGGTTCAAGCTTGAAGCTGATGACATTTTCACAAAAAACCGGATTGGAGTTCTCCTCAACGAATCGTACATCCATGTAATAGGTTCCATCGCCATAGATCGGAAGCTTCTCCATATGAAATAGAATCGTTCCTTTGCCCGAACCCTGATCCTGTATCCTGATACCTAAATCAGTCACTCCAATGGTAACCAAAGGCTGGAAGTAACTATCCTTAATTGTAACGGTCAGATCGAGTTCAGACGACGGTTTCACACCGGAATAATCAAACTCTACCGAAAAGGGGTCTCCAGCAAAAAAAAGATAAGATGTCTTGTTGTTACGAATAAGCCGGGCAGTATGCACCCCACTTACGCTGCCTCTTTTTGCGGGATGTTTCGAGAAATCGTAAGTTCCAGGTGTATCGTTCCAGGATGTTGCAATACTCATGTAACGGTCAATCCCCTCTCCAACGTCGCCCTGATACTTGACCTGGCCCTTATCCAGAAGCACCACAGACTTACAAAGTGACCGTACAGCGGGCATGTTGTGCGATACAAAAAGAATGGTGCGACCGCTTTTGGTAACGTGCTCCATCTTATCCAGGCATTTCTTTTGAAAATCGATGTCACCAACAGCAAGCACCTCGTCAATGATCAAAATCTCAGAATCTAGAAATGCCGCAACTGAGAATGCCAAGCGAAGCTGCATCCCACTTGAGTACCATTTCAAAGGAGTATCAAGGAACTTCTCCACTCCACTGAAGTCTACTATCTCATCAAACTTTGAATCAATCTCGGTCTTGGTCATGCCCAACAATGAACCATTGAAATAAATATTCTCGGAGCCGGTAAGCTCTGGGTGGAAACCGGTACCGACTTCCAACAAACTGGCCATACGACCTCGGGTGATTATGGAACCTTTGGTTGGAGGAGTGATCTTGGATAGGATTTTCAACAAAGTGGATTTGCCTGATCCATTTCTGCCAATTACAGCCAAAGAGTCGCCGTGGTTGACCTTGAAGCTAACGTCTTGCAAAGCCCAAAACTCCTCGTCATTGGATTTACGTCGCTTGAACATTCCGGTGAGTTGATCACGAATAGACAAATAACCACGATTATTGTGGTGTATGGTGAACATCTTGGAAACGTTCTCGATTTCTATGACTGGCTCGGATCCGCTGTGTATCATCAGTAGGATTTCTAATATCAGTCGCTAAGCGTTGTCAGCGAAATAGGACTCGGACTTTTTAAAATACAAGACACCACAAATCAAGTATATGACGGAACACAAGCAACTGATTAATAAAACCACGCTCTCTACGGGAGGCCCCCCCATGGAATAACGTACTAAACCGATGGCACCCGTCAATGGATTCAAGGCCATGAGCCAACGGGCAGTAACGTCGGTAATGATATTGGAAGGGTAAATGACAGGAGACAAGAACAGCAGCACCTGAACTGAGTACGGAATAACGTACTTGAAATCACGGAACTTGATATTAAGAGCGGACAAGAAACTGCCAAGCCCGAATGTGGTTAATGTTGTAATCACCAATGCCGCCAATAAACAAGGAACAAAAACCAACAAATCCAACGGCACCTGATAAATGAGTAACACCACTATATAAATGAGGAAAGCCATGAGGAAATCGAAAAGTGAAACCATAACAGCCGACACGGGTATGATCAATCTTGGGAAATAGATCTTTTTGATGATATGTGCGTTGTCGAGTATGCTATTACTAGCCGATGTGAGGCCCGTTGAGAAAATATTCCACAGCAATAATCCAGTAAGTACAAATACAGGATAAGGAACATTTCCTGATGGTACTCCTAGCTTCTTACCGAAAAAAAAAGTGAATAAAACCATCATCAACATGGGCTGTATCACCGCCCAGGCAAAACCAAGAATAGTTTGCTTATATCGTACCTTGATATACCGTAGTGTATAGTAATAAAACAACTCACGATATCGCCAAAGCTCTTCAATGCCCAGACCGAACTTAGAAAACGGTTTTATTTCCTCGTAAATGACCTTATTGGCGGCCATATTTTTTGTAGAATAAGTCAAAATTCCGCTGACAAAAATAACTTAAAACCTCGCAAACGCACCTAATATGTAAATTAGCTTCTCAATAATATTACGATTACTTCTTATGTGTTTGTTTATCAAGGTTTTATTGAATTCGATTCATGCAATATCTTGACCTTGTGCCAACAAATCCAACAAGAAATTCAAAGCACCATCATTTCATCCTGACAAAAACATGTGCGGAATAGCTGGCTTTTTTTCAACGGATGGGTTTTTCAAAAAAGAGCAAATCCAGTTGATGACCGATCGTGTCATGCATCGTGGACCGGACTCCGGGGGTGAGTTTCATGATGAATATTGTTCGCTTGGACATCGCCGACTCAGCATCATAGACCTTTCAAACCGGGCATCACAACCCATGACCTCCAACAGTGGAAGATATGTGATTGTTTACAATGGCGAGGTCTATAATTATCGTGAAGTTGGAGCTAAGTTTGGAAGGATCTCACATGGGAGCCCCGATTTTACATTCAAATCATCGTCGGATACCGAAGTCATCCTTGAAGCTTTCGCAAAACACGGCCAGGATTTCGTGCATGAATTAAACGGGATGTTCGCCTTTGCCATTTTCGACAAGCAGGAGAAGGAACTTTACCTGTATCGCGACCGTGTCGGAATCAAACCGCTTTATTATTATTGGGATGGCAGGAATTTCGCTTTCGCATCCGAGCTCAAAAGTCTGACTTGCCTGGAGCAAATACCACTCACCATCAACCACGCCGCCGTCAATAGGTTTTTGCATTTCGGCTATGTACCTGCACCGCACTCCATTTATGAGAACATTTTCAAATTGGAAAGCGGTTCAATGTTAAAAGTGAATGCAAAAGGTTTGGAAAACAAGAAATACTGGAACATACACAATAAAATCTCCAGCAATGTAATCACTCGTCAAGACCAGGCATTGGTGAAAATAAGCGATCTGCTGATCAGCTCAGTTCAATACCAATTGAAAAGCGATGTTCCTTTCGGTGTGTTCCTAAGCGGCGGAATTGATTCCAGCTTGATAACGGCACAAGCCACAATCTTGTCCACGATGAAGGTGAACACATTCTCTATCGGATTCGAAGAGAACAGTCACAATGAATCGGAATATGCCAAGGCCGTTGCAAACTATCTCGGAACGTCTCACCATGAATTCATCATTTCTTACAAGGATGCACTTAAGCTGATAGACACCATTACAGACACATACGATGAGCCATTCGCAGACTCTTCATGCATACCGACCATGTTGGTTTCAAAACTTGCGAGCCAGTATGTACGTGTCACCCTTTCGGGAGAGGGAGGTGATGAATTGTTTCTTGGATATGGTGCCTACATATGGGCCGACCGATTGTCGAACCCACTTGTCAGACTGGCCCGGAAACCGGCAGCAGACATCCTGTCGAGAATGTCGTCACGCTATCAAAGGGTTGCAAAACTTCTCGATTACGAGAAATCAAGATCACTCAGAAGCCATATTTTCTCGCAAGAACAATACCTGTTCACGGAGAAGGAAATCGAGGGATTACTGAAGCACCAGCAGGAAGTGTCTATTTCCGAATCCGATCGCTTCTACTCAGGGCATTACATGAAATGGGCTATGGATCCGAATGCGGAGGGCGGCGTAGCAGTCCAGGAGCGGAAATTGAAAGCCATCGAGCTACAAGCCCTTTATGACGTGGAAAACTACCTCCAGGACGACCTGCTCACAAAGGTAGATCGCGCAAGCATGAAGTACTCACTGGAAACTAGAGTGCCCTATTTGGACCATCGTATAGTAGAGATGGCATTGAATATATCACCTGACTTGAAATACAGGGACGGGATTACCAAATACATACTCAAGAAGGTGCTCTACCAGTACGTCCCCAAGCATTTGTTCGATAAACCGAAACAGGGCTTTGCAATTCCTTTGAATAAATGGCTGAAGTCTTCCTTGAAATACTTGATTGATGATTATCTTTCGGAAGCAACCGTGAACAAATACGGTGTGCTGAACTATGCGGCTGTGGATGCCTGTAAAGCATCATATTTATCAGGAGCGGACTACATGTACAACCGCCTTTGGCAGCTGATCATACTACAAATGTTTTTGGAAAAACATCATTCCGGAAGAAGGTAGAAAGAGATTGCTTCGGTACCTTTTCGGCTAATTATTCGTTGAGCCCACTGTTTCCTCCTTCGACTTCTCTTTGTTTTTCAATGCATACAGGTATCCGATTATGTACAATGACGCAATATAAAAAGGAAGTACCGGTATCCTATAACGAACCAAACTGCCGAAGTTACTTGTGGAGATGCCGACTGAGAACGCGAAAAAAAGACTGAAAATGATGGAAAAAGAAAGCAAGTGGTTCTTGTAAATGATTGGAAAAGCACCAAAAAATCGAGCTTTGAACAGAATTCGGATTGTAAACAACAACATTATGAAACACTCGAGTGCAGACAATAGCATTACCAGGTTGTTTGCCTCCCATATATAGGGGCGAAAAAGTGCAAGGTTGATAGCAACCGGAGCTTTCGATAGCATACTGGGAATCGTTGCTTCAAACTCCCCGATGTCGACGCTGTTACCCTTGTAATAGTCCGCTTTTAGATCGGCATTGGTAATCACAGCACGGTCCATAACACTTTCCAAGGAATACATACCGAGTAAATCACTCATATTGGCGAGCATAAGATAGCCCCCTCCTATTCCGACGAGCAACAGGAAAGGTCCAGTCAAAAACTTTATCAATTTATTTTTGATATCGATGACGTACTTATTCACTATCCAGATAATTGAACCGGGCAGCAATGCAAAAATGATGTATGGCTTGATCATCAGGATCAGGTAGGATGAAATGAATATGATGATTGCGTTTGCAAAAAACCTCTCCTTTTGAATGAATATCTTGTAAAATGAATACGTATAAAACCCAATACAGCTTAGCGTGATCGTATCCTTTAGCAATCCAGACCCCCAGAAAAAAACACTGGGAATAAAAAGGAAGGCAATGGCCATCTCCCGCTTAAGATCGGGGAACTCGGAAATGAAAAC
>Ga0315906_10002994_pt1 | contig 22774 bp, 18 predicted proteins | sample LakEriMetagenome_4_FD_203526 | JGI IMG/M metagenome (GOLD analysis project Ga0315906, IMG submission 203526) | Freshwater fungal communities from buoy surface, Lake Erie, Ohio, United States - Buoy 2 MA122 | ecosystem: Environmental > Aquatic > Freshwater > Lake > Lake biofilm | place: USA...
ACTCGCGACTGGTTCTGATCGTCTGACGGGGAGTCTCCTCCTCGGGGCGACGGTCGCGGTTGCGACTGTCGCCTACGCGCCCGGAGTCTCTGACCGGTTGTTCGCTCAAGGTGTCAGTTGCCCGAGCCGCCGGTGGTTGGGAGTCCTGTGTCCTTTCTGTGGAATGACCCACGCTGTAGTGGCCCTACTTCGTGGCGACGTATTCGGGAGTTTGAGTGAGAACGCGTTCGCTTTGTTCTTTCTGTTGGGGCTAGTGGGTTCGCTAGTGGGCCTGTTTGGACGGTGGCGGCCCCGAATCCCATGGGCACTCTCGAGATCTGTCATTTCTCTCGTCGCCGGCCTCACATTTGTGGCCTACTCAGTAGGCCGGAACCTGGTCTGATTTCGTCGTGGAGCGGGGAAATGCTCCCGAGTTGCCGTTGGGGGCTCCGGGCGGCAAGACTTACCAACCTGTGAGCACGACGGTCCTTACCTCGCTCGTAGTACTCCGCTAGCACACGCCGGCCTCGTCCGTCGCGTGTGCGCCCCCGGCCTCCCACTCGGGAGGCCGTTTACGTTCCGCCCGTTCGAACCGGCCCGATCCCGCTGATGCCAAGGCATCGGGGAGGACAACCATGAAAACCAACGGTGGTGCCGCACTCATCAAGGCTCTCGAACTCGAGGGCGTCGATGTGATCTTTGGTCTGCCCGGTGGAGCAATCCTTCCGGTCTACGACCCGATCATCGACTCGCCAATTCGCCACATTCTCGTTCGTCACGAACAGGGTGCAGGCCACATGGCCGAGGGCTATGCGCACGCAACTGGCCGTCCTGGCGTCGCGATGGTCACCAGCGGCCCGGCCGCAACGAACATCATCACGCCGCTGGCCGATGCCTACATGGACTCTGTGCCGATGGTTGTCATCACCGGTCAGGTCGGAACAGCAGGCATCGGAACTGACGCGTTTCAAGAAGTCGACACGGTCGGCATCACACGTTCGGTTACGAAGCACAACGAACTCGTCACGAACGCGGCGGATATCCCGCGCATCGTGCGTGAGGCGTTCCATATCGCGACCACAGGTCGTCCCGGTCCCGTGCTCATCGATATTCCGAAAGACCTCGTTGATCCCACGAACCCGAACTCGGCGCTTGATTGGTACTGGCCCGATTCCGTCGACCTCGCCGGTTACAAACCGCGTCTCGACGGTGATCCCGCGCTCATCAAGGATGCCGCGCAACTGATCATCGCTGCAGAACGTCCAGTCATCTACGCGGGTGGTGGCATCCTCAAGGCGCGCGCTGCTGAATCGCTTCTTGCACTTGCGGAGCTTCTCGACATTCCTGTCGTCACCACACTCATGGCTCGTGGCGCGGTTCCCGACGATCATCCGCTGTGTCTCGGAATGCCGGGTATGCACGGTAACTACACCGCCGTTACCGCGATGCAGGAATCTGATTTGCTCATCGCTCTCGGTTCACGTTTCGACGACCGAGTCACCGGCAAGCTCGACGCATTCGCTGCGAACGCCAAGATCATTCACGTCGACATTGATCCCGCCGAACTCGGCAAGGTCCGTCGACCAGACGTCGGCATCACTGGCGATTGTCGTTTGGTCATTAATGAACTGATCACAGCGCTGAAGCAGATCGGCGCGCCAGAAGTTCAGCCCGATCGTTCATCGTGGAAGTCCACGATTAGTGGATGGCAAGAGAAGTACCCGCTTGCCTACGTGCAGTCCGAGCCGGGCGATTTGTTGAAGCCGCAATACGTGCTTGAACAACTTCGTGACAACACTCCCGATGACTGCATTGTTGCTTCAGGCGTCGGTCAGCATCAGATGTGGACCGCTCAGTACTGGAAGTTCAACCATCCCTACACCTGGATCAACTCTGGTGGCCTCGGAACAATGGGCTTCGCGGTTCCGGCCGCAATTGGCGCCAAGGTTGGACGACCCGACCGCATGGTGTGGGCCGTCGATGGCGATGGCTGTTTCCAGATGACCGCACAAGAACTTGTTACCGCTGCCGCCGAGCGCATCCCGGTGAAGATCGCCATTCTCAACAACGCGTATCTCGGAATGGTTCGTCAGTGGCAGGAGATGTTCTACGAAGAGCGTTACAGCGAGGTCTATCTCTCGCCTGATCTTCCTGATTACAAGATGTGGGCCGAAGCCATGGGTTGTGTCGGCATGCGCGTCGAAGCTCCTGAAGATGTGCTTCCCGCGATTCAGCGTGCGAATGAAGTTGACGACCGTCCGGTTGTCATCGACTTCCGCACCGATGCGCGCGAGAAGGTCTTCCCGATGGTGCCTGCGGGCAAGTCCAACTCCGACATCGTTGTCGGGCCGGAGGATGTCCGATGAGTCCGGCGACGCGTCATCACATTCTCTCCGTCCTTGTCGAAAACAAGCCGGGTGTTCTTGCCCGCGTGTCGGGTTTGTTTGCCCGTCGCGGTTTCAACATCTTTTCGCTCGCCGTTGCGCCAACAGACGACCCCACTCGTAGTCGCATCACGATCGTGGTCGATGTTGAATCGGCACCGCTGGAGCAGATCACCAAGCAGCTCGACAAGCTCATCAATGTGCTGCAGATCGATGAACTTGCTCCCATCGATGCGGTCGAACGCGAACTCATGATCGTCACAGTCACGGTTTCGGCAGAGTCGAAGTCCGAACTGCTTTCGCTGACTGAGGAATACAGCGGCGTCGTTCTCGATGAGTCCGGCGATCGCATCACTGTGTCTCTGGGCGGAACCCCCGAGGCGCTCGATGCCTTCACCTCCCGTATGGGGGCAGCAGTGGTGGCCTACCAGCGCACCGGCCGCATCGCCCTTCCTCGCATCGTTTGACCCCTAGCTAGTTCCCGGGTTCCGGCGCCTTTTTGTCCTGAGCCCCTTTCGTCGTAATCTCTCCAACCCGCCCTAAAGGGCGATCCAATCCCGAAACAGGAGTTCCTGTGGCCACCGTCTATTACGAAGCCGACGCCGATCGTTCATTCATCGCCGACCGCAAGGTCGCCGTCATTGGTTACGGCTCGCAGGGCCATGCCCATGCGCTCAACCTCAAAGAGTCGGGCATCAACGTCGTTGTTGGTTTGCGCGAGGGTTCGTCCTCGAAGGCCAAGGCCGAATCGGAAGGCCTCACGGTCATGTCGATTGCCGATGCCACCAAGTGGGCCGACGCAATCATGATCCTGCTTCCCGACACCGAGCAGAAGTCGGTGTACGACGCAGAGATCGCTCCGAACCTTGCCGAAGGCGACGCGATCTTCTTCGCTCATGGTTTCAACATCCGTTTCAACCGCATCGTTCCGCCGGCTGGCGTCGATGTTGTTATGGCCGCCCCGAAGGGCCCAGGCCATCTTGTGCGTCGTACTTATACCGAGGGTGGCGGCGTGCCGTGCCTCATCGCAGTTGAGCAGGACGCAACCGGGAACGCTCGCAATGTTGCGCTTGCCTATGCCGATGCAATCGGTGGCACCCGCGCTGGGGTCATCGAGACCACGTTCACCGAAGAAACCGAAACTGATCTGTTTGGTGAGCAGGCTGTTCTTTGTGGCGGCGTCGCTGCACTTGTGCAGGCCGGTTTTGAAACCCTCACCGAGGCTGGTTACCAGCCCGAGATGGCGTACTTCGAATGCCTCCACGAGGTGAAGCTCATCGTTGACCTCATGTACGAAGAGGGCATCAGCGGCATGCGCTACTCAATCTCCGACACCGCCGAGTACGGCGATGTCACCCGCGGCCCACGGGTCATCACGCCGGCCACCAAGGTTGAGATGAAAAAGATTCTCGACGAAATCGTTTCCGGTCAGTTCGCCGAGGAATGGATCGCCGAATCAGAGTCGGGTCGCAAGAACTTCAACGCCCTGCGTAACGCTGGCGCTGAGCACCCAATCGAAAAGACCGGCAAGGAACTGCGTGCCATGATGCCGTGGATCTCCGCCGGTCGGAAGAGTGTTGCCGAAACTTCCGGTGGCGCTCAGGACTGACCCATACGGGTTGACTCTCGTCGACTTCGGTTGACGGCGACTGATCGGTACGACGCACCAGTTGGTGCGAAGTTCAGCGGGTGGAGTGCGCGAGGGGCCTTCGGGCCCCTCCGTCGCGTTTTGTCGGTCCGCCCAATTGTTGAGTTGATTGGTCGGGATTAGGCCCCTAGAGTCTCGCTCCTGTCCGACCGGGCTGTGCCGGTCGATCGATGAGGAGTGACCATGAGCGACAACTGGGGTTTTGATACCCGTCAGATCCATGCCGGCCAGGAGCCCGACCCGACCACCGGTGCGCGCGCTGTCCCGATCTACCAAACGACCTCGTATCAGTTCCGCGACACGACGCATGCTGCGAATCTCTTCGCGCTCGCCGAGATCGGCAACATCTACACCCGCATCATGAACCCGACGCAGGGTGTCTTTGAAGCTCGTATCGCGTCGCTTGAAGGCGCAACGGCAACCGCTGTTGGTCTCCCAGGCGCACTCGCTGTTGCTTCAGGTCAGGCTGCCGAAGCGCTCGCGATTCAGAATCTTGCCGAAGCCGGAAGCCACATCGTTGCCTCGGCGGCGTTGTACGGCGGCACCTACAACCTTCTTCACTACACGCTCCCGAAGTTCGGCATCGAAGCAACGTTCATCGAAGATCCCGACAACCTCGATGAATGGCGTAACGCAATTCGTCCGAACACCAAGGCGTTCTACGGCGAGACCATTGGTAACCCGCGCAATGACGTGCTCGACATCGAAGGCATTTCGAAAGTTGCGCATGAAGCGGGTATTCCGCTCATCGTCGACAACACCGTCGCATCGCCGTGGCTGATCCGTCCGTTCGAGTGGGGTGCAGACATCGTCGTGCATTCCGCCACCAAGTTCATTGGTGGTCATGGCACCTCAATCGGCGGCCTCGTCGTTGATGGTGGCTCGTTCGACTTCTCGGCGAACGACAAGTTCCCGATGTTCACCGAACCCGACCCCAGCTACCACGGCCTTCAGTACTGGCCCGCACTTGGTGCCGGCTCCTACATCATCAAGGCTCGCGTGCAGTTGCTTCGTGACCTTGGTCAGGCCATCACGCCGTTCAACTCGTTCCTGTTCCTTCAGGGTCTTGAAACGCTCAGCCTTCGTATGGAGCGCCACAACGAGAACGCCGCCAAGGTCGCTGCGTATCTTGCTGGTCATTCACAGGTTGAAGAAGTGCAGCACGCCAGCCTTACGTCATCGCCGTGGCATGAGCGGGCCAAGAAGTACACCGGTGGCAAGGGCTTTGGTTCCGTACCTGCATTCGTCATCAAGGGCGGTAAGGAATCCGGTCAGAAGTTTGTCGAGGCGCTTGAGCTTCACAGTCACGTCGCCAACATTGGTGACGTGCGAAGCCTCGCCATTCACCCGGCAACCACGACCCATTCACAGCTCACCGAATCCGAACAGCTCACGACCGGTGTCAACCCGGGTCTCGTGCGTCTTTCGGTCGGCCTCGAGTCGATTGACGACATCATCGCCGACCTCGACAAGGGCTTCGCTGCTGCGAAGTGATGTCTCTGAAGTGAATTTCACCGGGCCGGCACTCCACGGGGGTGTCGGCCCGTGGTGTCTCTGCAGCATCGCTCGGCGCCAACCGAGAGCGTTGACCTACAGTCCTCCGACGTCGAATGTGCTGGGGCACGTGGTGAAGGGGGCAGCGGTGAGGTCAATGCGTGGTGTTTCGGTCGCGGTGGTGATGACGGCTCTTGCAATGGGGGCGGTTGCGGTCGCATCTTCAGCCACGGCGATCTCGCCTTCAGCGGTGTCGACGCTGCTGGACTCGTCGACGTCGGGTAGCACCAGTGCCTCGGTGCCTGCGGGCATTTGCGCAGTGATGATCGTGGCCGATGGTGGACACGGCGGGCAAGGGTCCGATTTGCAGGGAGCAGCGCAAAGTGTGGGTGGTGCCGCAGCGTCGGTGACGGCGCGGGTGACCGTTGCCCCCGGTGACCTGCTGTCGGTGCTCGTGGCCGGGGCGGGATCCGATGGAGCGGCGACCAATGGTGGTGGAGGCGGTAACGGAGGTGGTGGGGGCGGTGCATTCCGCTCCTATGGTGTTTCAGGCGGCGGCGGCGGCGGTGGGGGCGCGTCGGTAGTGCGGGCGGGGACGAACCTTCTGGTCGTCGCCGGTGGTGGTGGCGGAGGGAGCGGCTTTTCGATCTCGGCCGACGGTGGTTCCGCTGGGCTATTGGGGTTGGCGGCGCAGGCTGGCGGCAATTCCAGCGGAAGCGGAACCGGAGGTGGCGGTGGTCTGGCCAACGGCACTGGTGGTGCGGGCGGACAGAACGGTGGTGGTGGTGGTGGTGTTGGTACCGGCGGTGTTGGTGGAACCTTCGTTTCGGGCGTGACTACTTACGTCGCCGGATCCGGTGGCACCGGCGTCGGTGGTGTCGGTGGTGGGGGCGGCGCCGGCAACGCATCGGTCACACCGGTCAGTCCGGGCGACAACGGAGGAGCGGGCACCGGCATCGGCGGGGCGAACGTGGGCTACGGAGGGCCCGGTGGCATGGGTGATGGCACCGGCGGCAACGGTTCGGCCGCTGGTGATGAGAACGGTGCCGGCGGAGGCGGGGGCATCGGTTTCGGTGGTGGCGGTGGCGGTGGGCAGAGCAGCGGCGGTGGCGGTGGCGGTGGCTATGGCGCTGGTGGCGGAGGTGGTGCTGCACAGGGAGGTGGTGGCGGTGGTTCGTCGTTCGTGACCGCAACGGCGCTGTCTGCGTCGGTGACTCTCAGTCAGCGAATCGGCGACGGGCGGGTGATCGTCACCTATGACGCCGCCACCGACGGATGTCCGCCACCCTCCACCTCATCGTCAACGACGACGACGGTCGAGGTCACCACGACGAAAGCGATCGACCCAGTCGTGCCGGTGTTTGCCGGCTAGATCACCTGCCGGTCATGAGGGCCAGCGAACGTCACGCTACGACTACGTTTAACCCCGAAAGAAAGAGGCGTCGTGGACGCAACATTTGATTTCAGCAGCAAGGTTGTCATCGTCACTGGTTCGACCAAAGGGTTGGGTCGGGCCATGGTCGACGGATTCGCCGATGCCGGCGCAAAGGTTGTTGTAAGCAGCCGCAAGCAAGACCTGTGCGATCAGGTCGCAGCCGAACTCACCGAACGCACTGGCGCCGAAGTACTGCCGCTCGCATGCCACGTTGGCGATTGGGATGCGATTCCCGCGTTCGTTGAAAAAGTCATTGAACGCTTCGGGCGCATTGATGTGCTCGTGAACAACGCAGGCATCAACCCAACCAGCGATTCGTTGATGGACACGAACATCGATCTGTGGCGCAAAGTGTTTTCGGTCAACCTTGAAGGTCCGCTGCGCATGGCCACCTGTGTGGCGCCACATATGCGCGCGGTCGGTGGCGGTTCGATCGTGAACATCGCAACCGTGGGCGCCTATAGCGGTGGTCCTGGTGTCGGAGCATATGGCGCCTCAAAGGCGGCGCTCATCAACATGGGACGTACGCTTTCAAAGGAACTGGCGCCATGGAACATTCGTGTCAACACGATTTGTCCCGGCCCGGTGAAGAGCGAACTGACAGATGGTGCGGAACGAATGGCACCTGGTTTCTACGAGCGAGCCGCGTCGGCGACCTCAATGAAGCGAGTAGCCGAGACCGCAGAGATCATTGGTCCGGTGTTGTACCTCGCCAGTGATCTTTCATCGTTTGTAACCGGCGACGACATCGTTGTTGCCGGTGGCATGCCGCGTGGCTGAAGCCATCGTCTTCAGCGGTGAAGTTGCGGTCATCACCGGCGCAGGTGGTGGGCTCGGGCGCGCCTACGCCCACATGTTGGGCGAACGAGGTTGCCGAATTGTGGTGAACGATGTTGGTCGCCCACACGGCGACAACGTTCCTGTCGCTCAATCGGTGGTTGATGAACTTCAAGCGAAGGGCATCGAGGCAGTCGCCGATGATCACGATGCAATCACTGACGGTGCTGCGATCATCGCAACGGCGCTCGACGCTTTTGGTGTCGTCGGCATCGTGATCAATAACGCAGGAATCGGTGCTGGTTCACCAATTGGTCCGAACTCGCCGGACGAATGGCGTGAAACGATCGATGCAACATTGCAGTCCTCAATCGCGGTGACTGGCGCTGCTTGGCCCCATCTCATTGAGCGCGGTGGTGGTCGAATCGTGATGACGGGTTCGCCAGCGATGTTCGGGGCATCGACCACGATTCCATATTCCGCCACCAAGTCTTCGATGTATGGCTTGACTCGTTCCGTCGCAGCCGCAGGTCGTCGTTACGGCATCGTTGCCAACAACGTGATGCCCTCGGCGTTGACTCGACTTACAAAGTCGTTGCCTCCTGGACCCATGGCGCAACTCTTCGCCGATCACTATTCGCCTGAGGATGTCGCGTCGTTCGTCACCTGGCTCTGTCATCGCTCATGCACGGTGTCGGGAGAATCGTTCTCGGTCGGCGGTGGACGTGCAGCGCGCGTGGTGCTTTCAGAAAACCGCGGTGTACTCGTCGACGAACAGGCGCCGGAATCTTGGGCAGCACACGTGGACGAACTTATGTCGCTCGACGAGGTCGTCTTCCCTCACTCAATGAACGACGAAGTCACCTGGCAAGCCCACACGCTGGGGAAGTCTGTGCCGGCAGAACTCGCTCCCGGCGGGCCACTCGATTGGAACCGCAAGCCTCGGCCGTAGCCGAGATGTTGTCTACAGGTTTTCGACCACGTAATCGACGCACTTGGTAAGCGCCTCGACGTCTTCGGGGTCAATCGCTGGGAACATGGCCACACGAATCTGATTGCGACCAAGTTTGCGGTAGCTGTCGGTGTCGACAATGCCGTTGGCACGCAGCACCTTGTTGACCTCGTCAGCCAAAACCGAATCATCGAAGTCGATCGTGGCGACGACGTGGCTGCGCTCGTCGGGATTCGCTACGAACGGCGAGGCGTAGGACGATGCCTCAGCCCACGAGTACATAATCTCGGCAGAGCGATCACATCGTGATGCGGCAAAGTGCAGGCCACCGTTTTCGTTCACCCATTCGACCTGTTGCACGGCAAGGAACACGGTTGCGAGTGCAGGCGTGTTGTAGGTCTGGTCTTTGCGTGAATTGTCGAGCGCGGTTGTGAGGCTCAGGGATTCGGGAATCCAACGACCCGAAGCACCGATGCGTTCGATGCGTTCAACCGCAGCAGGGGAGACCGCGGCAAGCCAAAGTCCACCGTCAGAAGCAAGGCACTTCTGCGGAGCGAAGTAATAGACATCGGTTTGTGATGCATCGAATCGAAGACCGCCTGCAGCCGATGTTGCATCGACGAGCACGATTGCTTTGCCGTCGGTGCCGGTCGGGCGAACCAGCGGCATCGAAACGCCGGTTGACGTTTCGTTATGCGTGAACGCGTAAGTGTCGATCGCATCGTCGGGGATGGGTGACGGGTGCGTTCCGACATCGCCCTTGATGACGACCGGGTCGTCAAGGAACGGAGCGGCGGCTGCGGCTTGAGCAAACTTCGACGAGAACTCACCGAAGGTGAGGTGCTGACTGCGACGATCGATGAGGCCAAACGTGGCGATGTCCCAGAACACCGTGGAGCCACCGTTGCCAAGCATGATCTCATAGCCATCGGGAAGAGCGAACATTTCGGCCAAACCGTTGCGCAGTCGACTCACCATGTACTTGACGGTGTCCTGGCGATGGCTGGTGCCGAGGTAGTCGCGGCCCGCTTCAGCAAGGGCGGCAACGGCCTCGGGGCGAACCTTCGAGGGGCCACAACCAAAGCGGCCGTCGGCGGGAAGGAGATCGGTGGGGATGGTGATGGGGGATGCGCTCACTCCTCCATCGTCTCACTCCAGAGAGAGGGTTGCGTAACGCCGTGAGTCACACCCAATTCGCTGCAGGAGAGGGTCGCTGAACCGGTAGCGTGCGGTCGCCCACTTCAGTCGATCCAAGGACTTCCCCCAATGGCCACAGAGCGCCTTTCTCGCCGTGTCTCCGCCATCACCGAATCAGCGACTCTCGCCGTCGACGCTCGGGCTAAAGCGCTGAAGGCCGCCGGTGAACCGGTCATCGGCTTTGGTGCCGGCGAGCCCGACTTCCCGACGCCCCCTCATGTGGTCGAGGCGGCAGTGGAAGCTGCTCGCGATGTCAAGAACCACCGCTACACGCCAGCGGCTGGTCTTCCGGAATTGAAAGAAGCGATCGCCGCCAAGACACTGCGTGACTCAAAGGTCGAGGTGTCGGCCAGTCAGGTGCTTGTAACTAACGGCGGAAAGCATGCGGTCTACAACACGTTCGAAGCGCTGTTGAACCCTGGCGACGAAGTTCTTCTTCCGGCGCCCTACTGGACGACCTATCCCGAGCCCATCGCTTTGGCCGGTGGCGTTTCGGTTGTTCTTCCGACCGATGTCGAGTCGGGCTTTCGCGTCACGGTTGAACAGCTCGAAGCTGCACGCACTGACAAGACCAAAGCGCTTGTCTTCGTTTCGCCGTCGAACCCGACTGGCGCGGTGTACCCGCCCGAGGAAGTTCGTGCGATTGGTGAGTGGGCGCTCAAGCACGGCATTTGGGTCATCACCGACGAGATTTATGAACACCTGACGTTCGGCGACAACGTGTTCACCTCGATCCTCGCTGAGGTTCCTGGCCTTGCTGATACCTGCGTGATCCTCAACGGCGTTGCCAAGACCTATGCCATGACCGGTTGGCGTGTTGGCTGGATGATCGGCCCGGCTGATCTCATCAAAGCCGCAACGAACCTTCAGTCGCATTCGACCTCAAACGTGGCGAACGTTTCGCAGCGCGCCGCAATTGCCGCGCTTGAAGGTGGACTCGAATGTGTTGAGGAAATGCGTGAAGCGTTCGCGCGTCGTGCGATTCTCATTCACGGCCTTCTCAATGACATTCCCGGTGTCACCTGCATGGTGCCCCAAGGAGCGTTCTATGCATTCCCGTCGATGGAAGGTCTCTTCGGCCGCAACTTCGGTGGCGTCACACCCACGACGACTTCAGAACTGTGCGAGGTCATCCTTGACCAGGCAAAGGTTGCGCTTGTTCCCGGTGAAGCGTTCGATGCACCGGGCTATGTGCGCATTTCGTTCGCCGTGAGCGATGCCGACATCACTGAAGGCATCGGTCGCATCGCAGAACTTGTCGCCAAGAGCAGCTGATCAATCCATGACAACTGCACCGTTCGGATCGTGGTCCTCACCAATCACTGCCGATCTCATCGTGTCCAAATCTGTTTCCATCGGCGAAGTCTTCGTTGGTGGCGACGATGTGTGGTGGTCCGAAGCTCGACCCGAAGAGGGCGGGCGCGTGCAGTTGGTGCGTCATCACCCTGGTGGTGGAGCAATTGATGTTCTGCCCGAAGGGTTCGGCGCTCGCACGCGTGTGCACGAATACGGCGGCGGGGCATGGTGGCTGCACGGTTCTGATGTCGTCTTTGTGAACTGGTCCGATCAGCGCCTCTATCGATTGGCTGCTGGCACCTCGACCCCAACACCTCTCACGCCTGAACCAGCCGATCGTCACGGCGACCGCTATGCCGATGGCCGATTCACTGCCGATGGTCGTTGGGTCGTCTGCGTGCGCGAACGCCACGAAAGCACCGACGCCGAACCAATCAACGAAATCATTGCGGTGCGCGTGCACCACAATGGCGAACCTGCCGAACCAATTGTTCTCGTTTCTGGTTCCGATTTCGTTGCCGCACCGCGCGTGAATCCTTCCGGCAACGTGCTCACGTGGTTCCGCTGGAATCATCCCGATATGCCATGGGATGGCTCCGAACTCTGCGTTGCGTCGATGTACGACGATCAATCCGATGACGGACAGATCGTTGTTGGCGACACACGCGTCGTTGCTGGCGGTCGCGACGAATCCATTACGCAGCCTGAATGGGCGCCCGATGGCTCGTTGCTCTTCATCTCCGACCGCACCGATTGGTGGAACCTTTACCAAGTCTCCGCTGAAGCAGTTCATGAACTAGTTGCGAACGGAGTTGCCGCTGACGCAACGCCGATTGCGCCAGTTGACGCGGAGATCGGCGTTCCTCAATGGGTGTTCGATAACTCGCGCTACGCAGTGCTGGCTGATGGCCGCATTCTCATTGCGTGGTTCAAGTTGGGCATTGATCACCTCGGAGTCATTCCTGCTGGTGGCGGAGCGATGGTTCCGCTCGAGTCACCGTTCACAGCGCTGTCTTCGGTGCGCGCGTTTGGTTACGGGGCTGTCGTCGTTGGAGCGTCGCCGACCTCCGAAGCGGTCGTCGCCGTGCTCGACATTCCGTCGAAGCCCGATATCGACGGTTCGACCGCAGTTCTTTCAGCACCGCTGCGACCCGCACGCGACTTGGGCATCGGCACCGAGTGGTATTCCACGCCTGAGCCGATCACATTCGCAACATCTGGTGATCGGTTCGCTCATGGCCTCTACTACCCACCAACAAACCCAGAGTTCACAGCGCCCGACGACGAGCGCGCGCCGCTCATTGTTCTGAGCCACGGTGGGCCCACGTCAGCTGCTCGTCCGCAACTGAACCTTGGTGTGCAGTTCTGGACGTCACGCGGTTTCGGCGTTGTCGATGTCAACTACGGCGGCTCTACTGGCTACGGCCGTTCGTATCGTCGACGTCTTATTGGCGAGTGGGGAATTGTTGATGTCGACGATTCCATCGCTGCAACGCGCCTTCTTGTTGATCGTGGTGACGCTGATCGTGATCGACTCATTATTCGTGGTGGAAGTGCTGGTGGCTTCACGACACTGAGCGCACTTACGTTCCGCGACGTTTTCGCTGCGGGCTGCAGTCTCTACGGCGTGGCCGATCTTGAAGCGCTGGCCCGCGACACACACAAGTTCGAAGCGCGCTACCTCGACTCACTCGTCGGACCATGGCCCGCTCGTAGCGATATCTACACCGAACGTTCGCCGATCCATCATGTTGAAGATCTCGAATGTCCGCTAATCGTTCTGCAGGGACTCGAAGACGAAATCGTTCCGCCGAATCAATCGCAAATGATTGTCGAAGCGCTCGATGCCAACGGCGTGCCGTGGGCCTATCTCGAATTCGAAGGCGAACAACACGGTTTCCGACAGGCCGCCACGATCAAACGAGCCCTCGAAGCCGAGGCCTACTTTTACAGCAAGGTGCTTGGTTTCGATCTTGCTGACGATGTCGAACCCATCGACATCGCTCATCTCTGACTCACCCCCGCAACCGGGTTGGCGACCAGACGGTCAGCCCGTAAGGATGGACCCCTATGGCACGGATCCTTGTTACTGAAACCATCGCTGACGGCGGCCTCGACCGCCTGCGCGCTGCTGGCCACACCGTCGATGTGCGGGAGGGCCTGAGCCCCGAGGAGCTGATCGAGGCCATCAAGGGAGCCCACGCGCTCATTATCCGTTCGGCCACTGATGTCACCGCCGAGGTGCTCGCTGCTGGAACCGACCTCATCGTGGTTGGTCGCGCTGGAATCGGTCTCGACAATGTCGACACCAAAGCCGCTACCGAACGTGGTGTGATGGTCGTGAACGCGCCGCAGTCGAACATCCTTTCCGCCGCCGAACACACCATGGCGTTGTTGCTTTCGATGGCTCGCAATGTTCCCCAGGCCCATGCCGCGCTTGTTGCTGGTCGTTGGGAACGCAGTCGTTGGACGGGCGTTGAACTCGCCGACAAGACCCTCGGTGTTGTTGGCCTTGGTCGTATCGGCAAGCTCGTTGCACAACGGGCGATGGCATTCGGCATGAAGATCGTCGCATACGACCCCTTTGTGTCTCCCGAGATGGCCCGCAAGATGAACATCGACATTGTCGATCTCGACACCTTGCTCGCTGTTTCTGATTTCATGACATTGCATGTGGCCAAGACGCCCGAAACCGTTGGCCTTCTCAATGCCGAGCGTTTGGCGAAAGCCAAGAAGGGCATTCGTATTGTCAATGTCGCTCGTGGCGGCATCATCGTTGAAAGCGACCTTGCCGACGCCATTCGTTCTGGTCATGTTGGCGGCGCCGCTATTGACGTGTTCGACAAAGAGCCGACCACCGAGTCGCCTCTGTTCGAACTTCCCGAGGTCGTTGTTACGCCGCATCTCGGTGCCAGCACGCATGAAGCCCAGGACAAGGCCGGCGACACCATCGCCGAAATGGTTGGCCTCGCTCTTGCCGGAGAGTTTGTTCCGTTTGCCGTGAACGTGAACGCGGCTGAAGCCAGCGAAACCGTTCGTCCATTCCTTTCACTCGCTGAACGTCTCGGTGCAACCTTTGGTGGACTCGCCACTGGTGTTGAGTCGCTCGAGGTTTCCTATGAAGGCGAAATCGGCGGCTATGACACGCGCATCTTGACGCTGTCACTGCTCAAGGGATTCTTTGGCCGCATTAGCGATGATCCGGTGTCATATGTGAACGCACCGAAGATGGCCGAAGAGCGTGGCATCACCGTCACCGAAACCACTACGACTACGGCGCATAACTTCGTGAACCTCATCACCATTCGTGGTGGCGCGCATTCACTCGCCGGCACCCTTATGGGTCTCGATGGCGAAGCTCGCCTCGTGATGGTCGACGATCACCGCGTTGATGTTCCTCCGGCCAACCACATGCTCGTGGTTCGCAATGACGATCGTCCCGGCATGATCGGTCTGGTTGGCACGATCGTGGGCGAAGCCGGTCTGAACATTGCCGACATGGACGTCGGTCAGGCCCCGAACGGCGCCTCAGCGATGATGGTTCTTTCCATCACCGAAGCAGTGCCGGCAGAGGTGTGCGAACGCCTTCGTGCGGTCGAAGGCATCGTTTCCGTCGACGCCATCTGAGGTCCCCCAACCTCGCTGGGACAGCGGGGGAGTGGGCCATGGTTGCAATCAGAGCGCGACCCCGGCAGACTCTTGCCATGCGTTCTTTTGCTCTGGAGCTTCTACTTCGTTAGGCGGGTGCCACATATGGCGCCTGCCAACCTCCTGCGCCCTCGGGCCGGGGGGTTTTTTCGTTCTCCGGCCTGTTTCCGTTTCTTCCCCCAAAAGCACTACATGCCCCGAAAGGCACCGTTATGAGTTCTACCTCCGACACCACCGCAAACAACGACAGGGTCATCATTTTCGACACGACCCTTCGTGATGGCGAACAGTCACCGGGAATCTCGCTCGATCAGGGCGAGAAGGTTGAAATCGCGGAGCAACTCGCTCGTCTTGGCGTCGATGTCATCGAGGCCGGTTTCCCGATCGCCAGCCAGGGCGACTTCGAGTCAGTGCAGGCAATCGCAAAGTCCGTGCGCGGACCAGTGATTTGTGGTCTGTCTCGTACGGCACTGGGCGATGTCGATCGTTGTTGGGAAGCGATTGAGTCGGCAGAGCGTCGCCGCATTCACGTGTTCATCGCCACCAGCGAAACGCATATGAAGCACAAGCTGCGCATGACGCCCGATCAGGTGAAGGCCGAGGCGGCTTCGGGTGTCGCCCGTGCTCGTTCCTATACCGACGATGTCGAGTTCTCACCGGAAGACGCGTCGCGTTCCGATTTCGACTTCATGTGCGAAGTTCTGCAGATTGCTGTCGACAATGGCGCGACCACATTGAACATTCCCGACACTGTCGGTTTCGCAGTACCGCAGGAATACGCCGAGCGCCTGGCCAATGTCCGCAAGGTCGTCAAGGGCGACTACATCATCTCCACCCATTGCCACAATGATCTGGGTATGGCCGTGGCGAACTCGCTGGCTGCGGTGCAGTTGGGCGCTCGTCAGGTCGAATGTGCCGTCAACGGTTTGGGTGAGCGTGCCGGTAACGCGGCGCTCGAAGAAATCGTCATGGCGCTGCGCACTCGTTCTGATTACTTCGGCGGCATCGACACCGGCATCAAGTCCGAAGAACTGGCACGTACCTCTCGTTTGGTGAGTCGCCTCACCGCCTATCCCGTTCAGTACAACAAGGCCGTTGTTGGTCGTAATGCGTTTGCACATGAATCGGGCATCCATCAGCACGGCGTGCTGAATGAGCGCACGACCTACGAAATCATGGATCCAGCCGCAGTTGGTCAGGGCGAGTCGAAAATCGTTCTGGGCAAGCATTCCGGCCGTCATGCGTTTGCCGACACCCTGAAGAAGATGGGTTATGACCTGCATGGCGATGCGCTGAATCAGGTGTTCGCCCGATTCAAGGAACTGGCCGATCGCAAAGTTGAGCTGAGCGATGCCGATCTCGAAGCATTGGTCGCCGAGGAAATGGGCGACACCGTTCGTTACGCGTTCTCGCTGGTTTCGCTCGATAGCCACGGTGGGTCGTCTTCGACGCCTACGGCAACGATCGTGCTTGATCACGATGGCAAGAAGATCGAAGCAACCGCGGCAGGATCAGGAATGGTCGACGCCGCGTGTGCCGCAATTCGTCAGGCCACAGGCATCGAAGGAACCCTCACCGATTACGCCGTCACCTCGGTGACTGGTGGCGTCGACGCATTGGCCGACGTTGCACTGCGCTTCGAGGTCGATGGTGTCTCGATGCCCGGCCGTGGACTTTCGACTGACGTGGTCGAGGCATCAGCCCGAGCATTGCTCAATGCACTGAATCGCATTGTGCGGGTCCGGGATACTGGCGAAGACCCGACCGCAGTGTCGCGGCCGGGCTCGCTCAGCTAATTCAGCGGTTCGTTGCAGGCATCCACGCTGGGCGGGTTGCTTCGAACGCAGTGATTGCGTCGACGTGCTGCAAGGTGATGCCGATGTCGTCGAGACCATTCAGGAATCGTTCCTGAGTGGAATCGTCAAGCGGAAACTCGATGTCGATGTCGAGTGCAGGAACCACAACGCGCTTGGTGGCGATGTCGATCGTGATCTCAACTGTTGGATCGGCTTCAACGGCACGAAGGATGCGGTCGCTTACGTCGGCGGGAAGCACGACGGGAACGAGTCCGTTCTTCGCTGAGTTGTTGCGGAAGATGTCGCCGAAGCGAGGAGCGATCACGGCCGCAAATCCGTAATCCATGATTGACCACACGGCGTGTTCACGTGATGAACCCACACCGAAGTTCGCGCCGGCCACGAGGATGTTGGCACCGGCGAACTGGGGAAGGTTCATGACGAATTCCGGATCTTCACGCCATTCAGAGAACAGGCCCTGGCCGAAGCCGGTGCGCTCAACGCGCTTGAGCCAATCACTTGGGATGATCTGATCGGTATCGACATCGGAACGGTCGAGCGGAAGTGCGGTTCCGGTGATGGTGATAACTGGTTCCATGATGTTCTCAGTTCTCTCAGGCCAGATCACGGGGATCGGCAAAGGTTCCAGCGATAGCGGTTGCTGCAGCGACGGCGGGGGAGACAAGGTGCGTGCGGCCACCCTTGCCCTGACGTCCTTCGAAGTTGCGGTTCGAGGTTGAAGCGGAACGCTCGCCCGGTGACAACTTGTCGGGGTTCATGGCGAGACACATCGAACAGCCCGGTTCACGCCAGTCGAATCCGGCGGCAGTGAAGATCTTGTCGAGGCCTTCAGCTTCGGCTTGACCCTTCACCATGAACGAACCAGGGACAACCATGGCGCGCACACCGGCGGCAACCTGACGACCTTCGGCAACCGCGGCTGCAGCACGAAGATCTTCGATGCGGCTGTTGGTGCACGAACCGATGAACACGGTCTGTACGGGGATGTCCTTGATCGGTGTTCCAGCAGTGAGGCCCATGTACTCGAGCGCACGTGCCGCAGCATCGCGATCAGCCGAATCGGTAAACGATGCGGGGTCGGGCACATTGGCATCGAGCTCGATGACCTGGCCGGGGTTGGTGCCCCATGAAACAAACGGACGAAGTTTCGTTGCATCGATATCGACAACCTTGTCGAACACAGCGCCTTCGTCGGTGGGCAGCGTGCGCCAGTAGGCAACAGCTGCCTCCCAATCGGCACCGGTCGGGGCGTACTTGCGTCCCTTGAGGTACTCGAACGTTGTTTCATCAGGAGCGATGAGGCCGGCCTTTGCGCCAGCTTCGATCGACATGTTGCAGACCGTCATACGGCCTTCCATCGACAGCGAACGAATTGCTTCGCCGCGGTATTCGATGACGGAACCGATACCGCCGCCGGTGCCGATGCGCCCGATGATCGCGAGCACGAGGTCCTTGGCGGTGACGCCGTCGGGGAGCGCGCCGTTCACATTGACGGCCATCGTTGAGGCCGGATGCTGGGGGAGTGTCTGGGTTGCCATGACGTGCTCAACCTCGGAGGTGCCGATGCCGAAGGCCAGCGCGCCGAACGCACCATGGGTTGCGGTGTGGCTATCGCCGCACACGATGGTCATGCCCGGCATGGTCAGACCTTGTTCTGGCCCAATCACGTGCACGATGCCCTGTCCGGGTGTGCCCATTGCGTGTTCGACGATGCCGAACTCGGAGGTGTTGGCCCGCAATACGTCGACCTGCTTGCGCGAGATGGGATCGGCAATTGGCTGATCGATATCTGAGGTCGGAACGTTGTGATCCTCGGTAGCGACGGTGAGTTCGGGGCGACGAACGCCACGACCGTTGATGCGGAGACCATCGAAGGCCTGAGGTGAGGTCACCTCATGGACGAGGTGGAGGTCGATGTAGAGAACATCGGGTTCGCCATCGGCACGATGCACGATGTGATCGTCCCAAAGCTTCTGAGAGAGGGTTCTCGGGGCCATGTGCTGCTCCTGTTCGGGAGATGGACCGGGGCCGACGATGACGTGAGCCCAGGACGGCGCAGCTTGCGTCTCACATAATGGGACAGTAGTCTTGCTCCGTGGGAAACACTGTAGGCGGTGTCGGCGTGTTGGACAAGGCGGTTGATGTTCTCGCCGCGCTCGAGGTCCAACCCCGCTCCTTGTCGGAACTTGTGGTCGCTACCGGGCTGCCGCGAGCCACAGCGCATCGACTGGCGACTGCGCTTGAACAGCATGGTCTCGTGCGCCGCGACGACGATGGCCGGTTCATGCTCGGACTCCGGCTCCTGTCACTTGGTCAAGCAGCCGCAGAGACATGGCCACTCGCGACTTCCGCAGCTGTCCCGTTGGCGACGCTTCGAGACGAAACCGGGGAAAGCGTTCAGCTCTTTGTGCGAGACGGCGAAGAACGAGTCTGTATTGCTGCTCTTCAGTCGCTCCATGGGTTGCGAACGATTGTTCCGCTCGGAGCGCGCCTTCCACTCTCAGCAGGTTCGGCAGCACGAGTACTTATGGGTGGTGTTCCGCAACCCGGCGACTGGGTGCAGAGTGTTGGAGAGCGCGAGGCCGGCGTTGCGTCAGTCTCGGCTCCAGTTCGTGATTCTGCAGGCCGTATCGTCGCTGCTGTGAGCGTTTCGGGGCCGATTGAGAGGACCACCAAGCAACCGGGCAAGCGGTACGGTGCCTTTGTGGTCAATGCAGCGCGTCAGATTGAAGTGAACGCCGGTCTTCGAGGCGCAGGCGCATGACCGAACGCCCACTCGCGGCAATTGATATCGGGACCAACTCCTTTCATATGGTCGTCGCTCGAGTGGGCAAAGTTTCTGTTGCGGGCGAGTTCGTGGGGCCAGCATTCGAGGTCATCGCCCGAGAGAAGGAAATGGTGCGCCTGGGTTCTAGCTCGGGCGACATGAAAGAACTTTCGGATGAGGCGATTGATCGTGGCGTTCTTGCGCTCAAGCGATTAGCCAAAGTTGCAGCGATTCACGATGCAGATGTCGTAGCGGTCGCAACGAGTGCCGTTCGTGAAGCTGAGAACGCTGATGTCTTTATCGATAGAGCGCGCGACGAAGCCGGCGTTGTTGTCGATGTCATTGCTGGGGTGGAAGAGGCTCGTCTCATTCATATAGGTGTGTTGCAAGCGGTCCCTGTCTTTGATCAACGCCTTGTACTCATTGACATTGGTGGAGGTAGCACCGAGATCCTCGTGGGCGAGCAAGGCGAGATGATTACCGCGGGAAGCTTGAAGCTTGGAGCGATTCGCCTCACTCGGCGCTTTTTCAGGGGCGAGCGACTGCATCCTGGTGCCGTCGAGTCCTGCCGCCGGCACATCCGTTCGGTGCTTGCGCCAATGGTCCGCGAAGTTGAGCGAGTCGGATTTGGTGTGGCTATTGCTTCCTCGGGAACCGCCGAAACGGTTGCATCGCTCGTGAATTCTCAGCGAGGAACAGCGTCACTTCGAACGATGAACAACTTCGTTATGACCAGCGAAGAGATCAAGAACGCAGTGAAGTCGCTCGTGGCCGCGAGTTCCGTGGAAGAACGAAGAGCGCTTCCAGGAATGGATCCCAGCCGGGCCGACATCATTCTCGCTGGTGCTCTCATCCTTGAGCAGGCTGTTGAAGAGCTCGGTATCGACGAGATCGTGATTTCCGATAATGCACTTCGTGAAGGTGTCCTCCTTGACGCTTTGTCTCGTCGAGGAGGCGCGACCCTTCACCACTTGCGCGATCTGCGTCGGAGAAGTGTCCTCCATCTCGCCGAATCGATGGATGACGACGTCGATCACTCAATGCGCGCGGCTGGCTTTGCCCTGGACCTCTTTGATGCAACGTCGTTGCTCCACGGGCTTGGCGACGACTCCCGTGAATTGCTCGAAGCAGGGGCGCTCCTCGCCAATGTGGGCTTGTCGATTTCGCACTCCGAGCATCACAAACACAGCTATTACGTGATCCGACATTCAGATCGACTTTCAGGTTTCACTGACCACGAGATCGAACTAATCGCGCAAATCGCGCGCTACCACCGCAAGAGCGCACCGAAGCCAAAGCATCCAGAATTCGCCCGTCTTTGGCCCGAGGATCAGGAGCGGGTCCGAATTCTCGCTGGTCTCCTTCGGGTTGCAATCGCGCTTGATCGCTCGCATAAGGGGAGAGTTGAGCGCATAGTTGTTTCTGCAAAGCAAGATGCGGAAGAGGTTGTGATCGCGGTGCAGCAGCGAGACGGGTTTGATGCTGATCTAGAAGTGCAAACGGCAGAAGATCGAAAAGGATTGCTTGAAGACGTGTTGGGCCGACGCGTTCGGTTCAGTAGTTGAGTTTGGTGGATTCCCGACCGGTTGCTTGGTGAATCACTAAGAAATCTTCTCAGCCGCTGAACGGACTCGTTCAACTGAGTCGTGATGCAACGTCTTGGCAAGCAACCATGAGGACGTCGGCGAATCGTTCTGGTCGCGTGGCGCAGATGTCATGGCGGCCACTGACTTCGAAAACGGTCGCGTTGGTGATTGAGTCAGCGAGTTGTTGTTGGCGATGAGGCGGCACAGTTTCATCACGAGTTGTGAGAACGACAGCGGTGGGCACGTTGACGGTGTCGATCCAATTTCGTGCATCGAATGACGCAACATCGTGTCCCGACTCAAGCATGATCCGCAGATCGTTCTGGCGGGCTTGCTCGCGGGCCCAGATCCCTAACGGTGTCGTGTCGTATTTCGAAATGAGAACTCGTTCAGAAACGCGACGGTTGACCGAAGATGGTGCGACTCGGGTGGCAAAGGAAAGCCCTGTTACAACTCCGCTGAGTGCACGCTCGCCGCGACGATCGCGGAAGCGTGCTGCAGTCGCGCAGAACACAAGTCCTTCGATCATTTTGGGGTGACGTCTCCACAGCAGCTGGGAAATCGGTCCGCCCATCGAATAACCGACGGCGATGGCGCGGTCGACGCCCAGAACTTCAAGTACCGCGGCCGCATCATCAGCACAGTCTTCGAGTCTGAAGCGACGACGACTGCGAATCCCGTTGCCGTGACCTCGATGATCCATCGCGATCACGTTGAACTCGCGCTGCAATGTTTCGTACGTTCCAAACCAATTCAGCGCGGAATTTGCGGTCCACCCGTGCAAAAGCAACAAGGTGGGCGCGCCGATCGGGCCTCGTGCTTCGCGGATCCAGGTTGTCCCGCGGCCAGGTAGTTCGAGTGCGCGCCCCTCGGGAAGGCCAGGGGTGAGGAACGGTGTGGACCCGGGCAACGAGGGCGACATATGAGTGAAGCCGTCAGGCTTCGATCGCGACGATCTCGACCTTGAGGACTCCACCAGGAGCTTCGAAGTCAACGATGTCGCCGACCTTGGCGCCCATGAGGGCGACGCCAAGCGGTGATCCTGGGGTCAGAACTTCCAGTTCGCCACGCTCTTCGACCGAGCCGACGAGAAGACGCTCGACCTCGTCGTCGCCTTCGTAGCGGATGCTGACGATCACGCCAGCAACGACGGCGGAACCATCGGCAGCCTCGACAATTTCGGCGTCAAGAAGGAGCGCCTCGAGCTGGCGGATTCGGGCTTCCATCTTGCCCTGCTCCTCTTTGGCGGCGTGGTAGTCGCCATTTTCGGAGAGATCGCCCATTTCTCGGGCAGCCTGAATTTTGCGGGCAATATCGACCCGACCATGGGTTGTGAGCTGCTCATGTTCGGCGCTCAGCCGGTCGTGGGTCTGTTGGGTGAACTGGTGGACGTCGGCCATCTCGCCAGCGTACAAGGCACCCGTGGAACTCGCCTAGGGCGCCGGAAGGGGGTCGGGCTAGAGTCATGACCCATGTCCACACCGAGCCCACACCGTTCGCGCTCCATCGTGATCATTCGCTAGCGCACGCCGAACCCGGTGTGCGCCCTCGGCCGTCCACCCCGGTGGGCGGCTTTCTCGTTCCGGCACAGGTCTCGTCCCACATTCGTCAGCACCACCCTCATCTGCACAGCAATCAATCGGAGTCATTGTGAGTCACAGAATCGGAGTCATCCCCGGAGACGGAATCGGCCATGAGGTCATCCCCGTGGCGCTCAACGTCGTCCGCGCCGCAGGCGTTGAACTTGATTGCGTCGATTACGACCTCGGTGGATCTCGGTATCTGCGCGACGGC
>Ga0315906_10002995_pt1 | contig 22767 bp, 36 predicted proteins | sample LakEriMetagenome_4_FD_203526 | JGI IMG/M metagenome (GOLD analysis project Ga0315906, IMG submission 203526) | Freshwater fungal communities from buoy surface, Lake Erie, Ohio, United States - Buoy 2 MA122 | ecosystem: Environmental > Aquatic > Freshwater > Lake > Lake biofilm | place: USA...
ACGCCAGATGCTTGGTGGCAGCGGATCAGCGGTTTTCATACGCTGCCCAACCCTCGCCACCCGGACCGGACAATCCCGGCCTTGGTTGCAGTTGCCGTTGCAGCACGTTGTCATATCGAATCCTTTCCTCGGTTGTGAATCGGTGCAGGTTGGCACACTCGTATCGGCGCGTCACCACGCCGTCTGTTTTGCGTGTCCGGGTTTCTTTGACCGAGGTCCACGCGCTGCACACAGGGCAGGTAATGCTCAAAGCGATCTCCTCAGTTCCCTGATTTTGTCACGAGGAGTTGCCATGTTGAACACGCTGTTCATGCGAAATGGTGTGTTGCGCCTAGCTTCGCTGCGTCTGCGGTTCTCGCGCAGGTTGGGCTTTGGTTTCTTCTTGTCGGGCTTGTCGCCGATCATGAATACCGCACGAGGGTAGCGTTTGGCGTCATCGTGGACATAGGTCCAGTCTGCGATGTGGATGCGCTTTTCGCCAGCTTTGGTGCGCTTCGCCATGCGGTTCAGCACAGCGTGAGCATCGTAGCGTCCGATGTCGGCGTAGTCGGCGAACTCTTGTGCGGTGATCTTGCCGAACTCGTGCAGTGCTTCGTACGCCTTGATGACGTGAAAGCCTGTGTTTGTCGAAGCCATCAGAAAGGTGCCTCCGGTAACTGGCTGCGCTGCTGGCGCTGATACTCGGACTCCTGCTGTGGAGTCCACGGCACAGGGCCACCGGGGGGAGGGAAGGGCCACGTCATTTGACAATCCTCATGAACGCGCCACACCGGACGCACTTGTAAAGTGGTTGACCTTCGACGGGTTCCCAGCGGTGTTGGCACTCGCTCATGCGTCCACCTCAGTGGCTTTGTGCAAATAGGCCGTCAGGCGCTTGATCTGGGCCTCGCGGTACTTGCACATGCTGTCAGCGTATTCACGGGCTGACTGGGTTTCGAGGAGGCTGCGCTTGGCCTCCTCAAGTTCACGCAGCGCCAGCGACTCGGCACTCGGTGTGGCATAGGCGTTTCGCACCCAGTTGTACAGTTCACGGATCATTACAGTTACTCCAGTTGTTGATGTGACACAAGTGTATCACACATTTTTAGATATGCGGTATTGTTTTACAGCGTTACGTAATCCGGCCTGCGTGGTGGCCTTCTCATCGAGGGCCAGTGCCTGCGCTTGGTCAAGCGTGTCTTGCATCAGAATGCGGTGGCACATGACCGGGGCACCTTGGCCTTGGCGGCGCACTCGGGCGTTGAACTGCTCGTACAGGTCCAGCGACCAGTTGAGGCCATACCACACGAGAATGTGGCCGTTCTTCTGCAAGCCGTCGATGCCGTGACCCATCGACGCTGGGTGGCCGATCATCAGTTGGCAGTCGCCCGTCTTCCAGCGGTGCATGGCGTTGGTGAGAGACGCCTCGCTCTTGCACTCGGTCAGGTTGATGGGCCGCAGGTCTTTGAACCGGGTCATGATGCGCTCGGCGTCACTGCGGTACGCATAGGCGCACAGGATCGGTGACCCTTGGGCCTCGTCGATGATGTCCTCCAGAGCGTCCAGCTTCATGTCGTGCACCGGCTCCCACAGCGGCATCCCGGCGATGGGGTACATGGCACCGTTGGAGAACTGCAAACACTTGTTGGTGAGAGCCGCTTGGTTGAACGCTTCGATCTCTTTGCCGCTGTCGAGCACCAAGAAGAACTCCCTCTCCAGCTTGTCGTACTTGGCCCGCAACTCCTCGGGCATCTCGATCTCGATGTTGTTGACGATCAGGTCAGGCAGCGGGTTGTAGTCCTCGGCTGACATCTCCAGCGTGATGTCCCCGATCAGCTTCTTGATCGTGTCCTCGGTATCCTCGTAGGGCACCTCTTTGTACGGCCCGACCTTCTTGTAGAACCGGGTCTTGAACTGCGTCTTGCTGGTGCCCAGCCGCTCACCCCTGTCCACCACGAGGAACTGACCGTGCAGGTCTTTGTACCCGTTGCTGGCCGGGGTGCCGGTCAAGCCCGTGGCCCAGTCGAACTGGTCAGCGATCTTGCGAAACGCCTTGACCCGGTTCGTGGCGCTGTTCTTCATCTTGCTGATCTCGTCCCAGATGATCCCGTTGAAGGGCATCGGCTTGCCCTTCTTGACGAAGTAAGTCTGGAGCGTTTCGGCAAGCCACCCGAGGTTCTCGTAGTTGATCATCCAGACATCAGCGGGACGCAGCAGGGCGCGGGTGCGCTGGTCCTTGGTGCCCGTGACCATGCTGAACTTGAGATGCTTGGTGTGCTCCCACTTTACAGCCTCTTGCCTCCAGACAAGCCGGATGACTCGGATGGGAGCCACAATGATCACACCTCGCAGGAAGCTGGTGCGGATCAGGTGGGCCAGCGTGGTCAGTGTGATCACGGTCTTGCCCAGACCCATGTCCAGCCACAGCATCGAGTGGGGATGCGTGGACTGGAAGTTGACAGCCTTCTGCTGGTAGCCGTGAAGCAGGTCAGGTGTCAGCATTGCTCACCTCGCACGTAAAGCCGCAATCGGCGGGCATGTCCACCTTGAACCGTCCACGATTGGGTGCTAACTCGTCCAAGTACACCGGGCCGTTTTCGTCCTTGTTTATGGCGTGGCCGATAAGTCTTTCCACTTTTGCCATCTTGTCGAAACGATCTGGAAAGTCCTTGCGAATCTTGTTCCAATAACCCATCCCCCCCTTCACGCAACCAATACAGTTGTTGTTGGAGTACCCGAGGTGGTACATGGTTAGCAACTTCAGGCCCAGTCGGGTCAGGTGTGCGTAACAGTCCTGCTTGCTGACTTTGTTGTCAATCAGGATAAAGTCCTCACTGACATCATTGTTGCCGTCAATGAATCGGTCAGCGCGGTCTTGTTCTTCAGCGGTGTAACCAAACACTTGAATGTCGCCGGGGCGCTGGTACGACTTGCGCATGTCTTTCTTCAAAATCATTGTGCATGGTGCACCGTACTGATTCTTGATAAACCCGCGCTTTGCGAACACCTTGTAGATTGACCCCTCGTGTTGTTCATCCATAATGACCTTGACCGGGATGCCGGTCACACGAGTGAAGTCGTCAAGGAACCGAAGGTTGTCCTCGTGTTCTTCAACCACCCGGCAGTAGACAGCCTCAATCTCACCGTACTTGACGGCAGCGAGGATGGTGGCTACCGCACTGGCGGCACCACATGAAAACCATGAAATGACTCTCATCAGCACAACCTCGCTTCAATCATTTGCAGCATGAGGTTGATGGTTGACTTGCCCATCTCCACGTTGTCCACCACGAACACGTTGATCTGGTGCTGGCGCATCCGGTTGTGTTCACGCTCTTGAGCAGGCGTGGGCTTTTGCCCCTCGCGCTTGAACTCGATGAAGAACACGCGACCCTTGTAGATGAACATGCGATCAGGCACAGCGGCACGGGCCGGACTGGTGAACTTGTAGACACCCACCCCGCACTCTTTGGCGTAGTCGCAGACCTTGGCTTCAATCTGTTTTTCGAGCACGGCGGTTCTCCAGTTCGATCAGCAACTCAATGTAGTGCTTGGCCTTCTCCAGATCAGCAAGGCCGTTCTTCTTGCGCCAACGGGACACGTACTTGATCACGTTGCCTTCAAAGTAGCCAATTGCGTTGGCGTGGATGTACTCGACTGGTTGGATCGGTTGATCTTTGTAGTGATTGCCAGCGACCTGTTTGCTCAATGCGTCAAACGCTTCATTTTCTTCCATCGTCACTTCAAACTGAGACATAGCTTCTCCACTTCCTTGATGTAATAGTCGAAATCGACAGGCAGCTTGCCTGCGTCCTTGATGTCGTTGCAGGGCTGGACACCCCAGCCACTCTCAACGGCAAACTTACGCCACTGACCGGGCTTCTTCGCCAGCGGTGGCATGTACTTGACCAACTGCCCGCCACCCTTTGCCACGTAGTAGCGCGTGATGTTTTGAAGCTGCGAGGTCACGCCGTCCTTCTCGATGCCCAAGTGACTGGACCGGGGCACCTTGGTGCGCAGCATGAAGTCCATGATGTGCGGCCACTGCTCGACTGTCTCGCGGATGGGTGCACCATCGACCAGCACCTTCTCGGCCACCTTGGCGATCACCAGCCCACCAGCGTTCTGGTGCCATTCCATGTCGTACTCGTAAGCACCCTTGCGCTTGGTGCTGCCGTTCTCAAACACGCCGATGTAGTTGTTGACATCGCGCACCATCATGGCTTTGTAGACGGCTTCTTCGAGGTTCAAGCCGGTGCGCGTCTGCCATGCAGCGCGGGCCAGATCAACCAGCATCTTGTGGCTGCGGGGCACACGCACAGTCAGGCCGTCAGTGTTGACTTGGATCAGGCGCAGACCGGGGATGTGCATCAGACCCTCGGCCAGCAAGCACAGCAGCAGTTGACCGTTGAGCGTGATGCTCATGGTGAACAGCGGGTCGTAGAAGACGCTGAACTGATTGTTGCTGTCGCCGTACACACCGTTCAGTGCGAGTTTGAGCATCGCGCTTTCTGCTGACTTCTTGGGGTATGACTTGCGCTGCTCGAACAGGTACTTGTAGATGCTGACAAACTCTTTTCCGAGATGGGCCGGGTAAAACCCATTCGTGATTGCCAGATTTGGATAGTATGAAGTGACATCCAAGTCCACGATGACGTGCTCACCGTCAGACTCGATGACCTCAGACTCGACGGAGCCGTGGATGCCTCCAAGGCCGAAGACGAAAGTGAATCCATTGATTGATGCTGTGAGGTCCGTGAAGACCCCCTTGGTCTCTGTGATTGATTGGGCCTTGAGCCAGTCCAGCACCCGGTTGAACTCGGGCTGCTCGAAGTTGATCCACGGCAGGATGGCGTCCTTGAGCGCGATGACTGGGCGCTTGGTCTGCCGGGGTGTGCGACCCTTGGGGCCGAAGTCATAACAGGCGACACCGGCTTCTTCCAGCTTCATGACGAAGTAATCTTTGCCGATCTTGGTGTCGTTGTGGTTCATGAAGTCCCGAGCGTACTTGCGCGTCAGTTCTTCACGGAAGTGGATCATGTCAAGCGAATGGTGATAGAACGCTTTGGTCTGCGCCACATCGTGCTTGTTGTACTGCTTGAGCACCTCGATCTGCTCACGGTTCAGCACGGTGCCCACCGGGAACGGCAGGTCTTCAATGCTGGCGCTGCGCATGTTGAACTCCAGCACCTTCAGGCTGGTGGCTCGTGCCTTGTTGTCGAAGTGGTGAATCTTGAACAGGTCGATCTGCGTGACGAACTGGTCAGACGGTTTGACCGTGTGCATCCAACGGCCACCATCGTCGTCTTGTGCGTGGATGATCGCCATCGCCTTTTGGTACAGCGTGTTGGCGTCACTGTGACCCATGCGGATCAACGTGTGGATCACAGGGTAATCGAACCCCAAGTTGTTAAAGCCGACCATGCGTGAGTCGGTGTCCTTGAGGTGCTGGAGGAACTCAATGATCGCACGACTGTCGTTGCGTAGGTCACTGATCTCGAACATCCAGTGCAGAGGTGCTTCTGCGTGTTCCACTGCCAGCGTGAACACGTTGGGATAGGTTTCGATGTCGAATACATAGTCGTTACTCATTACGGTTACCGTGTAGGTGGGGCTTACTCGCTGCACTGCGCTCCGGAGTCCGTGACGGCACTACGCAGCATCCGCTTTCAGCCCCGATTCAATTACTGGCCGAAAAACGAAGGCAGACCAGCAGGTGCTGCGAACGGTGCGGCAGGCATAGCGGCAGCAGCAGGGGCAAACATACCAGCGGGAGCACCAGCCACAGCGCCGAACAAGTTCGATGCGTCCACGTTGGCTTCACCGAATGGTGTGTCATCACCAGCGAACTGGACAGCGATCAAGTCGCAGCGGATGCCACGGCCATGCTTGTTGTCTTGAGGCCAAGGCTTGACGGCAGCGTTGACACGGCAACCGCCGTACATCTTGCGGGCAAGCTGCTGGTAAGCCATCGTGTTGGTGGGGTCGATGGGTGTACCATCGGCTTGGATCATCTGCGGGGCCGAGTCACGTCCTGCGGTAATGAACACGTTGCCTGCGTAGCCGTCATACGGCTGGAAGGTCTTCTTGTTGACCTTCTCCTCGCCACGACCAAAGCAGCGGGTCTTGCGGTCGTTCTGGATCATGCTCATCACAGCTTGAGCGTGTTCCTTCCACTTCTCCAATGCCAGAGCACCGTAGCGGGCCATGAACTGCTGGAAGCCAGCGTGGTCCTGCGGCATGATGAACTCGCAGTTGTACGAGATGCGTTCTTTGCCGGTGGCCTCATTCATCTGGCGCTGTGGTTCAGCAAGGTGAGGGAAGGACAGACGGACGTTCGACAAAAAGATGATTTCAGACATTACATTTACTCCAGTTTAAGAAAGCCACGAGGGCAGGGATTCGGCAGCGGGTGCTGCCTCGACTGCGCTAAACAGCGGCGCAGCGTTCATGATGACAGCCGGACGGCCATCAGATTCGGGGACCACGGTCAGTTTGCCCGCCAGCTTGCTGACGTACTCCTGATCCATGCGCTTGAGTTGGCGCTCGGTCAGGGTCACCTTGGTGCCGTCCTTCTTTTCCCACGTCAGCTTCTCAGCCTTGGCGGGTGTGACGAGTTTGGTCTCGTAGACAGCAGACTTGGGGATGCCCATCTTGACCAGCTTCTCGGCCATCTGGTCTTCGGGCAGTGCCCAAGCGCGGGAGCCACGACCGTTGACCAGCTTCAAACCGGGGATGCTGCCACCAGACTCCAGACGGCGCAGTGCTTCCTTCTCGACAGCTTCGAGGAGTTGACGCATGAGGGGAGCGGCTTCCATGATCTGACGAATCTGGGCATCGTCCATCGTGGATGGGTCTTTATCGGCGCTTTGCTGCGCGACATCGAGTGTTTCGGTTACGACAGGCTGGAACATGATCCCGACCTCCTTCATTACATTGTTTGCCAGTGCAGAGCATGACCCCTTGGCACGGCAGAATTTACATTGACTGTCACCCGGTACAAGCGGGGCATCCGGTGCATCGGTGGCCGCAGCTTGCGAGATGATTGTACCCATGTTCGCCATCAAGTCACGCACAGAAACCTCGTGCGATGTGATGGGCTTCATGCCCTTCATTGCCAGCTTGGGCTGGATGATGGTCATGCGAACTGTGCTGAACGGGTAGTTGCCATTGACTGGCAATCGCAGTCGGGCCAGCACACCGTATGCGTACTGCTCAAGCTGCAAGTTACCCTCGGCTGTGACGATACCCATGCCGTCTTTGTAGTCGATGAGTTCAAGCCAGTCAGGACCAAGAATCTGGCAGTCCACGGTGCCCGACAGGTCATCACGACCTAACAGGAACTCGGGGTCCACCTTCTGCTCAGAGATGACTGGCAACAAGCCACCCATCGAACGTTCACGGATGTACTCGATGGCCGACTTGACCCGTGCAGCACGGTCAGCGTCCACCTTAAACTCACCCTCGTGATCGGTGAAGGTTTCCCCCACCTGATCCATCGGGTCCGACAAGCCGTTCTTGATGCAGTGCTCCAGCAGCGTGTGGCTGTGGGTACCATCGGCAGCAGCGGGGCCGCTACCGGTGTCAGGGTACTTGGCCTCCTCTCGAATGCTGCCGGGGCACAAGGCCCAGCGGCTGCGCTTCGATGGGGACAGCTTGGCGTGATCGCTCACTTCAGTGCCTCAACGCCAGCGTGGAGTTGACCGTAGTGCTCGGGCTTCACATCGTTGATGTTCTGGTAGCCCAGACCAGTCAAGACGCCTTGGATCATGGCACCCTTTTGTGGGCCGAGGGCTTTGTAGGCACCCATCACGTAGTCGATCAAGCCCTTGGGGTCACTGAACGGTGCGGCCAAAGTAATAGGTGCAACAGGTGCTGGTGCTGCGAATATGGGAGGCGCTGGCATGGCCGGGGCAGCAGCCACGGGTGCTTCCACGACAGGTGCTGCAACAGGAGCGGGGGCAGCTTGTACCACAGGGGCGGGTGTTGGCGCAACAGGTGCGGGTGCTGCTACATTGCTGGACTCCAGCTTGGCAGTCAGGGCAACCACGGCAGCGGTCAGGGCTTCAATCTTGAGTTCGAGTGACATAAAGTTTCTCCAGTTTACGGATTACAGGGGGTTGGATTGTGAGGCGATCTTCAACGAAAGCCTCGACGATTTCACGATGCACTTCGCTCGGTTTCCCGATCTTCTGTGCCTTGTCATGAAACTGGGTGTGCGTCTTGTCTGTCACTCGGACAGTCATGAACGCTGATTTGGGTTGGTTGGTGCGCATGAATAATTTCCTTAACCGTTGACGCAGTGTAGCAGACTTGTGCTACGATTGTGCAACAGTTTTGAAAAATTATTTTCAGGCAAAGAAAAACCCCGTGGTTTGTGGACCACGGGGCTTAAAGGAGAAACACAATGAACTTGTCGGCAACTGCAATCACCAACGAACCTATTCTATGACAGCCCCTCAAACCGTGCAATCTCATCCTGCGTCAGTTGACGCCTACATCAGACACGGATGGAGCCTTGTACCCATCCCAGCCAACACCAAGGGGCCGCGCACACCGGGGTGGAACCTGCGAGAGAACGCCCTTAAGGCCCAAGGCGACCTGCCACCAGGCTACGGCATCGGCTTGGCCCATGCGTACAGCGGCACGATGGCCCTTGACATCGACAACTGGACCGTCACAACCAGCCTGCTGGCAGAGCACGGCCTTGACCTCGATGCCCTCTACGCTGCACCCGATGCTGTGGTCATCAACTCAGGCAAGCCGGGTCACGGCAAGCTGCTGTACTCGATGCCCTTTGGCGCTGCGCTGCCATCGAAGAAGATCATGCACGGGGGCATCACGGCCTATGAGCTGCGGTGCGCCACCGTGAGCGGTCTGACGGTGCAGGACGTGCTGCCACCGTCTATACACCCCGAGACACTGCAACCGTACCACTGGGCAGGCCACGGTCACTGGACCCGTCTGCCTGTCATCCCCCAAGGTCTGCTGGACCTTTGGAACGGGATGCTGGCGCAGGACAAGGAGCGCACCATCGCCACGGACGGCACGATTGACGCCTCGTGGGAAGAGATCAGGCAAGCACTCGATGCAGTCCCTGCTGAGTGCACCCGTGACGAGTGGGTAGGTATCGGCATGGCGCTGCACTGGGCAGGCACACAGACCGACCAGCTTGAGCAGGCGCTGGCTTTGTGGAACGAATGGAGTGCTACCGCACAGACCAAGTACCCTGGAGAGCGTGAGATCCTGACCCAGTGGATCAGCTTCAAGCCTGACAAGGCCACGGCTGTCAAGTTGGGGACACTGTTTCACATCGCCAAGTCACACGGATGGACCAGACCCATGCCCGATGCGTCCGAGTTGTTCAGCAAGATCGAAGTGCCAGTCATGGAGCCGGTTCATGTGCTCGACGGGCTGCGCCCCAAGCCGCCCGAGATGGACTTGAACGTGTGGCCCACCATCCTGCGCCAGCGGTCGCAAGAGATCTCGGAAAGCGTGGGCTGTGACCCTTTGGTCCCTTTGTTCGCTGGGTTGGCCGCTGTCTGCGGGGTGATTGACGCCCGCATTCGGTTGGAACTCATGCCGGGGTTCAAGGTGCCCCCGGTGCTGTGGCTCATGACTTTGGGCGACCCAGCGGACAAGAAGTCACCCGGATCGCGTCCGATGTTGTCGCCCCTGAAGAACATCGAGGCTGAAGACCGTCCCCGCTACGGCAAGGAACTGCTGGACTGGGAGGGCAAGGAAGCGGCCTACGCTTCGGCCAAAAAGGGATTCCTCGAATGGTCATCTTCACCCGAGGCTTTGCTGGGTGCTGACCAAGCCCCGATGGTTCCCGAAATGCCCCCGCAGCCCGTGCCCCTGAAGATTACGGTCAGTGACATCACAAGTCAGAAGCTGGTGCGCTCGGCTGCTGACCGGCCTCGCGGCCTGCTGTGCCACCTTGACGAGATGAACAGTTGGGTGCGCAAGCTGACAGACAAGACCAGCGGCGAGGATCGGTCTGCGTGGGTTGTCAGCTACGAGTCAGAACACTACGAGATGGACCGGGTGGGCGCTGGGTCGATCCACTGCGAGAATTTGGCCGTGAGCATCTACGGGAACATCCAGCCAGCGGTGTTCAGGGCCAGCATCGGGCCATTGTCGGCTGACGGTCTGCTGCAACGCTTTATCCCCGCCATCCTGCGCGGCAGCAAGACCAAGCTGGGCAACCCTGTGCCCGAGTATTTGACCAGTGCAGCAGCCTGGGAGAATACCCTGCGCCTGACTTATGCGCTGCCTGCACAAACCTACCAACTGTCGCCCGAGGCGTACACCGTGTTCCGTGAGTTTCAGACATGGTACGAGTCGGCCAAGCAGGACGAGCGGGTGCTGGACAGCGGGCCTGAGTACATGACAGCCTTTGGTAAGCTGGAGGGCTTGGCTGGCCGGTTGATCTTGCTGTTCCATGTCATCGAGTCCCCATTCAGTCCACAGGTTACGCCCGATGTTGTCAACAGGGTGATCTCGTTTGTGCGCGGCTACGTGATCCCGGCCTACCGCTACGCACTGGGCGAGGTGGGTGGTGCGATCAACAACGACTTTGACCAGTGGGTGATCGACCACATCATCCAGAACAGCGCCGACATAACCATGATTGACCTGCGCACCTTGAAGCGGTCAGCACGGCGTAAGCTGGACGGCAAGACCGAATGGCAAAAAGATCAAGCGGTGATGGACGCCATGCTGGTGTTGGAGCAGGCTGGCTGGGCTGTCAAGATCGAGGAGGAGTTGCACAAGCACCGAGCCATGTGGGCCATCAATCCGAGTTTGGCTACCATGTTCAAGGACTACCGAGAGACAGTGATCAAGGCCAAGCAGCGCCACGCCGACTACATCTACCGCTACGCCTACGAGAAGGGCAAGGAGCGCAAGATAGTCAAGGGGTACACCCCGGACATGGACGAATGAAAAAGGGGACCACTGGTCCCCTTTTTTTACTTTCGGCCCAATGAGAACTTGAGCCAGCACGATTGACAGAACCATTTGGCCGGGGTCATCTGCACCCCACCATCGGGCAGTCGGTTAAGAAGGCAGCGTGAGCACAGCTTCATTCTGTTTCTCCTTCAGCGTGGCCCATGCCACTTGGGCACATCGGGCGCACTGGTAGTGGTACTGGGTGCGGTGTGGCGATGGGGTGAGCAGCCAGCGGTGTTTGCATTGGGTCATGTGTTCTTCTCCTTGAGTTTGGCTTCGATTTCCGCATGGATTAGTTCTATCTTTGTACTGGTCACCCAATGACGTTGACCAATTTCAAAATACTCCTCATCCGTCAGCCCAACCCATTGCCGCTGTGCTGAACTCCCCCATTGCTCCAAAGGCACGCCGTTTGGATGCTGTTCATCAATCACCGTACATTTAAAACGTACTTCTGGCTCCTGCACAAATGCTGGCTGTGCGGATGGGGTGGTGTAGAGCATTGCGCCGTCAAGCTCTTTCAAGCGCCTGTGCTGCTCTGCGTTTCCAGAGATGTCGTAAGACCAGCCAAATTCACTGTCAGCATCATCAAAGACGCAGAGTTTTCCTAACGGCTGCTGCACAGGTGCTGCGGGTGGGGTGGTTAACGCCATGCAAATTTCGTCAGAAACCAATTTTGGCGTGTTGTTTTGGACGTACCGCACAGCAGCAGACAAAGCCAAAGACCGATCTTCCAAGTGGCATTGCTGGCAATGTCCCGGCCCCGCCTCGCAATGCGCCACAGGCTCCTGCACAGGTGCTGAACGGGCTTGCTTGATGGCGGTGATGATGGGCTTGGCCTTTTCATCAAACTCACGCAGATCAACATAATCACCAGTGGCTGTCGGCTCAAACCTGATAAAAATGTTTGATCGTGTGCCCTTGTATCGCTGCATAGTTTCAAAAAACTCCAGCGCCAAGTCGAGTGCTTCGTCTTTGGTCATGCTGTCACCTGCGACATTTCCCAGCCCATTTGGAAATAATTCCAGCGGGTCTGAAGGTTCGTTACGGTGTAGCGGCCATTGTGCTGCGTGAAGTCCGTATGCCCTTTGGTGCGCATGATGGCTTCGAATATCTTTTGAGCTTTGGTCATGTATTTTTCCTTCAATGGTTAGTTCGATGCCTTAAAAATTGGCAGTCGACGGTTAGTTCGATGCCTTAGTTTCAATGGCCGATGGTTGGTTCGATGCCTTAGTTTCAACGGCTTTCGGTCGTCCCCGGGGCCGCTTGGGGGCGGCGGGCACGGCGGCGGGCGTCAGCGCGTCGAGCACGGCGGGCGCGATGGCCTCGAGGGTGCCGAGCACGTCAAGCAACCGCATAGCGGCGGCGCTGGGTGCGCGGGTGCCCGCGATCCATTTGCGAAAGGTGTAAACCGGCACCCCGAGCAACCCGGCAGCGCTGGGTTCGTCAAGGGCACGGCGGGCGACAAAAGCCCCGAGGGTTGCGGCAAAGGGCACGGCGGGGGCACTGGGTGCGGTGTTCATGGTTAGGCTTTCAAGGGGGTAAAAAAGCCCCCGGGGTGAACCGGGGGGACGGGTTAGGGGTTAGGGCTTCACCAGGGACGCAATCAGTAAGAGCACGGCGCGGATAGCGGCGAAGATCAGGGAGATGATCACGGACAGGGTTAGCATTCATCCCCCAAAAAAGCCCGCTCATATCGGGCGGCGTGAAGATCTGTTTTCAGTTGTTCGATTTCGTTGACAGCTTCGCCCAGGGCCTTCTGTAGGTCCGCGATCCTGGCGAACAGGGCGGCGGTCCCGGTGAACCCTTCAGCATAAGCCAGGGCTTCAGCTTCCACGGCGGGCAGTTTCATAAAGTCAATCATGGCTTCATCCTTTCAACGGGTGTACAGGTTTTGGGTTTTGCGCGGCGTCCAGGACCTGGGCGAAACGATCTAAGCCGATACGGTCAACGGTTAGGTCCAGATCCACCAGGGCAGCGGCGCGGGCCTGGGTTACGGTTAGGTCCCTGGACGATACAGGGACACCCTTGTAACTGGCGGTGACCCGGCAAACCCGATAACCGCCCACGGGGTCCGATATCGTCCATTCACCCTTACCCGCCAGAACGGGGTCACGGTGCAAAGCTAACCGCCAGGACCTGGACCCCCTCATAAAAATGATCGGGTGATACTGGACGGGTTCGCGCACGTCATTGGCGCGGATCATGTTGAAAATCAATTTTTTGGGCATGTTTTCATCCTTTCAATATCGGGATCACCCGGCGGGCTTTCGCATCAGTGACGGCGGCGCGGGTCCCGTGGGCGCGAAACCCAATGATCACCTGGCGATCAGCGATAGCGCAAAGCCCGCAGGATTGACAAGTAACGTCGTCCCGGACCTGGGCAGGGCATACGATGATTGTCCGCCCAGCGGGGGTGTAAGTCTTTGGCGGGGTGTCCATTGGCACAATGGCGCACACTGGGCCGGCGTCAGCTTCAGCCAGGGAGTCAGCTTCCCCAGCATCATCAGCGGACAGGTTAACGGTGAAACCCCAGTCATTCGAGTGTCGGACCCAGTCCAGGGCGTCAGCGGTTTTCTTGTGGGTGTACGTGAACCCACGGCGTCCAATATTGGCGCGGACGATATCGCCCAGGGCGGCGGGGTCCAGATCTTCCCCGGATCCGGGCAGATCGCCCGCTACATTGTGACGCCATAGGGACCCAGCGGGCAGGGCGGCGATTGACGCGCAAAGATCCGCCAGGGATCCGCCCCTGGCGGGGACCTTGTCCCAGGTCATCCGGGTGTAATAGTCTTCAGCATAACAGTCCGCCCGATAATGCGGGCAGGACGGCGGGCAGGTGTCCCGCTCAGAATAAGTGACGGGGATCGGTCCAGTTTTGCGATTAGCGGACACGGCGACGAAGTGATAGGCGGGCATTATTTAGTCCTTTCGAGGGCTTCAGTGATCAGGGCGGCGGCGTAAGTCAGGGACCCAGCGGCGCGCTTGTCGGAGAATTCGCAGCGGGGACCCTTTAGGCGGGCAGATCCTGACGTGATCGCGTCCAGGATGTAACGCAGGTCCTCAGGGTCCAGGTGAACCCCAGCAGGCGCGGGGTTGTCGGTAATGGTGACCAGGGTGAAGTGATCCCGCATAAATTTAGCGTCGATCATAATCAGGCCCCCTTCCTGGCGGACACGCGCACCACGTGAAACGGTGCACCCTGGGCGGTGTGCGCGGTGATCAATTGGCGTGAGGGGTTGAATTTAGCGGCGACGGCTTCCCAGTCGATCGTCTCACGTCCTGGGCAGAACGAAACAGCGACACGGTGCGCGGTGCCTTCGATCGCGGGCAGATCCGCAGCGATCAATTCAGCCTTGAGGGCCTTTTCTTCAGCGGACAGATCCGCCATCTGGGCTTTGATCGCAGCGAGTCGATCGACAAGGGCGGACAGGATTACAGGGGTTTTGACAGGGGCATTCATGAGGATCTCCAGTTACAGGGTTACGGGTTACAGGGAAAAGAGAACAACGGTCAACAGGTAGACAACGATCAGCGCCAGGGCAGCGCCTGCCCAGATCGCCAGGGCTGAGGGTTCGCGGTCAACGGGCTGAGGGTGCAGGTCGATGTAGTGCAAAGAATGACGGTTCATGATTGCACCCCTTCGATTGCAGCGGCTTGACGTTCAAGCCAGGGCAGATCAGCCAGGGGAAAATCCGAACAGTCAATTTCACCCAGCACATGATGTGCCGGGTTGACGTTACAAAAAAGATCCATCACGTTAAATTGCTGACCGTAGGCCAAGACAATTTGAGCGCGGGCAATTGCAGCAGTCGCAGCGGTGGCGCGGGCGTATTCGATGCGGGGTCCGCGCTTGTCAATGATTTGAAATTCGAATTGTTTCATGATCAGGTCCTTTCGGGGTTACGGGTTACGGGTTACAGGGTGCCGGATTTGTTCCGGTGATGAAATTATAACCCAGCGGGTTTGATGCTTTTCTGTCACTTATGCGACAAGTGAACAAATAACCCAGCGGGTAACGATCCCGGGGTGCTTTTTGGGGGTGGTGACAATGTGCCCTTTTGGTTCTAGGGGTTTGTTTTGTAGTTTGCTTAATCCTTGTGCAATTTGAAAAGTCTCTTATTTTCGCCTTGCCTGCGCGAAAGGGCACATTGTCACAATCGGCCTCAATCGGCCTATTTTGGCCCACTGGGTGCACGGTTGCCGTCAATCCCTTGACCCACTGGGGCATAAACTCTAACCCACTGGGTGCGGTGCCTGATCCACTGGGTGCGCGGTTTCGCCGCCCGCTTTGCCCCGGGCACCGGCACCCACTGGGTGCGCGGGTGCCGTGGGTTGCCGTGCCCACTGGGTGCGCGGCGCGGCGGTATCGATCCCCGGCGCGATGGCGCGATCAACGGCGGCGCGGCGCAAAGCATAAACCGTGCCAGCGGTTCGATGGGGGCGGGTGAGGGCCGGAGCGAGGTGGGCCGCTGGCCGGGAGGTATCACAGAAACTCTGAAAATTTTTTAGAAAATCAAAAACCCAGTGGGTTCCATAGACACCGTGAAAATACCGTAGTACACTGAAGGCACTATGAAACAAGGAAACACTGATTTCGTAGGCACGGCTGTCGCCAGTGAGAACCAACTGCCAAACTGGCTAACCGTGCCCGACCCAGCCCCCATCAAACCCTCGAAAGAGGCAAGGGCGCTGCTGCATGTCGAATATGAGCAGATATTTGAGCGTGTTGTGGAGGACATCTACCGGGGCCGATCCCTGCAATCCTTGATCGAAGATGACTACCGGGCCATCTCGTATGAGGACTTCCTGCGCTGGGTCAAGCGCGAACCCACCCGCCATGAACGATTCAAGGAAGCGCAGGAGATGCGTACTGAGTTTCTTGCGGGAGAAATCCTTGAGATTGCCGATGGGGTCGAGGCCATCGACGCCAACTCGAACGACACGGTGAACAGGGACAAGCTGCGCATCGACACGCGCAAGTGGCTCATGAGCGCACACAACAAGAAACGCTACGGCGAGATCAAGCAGGTTGAACTCGGCGGCACCATCTCCATCACTGAGGCGCTGGCGCAGGCCCAAGCCCGGGTGATCGAGGGTGAGGTGATTGACGTATCCGATGTAACCCCTCGACTGGAGAACTGATGATGCGCAAACGCTGGATGAAGACCATGCTGGCTGCGTATGCGCTGTCGATGGTGCTTGGCCTGTGGGCACTGGTTGAACTGATTGCAAGGACGATTTGATGCAAAAACCCCGGTACAGCCCAGAAGACGAGCAGACGCTCATGGCCCAGCTTTGGAGTCCTGCCCTCAAGGACGACCCCGAGGCGTTTGTGCTGTTCGCGTTTCCTTGGGGGCAGAAGAACACCCCACTCGAACACTTCAAAGCCCCGCGCACATGGCAGCGTAGAGCACTGCGCAGGATACGGGACTTCATCAAAGAGAACCGGGGCAAGCAGAGCAACGACGAGTTGATCGACGCGCTGCGCAGGGCTGTGTCCTCTGGCCGGGGGGTGGGGAAGTCTGCCCTCGTGTCGTGGCTGATCCTGTGGATGCTGACCACTCGCATCGGCTCCAGCGTGATCGTGTCGGCCAACAGCGAGAACCAGTTGCGCAAAGTGACATGGGGTGAGTTGACCAAATGGGTCACGATGGCGATCAATGCCCACTGGTGGGAACCCACGGCCACGAGCCTGACCCCGGCCAACTGGTTGACCGAACTGGTCGAGCGTGACCTGCGCAAAGGCACCCGGTACTGGGGTGCCGAGGGCAAACTGTGGAGCGAGGAGAACCCAGACGCCTATGCCGGTGTGCACAACATGGACGGCATGATGGTGATCTTCGACGAGGCCAGCGGTATTCCAGACTCGATCTGGTCCGTGGCTGCGGGCTTCTTTACCGAGAACATCTTGGACCGGTACTGGCTGGCGTTTAGCAACGGTCGTCGCAACACCGGGTACTTCTACGAGGCCGTGGACGGCAGCAAGCGGGAGTTCTGGGAGAGCGAGAAGATTGACGCCCGCACAGTCGAGGGCACCGACAAGACCATCTACCAGCAGATCATCAACGAGTATGGTGAGGACTCGGACGAGGCGCGGGTCGAGGTCTATGGAGACTTCCCCAAGTCGGGCCAAGACCAGTTCATTGCACCGCACCTTGTCGATGACGCCATGAAGCGGGCGCTGCACAAGGACATGACCGCGCCCATCATCATCGGCGTGGACCCGGCCCGGGGCGGCATGGACAGCACCGTGATTGCCGTGCGCCAAGGGCGGGACATCGTGGCGATCAAGCGGTTCCGTGGTGACGACACCATGACCACCGTGGGCCACGTCATCGACGCCATCGAGGAGTACCGGCCAGCACTGACCGTGATCGACGAGGGTGGGCTGGGCTACGGCATCCTTGACAGATTGACCGAGCAGAAGTACAAAGTGCGCGGGGTCAACTTCGGCTGGAAGGCCAAGAACCCGGTGATGTGGGGCAACAAGCGGGCCGAGATTTGGGGAGCCATGCGCGACTGGGTGAAGACAGCCAGCTTGCCGCAGGACAGGTTGCTGAAAAGCGATCTGACCGGTCCGATGAAAAAGCCCAACTCGGCTGGCACCATCTTCTTGGAAGGTAAAAAGGAGATGAAAGCCCGTGGAGTTGCGTCACCGGATGCGGCTGACGCCATCGCTGTGACATTCGCGTACCCCGTGGCACATCGGGAGTACAATGACCGCACAATCACCCGGCGCAACGCTCAAAACGGTGCGGCCACAACTTCATGGATGGGATCGTGATGGCTACCAAACCCGGACTCTACGCCAACATCAACGCCAAACGCGCCCGCATCGCAGCGGGTTCTGGCGAGAAAATGCGCAAAGCTGGCGCTGCTGGCGCACCCACCAACAAAGACTTCAAAGAGTCTGCCAAAACGGCCAAAAAGCCAGCCAAGGGGAAGTGATGCCACTCGTCAAGTCACCCTCAAAAGAGGCGTTTCGCAAGAACGTCAAGGCCGAAGTAGCCGCTGGCAAGCCCCAAAAACAAGCAGTTGCGATTGCCTATTCTGTCAAGCGCGAAGCTGCCGAAAAACCCACAATGAAGCCCAAAAAATGACCATTCAAGCCCTGCAAGACTGCCTGATTGTGCGCCCAGACATGGAGAAACACGAACTTTTCATCCTTTTGAAACAGAAACAAACGGGCACAGGTGTGGTAATCTCCGCTGGCCCAGACGCCAAAGACGTGAAAGTCGGCGACAAAGTGCTATTTGGTGATTCCATCGGTCAGGACTTAAAATGGGAAGGTGACAACCTTCTGGTCATGAGGGAATCACACACCCTCGGAGTATTTGACGCATGAAAGACACCACCGGAATCGTAGCCGCAGCCAATGTGGCAAAAAACGGACCGTACCCGTCAAAAGGCGGTTCCGAGGAAATCCTGACCGTTGCCCGTTCACGCATGAACACGGCGATCACGGCGTTTTCCCAGACTCGGGAAGACGAACTCGATGACCTGCGGTTCTACGCAGGCTCCCCAGACAACCAGTGGCAGTGGCCCGCTGACGTGCTCCAGACTCGTGGTGCCGTGCAGGGTCAGACCATTAACGCCCGCCCCTGCCTGACCATCAACAAGCTGCCGCAGCACGTTCATCAAGTGACGAACGAGCAGCGCATGAACCGTCCCGGCATCAAGGTGATCCCGGCTGACGACAAGGCAGACGTGGACGTGGCCGATGTGTTCAATGGCGTGATTCGCCACATCGAGTACATTTCCGATGCTGATGTGGCCTACGACACAGCCTGCGAGAACCAAGTGTCCTACGGCGAAGGCTACATCCGTCTGCTGACCGAGTACTGCGACGAAGACACGTTCGATCAGGACATCAAGATCGGGCGCATTCGCAACAGCTTCAGCGTCTACATGGACCCCCTGATCCAAGACCCCACTGGCGCAGACGCCAAGTGGTGCTTTGTGACGGAAGACCTACCCAAAGCTGAATATGAGCGTCTGTACCCCGATGCAGCGCCGATCAGCACCCTCATGAGCCTTGGCGTGGGCGATCAATCCATCGCACAGTGGATCGGTGAAAACACCATCCGCATCGCCGAGTACTTCTACATCGAGTACGAGAAGCAGACGCTCAACCTGTACCCCGGCAACCAGACTGCGTTCAGCGGTACGCCCGAGGACAAGACCCTGCGCATGATGTTCGGTAAGCCAATCCGCAGCCGCGAAGCTGACCGCAAAAAGGTCAAGTGGTGCAAGATTAACGGCTACGACATCCTCGAAGAACGCGAGTGGGCTGGTGCCTACATTCCCGTGGTGCGCGTGGTCGGCAACGAGTTCGAGGTGGACGGCCAGATGTACGTGTCGGGCTTGGTGCGTAACGCCAAGGATGCCCAGCGCATGTACAACTACTGGGTGTCGCAGGAAGCTGAGATGCTGGCGCTGGCCCCCAAAGCACCGTTCATCGGGTACGGCGGTCAGTTTGAAGGCTACGAGCAGCAGTGGAAGACTGCCAACACGAACAACTGGCCCTATCTGGAGGTCAATCCTGACGTTACAGACGGTCAAGGTGCTGTGTTGCCACTACCCCAGCGGGCACAGCCTCCGATGGCCTCCAGCGGCCTCCTGCAAGCCAAGGCAGGTGCTGCCGAGGACATCAAGTCGGCCACCGGCCAGTACAACGCATCGCTGGGCATGACCAGCAACGAACGTAGCGGAAAAGCTATTCTTGCCCGCCAGCGCGAAGGCGACATCGGCACCTACCACTACGTTGACAACTTGGCCCGTGCGATCCGTCACATTGGCCGTCAACTCGTGGACCTGATTCCCAAGATTTACGACACCGAGCGCATCGCCCGCATCATTGGCGAAGATGGTGAGCCATCGACCGTCAAGATGAACCCGATGCAGGAAGAACCTGTCAAGCGGATCGTGGACCAAGAGGGTGTGTTGATTGAAAAAATCTACAACCCTGCTGTCGGCAAGTACGATGTGCGCGTGATCACCGGCCCCGGCTACGCTACCAAGCGTCAGGAAGCCTTGGAGAGCATGGCCCAGTTGCTGCAAGGCAACCCACAGTTGTGGCAAGTCGCTGGCGACCTGTTCGTCAAGAACATGGACTGGCCCGGTGCCCAAGACCTTGCCAAGCGGTTCAAAAAGACTATCGACCCCAAAGTGCTGGCCGACGAAGACGATCCAGCCTTGGCCGCTGCCAACCAGCAGATGGAGGCGATGGCCGCTGAGATGGAGAACATGTTCCAGATGTTGCAAAACGTCAACCAGAGCATGGAAGCCCGCGAGATGCAGATCAAGCAGTTTGAAGCTGACATCAAGGCATACTCTGCCGAGACACAGCGCATCAGCGCGGTGCAGGCTGGCATGTCGCCCGAGCAGATTCAGGACATCGTGATGGGCACCATTGCCGCAGCGATGGACACTGGCGATCTGGTTGCAGGCGCACCGCAGATGCCTGAGATGCCGATGCAGCCCGAGATGCCGATGGAGCAGCCGCAGGGTCAAATGCCACCTGAAGGGATGATGTAATGAGTTGCGCTGAATTTGTTGGTGAGTTGTTCTTGGCGCGGGATGTGGCCCATTCCGTCCACCTCAACACCCGTTCCTACTCAAAACACAAGGCGCTGCGGCACTTCTACAAGGACGTTCTGGAAGCTGCCGACAAGTTTGCCGAGGCGTACCAAGGCCGTCATGGTCTAATTGGCCCCATCTCGCTCAAGTCAGCCCGCAAGGACGGCGCAATCCTGCCGTTTTTGGAGGACTCGCTGGCCTACATCGAGGAAAACCGGTACAAGGTCTGCGGCAAGACCGACACCACTTTGCAGAACATCATTGACGAGATCATTGCTGTTTACCTGTCCGCTTTGTACAAACTGAGGTTCCTCGCATGAGCATCGAAGTCGCATCCATGAGCCAATTTGGGCGCACGGAGCCTTTTGGGCTTCAGGTTGCCCGTGGGCAAATTCCAAACCACCAGTCGATCCAAATTTTTGGGTACAACGCAGACGTTGATCAGACGGAAGAATCAGTTTGGCCCGATGGTGGCACAGTGCCCCACCCCACAGTGGCGTCCGTCTTAAAAATTAGTTCCACCAGCGCCAGCGACACCTCCGCAGGAACCGGTGCTAAAACCGTGTTCGTCAGCGGCTTGGACGGCAACTACAACGTGATGAGTGAAACCGTTATTTTGAACGGTCAGACCGAAGTCAATACCGTCAAATCGTACCTGTACGTCAACGAGTTTTACGTGATCACGGTGGGCACCGATGGTTACAATGTTGGAACTATCAATGCGGGCACCGGTACCGTAACTGCGGGTGTTCCTGCGGTTCTGTACGACCTAATTGCCCCCACGTTTAATAACCGCACGACAGCGCATTACTGCGTTCCCGTTGGCTATACTGGCTACATGGTAGAGGGTAAGTTTTCTGCCGGTCAAGCAAGCGGCACAACGGCTGTGACGGGTTACCTCAAGCAACATGGTCCTGACAACGTATTACGTGTTGGCGCTGTAACGACCTTAAACAACGGCGCGGCGCTTTTCACATTTGATCCACCATACCGAATCCCTGAAAAGAACTGCATTGGTGCTTCCGCAGTCGGAGCAGCTAACAACAACTCTGTCAGTGCCTTCTTCAACCTCATACTGGTCAAAAACGTAGGGTAGTGATTACAATACCCGCATAAGGAGCCAAAATGGAACTTCTCAACCCTCTCGCCCAAGCCAACTTCCCGGCTCAAACTGCTGCTTTCACAGGCACCGCAGCCAACACATCTGGCTGGCCCGCTGGTCCCGAAGGTGTTGTGGTCTGGTCCACAGAACCCTGCTACGTTGAAGTTGGTGAAGGTGCTGTGGCGACAACCGCCAGCACTCCGATCCCCGCATTCACACCGATCCCGTTCAAAGTCCCCACCGGCACATCTGGCCTGTGGCGAGTAAGCGCCATCCAGATTTCCTCTGGTGGCACGGTGTACTGCAAACCGATGAACACCAAATGAGTTTCCTTGCTGCCCGCAACGCCATCGGGATTGGGCTGGGTGGCATTCTTTCGCTTTTCGGGGGTCGCAATAGCGAACAAGCCCAGAGCAACCTTCTTTGCGAAAACGGTGATAACCTCGTCCAAGAAGACGGTGGTTTGATTCTTTTGGAGTAACGCATGCCCGTTGTATCACTTTCAATTTTTGGCGGCGTTGGTGCTCAATTCTTTGACAACAACGGCAATCCGCTGTCCGGTGGCAAGATTTACACCTACGAAGCGGGTACAACAACACCGCTGGCTACGTACACATCCTCGTCCGGTGACACGGCTCACACAAACCCCATTGTGTTGGATGCTGGTGGTCGAGTGCCCGGTGGGGAAATTTGGAACGCATTGCAACTGTACAAGTTTGTTTTGAAAACCAGTGCAGATGTTACGCTTGCAACGTACGACAATGTTGGCAGCAGCTTTAACGCCACCGCAATTATTGCAAACTTTACAGGCAATGGTTCTACTGTTGCATTTACGTTGGCAAGCGCACCTGCGGGCGAAAACGCAACCAACGTGTACATCAATGGCGTGTACCAGCAAAAGAACACGTACAGCGTTGCTGGCGCTGTTCTTACTTTCTCAGAAGCACCCCCAGTTACTTCGTCAATTGAAGTGAACTACGTCTAAGGAACAATTATGGCCGATACCAAAATCTCCGCGCTGACTGCATCCACAACCCCGCTTGCGGGCACTGAGGTATTGCCAATTGTTCAAAGCGGTGTAACCAAGCAAGTCAGCGTTGCCAATTTAACAGCGGGTCGCGCAATCAGCGCAACCGAACTGACGTTAAGCA
>Ga0315906_10002997_pt1 | contig 22765 bp, 25 predicted proteins | sample LakEriMetagenome_4_FD_203526 | JGI IMG/M metagenome (GOLD analysis project Ga0315906, IMG submission 203526) | Freshwater fungal communities from buoy surface, Lake Erie, Ohio, United States - Buoy 2 MA122 | ecosystem: Environmental > Aquatic > Freshwater > Lake > Lake biofilm | place: USA...
CAAGTTAAACGTTGAACCTGAACAGCATCACATCGCCATCGCGCACGACATATTCCTTGCCTTCCACGCGCATCTTGCCGGCTTCCTTGGCGCCTTGTTCGCCATTCAGCGCCACGTAATCATCATAACCAATCGTCTCAGCCGCGATAAAGCCGCGTTCAAAATCGCCATGGATCACACCTGCCGCCTGCGGCGCCTTCATGCCCTTCAGGATTGTCCAGGCGCGTGCTTCCTTTGGCCCCACGGTGAAATAGGTAATCAGCCCAAGCAATGCGTAGCCGGCACGGATCACACGATCCAACCCGCTATCTTCGAGCCCGAGCGAGGATAGGAACTCGCCCCGATCCGCCTGCGCCATTTGGCTGATTTCCGCTTCAATGGCGGCTGAGACCACCACCGCCTGCGCGCCTTCCGCCCTGGCGCGTTCAAACACGCGTGCCGATTGCGTATTGCCCGTAGCGGCTGAGGCTTCTTCCACATTGCAGACGTAAAGCACGGGCTTCGTCGTCAGCAATTGCAGGCGCTTCGCGGCTTCTTCCTCACCCGCCGGCACCGCCGTGCGCGCTGGGCGGCCGGCTTCCAAAGCGGCCTTGATCGGTTCAATCAAGGCCATTTGCGCCAGCGCTTCCTTATCACCACCGCGTGCGCGCTTCACCAGACCCTGCGCGCGTTTTTCCAGGCTATCCAAATCCGCCAGCATCAATTCGGTTTCCACGGTATCGGCATCGCGGATGGGATCAATGCTGCCTTCCACATGCGTGACATCGCCATCTTCAAAGCAGCGCAACACATGCACAATCGCATCCACTTCGCGGATATTGGCGAGGAACTGATTGCCAAGCCCTTCACCCTTGGAAGCGCCACGTACCAGGCCCGCGATATCCACGAATTCCAAACTCGTCGGCACGGTTTTTTGCGATTTGCCGATGCGCGTGAGTGTATCAAGGCGCGGATCGGGCACCGCCACGCGCCCGACATTGGGTTCAATGGTGCAGAAGGGATAATTCGCTGCCTGCGCCGCGGCCGTTTGCGTCAGCGCATTGAACAGCGTGGATTTGCCGACATTCGGCAGACCCACAATACCGCAATTGAAACCCATCTTTATGCTCCCGGCGCGGCGGGCCAGGCGGCACGCAGCGCATTCCAGAATGTCTCGGCAACCACACCGGCGGCGATACGCGCGGCACCATCATCACTGATCGGCATCAGCGCCGCCGCACGCAGCGCCGCCGAAATTTCCGGTAGCGCAATGGCCATTGGTGCCAGGGCCGTAGCGCTTGCTTGCGCGGCCCGCGCGGCATCGCCGATATGGCACCGCAATTGCCGCGCAATCAGCAGCAGCGCGGCAGCCATGGCGGCGGCGCGGCGCGCTTCGTCTCGTGATACATCATCATCCGCCAGATCAAGCGTCGCGCGCAGCCCCGCTGCCGCCTGCGCCAGCGTATCCGCTTCGCGCACCAAGGCGGCAGAAAGCAGCGCAGCACCATTGGCGCGATCTTCGGCGCTCGGGCCCATCATATCCATGCTGAAGGCGTCTTCGGCTTCCATCACTTCTCCTGCGTCAGCAGCGCGATACGTGTCATGAAGTCTTCTGTCTTCAGCGTGGCGAGCATGGGCGCGGCATCGGCCACCGCATCCAACAGCTTTTCCACCCACGCCTGATCCTGCTTGGCAAAATTTCCCAGCACATGGCCGGTCACCGCATCCTTATGGCCGGGATGGCCAATGCCCATCCGCACGCGCCAGAAATCGGGCGAGCCAAAAGCGCGGCGCATATCCTTCAAGCCATTATGCCCCGCAACACCCCCGCCCAGTTTCACGCGGAGCTTGCCAGGTGCGAGATCAAGCTCATCATGAAAGGCAATGACATTGGCGGGCGGGATTTTCAGAAAGGCAGCGGCTGGCTGCACGGAATCACCACTCGCGTTCATGTAGGTTTGCGGCTTCAGCGCCAGGATGCGCTGACCACCAATGGCACCTTCCGCCACTTCACCCTTGAAGCGCTTCCGCCAGGGGCCGAAGCCGTGGCGCCGCGCAATTTGCTCCAGTGCCATGAAGCCGATATTATGCCGCTGGCGCGCATGTTCAGGCCCTGGATTGCCAAGGCCGACCCAGAGCATCGGGGCGCTATCGCGGGCTGTCATGACATCATGAACCCAAAAAGGGTCCGGGGGAGGCTTCCCCCGAACCCTTGATGTTCGGAAACAGGGGCGAAACCCCTGTCCGGATTATTTCTTCTTCGCAGGCGCCTTGGCCGGCGCGGCGGCGCCAGCGGCAGGGGCCTTCTGCTTGGTCGCTTCCACCGGGCCAGGGGCTGCAGCCGGCGCGGCATCATCAACCACGGTCGGCGCGGCGATGGACGCCACCATGAAGTCGCGGCCCACAATCACCGGCTTGGTACCGAACTGATCCTTCACGGCCGACCAACGCAGGCCTGCACCGATCTGCGCCTCGGCCAGATCAAGCTCAAACTTCTCGGGCACCGAATCAGGATCCGCCAGCACTTCGATTTCGCGGCGCACCACGTTCAGCACGCCACCGGCCTTGATTCCAGGGCAGGTATCTTCATGCAGGAAGGTCACCGGCACCTTCACGCGAATGCGTGAACCAGGCGCCAGGCGCTGAAAATCCACATGCAACGGACGATCCGTCACAGGATGGAATTGCACATCGCGCATCAGGCAGCGTTCCGTATCGCCGCCCTTCACCGCAACTTCGTACAAATGCGATTGCCAGCCGGTCTTGTGCAATTCCTTCATCACATCGCGCGGGTCGAGGGCGATCAGGGTCGCCTCGCGCTTCGCGCCATAGATGACAGCGGGGACATGCCCCTCACGCCGAGTTGCGCGTGCCGCCCCCTTACCGGCCCGCCCGCGCGCTTCGGCTTCGATCCGTACAGTTTGGACCATTGTCCGTGCTCCTTCGGGTTTTGATGGTGCCGCAAGGCGCACCCAGGCGCCAAACAGCAAACGCTGGCCTCCAGGGGTGCCATCGATTGGGGGCTTCTAGGGGAAGGGCCGGCATGGCGCAAGCGCTGCCCATGAATTCTTGATACAGCGCAGACCAAGTCCGTAAGACATGATTAAATTAGCAAACTCCTGATAAGTGGTTTTGAAGCATGACACGCAATGTCGCCAGCGTTGACCTTGCTCAGGGCCTCGCGGCCGATGAAGCCCGGCTTTGTCCAGGCTAACGGCATAGGCCTGCCCAGGCTTAAAAGGCGTCTCGTCGGGAAAGAAGGATCAAAGGAGACGGATGGCTGCGGCAGCGGCGACGGCTCTTTCAGGCTGCGATGCCGGCCACGCGCAGCAGCGCCATCGCCGCCACGCCGCCTATCATGCTGACCGTCATGTTACGCGTGACAAGCATCAGCACCGCGGTGATCGCCGCCGCGATCCAGCCGGTGACGCCCCGCGACAGCAGGTCGGGCACCACCAGCGCCACCAGCAGGCAGCCCGGGAGGGCGTTGAACATCGCTTGGCCGATCGCATGGCGCTCCAGGTAGCGGCCGGCGTACAGGCCGCCCAGGCGGATGAACAGCGCCATGGCGGCCAAGCTGGCCAGCAGCAGCCACTCGCCGTTGGTCATGTCCGCTCCACCGCGCCGGCGCCTCCGGCTGCGGCCGCGGCGCGCGCCTTGCGGTCGGCATGCAGCGCCGCCGCGCCGGCCGCCAGCGCGCCGGCCAGGGCGCCCGCCACCATGTACCAGCCGCCGGACAGCGCGTTCTTGGTCAGGCAGGCAACCAGCGCGGCCACGAACCACGGCAGCAGGTCCACGCGCGTCGAGCGCCACAGCGCGATCAGCAGGCACAGGAACACGCCGAGGATGGCGAAATCGAGCCCCCAGCGCCGCATGTCAGCCATGTCGAGCGCGGCGAAGTAGCCGCCGACGTTGCCCAGGGTGTAGGCGCTGATGATGACCAGGCTGCCCCCGAACAGGAACGCCGGCGTGGTGCCCTTATTGCGCCGCTCATCGGCGATGGTCATCGCCCAGCTGGAGTCGCTAGTCATGTGCAGCGCGAAGGCCTTACGAAAGAACGACAGTTCGGCCAGCACGCCACGCAGCGAGGCCGCGATCAGCGCGTAGCGCAGGTGCACCGCGAAGCCGGCGACCAGGATGGGCATCAGGTCGGCCGAATTGCTCCACATCTGCAGCGCAATCGCCTGCACCGACGCACCGGTAATGCCCAGGCAAAAGGCCACGAGATAGGGCAGGCTCCAGTGCGCCTGGTGCGCGAGCGCGCCCATCACAAACGAGAACACGAGCACGGCGAGGCCAGGCACCAGGCAAGCGCGCGCGCCGCGGCCCATCTGGTCGAAAGATAGCAGCGACGCGTTCATGCTGTCAGGAGGTCAGGTGTCACGCCGGCTCCAGGCTCTTTTCCATCACGATGTTGCAGCGCGCGTACAGCGGGTGCGGGCCTTCCGACACGGTGCGAAAGCCGAACTTGCGGTACAGGGCGACGGCGGAGCCGAGCACCGTGTTGGTGTAGAGGCGCACGTCGGTCGCGCCCATCTCCTTGGCCCGCTGCAGGGCCGCTTCCATCAGCGCGTTGCCGTAGCCCTTGCCGTGGGCCTCGGGCTCCACCGCCATGCGCGCAAGCTGCAGGAGCTTGGGGTTGTCCTTGTCCCGGAACAGCGCGCAGACGCCGACGACGCGGCCGCTGTCAGTTAGCGACAGAATATGCCCGCCGTCCTCGACGATCTTGAAGGGGTGCTTGGCGAGGTTCCGGTCACCCTCTTCGAGCGCGAAATACTTGGTGATCCACTGCTCATTGAGGCGAATGAAATCTTCCGAATGACGCTCCTGGTCAAACTCGATCTTCATGGATTGCGAACTCCCGCTTCCTACTTTTTGCGTAGACATTGCAATGTTGGTGCAGCCTAATCGTAATTGCGATCGAGGTAAACGACGGGATAGCCGGCGGCGAAGCGGCGCTTCATCTTCTCGTACTCGCGCTCCCAGCCCGGCGCCCGCCGATGCAGTCGGTGAACAGGCCCACCGTCACCGGAGTGGGCGCTTGCATGAAAATAGTGCCCCAGGAGGTGCACAGCTTGTCGACGAAGTCGCCGACCAGCACGTGGTTCTCGATGTTGGGCAGCTGCATTGTCTCGCCAAACAGATTGCGCAGCGCGGTGAGCGACTGGAACAGCCGCAGGCAGGCCAGCCCGGCGCCGGTGCCGACTCAGGATTGGGGCCGCTTTGTGTTGTTGGCACTCGGTGCCTTCGGGTCTTTGGGTTCGTGGGGGCAATTGGTCTGGTGCCCATCGCCACTGCGCTGATCGGCTGGTGCCCCGCCGATCCGCTGCTTGGCATCAATACCTGCGCCCGTAAAAGCTGAGACCCGAACGGGATTTCAGCCAAGCTGGGGCAAATGGCTCGGCGTAATGGACCAAACCGGGCCCGAGGCCGGCGGTTCGCACCATAGCGGCAGCGCATTGGGCGTGCGCACATTTGGCACATGCCCAAGCGCGAGCCTAAGCGCGCGGAACAGCGCGCCATGCGCCACCACCAAAACAGGGCCTGGCTTGGCGGTGGCGCGGTTCACCGCCGCCACGGCGCGGTCATGCAGGGTTTGAAAGCTCTCCGCCCCTTCCGGCGTGAAGCTGCCTTCAATCCAGCTATCATACCAATCGCCCATGGGCCGGCCTTCTTCCACGCCGAAGCCCACTTCCATCAACCCCGCATCGGTCGCAACCGGCAGCGCCAGCGCTTCCGCCACAATTTCCGCTGTATGCAATGCACGACTAAGCGGGGAAGCGATGATGGTCGCGATCCCGCGATCCACCAGCGCGAGCGCCGCGCGCCGCGCCTGGGAAATCCCAACCGTATTCAGCGGAATATCCGTATGCCCTTGGCTTCGCCCCTCAGCATTCCAATCGGTTTCACCGTGGCGGAGGAACCAGAAGGCGGTCGGGTTCAGGCTCACGCCAGGCCTTCCGCCTTCATCGTGCGCTGTACAGCGGGGCGCGCATTCATGCGCGCATAATGCGCCGCGACATTGGCTGGCAGCGGCTTATTCAAGCGCGCCGCCCACCAGAAGCTGACATAGAACAGCGCACTATCCGCGAAGGAATAAGTGCCCGCGAGCCATTCCTTGCCTTCAAGCGCCTTGTCCATCACGCCAAGGCCCTTTTGGAAAATTTCTTCGCCCCGGGCCTTCACCGCTTCATGATCGGCTTCTGATGGCGCGAAATTCGCCGGGCGGAACATGCGCGAGAAACCCTGCATATGCATCGTGGCGACACAGTAATCAGTCGCTTCCAAAGCCCGCGCCTGCGCATCCGTGCCGGACGGCATCAAGCCAGCCGAGGGAAAGCGTGACGCCAGCCAAAAGGCGATGGCCGGATATTCCGTCAGCACCGAACCATCTTCGCGCTGCAGCGCCGGCACCTTGGATTTCGGATTGACCGAAGTGAAGCCCGGCTGGAATTGCGCACCCTCACGCAGATTGACCGCCACGGCTTCATAAGGCGCACCGATTTCTTCCAGCATCACATGGATGCCAATGGAACACGCCCCCGGCGCATAAAACAGCTTCATGATCGCAACCCCTTCCGATGATTATTCTAGTTGAACAAGGACGAAACCGAGCTTTCTTCACTGATCCGCTTCATTGCTTCCGCCAGCAGCGGCGCAATCGTAAGCTGGCGGATATTGCGCGAAACGCGCACCGCTTCCGTCGCCTGAATGCTATCCGTCACGGTCATCATCTCAACCGGTGCCGCGCCAATCCGCGCCACCGCACCGCCCGAGAAAACGCCATGCGTCACATAAACGCCAACCGAACGCGCGCCATCCTTCAATAGCGCCTCAGCCCCGTTGCAAAGCGTGCCGCCGGAATCGACAATGTCATCCACCAGCAGGCAATCGCGGCCTTCAACTTCACCGATCACATTCATCACTTCTGAAACGCCGGCACGCGGGCGGCGCTTGTCAATGATGGCCAGATCCACACCCAAGCGCGCCGCAATGGCGCGCGCGCGCACCACACCGCCCACATCGGGGGAGACGATCATCAATTCCCGCCCCGCATAGCGTTCCTGAATGTCGCGCGAATAAAGCGGTGCCACGAAAAGATTATCCACCGGAATGTCGAAAAATCCCTGAATCTGCGCCGCATGCAAATCCATGGTCAGCACGCGGTTGGCACCCGCCGCGGTGATCAGATTTGCCACCAGCTTCGCGCTGATCGGCGTCCGCGGGCCTGATTTCCGGTCCTGCCTGGCATAGCCGAAATACGGGATAACGGCGGTTATGCGCCGCGCACTGCCGCGCTTCAGCGCATCCAGCGTGATCAGCAATTCCATCAGATTGTCATTGGCGGGATAGGAAGTGGATTGGATGACAAAAACATCCTCACCACGCACATTTTCATGAATTTCGACAAAAACTTCCAAATCAGCGAAGCGCCGGATGGACGCATTGGTGAGCGCGATACCGCAAGCGGCGGCTACAGCTTCGGCCAGGGGGCGGTTGCTGTTGCAGGCAACAATCTTCATGCCGGGGGGACTCCGCACGCAGGGGCAGTGACTTGTTAGGGACGCCTACCTAGCAATGTGACGCTTTGGTGTAAATCGCACGCACCAGATTGCGGCAGATTACGCATCCTCCAGCTTTGCCGAAAGCTCCAGCCATTCCTCCTCCAACCCCGCCACTTCCTTGGCGATGGCAGCGCGCCGAGTATTGGCCCAGGCGATATCCTCGGCCTTGAAGCGGGCATAGGTGTCAGGGTCGGCGAGCCGCTTTTCGATCAGCGCGGCTTCCTTCCCCAGTTTTTCCAAAGCGCCTTCCACCACCTTCAAGCGTGCACGCAGGGGTTGCAGGGCAGCGCGGTTTTCCGCCCTTTCCCGCCGCGCTTCGGCCCGCACGCCGCCGGGCTCAGCCCGAGGCGCCGCACCGCGCGCACGTTCCGCAAGCAAAGCGCGATATTCATCCAGATCGCCATCAAAGCTGGTCACCGTGCCATCGGCCACCAGCCATAGCCGATCCGCCACGAGTTCCACCAAATGCGGATCATGCGTGATCAGCACCACCGCACCTTCAAAATCCGCCAGCGCCTTCACCAGCGCATCACGCGCATCAATATCCAAATGGTTCGTCGGTTCATCCAGGATCAGCATTTGCGGCGCATCGCGTGTGGTGAGCGAGAGTAGCAGCCGCGCCTTTTCCCCACCGGAAAGCTGCGCCACCTTTGTGTCTGCCCTATCCGCATCCAGCCCGAAACGCGCCAATTGCGCGCGGCACGCGGTTTCAGTCGCCTTCGGCAGCGCGGCTTGCATGTGCGTGAGCGGCGTGCCGTTAAGGTCCAATTCTTCGGCCTGGTGCTGCGCGAAATAACCAACCCGCAGGCGGTTATTCCGAAACACATCCCCACCCGCCACATCCAGCCGCCCGGCCAACAGCTTCGCCAAAGTGGATTTACCATTGCCATTGGCGCCCAGCAGCGCCACGCGATCTTCCTGATCCAGCCTGAGCGAGACATTCCGCAATACCGGCGGCCCGCCATAGCCCACCGATGCGCGATTGACCGACAGGATCGGCGGCGCCAAAGCCTCTGGCGCCGGAAAGGCAAAACGCACGGGCGTGTCTTCCACCAGCGCTTCCACCGCCGGCATACGCTCCAGAGCTTTAAGCCGAGACTGCGCTTGGCGCGCCTTGGTTGCCTTGGCGCGAAAGCGATCCACAAAAGCCTGAATCCGCGCGCGTTCTGATATCAGCTTCGCATTCTGCGCCTGTTGCTGCGCCTGGCGTTCCGCCCGAATGCGCAGGAAATCCGCGAAATTCCCGGAATAGAGCGTGATGCCCCCGCGATCGAGATGCGCAATCGCATCCACGCAGCGTTCCAACAACCCGCGATCATGGCTGACGACAATCGCCGCCCCCGGAAACCGCGCGAGCCAGCCTTCGAGCCAAAGCGTTGCCTCCAAATCCAGATGGTTGGTTGGTTCATCCAACAACAACAAATCCGGTTCCAGAAACAAGGCGCGCGCGAGCGCCACACGCATGCGCCACCCACCCGAAAATTCCGCCAAAGGCCGCGCCTGCGCCGCGGCATCAAAGCCAAGCCCGGAAAGCACCGCCGCCGCGCGCGCCGGCGCACTATCGGCGCGGATCGCAATCAGCCTTTCATGAATCTCCGCCACCCGCGCCGGATCAGCGGCATGATCGGCTTCCGCCAATAACGCCGCGCGTTCAGTATCCGCAGCCAAAACCGCTTCCAGCAAGGAAGCCGCCCCCGCCGGCGCTTCCTGCGCCACATGGCCCATGCGCGCCCGGGCCGACAGCCTGATCTCCCCCCCATCCGGCTGCAATTCACCCACAATGGCGCGGAGCAAGGTGGATTTGCCGGCACCATTGCGGCCAATGAGGCCAATCTTGCGCCCATCATCCACTTGTAGGGCAGCACCTTCCAACAAGGCGCGCCCGCCAAGGCGAATGGTGAGATCACGGATGGCCAGAACAGTCATACGCGGGGGTTGTGGAGGAGCGGGAGCGATGCGTCAAAGGGGTTATGGCTGGCGTCAGCCAGCGGTTCGCGCGGGGTTGGTGTGGCGGCTGCGCGCCATACCAAAGCTTGTTACCCCGGACCCCGCTGAGATTTAGTGCCAGCATGCTTGGTTGCATAAATTTAATGCAATTCTTCTTGCGGTAGAAAATAGGTGCCGCTTACCCTTTTCGCATCAAAATCATCCGGGGGAATGTCCGATGCGTGTTTGGTCCTTGATGGTGCGGGTTACAGCGTTGGTCTTCTGCGCCGTACTGGTGACGGCTTGTGAAGGGCCGAATTGGCGAAAAGACAGCGCAGGCGGGCTGATACGGCTTGACGATTGGACGCCCATCGAAACTTCGCAACTCGCCGGCAATCTTGCAGCGGTTTTTTCAGACATGCCGCTCAAGGACGCCAAGCGAGCGCTGCGCAACAACGCGGTAGAGCATGATGTGGTGACCATCACGGACCGCGGTTGGGCCAATGCTCAACGGTCAATCGCGCCTTATGGCCATTTTGGCGAACATACTTTTAGCCAATTGCGGTCGCGTGAGGCATTTGAGGCCTGGGTGCGGGGCCGCTTCCCCCAAGCAAAGGACATTGAGTTTGTTGATGTCATTCCGGTTACGCATCCCACCCTTGCCACCCGCGGCTTCGCTGGCACGGTGATGGTGACCAATCAACAGGACCGGAAATTCCGCTGTGCTTTGGCGCATGCCGGCTATGGTGGCCCGAAGCTGTCTGAAACTTCGACCGACATATTCCGCATTGAGGAATTCAAATCCACGCTACAAATCCGCTTCTGCACCGTGGGCGGGACGGCGACATCGCTTAATCAGCGCATGCAGCGGGTATTGTTTTGATTGATCGGGGGCGCTGCCCCCGGAGCGCCCGCCGGGGTAGCCGCTGGCGTCAGCCAGCGGCGCGCGCAGGGTTGGTGTAGCGGCTACGCGCCATACCAAAGCTTGTTACCCCGGACCTCGCCGAGACTTGGGGCGGCGGCGGGTGGGGGTGGCGTCCAGCGGGGCGACCAGGCTTTGGTAAAGGTCGAACAGGAAAGCGAGGCGCGCGGCCTCGGTCGGGAAGCCGCGAGGCTGGCCATAGGCGGCATCCACCGCGCGGTCATTCGCGGCATGGGCGGCAACCAGATTGGGCGGCATGGTCAAGGGATCATAGAGATCAGCAAGGCTGGCGCCGGAATGCTCGGCCCGTGCATCCAGAATGCCCTGGGCCGAGCGTTCAATGGCAGCGCGCAGCGCCTCGGTTGTGGTGGGCCAGGGGAAGTTATTGTAAACGATGCCAGATGAATAGCGGAACCGGCTTTCCAGCCGCCCGCAAACAGCGCGCACCCAGGCCATGTGCATGCGGCTAGTAAGGACGGCAAAGTGATAATTTTCAGCGTCCGGAACGATTTTGAGTAGATTACTTGCCAAAACGGTCGGCGGTTCAAAGCCGATAGGGATGAAGGGCCGGTCCTCGGAGGATACCTCAGGGACGACAAGGTAGCGCCTTTTTGGAACATTCGTAAAAGCAAAACGGGTGGGCGTCTTTGCCAGCTCCTGCGTTGCTGGGCGCTTGCTCTTTCCACGAAAATCTCGAACCGCGTTGACTCGTTCCAAAACGACTGGAAGTTTTCTTAAGTCTTCCGGCCCCACATCGGCGAGGTGCAAACACCAGCGGCGGTTGCCGTTTATGAACTCCTCTGATCCGATCCATTGCTTGAAAAGCGAAGTAGCCTTTGGCTCCCTTTCAAGAAAAAGTGCCTTCTCGTCTGCCGAAAACAAATAGTGGCCGCCGTCAATCGGCTGATTACCCAGACTCATTTGGGGGTTCTGTCCTATCGCAGAACTACGTCGGGTTAGTGCAACCATGGGTCCATCAATCAAATAGGGATTGATACGCCCAACCTTGATGGCCTGCGGATGTCCTTCCGCGCGCTCATATTCAAAAAGGTGTTTCGCCGCCCGATCCCGCAAGGCAAAGCCGATGATCACACAATGCACCGCTGCCCTACCACGCGCTTCACTCGTCCAGCGGAAGGTGCGATGCGCAAAATTGATGACAACGCCGCGCGGCCACAGATCCGCCCATAGCACCGCCGGCTGTTCGCCTTGCGTGATCGAATTGGTGGAAACAAAGCAGCATTCGGCGCGATCATCGCTCGCCATCCATTCGGCTGCCTTGCGATACCAACACGCCACATAATCAAGCAGCCCCGCATTCTTGGTGCCGTGAAAAACCAGGGCAACATCGGCGCGCTGCGCCGCGCTCATGTACTTGCCACCAATAAAAGGCGGGTTCCCCACGCAATACGCATCCGCGCCGGGCTTCACGAAGCCGGCCCAATCTTCCCTCAGCGCATTGCCCACCAGGATTTGCGGCGCGGTTGTCAAAGGCAGGCGAAGGCGAAGCTGGCCGAATTCCTGAGACAATTCCATGTTCAATTGATGGTCGGTCAGCCATAGCGCCACCTGGGCGATTTGGGCGGGCCAATCTTCCACCTCAATCCCGAACATCTGGTCCACATTTACCTGGGAAAGCACCACGCCCACCAATTGCCCGGCATCATCCCCACCGTAGCGGCGGCGCAGCGCTTCCAATTCCAGCCGCCGCAATTCCCGGTAAGCCACCACAAGAAAATTGCCGCAGCCACAGGCAGGATCAAAAATACGGATACGGCGCAGGCGCAGCAGAAAGGCATTCAGCCGGCGCGCATCCTGCTTCGCCGCTGCCAATTCCGCGCGCAACCCATCCAGAAAAAGCGGGTCCAGGCATTTCAGGATATTCGCCTCGGTCGTGTAATGTTCGCCGCCCCGGCGGCGTTCGGCGCGGTTCTTGATGCTTTGGAACAGGCTGCCGAATATGGCCGGGCTCACGCGGGACCAATCAACCCGCGCGCAATCCAGCAAAGCGGCGCGCATTTTCGTATTGGTTTCGGGCTGTTCCACCGGGGCATCGAAAAGCCGGCCATTCACGTAAGGGAAGGCGGCAAGGCTTTCATCCAGGGATTTCTGGCGCTGCTGTTCCGGTGTGGCCAATACGCGGTGCAGGCGCGTGATCAGCGCGCCAAGGTCTGAACCATCTTCGGCGCTGCGGGTTTCGATCAGGGCGCGGAAGATGCCGGTTTCGAAAATGCCGGCATTATCGGCGAAAAGGCAGAACAGGGTGCGGACCATCCACACATCCAGCGCCTTGCCGCCGAAGCCATCATCTTCCAGCAGGTCATGCAGCAGGCCAAGTTTTTCCGCCGCTTCCACGTCAACGGCGTTCAGGCTGCCGTAATTGCGCGTGGTATAGCCGCTGATGAAACCAAACAGCCCCAGACGGCGCGGCAATTCCGAAAGGGGAAATTCGGTGGTCTGGTCTGCTTCCAGATCATAAAGCCGGATGCGCGCGAAGTCTGAGACAATGATGTAGCGGGGTAATTCGCTGTCTTTCAGGCTTGGAAAATAGTCGCGCGCTTGGCCCGCCGCGCGGTCCAAATCCTGGCCGCGGGATTTATGTTCAACCAGCACCACGCCTTTCCAAAGGTAATCTATGCGGCCTCGGCCGCTTTGGCTGGCTAGGTTTTGGGCTGGCTTTTCGAAGGCGCCGACACGGCGGGCGTTGATGCCGAATACTTTGAAGAAATCGCCCCAGAAGCTTTGGGCATCGGCGTTTTCATTGGATGCGTCGCGGTATTCCCGTGCAAAGGCCGTGGCGCGGTCCCGGATTTCGTTAAGTGATAAGGGCATGATGCCAAGGTGCCGCCTTTAGTGGCGAAGGTAAATGCTAAGTTTCGGCGGGGTCCGGGGTAACAGGCCGTTTGTTTGGCGCGCAGCCGCCACACCAACCCTGCGCGCGCCGCTGGCCTGCGCCAGCGGCCACCCCGGCGGGGGCATGGGGGCAGCGCCCCCGATGATCCGTTCCGCGCCACGCTTGACGCCCCACCCCCCAGCGCGTAAATGCGCGCGACTCGCCGCAAGGCGCCGGCCCCCTTTGCCCAGGTGGCGGAATTGGTAGACGCGCAGGTTTCAGGTACCTGTGGCCGCAAGGCTGTGAAGGTTCGAGTCCTTTCCTGGGCACCAGTTTTTCTTTTCATGAGGCGGCGCGACCAATGGGTTCCACCTTATTCTCCCATGCCGGCGTGACCATCCGGCTTTATAGAAACGACCTACCGGATGGCCTGGATTTGGGCCGTGTGGTTGCGATTGATACGGAAACCATGGGTCTGAACCCGCATCGGGATAGGCTTTGCCTGGTGCAGTTATCTTCGGGCGATGGGTCGGCGCATCTGGTGCAAATCAGCCCGGCATCGCTTGGTGGGCGGGGTGCGGATGCGCCCAATTTGAAGAAGTTGTTGGCTGATCCGGCGGTCACCAAGCTGTTTCATTTCGCGCGGTTTGATGTCGCGGCGTTGTATCATGCGCTGGGTGTTGTCACGGCGCCGGTGGTTTGCACCAAAATCGCTGCTAAGCTGGTGCGGACTTTTACGGATAGGCATGGGCTCAAGGATTTGTGCCGGGAATTGCTGGGCGTGGATTTGTCCAAGCAGCAGCAGACGTCAGATTGGGGTGCGGCGGAACTCACCACAGAACAAATGGCCTATGCCGCTTCTGATGTGCTGTATTTGCATGCGCTGTGGGCGAAGCTTGAAGGGTTGTTGAAGCGCGAAGGCCGGTTGGATTTGGCGGAGGCTTGTTTTCGTTTCCTGCCGGCGCGCGGGCGGCTTGATCTGCTGGGTTATGAGGACCCGGATGTTTTCCACCACTAGTCGCACGGTTAACGCCTCTGGCATTTTTTTTGCAGGGGCAGCGCTAGAATTTATTGACCCTTGAGGGCCGCCGCCTCATACAAGGTGGCGTGAATACTCTTGCATCCCATCCTGACCTTGCCGAAGGCCGCCGCGTGCTGGCGCTGGAAGCGGATGCGCTGCGTGCGCTTTCGGATGTTTTGGATGATGGCTTTGTCCGTGCGGTGGGCTTGCTGGCGGGTGTTACGGGCCGCGTTGTCGTCTCCGGCATGGGAAAATCGGGCCATGTGGCGCGCAAGATTGCCGCGACCATGGCTTCCACCGGCACGCCGGCGCTGTTTGTGCATCCGGCCGAAGCGTCCCATGGCGATTTGGGGATGATCCTGGCCGGGGATGCGGTGCTGGCGCTCTCCAACTCCGGGGAAACGCCGGAATTGGCGGATTTGATCGCGCATTCCCGCCGCTTCAGCCTGCCGCTGATTGGCATTATCGGCCGCGCGGAAAGCACGCTGGCGCGCGCGGCGGATGTCGCACTGGTTTTGCCCGCAGCGCCTGAGGCCTGCCCAATGGGGCTCGCCCCCACAACCTCCACCACCATGCAATTGGCGTTGGGCGATGCCTTGGCGGTGGCCTTGCTCACGCGGCGGGGTTTTACCGCGTCCGATTTTCGGGTGTTCCATCCGGGGGGCAAGCTGGGCGCGCGGCTGTCGCGCGTACGGGATCTGATGCATGGCGCGGCGGAATTGCCGCTGGCGCCGCCCAATATGCCGATGGAAGCCGCGATTTTGGCGATGACCGCGCGGCGCTTTGGCTGCCTTGGTGTGGTGGGCGAAGATGGCGCGCTCGCCGGCGTGATCACGGATGGCGATTTGCGTCGGTCGCTGGAAGTCTCGGGCGGTGCCGCTTTGCTGGCGCGCCCGGCCGGTGAGGTAATGACGCGCAATCCAAGGGCCATCACCGGCGATGCGCTGGCGGCGGAAGCACTTGGGCTGATGAACAAGCACGCCATCACCGCGCTTTTCGTGGTGGATGAGGCGCGCCGGCCTATCGGCATTTTGCATATCCATGATTTGCTGCGCGCAGGTGTGGCGTGAAGAACCGCGCGCCTGATGCCTCGGTCATGGCAGCGCCGCGCGCGCCGCGCCGCATCACGCCGCCTTCGCGCGAACGCTGGTCGCCTTCGGCCGGGCAAATGGCGCGGCGGCGGGCGGTGGTGGGAGCACTGAAATGGCTGGTGCCAGGTGCGGGCCTGGCGCTGCTGCTGATCATTGCGATTTGGCCGGAATTGGAAGGTGCGGAAGAACGCGCGCGCGTTTCCTTCCGTCGTGTCGCGCAAACCGCGCCAGAGGCAGTGCGGATCGTCGCACCCCGCTATCAGGGCGTGGATGAATTGAACCGGCCTTATACCGTCACGGCTTCAGTTGCGACCCAGGGTCAGAATCAGGATATTGTTGATCTGGAAGCCCCGCGCGCGGATTTGCTGATGACCGATGGCTGGGTGCTGCTGGAATCGCGCGAAGGCCGGCTCAACAAGGCGCGCAATCATCTTGATCTGCGTGGTGAAGTCACGCTGTGGCATGATGGCGGCAATCTGCTGGTGACCGAAGAAGCCGCGATTGAATTGAAGGAAGGTAACGCTTCCGGCGACAAGCCCGTTGCTGCGCAAGGCCCTTTCGGTACACTGGTGAGTGAGGGTTTCCGCCTTTATGAAAAGGGCGCGGTGATTGTGTTCACCGGCCAATCGCGCGCCCTGCTGGAAGGTGCGCAATGATCCGGCGTATTGCCTTGGCGCTTTGTCTTGCAGCGGGCGTCGCCTCCGCGCAGATGGCTGAGCTCAATCAGGGTGGCCCCATCGAAGTCACCGCGCGGGATGGGATTGAATGGCGGCAGAATGAACAGGTGGTGATCGCGCGTGGCGCGGCACGGGCGGTACGTGGTGGCGTGACGATCGATGCTGATCTGCTGCTGGCGCGCTATCGTCCACGCGGCGGCACGCCGGCCGAGCCGCGCCCCGCCAGCGAAGGCCCCGGTGGCGCCAGCGAGATTTGGCGCCTGGAAGCCGAAGGCAATGTCGTGATCACCACGGCGACAGACCGGGCCGAGGGCGATCGCGCCATCCACGATATCGATCAGGCGGTGATGGTTCTGACCGGGCGCAATCTACGCCTGACCTCACCGGATAATGTACTCACGGCACGTGACAGCGTGGAATATTGGCCGCAGCGGCGGATGGCAGTGGCGCGTGGTGATGCTGTGGTGGTGACCAAGGATGACAAGCGCGTACGCGCCGATGTGTTGGTCGCGTATTTCCGTGAGGCTCCAACAGAGCCCGCCGGCGCCCCGCGCCCGCAACCCACGCGCGCTGCTTCAGAAAACGCCCCGGGGTCGGACAGCAATCTGGAAAAGGTGGAAGCCTATGGCCGGGTTGAAATCCGCACTGCAACCGAAGTCGTGCGCGGCGATACCGGTATCTATACGCCGCCAAATAGTATTGCGCGTCTTCTCGGCAATGTACGGATCGTGCGTGGCGACAATGTACTGACCGGGTGCGAGGCGATTGTGAATATGGACACAGGCATTTCGCGGCTTGTTGCATGCCCGAACGTACCGGTGCGCGGTATCATCGTCCCCGGTGAGGGCCAGGGTCTTCCAGCCCCGGGGGCACCGGCGCGATGAATGATACCACGCAAATGAAAGTGGTGCCCGGCACTGGCGGGCTTTACGCCACCGGCCTTGGTAAGCGCTACAAAAAGCGGCCTGTGGTGCGCAATGTATCGCTGTCACTGCAACGCGGCGAAGCGGTGGGGCTGCTCGGCCCGAATGGTGCCGGCAAGACTACCACGTTTTACATGATCACCGGCCTGGTTCAGCCCGATGAAGGGCGCGTGATGATGGATGGGCATGATGTCACCATGCTGCCCATGTATCGCCGCGCTCGACTTGGGCTTGGCTATCTGCCCCAGGAAGCGAGCATTTTTCGCGGCCTGACCGTGGAACAGAATATCCGCGCCGCGCTTGAAGTGGTGGAACCCGAAAGTGATCGCCGTGCGGCGATGCTGGATGAATTGTTGGCAGAATTCGGCATTGCGCATTTACGCCGTGCGCCTGCCTTGGCGCTTTCGGGCGGTGAGCGGCGGCGCTGCGAAATCGCGCGCGCCTTGGCGACGCATCCTTCGTATATCCTGTTGGATGAACCGCTGGCCGGCATTGATCCCATCGCGGTTGGTGAAATTCGTGATCTGGTGAAGCATTTGAAGGATCGTGGCATTGGCGTGCTGATCACGGACCATAATGTGCGCGAAACGCTGGAAATTATAGACCGCGCCTATATCCTGCATGACGGCAAGGTGCTGATGGAAGGCAATCCGCAGGAAATCGTGGCGAATGAGGATGTGCGCCGCGTCTATCTTGGCGAAAAATTCAGCCTGTAATCGGATATTGGCGCCTTATGTTCCCCGCCTTCCTTTCCGCCCGGCCTAGTGAGCAGCGCTGATGGCAATCGGCCCGCGTCTCGACTTACGGCAGTCGCAGCAGTTGGTGATGACGCCGCAGCTGCGCCAGGCGATCAAGCTGCTGCAATCTTCCAATATGGAAGTCTCGGCCTTTGTGGAGGAAGAGCTGGAACGCAATCCGCTGCTGGAACGTGATGAACGCCCCATCGCCGGGCCGGATGCCGGGCGCAGTACTGATCCCTTGCCGGCGACAAGCGAACCGGCCGATGCCGCCAGTGCTGCCGCTTCCGATGCGCTGCCTTCGGAAAATGCCGCGCCGCTCGATGCCGAATGGGATAATGTTTACGACAATGGCCTGCCGCCGATTGGCCGCGGCGGGCGCAGTGATTTTGAGGATGATCTCGCCGGCATTGAAGCCATGGAAGCGCCGGAACGTTCGCTCCGCGATCATCTGGCAGAACAGATCAGGCTGAATTTCACGGCGCCGCAGGAACGCCTGATTGCCGGTAATCTGCTGGCGCTGGTGGATCAGGCAGGGCGGCTGCATGTGCGTGCGCAGGTGATTGCAGGTGCGCTAGGCTGTGAGGAAGCGCTGGTGGAACGCGTGCGCCTGGCCATGGCGCGCTTCGATCCCGTCGGCATGTTCTGCCATGATCTGGCCGAGTGTCTTGCGGTGCAGTTACAGGATCGCAATCGCTATGACCCCGCCATGGCGGCGCTGCTCGCGAACCTGGAGTTGCTCGCCAAGCGCGATTTGAAGGGCTTGCAGCAGATCTGCGGCGTAGATGCGGAAGACATGGCGGAAATGGTCGCAGAATTGCGGCGGCTGGACCCTAAGCCAGGCGCTTCCTTTGATGCACCGCCCGCGCCGACACTTGTGCCAGATGTGCTGATGCGCCGCGGACCCAATGATGATTGGATTGTGGAGCTTAACCTGGAAACCTTGCCGCGCGTGCTGGTCAATCGGGGCTTCTTCGCCTCAGCCAATGTCAGCGCACGCGGCAAGGACGATAAGAATTGGATCGCGGAGCGTTTCCAGACCGCGTCATGGTTGGTGAAATCGCTGGAACAGCGCGCCAATACCATTCTGAAAGTAGCGGCCGAGATCGTGCGCCGGCAGGATGGCTTCTTCCGCCATGGGGTTGGGCATTTGCGCCCGCTGATCCTGCGCGATGTGGCGGATGAGGTTTCGCTGCATGAAAGCACGGTCTCTCGCGTTACATCGAACAAGGCCATCGCCACCCCGCGCGGCACTTTTGAGCTAAAGTATTTCTTCACCACGGCCATTTCCGGCACGCGCGGCGGGGAAGCGCATAGTGCGGAAGCCGTGCGTTACCGCATCAAGGCCATGGTGGATGCCGAAAGCCCGAATGATATCCTCTCCGATGATACGATTGTGGCCCGGCTGCGTGAAGAAGGCGTGGACATTGCCCGCCGAACTGTGGCCAAATACCGGGACGCGCTGCGCATTCCATCATCCGTGCAGCGCAAACGGGAGAAGGCCGCCTCGGCCTGATCCGGACAGAAGGGCGACCCGGGAGGAAGGGAAGGGCCGCACGCCCGGTCGCCATGGGGCGGCCCCTCCGCTTTGCAAAAGGGAGGGCATAGGCCCATGCATATTACAGTTGCCGGCAAACAGGTTGAAACCGGCGAAGCGCTGAAGATCCATGTGAGCGATGGGCTGGCGGCGATTACCGCCAAGTATTTCGACCATGCGCTTGAAGCCAATGTGACCTTCCACAAGCATCGAAGCCAATTCAGTTGTGACATCAACCTAAAGGCCGGACGCGGGCTGATGATGCGCGCCGAAGGTGAAGGTGCCGACGCCCATCGCGCCTTTGAGGTGGCCGCCGAGCATCTGGGGAAGCGCCTGCGTCGCTATCGCCGGCGCGTGAATGAACATGCGCGGTCCTTCGCGGGTGAACGCGAAGCGGCGGCGGAAGAAGCGCCGCGCGGCCGCCGCTACGTGATCGAAGCCCCGCCCGATGAGGAAACGCCGGAGCATGGCGACCATGGCGCGATCATTGCCGAAAACCCGACCTATGTCGAAAAACTAAGCGTGGGTGAGGCGGTGATGCGGCTTGATCTGGCCCAGGCCCAGGCGCTGATGTTCCGCAACAAGAAGGGCGGTGGGCTGAATGTTGTCTATCGCCGTGCCGATGGGAATATCGGCTGGATTGATCCGGGGGAGGGGTAAGGTTTAGCCCTCGGCAATTTGACTGGCATGGCGTAGGAAAGCGCCATGCCAGATATCAACCAGTTCGTCCTGTATCTCGCCGCCGCTTTGCTGCTGGCGGTGACACCCGGCCCAGGGATTTTCTATGTTGCGGCGCGTAGCCTGGCAGGTGGGCGGGCTGAGGGTTTTGCCTCCAGCTTTGGCACCGCCCTCGGCGGGCTGGTGCATGTGTTGGCCGGGGCGCTTGGCGTTTCAGCCATTGTGCTGGCAAGTGCGGAGCTGTTCACGGCGCTGAAATGGCTTGGCGCGGCCTATCTGGTGTGGCTTGGGGTGCGGACCATCATCGCCGCGCGGCGGGATGCAGTGCAGGCATTGGCCGGCGCCGATCCGGCCCCTGCCATGGGTGCAGCGCGGGCCTTTCGGGAAGGTGTGGTGGTTGAGGCGCTGAACCCGAAAACCGCCGCCTTTTTCCTGGCTTTCATTCCGCAGTTTCTGGACCCCAGCGCAGGCGCCGTGGCGCTACCATTCATTCTGTTGGGCTCGATTTCTGTCGTGTTGAATACGCTGGCGGATATTGTTGTGGCCATTGGCGCCAGCCGTATCCGCGAAGGTGCGGCGACGCGACCCGCCTTCATCCGCCGGCTGCGCGAAATCTCTGGCGCGTCAATGATTGCCTTGGGGGCCGGCTTGGCGCTGGCCAAGCGGCAGTAAATTTGTTGGGCGGCGCGCCGGAAACCCGCGCGCCGCCCAATCCTGTTACGCGCTTTCGTAAAGCCGCGTCAGGCTGAATTCGCGGTGGCCGAGCAATTCAGCCGCGGTCAATTCGCCATCCGCGGTGCGGATAATGCAATCAAGCAAGGCCTCACCGGCATCATCCATATTCATCTGCCGTTGCAGCAGCCCAGTCACATCCACATCAATGTGTTCAGACATGGTGCGCTGGGTACGCGGATTGGCCGTGAGTTTGATCACTGGCAGGATCGGATTGCCGATGACATTGCCCTGCCCGGTCGGAAAGGTATGCACGGCAAAGCCCGAAGCGGCGCAAAGGGTCACCATCTCGGCCGCGGCGGAGCTTGAATCCATGAACCAGAGGCCGGAATGCGTCGGCGCCTCGGCCTTGTCCAAAACGCCATCCACCAGGCACTTTTTCCCGATCTTTTGGATATTGCCGAGCGCCTTTTCTTCGATGGTGGTGAGACCGCCTTCGATATTGCCCTTGGTGGGCTGGCTTTCGGAAAGATCATTGGTCTTGTTCGCCTCCACCACACGCTGGTAGCGATCGAACATCGCCTGGAATTGGGCGCGGATTTCCGGCGTGCGGCAACGCTCTGCGACCAGATGCTCACCGCCCGTGAGTTCGGTGGTTTCACCGAACACCAGCGTATTGCCGTTTTCCCAAAGCTTGTCGAAGGAATTGCCGACTGTCGGGCAGGAAGCGAGGCCCGATGTGGTATCACTTTCACCGCATTTGGTGGAAACCCACAGCTCCTGGATGGAGGCACGGGATTTCTTCAGGCGCGATGCGTGCTTCACCATGCGATAGGCCGCGCGGGAGGCATTGGCGATGGTGTTGATATCGCCATTCTGTTCAATGGCGAAGCCTTCCACCGGCTTGCCGGATTTGGCGATGCCTTCAACAATGCGCCCGGTCCAGCCTGGTTCAATGCCAATCACCACCACGCCAGCGACATTCGGGTTGGTGCCCGTGCCGATCAGCGTGCGGAAATGCAAATCTAGATCAGCACCGAATTGCAGGCGGCCATAGGCATGCGGAATGGCCAGCGCGCCCTTGATGTTGTTCGCAACCGCTTCGCAGGCCGCGTTGGAAAGATCGTCAACTGGCAGGATGATGACATGGTTGCGCACACCCATACGGCCATTTTCGCGGCGCCAGCCTTCAAAGGCAGCGTTTTTCAGATTGATGCTCATGGCGCTTACCACCGCTTCGTTTTGACGTTGTGGACATGCAGATGTTCGCCCGCGGAAATATTCTTCACCGCTTTGCCGATATCGACGCCGTATTTGATGATGGTGTCACCGGAAGCGATGGCGCGAATGGCAAGCTTATGCCCGATTGGAATATCCGACTTCGCGTTGAAGGTGATCATCTTGTCCTGATCCATAATCCAGCCATTCAGCGCCTGGCCGGATTTGATCCCTTCGACAACGACGACGCCGACGGAATCGCCTTCGTCATGCACACAGAAATGCACGGTCATGCCGGCATATCCTCCCTCTTTTGATGATGGTGAGAAAAAGGTAGGGTGCAGCCCCGTCCCGGTCAATTGGCTACGCGCGCTTAAAGGGGCAGCGCGGTGGTGGACTTCACGCATTCCATCGCAAAGCGGGATGTCACCTTGCGCAGGCTCGCCACGCGGGCGGTCAGCTTGCGGTAGAAGACATCATAGGCGGTCATGTCTGAGACGACGACGCGCAGCAGATAATCTACATCGCCGCCGAGCCGCCAGCATTCGACGATCTCCGGCATCTCGGCCACCGTCTTGGCGAAGCTTTCTATCCATGTTGCGGAATGGTCGCCGGTTTCGATGGCAACAAAAACCGAAATCCCAAGGCCGAGCTTTTCGGCGTTCACCAGCGTGACGCGGCCGGTGATGATGCCCGTTTCCTCCATGCGGCGGATGCGTTTCCAGCATGGGGTTTGCGTCAGCCCGACCTCCTTCGCGATATCGCCTAAGGATAGCGAGGCATCCGCCTGGATCAGCCGGAGGATGGCAAGATCGGTCGCATCCAGATCATTGGGTTTCGACAAGGCAGGCTCCCGGGTGAGAAGGCGGCGTCATGTGTCTGGCATCAACAGGCGGATCAGGCCATCAAGCTGGTCAAGATCATTATAGCTGATGGTCACCTGCCCGCCCTTGCCGAAATGCTTGATTGCGACTTGCAAGCCCAGG
>Ga0315906_10002998_pt1 | contig 22764 bp, 17 predicted proteins | sample LakEriMetagenome_4_FD_203526 | JGI IMG/M metagenome (GOLD analysis project Ga0315906, IMG submission 203526) | Freshwater fungal communities from buoy surface, Lake Erie, Ohio, United States - Buoy 2 MA122 | ecosystem: Environmental > Aquatic > Freshwater > Lake > Lake biofilm | place: USA...
CCGGGCACCGATCCGCCAAAGGCGGATTGGTCGGGCCACCGCGAACGTCCGGCGACGGGGCATGGGCAGCCCCGACCAGCGTCACGCGCGAGGTTCAAGTGGGATGCGTATGAGAGGGTCGAGGCGGCCGAGCCAAGCCGTCTCAAGGCGATACGGCTGGCGAAGCCGACCAAGAGCCGCTCAAAAAGACCAAGCGGACGGACCCCGCGGAGTTTTCAGACTGAGCCTAGTTTGCAAGACGCCAGGATTCGTCGAAAAAGCCGGACGTGACGACCTCCTCGGCGACGGTCGCCGGCGGCGCGTCGGCCGCCTGCTCGCCGACCTTCGTCACCGCCCAGTCGCCCAGCCGCGGGAACACCATGTAGCTCAACCGCAGTTCCTTGTCGTGGTAGGTGTGGCCGCTGTTCAGGACGACATAGCGGCCGTCGGCGCCGGGCAGCGGATTGGGATGGATCAACTGCACCGCATGCTCGGCCGCGGCGTAGTCGACGCCGCCGACCCGCAGGCGGTCTGCCTGCCAGGTGATCGGCAGATGCGGCAGCGTGTCGCGGATCCACCGGTTGCTTCCCGGATCGCCGAAGAGCACGAGGTTGCACCGGGCGAGGTCGCCGGGCGTGACGGCCGTGTCGTCCTTCACGGGCAGCTCGCCGCGATAATGCCGCCGCCACTCGTCGGCGAACCGCCGCAGGCTCGCATCGGCCCACCGGCCGACGGCGGCATTCCAGGGCGTGCACGTGCCGCGGACGCAGAGAAACGGCCGCGCGAAGGCGTCGTCGATCGGCCCCTGCAATCCCGGCCGCTTGCCCGCGAGCTTCACCGCGCCCACCTCGCCCGCGCAGACCCAGCGGCCGTCGCGCCGCTCGAAGACGAGCGGCCGCGATCCATCGGCAGCCGCCATCGCGGCCGGAAGCGGGATCGCCACCCCCTCGATCGAGACGGTCGGCGCAGCGGCCGCGGTGCCGCCGGGGACGAGTGCGGGCGGGAGGAGGGCGAACCGATCGATGTTCACGAGCTTCGTCACGTTCACCGAGCCGTCGGGAGCGAGCATGGCCTCGATTTCGGCCCGCTGGTAGTGGGCGCCGAGCCCGAGCAGTTCGATCCAGTGGCACCGGGCGAACTTCAGCGTCCAGGTGACGAAGCGGACCTTCGGCGGCCGCACCGGCAGGCCGGGGGCGACCCGCTCGCCGATCAGCCGCAGTTGCTCCGCGAGCACCGGCGCCGTCAAGGAGTGGCCGCCGCCACGATCGATGAGGCCGACGAACGGGATGCCCTCCGCGGCGAATGCCCTCTCCATCTGGAGGTGCGAGGGGTAGAAGGCGTCTCGGTCGCCCATCGCGGCCACCACCGGCACCATCCCGGCGTTGGCCGCGTAGTCGATCGCGTCGACCATGTGCAGCATCTTCTCCTGCCAGGGCGTGAGCGGCTCGAGCCTCACGAAGTGCTTCCGGGGCGCGGCGGCGAAGAGGTGCGTGTCAACCGGGCCGGCGATGGGCCCCAGGGCCGCGTAGCGATCGGGCCGCCCGAGCCCCAGCCGCCACGTGCCGACGCCGCCGAGGGAATGGCCGCGAAGCACGATCCGTCGCCGGTCGATCGCAAACTGCCGGCAGACGGAGGCGATCGCCTCGTCGACGTCGGTCTCGCCCTCGAAGCGGTAGGCGTTTTCGCCCACGCGTCCGAGCGGGTGGAGTTCGATGAAATCGACGGCGGGGGCGGGGCCCGCCCCATCGCCGCCGTCGAACTGGCTGCTGAACCAGAGTTCGGCGTTGCCTCCGGCGCCCATGCTCCCGTGCAGCACGACATCCAGCCGGATCGGTTTCCCGGGGTCGTAGCCCGCCGGCACGATGAGCCCATACGGCTGCGTCGAGCCGTCGATTTCGGAGACGAAGCCCCGGATGCTCCTGCCCGGCCGCGTCGCCCACGGATGCCGGCCCGCCTCGAGCGCCGTCACCCGCTCCCGCGCCCGCCGCAGCGCCGACTGCAACTGATCGCGGCGTTTGCCGCCGAGGTCGGGCACGAGATCGACCGCCCAGCGGGCCGCCTTCGCGAAGAGATCGGCATCCGCCCAGAGATCCGACGAGATGCCCGGGCGGTCGCGGAGCAATGCGAGCCGCGCCGCGACCTCGTCGATCTCGGCGCGGAGCGCCTGCCGCTCCTCGGCGGTGACGGGCGCCGGGGCCGCAGCCGGCTCGTCCGCGTGGACGATCGCACCGGCCAACATGGCCCCCACGGCCGCGGCAGCCGCTGCAGGGAACGAAGCGCGTCGACGTCCATGCCGCATGACGGAGCTCCGCTCGTGATGATCAGCCGTTCGCGGGGTGGAAGATGACTCCGACCAAGTCTAGCCGGGCCGTGACGCTCGACCTTGGCCGGGCGTTTCGACCGCGGCCGCGGGATTCCACGCGATGTCTGCCGGGTCGAGATTCGCCGTGGCCACCGCCAGGCCGCCGGCCGTCGCGGCGGGCAGCACGAGGATCGCGGCCACGTCGCCTCCCGGCGGCGCGATCACGTCCAAGCCCGCCGGGCCGAGCACGTACAGCGCCGTCGCCAGCGCATCGGCCGTGGTGGCGTCGGCCGCGAGCACCGTCGCGGACACCACCCCTTCGGCCGGGCGGCCGGTGCGCGGATCGAGGATGTGGCCGAGCCGCCGGCCGCGGTCGATGAAGAACTGCGTCCCCGAGCCGCTCGTGCCCAGCGCCCGGTCGGCGAGGGTGACGGTCGCCAGACGCGTGCCCGGGCGGAGCGGATGCCGAAGCCCCACCTTCCATCCCCGGCGGCCCGGCTCGTCGGGCCCCTGCACGCCCCGGGCCCGCACGCTGCTCTGGCCGCCGTGCACCAGCACGCTGCGCACGCCCGCGGCGGTGAGCCGCTCGACGGCCCGATCGACGGCCCAGCCCTTGCCGATCGCGCCGGGATTGATCTCCACGCCGGGCCGCGCGAACCGCACGCGGCGGCCGGCGGCGTCGAGTTCCACGTGCCGCATGCCGGATGCGGCCAGCGCCGCGGCCAGCGCCTCGTCGGTCGGCGTCCGGCCCTCGCGCCGAAGAAATCCCCAGGCCCGGACCAGCGCCCCCGCGGCGATGTCGAAGCCACCGCCGGTGCGGTCGTGCAGTGCGCGGGCCCGCGCCAGCAGCGCGCATACCTCGTGCGAGACGGGCTGCCAGCCGCCGGCCGCCGTGGCGTTGAGGATCGACAGGTCGCTCGTGTCCCGGTACACGCTGAACGCGTTCTCGACCTCGTCCACGAGGTCGAGCGCCGCGCAGGCCAGTTCCGTGGCGTCGGCCACCTCCCCGGCGTTGAACACGACCTCGAACCGGCAGGCCATCGCCTCCCGTCCGATCACGAGCGTGTGCAGGTCGGGGTCGCCCGCCATGGCGGCTACCGTGGCGCCAGGCCCCGGTCGAAGGCCTCCTGGTCGCGGCGGAACACGGCCAGCTCCCGCTCGAACTCCGGCAGCGAGACGGTGTACACCGGCCGCTCCTCGGTGTGGGAATGGCAGTGGGCCACGAGCAGTCGGTAGAGAAACTTGAACAACTGCCGCGGCACCCGCAGGCTCCGCAGCCCGTCGATCAGCCGCCGCTGGTCCACGGCCGGCTCGAACAGGCTGGAGAGCGTGGCCGGCGGCGTGCCCACGCTGGCCGCCTTCACGCGGGCCGAGGCGATGTCGTAGAGCGTCTCGCCCGACCATTCGAGCGAGGGCACGAGGTTCTGCTTGTCGAGCCGGGCCCGCTGGTTGAAGGCCTCCGTCTCCCGCTCGATGAACCGGTAGAGCTCCTCGGGCAGGAGCAGCTTGAAGCCCAGCCCCGGCGACTTGAGGAACTTGTTGTCGAAGATCGGCCAGATCACCTGCCGCATGCGGTCGGCCGAGCCGTTGATGAGGTGCGGCTCGTCGAGCCGGTCGACGATCACGACCATGCCGGTGTAGCCGAGCGCGGCGAGCACGCCCTGCAGCTTGGCGAACAGCTCGTAGCGGTCGTCGCTGCGGGCCAGGGCCGGCAGCGGCTGGCCCGCGAGATCGACCTCCGGCATCCGGGCCAGCGCGCCGGCGAGCTGGCCGAGCGTGCGGTTGCCGGTCCGCATCGACCGCACGATCCGCCAGGCCGCGGAGACGCCTCGGACCTGCCGCCAGGCGAGCGGCAGCCAGGCGGCGGCGACCGCGGCCCACGGCCACCACTGCCGCGCCCAGCCGGCCGTGCCCTGGGCGATCGAGAGCCCGAGCGCCACGACGAGGGCGACCGTCGCCGCGATCGCCAGCACCCGCGGCCACAGCCCCGCCCAGGCCCGGTAGCCGATCCGCCCCCGCAGCCGTCGCCAGCGGGCCGGGAAGGTCTCGGCCAGCGACTGGTCGTAGCAGGCCGCCAAAAGCGCGAGGTCGCGGGCCTGCGGCGGCGTGAGCCGCGGCGGCCGCGGCCCCGGCTCGACGAGCGTGGTCACCAGTTGCGTGACGGCCAGCGCCAGGATCGCGTCCATGTGATCCCAGAGCTTCCACTGGCCGAGCACCTTCTCCACGGGCCGCCGCGGGCCCACGCGGCTCACGAAGCGGTCGAGGAAGGGGTTGAAGTCGTCGTACAGCACGACGAACGTGCGGGCCTCGGGGTGGGCCGCCGCGTGCCGCTCGAACTGCCGCACCATCTGCAGCTTGAGGGCCGTCTTGCCCGCGCCCTTCTCTCCGAACACGATCGCCGTGCTCGGGTCGGCGGGATCGCCATAAACCTTGTCCCAGGCCGGATGGAACGTCGTCTCCAGGCAGGACCGCTTGAAGACCGTGTCGTTCTGGGCGTCCTCCTCGGCGAACGGGTTGCCCGCGATGCCGTGGTGCTCCAGGAACTCTTGAACTTTCATCGCGCGGCAGGCTCCGAGGACGGCGTCACTTCCCCGCGGCCACCATGCCCTCCACCATCGTGCGGAAGCCGTCGGCATGGGCGGCCACGGTCTGCGCCGGACCGTAGAACTTGAGGAAGTAGTTGCCGCGATCCGGCGTCTCGACGATGGCAGCCAGCATCCGATAGCCGGGCCGCTCGATCGCCCGGCCGCCGGCGGCCGGGCCGCCGGGCATGTCCTTGAACGTGCCGGGAATGTCCACGATCGTCACCTTGCAGCCGGCGAGCTCCAGCTTCTTGCTGGTCGCCTTGTCCTTGGTCGCGCTGCCGTCGGGCTGCGTGAACTGTCCTTGCCAGCGGTCGATGTTGGCCTGGATCGAGCCCCCGGCGCCCATCACCGTCATGCGGCCGGGCTGTTCCGCGGCGTCGGCCGCCGCCCCGGGGATGGAGAACTCGGTCTCCACCATGTTCGACTTCGGCGGCACCCGCTTCCAGCCCTCCGGCGCGCGGAGCGAGTAGCCGCCGTCGGCGATGGTGAACACGCGACTCTCGGCCGCGGCGTCGGCGGCCACGGCCTGGGCCGCGGCGGGCCGCACCGCTGCCGCGACGATCAGGGCGAGGGCGAGGGCGGAGGTGAGCCGCAGGCGCTGCGAGATCATGGCAAGAGCTCCTGGAATAGGAAGGATCGGTGAGTGGGAAGATCTGTTGGGGATTCAGACTCTATCACAGCGACCGCGGCCGTGTGGTCGGTCACGCCGGACGGCGGCTTCCCGGCCCGAAAAGCTCCGGGAAGGCGCCGGCGATCGGCCGCCACTCGGCCCAGTCCGCCCGCCACACGAGCTCGTCGCCCGTCGCCCGGCCGCTCTCCAGCCACGCCTGCATGTCCGCGGCCGCCAGCGGGTCCGACGCCGTGCCTCCGGGCACGGCCAGGCACCAGGCGAGATCCGGCCGCTCCGCGATCAGCGGATGCGCCGGCGCGGACGATTCGTGCGGCTCGCACTCCACGTGCTCCTCGTCGGCCGGCGCGGGATCGTGGGCATCCGCCCGCGCCGCGCCGACCTGCAGCGGGACGACCCGCGGCAGGCCCGCGGCCAGCGCCGCATCGAGCGACACGAACCTGGCCTCGGGAAGCGGCGCCGGCGGCGAGACCGATCCCGGCGCGAAGGCCGAGGTGAGGGGGATCCGAAACCGTGCCCCGCACGTGGGGCAGATGCCCTTGCGGCCCGCGAGATGGCCCTTGACCTTGACGCGATGCCCCTGGGGGCAGAACGACACGATGCCCACGAGTGCGTCCTGGAAAGCGGCGGCGATGGCGACGGGAAGCCGCCGACCATCCTCGATCATCCCCCCGCCGCCCGTCCTGCCGCAAGATGGCGGGGCGGTGCTTGTGGATCCGTCCCGCGAACCGTAGTCTCCTCACCCGTCGGGCGTGGGCTACGAGCCCGCGCCTCACCCCCAGGGAGTCAGCCCCTCATGCCGCGACGAGATGATCGGCCAGCCGCGGACCGCGACGCACCCGAGGCGGACTCGGGTCCGCTGGAGATCGCGATCGTCGGCGACCTCACGGAGCACGAGGGCGACCTCACGGATCGGCTGCTCGGCGTCGCGCCGGGCGGCGAGTGCACCCTGTATTTCGACTCGCCCGGCGGCAGCCCCTACTGCGCGATGTCGCTCGTGGCTCTCCTCAAGATCCGCGACGTCCGGGCCACGGCGATCGTCACGGGTGAATGCTCGTCGGCGGCGCTGTGGCCCTTCGCCGCCTGCCGGCGGCGGCTCGTCACCCCCTACAGCGTGTTCCTCTTCCATCCGATGAAGTGGCAGAGCGAGGAACACATCGGCATCAAGGAGGCGGCCGAGTGGTCGCGGCACTTCGCCGACCTGGAGCGCGACATGGACGTGCTGCTGGCACAACTCTTCGGCCGCGGCGGGGATCTCATCGATCGCTGGATCGCCACGCATCGCTACGTGACCGGCAAGGAGATGGCCGAGGCGGGGCTGGCCGAGTTGATCCCGCTGCAGCCACTGCCGGGGCTCGCGCCGGGCAACTGAGCCGGCCGCCACGGTCGAACGCGGCCGGCTAGCGGTATTCGCCGTGGCAGGCGGCGCACGCCTTCTGCATCGCGTCCACGGCGGCCCGGGCGGCATCCTGGTCCTTCTTCCGCGCGGCCTCCCGGGCGGCGATGCCGGCGTCCCGCATCGCCGCCGCGTAGCCACGATAGGTCTGGTCGTCGTGATCCGCGAAGTCCCGCTGCTGGATCACCTCGCCGATCACGGCCACGATCTCGGCCTCGTGCACCAGGGTCTCGATCTGCCTGGCGAACTCCGCCTGGCTGGCCACCGCCGCGGCCAGCCGATCGTCGGCCGACCCGAGCCGCGACATCAGCGCCGCTCGGGTCGCGGCTTGGCTCCATTGGAAGTCCTCGTCGCGATCCGGCTTGCCTTCCGGCGCACCGCCGTCCAGCATCGCCTCCAGGTCCGCGACGCGGGCCTTCGCCTCGGCGAACGACTGGTCCGTGCCGGTCTTGCAGTTGAATCCCACCCGGGCGAACAGATCCCGGGCCACGGCGGCGTCCCGCTTCCAGCGGATGTCCTGGTCGTAGGCCGCGATGACGCCGAAGGCCATGGCGACGACGCTGAAGGCGTCGCGTGCCCGCTCGTAGCCGCCGCCCTTGAACTCGGTGGCCCGGGCGGCGGCCGCCGATGCGACGGACTTCATGTCCTTGATCTCGTCGGTGAGCGTCTCCTCCGACGCCAGGGTGGACCACTTGAATCCCGACGGCGCGAGCGGCCCGGCGGCCGACCCGCCGGACGACGCCATGTCGCGGGCCGCCGCGTCCGCGGCCTGGAGGGCGGCGAAGTCGGGTCGCGGCCCCTCCAAGTCGGCGAACGCGTCCGGGGGGAACGCGGCGGTGATGGCCTCGTCCCAGACCGGCGGTGGAAGGGCTCGCCGCACCGGACGAGACCGGCCGGCCTGCGCCCAGGCGACCGTCGCCAGCGCCGCCACCGCGATCGCCGCCAGCCAACGCGGGCCGCGGAGGGGCCGGAGGGTCGGAGGGTCGCCGAGGAAACCGAGCATCCCGGCAGTCTACGGCACGGGCGAAAAACCCGCGAAGACTCGTCTTGACCCCGCCGGAATCGGTCGTCACCTTCCCTCGCCCAATGCCCCCGGACGGCCCCCTGGCCACCCGCGCCCGCAGGAGTCAACAGTCCATGCACACCGGCAATCCATCGATTCGCTCCACGCCGTCTCGCGCCGCCTCCACCTGGGCCGCGTTTGCACTGGCCGGGCTCGCAGCGCTTGCCGTTTTGCTGCTGCCGGGATGCTCCGCGACGGGGGACGCGACCGCTGGGGCTGAGCCCGCCAAGGCCGCGGTGGTGACCTTCCTGGAGGCCGTCAAGCGGGGCGACGACGTCGCGGCCCGGGGCATGCTCACCAAACTCGCCCGGCTGAAGACGGAGGAGCTGGGGATTTCCGTCGCTCCGCCCGTGGCCGACTCCGCGACCTACGCCGTGCGGGAGTGCGAGATGGTCGGCGAGGCGCAGGACCTGGCCCACGTCGGCACGACCTGGACCGACGTCGATGCCGAGGGCTTCAAGACCACGGAAAACGTCGTCTGGGTCGTGCGACTCGACCCGGAAGGGTGGCGGGTCGTCGGCATGGCGATGCGGGTGTTCGACGACATGCCCCCGCTGCTCCTCAACTTCGAGGATCCCGAGGACATGCTGGCCAAGCAGGAACTGGTCGCCCAGGAACTCCACAAGCGGGCCCAGGCAGCGGCCCAGGAAAACAGTGCCGAACGCACGGCCCGTGGGGGCGATACCCGGTCGCAGGTGCAGTAATCCGGCCGAACAATCGGCAAAATCTGCGAAGATTGCCCAAATTGCCCACGTTTCTTGACAGCGATGGGCATGCTGCTAGCCTACCTGCCTAGGTTTCCCAGGCAGCAATTCCTTCCTATCCTTCTTGGATTTCCAAGAGGCTGAAGGGGGTCGGCGTCTGCCGGGGGGAGACCGTTCCTTCCCCAAACAGGCTTGCTGCGGTCCGGTGGCCGTCCCGGATCGGGTTTCAATTCGTGACGGCTTGTCGGACGCACGACGCGTCGATTTCCCCAAGTGGAGGTTCGTGATGAAGCGGTTCCTTGGTTTCTCCGTTGCGATGTTCGTCGCGCTCGTCGCCATCGCCCTCATCGGCGGTGACTCCGGTGCGGTGGCCGGCCATGGCTGCCATGGCGGTCGGAAGTGCCACGGTGGCGGCCTGCTCGCCAAGCACCATGCCAAGAAGTGCCACGGCGGCCTGCTGGCCCGCCACAAGGCTCGGAAGTGCCACGGTGCCGAGGTGGCTGCCGATGATTGCGGCGCGTGCGGTGAGGCTGCCGCCTGCGGCAGCTGTGGCGAAGGTGCTGTGGTCGAGAGCGGCTGCTCGAGCTGCGACGGTGCCGCTGCCGTCGAGGGTGGCTGTGCTGGCGGCGCCTGCGGCGGCCAGGGCGTGATCTCCGAGGGCGTGCCGACCGAGGCTGCCCCGGCTGCTCCCGCCGCCCCCGTCGCGCCCCCGGCTCCGGCCAAGACCTGATCGCAGGTCGTTCACTCGTGTGCCACGCCGCGGCGAGGCGCACGTGGTCGTCCCAAGAGGCCGGGCCTTCCGAGTGGAAGGCCCGGCTTTTTGTTTGCGCCCGTCGAGAGTCGCCGCATCCGGCGGAGGCGGACTTGCCCCGGCGGTCTGCTAGCGGCCCGGCGCGGGATCCACCGCAGTGGGTGGCGGCGACACGGGCTCCGTGGGGGGAACGAGGCGGCGGAGCAGCCGACCGCGCCGCGGAGGTGGCTGATCCGGATTGGCCGCCTCGGCCGCCCGGCGCTCCGCCCGCCGCTTGGCCACCTCCTCGAGGACGCCGCCGACGAGATCGACGATCGCCTCCGCGCTGGGATTGCCGCCGGCGGCCGCCGCGGGGTCGGCCGTCGGGGATCGCTCAGCCGGCTCGCCGGGCTTCCAGCCGGGCGCCGGCGGGTTGCCGGGCTCCGCCGCGGGCGGCACCCCCTGGGGCGTGTTCGGCTGCGGGCCGCCGCGCAGCCGCTCGATGAGGTCGGTGACTATGTCCCCCGCCGCCGCCTTGATCGAGCCGTCGAAGTTCACCTGCGGCTGGCCGAGCACGCCGCCGATCCCCACCGAGATGCTCTTTCCAGCCAGCGCCGCCAGCAGCGGCCTGTCCTGCGGCAGGTCGGCCGGGATGGGCAGCGACAATTTCACGTCGAGCGACTTGTCCTCGATTCCCACCGAGCCACTGGACCGCACGTCGAGCCGCTGCCCGGACTTCGCCAGCGGCACGCCGAACTCGAGGCCCTCGTGCCACACCCGCCGCTCGGCCAGGCGGAACGCGACGTGCGACTCGTCGGCGACGCGGATCGCAGGCGGCACGGGTGGCTGCCCGGGCAGTGATTGGAACAACCGCGTCACGAGCGGCCCCGGTCCCAGCACGACCTCGTGCATCGCCAACACGCCGGACAGCGTGCCGGCTTCGGGCCGGCCCACGGGCAATTTCGCACCATCCAGACGCAGCGAGAATCGGCCGCTCGTGCGGGCGGCATCGGCGAGCACCGGGGCGATGTAGGCGAGCACGCCCTGGGCTACGGCCGGCTCCAGGCGGGCGTCGGCGAGCAGCTGCACGGGCTCCACCACCCACTCGCTCCACGGTCCGTCGGCCGACGGACCGAGAGCCGCCCGCAGGTTGATCGGGTCGCTGACCCAGGGTTCCTGCGCCCATGGGCCGGCGATCCGCACGACCGCATCGGCCACCTCCAGCCGCAGCCGCAGACGGCCGGGCTGCGGAGGCGCCCCGTCGGTCGAGTCGCCGCCGCCGGTCGCCGGCACGACGAGCCCCTCGAGGTTCGACCGCCGATTGGCGTCGTAGACGACGTCGAGTTCCGGCCCCTCGATCCGCACGCGTCCCAGGTCGCCGGCCGAGAGCAGCATGGCCGCCAGGCCGTGGCTGGTCTCGATGCGGCGGATCCGCAGCGGCGGTTCGCCTCCGGACCGTGGCACGACGGCGACGTTTTCGATCACGAGCGGCCCGGTCCAACCGAGCCGCACGCTTCCGATCCGCACGTCGCCCCGCAGTTCGGGAACGGCGGCGGCGATCAGCCCGGAGATGCGCTGCGGATTCGAGAACAGCCAGGGCAGGCCGCCCACGCCGAGCACGAAGGCGATCGCGAGCGTGGCGGCGAGGGTCTTCGCCTGGGACGACAAAAATCCGCGTGGCGCCGAGGGCGCGAGAGGCTGCGGCTGAGGGGTCGTGGGCTGGGGCATCGGGACTCGCTCCTGAAACGCGACGCATGCCGAAATCGCGGACGCCACCGCCATGCAGGCCGGCCCGTCCGCCGCCGATTCTACGCGGCCCCGAGCGAAGCCGCCGCTTGAACGACCCGGCGATGTGATAGACTTCGGCGATTCGCGGGCGTAGCTCAGTTGGTAGAGCGCTAGCTTCCCAAGCTGGATGTCGAGGGTTCGAGTCCCTTCGCCCGCTTTTCTTCTTTCGCCGGAGAACCGGTGACGCTCATTTCGAGTCGGCGGGATCACCGTCGGACGGCTCCGCGTCGTACCGCGCGAGCACCCACTGCCGCGTCTGGCCGTTTTCGTAATGCACCGACACCGGCCCCGATGGCTCGGTGAGCACGGCGAGCGCAGTCTGAAACGTCACCGTGCCGTGTGGCCCGAACGTCCAGGCGGCCTGCTGCGTCGCCTTGTCGATGGAGCCGCGGATCGGGTGGTCGGCATTGCCGAGCAGGTCGAGGTAGGTGCCGCGCAGCACGCCGTCCTTCCCGAGCGCCAACTGCAGCATGGCGGTGGCCTCCGTCTGGCCCTCCGGCGCGAGTGTGAATATGCCGAGCGGCAGGAACGCGGCATCGTGATTTGGCTCAGACCCGCCCTTCGCGGCGAGCTCACGCGCCGCCCTCGACTCGGCGGCCAGTTCCACCTCCGAGATGGCTCGCCCTTCCGCGAACTGGGCTGCGGGAGACTCGAGGTCTTCGTCATCGGTGGGGTAGATCGTCGTGTTGGTGCGGCCGTATCCATGCCACATCGGGGCCGTCGTGGCGCCGAGCCCGAGCCACCCGACCGCGTCGGCCCAGCCGGCGGTCCGCCACGGATTGCCCCAGCCCCAGCCGCCACCCCAGGCTCCGGCGTGCCGGCCATACCAGCCGCGGGAAAAGGGCCGGTCACTGTTGCCCCAGTGCGCGTGATGGTGCGCGTGATGGCTCGAATGTCGGTTCGCAGAGTGGTGATGGTGGCCGGTGTGCCCGTGGTGGCCGCTGTGATGCCCGCCGTGATGACCGCCATGCCCGCCGCCGTGACCGCCCCGCGCCCACGCCACAGCCGTCACCCCCACGACCGCCAGTCCGATTAGCCCGCACGCGGCCATCCGCTTCATCGTGCCGTTCATGGTTCACTCCAGCGTTGGTGTCGTCGATGGATCATCACCGCCCGTGCGGAGTGTACTGCGTGCCGCGGCCGGCTTGCGGACCGCGTCGATGGCGATGCCCCTGCACGAGGTCGTCGTGCCGTCCGGCCACGGACGGTGCCGGGGCATCGGAGAGGGCAGGCGACGGAAACAGCCAGGCAAGGTGGCGACCCTGCGCAGGCCAGGCACCCGGCTCCGCCGCGCGGCCGGCCCATGGGCAACCTCAGGGCGGCCACCGCGCAGGCCACGAATTTGCCAGCCCCGCTATGATGAGTGGAGTTCCCCCACATGTGGCACGCACGGAGGCACGCGACATGCACGGCACCGAACCGGATTCCCACGCGACGATTGCCGGCGGCCCGGCGATGGAGGCGATCGCGACCTGGCTCGACGGCCGCTACCAGGCCGGCGACGAGCCCGCCCTGCTGCGGGTGATCCGTCGCGAAACCGGCACCGACCTGTCCGACGGCGAGATCAAGGTCATCGTCTATGAGGCGCACGACCAAGGCTGCGATGCGCCGGCGGCGCTGTCGCGGCTGCTCGAAGCCGACCGGCGGCAGGCCTCGCCGCGACCGCCGCGCTGAAGGCTGATCGTTCCGGGGAGCGGGCCCCGGACAGGGCCCGCTCGCCGGAACTCTGCAGACCGTCGTGTCCCTGGGCCGGCGGTTCAGGCCGCTTCGCGAGCCGCGCACGACGCCGTTCGATACCCATCGATCGCCACCGCGATCGCATCCAGGGTGTCGAAGGCGTTGGCTTCTCCGCGATCGAAGGTCTGCGCCGCAGCCTTGATCTCCGCCAGCGCGAGCACGGCGAGCCGGGCCAGCACGATCACATTGGGCACGTTCATGGCAACCTCCTTGTCATCGGATTCCGGCCGGGACATCCCCCCGACCTCCGCGGCCCAGTGGACGTCGGAAATCCCGGATCCGTCTTTCATCGTCCGGCCTTTTGTCACCGGGCGCTCATCGGCCCGCGGCCGAAGCGGTCCGGAAAGCCCGCAGGACCAACGGTGCCGAACGGGCCTTGCCAAGCGGTCGGCCGGTGTAAACTCCGCCCCGGGACGGTGGGGGCTTTCCGGCGGGCACGATGGACGGTGCCAAGAACTGCCGATATCTGCATGAATCGTGGCTCCACTTCCGGGTCACGGGAGCGGCCATCCCGCAGCCGTTCTGCTTTCACATGCACAGCCTCGCCCACGTGATCAGCCTCACGGCCCGGGGACGGCACGCCGTCCGCTGGATGAGCCGGGGCCGCGAGACCCGCTGGGACGAGGCGGCGGGAACGGTGCACTTCACACCTCGCGACGACGAGCAGCATGTGTTCCTGACGACCACGTCCCACGACTTCGAGTCTGCGGTGTTCGTCATTCCCGCCGGCCACCTCCGCGACAGCCTGGCCACCGAAGGCCTCGACCCACCGCCCGACTTCCGCCGCCTGCTCGCCCGCGACGACGCGGTGCTGCGGTCGTGCCTGTCCCGGCTCGCGGCCGCCTATGCCACGGGCGGCGCGGCGGCGGACGAGGCGGCGTGGACGTTGGTGCTGAGGCTCAAGGAATTGCACGACGGCCGGATCCCCGACTGGCACGCCGATGCCGGCCACTTCGACCGCCGCACGGTCGACTGGCTGGTCGCGCACATCGACGCGCACCTCGGCAAGCCGCCCGCGGTCGCCGACATGGCGCTGCTCGTCGGGCTGTCCCCGAGCCACTTCGCCCGAAAGTTCCGCATCTCGACCGGCCTCAGTCTGCACCGCTTCGTGAATCGACGGCGGATCCGCGCGTCGCTGGGGTTACTCGCCGGCGGCGACCTGCCGCTCGCCCACGTCGTCGATGAACTCGGCTTCTCGTCGCAGAGTCACTTCACACACCTCTTCGCCATGCTCACGGGCATGACGCCGGCCAGGTATCGGAAGCGGTTCCGGCGGGTGGTCGGCTGACGGGCCGGCCGGCAGGCGGGCGGCCTACTGGGGGCTACCGCTGCGATATTGCCACGGCGGCGTCACCGCCGGGTCGGCCCACAGGCCGAGCTGCGCAGCCTTGGCCTGCGCCTGCTCCGTGCCGAGACCCCGGTCCTGGGACGCGGGATCCTGCCAGGCGTTGCCGGTGGCGACCATCTGCCGGCTCACGTCCACGCCATCGACGAAGAGCCGTGCCGCCGGAACACCGGCCACCGTTCCGGCATCGACCGCCTCGACGGTGCGGCCGAACACCATGCCGGCGAGGGCCTCGCGGGACGACTTGCCGTAGACCTGGCCGATCTCCGGCGCGTCGATGTCGGCCAGCGTCACCTTCCGCTGCTGGTTGAGTTCGTCGAGGCAGGTGACGGTGTCGCCGTCCTGGACACCGACCACCCGCCACAACTGGGGGCGTGTCACCGGCACGGTCGGTGGCGGCATGGTCACGGATTGCATCGCGGGCGCGGCGTCGGCCGGGGCCGGAGGCGATGGCATCGCGGCGACGCCGACGGCAGCCGGCACCGCAGCCGCGGCCCAGGCCGTTGGCGGCGGTGCGGAGATCGTCGCCGGCGGGGGCGGCGGGGAGGCGGCCGGGATCCACGCCGCAGGCGGGGCAGCCGCGGGCGGCACGGGAGGAGGAACCGGCGGAGCGTAGCGGGCCACGGCCGGCGCCGGTGGCGGCATGAACTGCGGCTGCTGATTCCAGCCGGCCACGTAGGGTGCCGGCGCGGTGCCGTAGAGCTGCGGGCTGCGATAGACGGGCGGCGCCCGCCGATTGACGGCCTGCGGCTGGGGCACGGCGAGCACCGGCGGCCCGACCTGGTAGGTGAACGTGTAGGTCGGCGCGAAGTATTGCGTGACCACCCGACCGTCGGGCCCGATGCCCTGATACGGCACGGCCTGCGGCTGCCAGCCGGGTGGAATCGTGCCGCCCTGGATCACCGCGGCCGGCAGCGCGGTCGCCTGCCAGTAGGGCACGGCCGACGGCGTCTGGGCGGCGGTCGGCTTGCCGTCGGGGTCGGTGGGCTTCGCGGTCGCCGACGCGCCGCCCGTGGCCCACGCGCTCACCTTCGCGGCATCCGGAGATGTCGGCTGCTGGCCATGGACTCCGCCCGTGCAGGCGGCCACGGCCACCAGGGCGATCGCGAGTTTCCTGCCAGGATGCCGCACGGGTTCCGCCCTCCGGGCTGGCGGGCTTCTAGCATCCCGCGAGCCGTTTCTGCCATCGGAATCCGACCCCCGGTCGATGGAATCGGAGGTCGGGCTGCCGCATGCCTTGCCGGGCCCGGGCCGCCTGGGTGAACTGGGAAGTATGAAGAACGTGCGAACGCCCGTGCCGCTGCTGTGCATGGCGATCTGGGTCGCCGCGGGCGACGGCGGACGGGCCGCCGATGCGATCGCCGTCGCGCCGCTGACGGCCACGGCCCGCCGGGCGGAACTGCGGGTGCTCGAGGGCAGGCACCTCGTCCTCGCCACCGACCGGCCTCCGCGGCCTGGCGACGGGGTGGACGATCTGCCACGGATCTTCGACGAGGCCTTCGCCTGCTGGTGCGTCCACTACGGCATCGACCCCGCGACGGTCGGCGACTGGCGGGCGTTCGGCTGCCTGGTCGTCGATCGCGAGCGGTTTCGGGCGGCCGGCCTGCTGCCCGCGACGATTCCCGATTTCATGAACGGCTTCTGCGATGGCAACCGCTTCTGGATGGCCGACCAGTCGAACCCCGACTACCGCCGTCACCTGCTGCTCCACGAGGGGGCCCACGCCTTCACGCTCACGCTCCGCGACCTGGCGACGCCCGACTGGTACACCGAGGGGATCGCGGAGTTCCTGGCGACGCACCGCCTGGAGCGGGACGCAGCCGGCGTCGGGCGGTTCGTCCACGCGCCGCTGCCCGCCCGCCGCGGCGACGTCGAGCAGCTGGGCCGCATCGAGGAGCTGCGGAAGACGCGGGCCGCGGGCGTTTCGCCGCGGCTGGCAGACGTGATCGTGGCGGCTCCCGGCAAACATGGGGACATCGCCGCCTACGCTTCGCGCTGGGCGGCCGTGGTGCTCTTCGCCCGCCATCCGGAGTTCGCCCGGCTGTTCGCCGCCGCGGAACGCGGCCCGCTCGACGCCGACTTCAACGCCCGGCTCGCCGCCCTGCCGGGCTGGGACATGGCCCGGGCGGCCCGCGAGTACGACGCGTTCATCGACGACGTGGACTACGGCTACGACTTCGACCGCCTGGCCATCGACTGGTCGCCGGGCCGGCCGCTGGTCGCGCCGGCGGCGGCGGCCGCGGATGCCGCCCGCGGCTGGCAGAACACGGGCGTGGCGCTGCAGGCGGGCGGCCGCTGTCGGCTCACCTCCCGGGGCCGCGTGCGGCTCGGCACGGCCCACGACCCGGCCGCGCCGGCCGCCACGCCCATCGAGAGCGAGGCCGACGGCATCTCGCTTGGCTGGTATCGCGGCCGTCCCGTCGGCACGCTGCTGGTCGCCCAGTGGGTCGAGACGGCGACCGAACCGCCCGGCTTCCGCATTCTCGGCACCGGCGCCGCCGCCGAGATCACGGCGGCGACGGCCGGGCCGCTGTTCGTCAGGGTCAACGACGCACCGGGCGATCGGGCGGACAACGCCGGCGCCTACGCGCTGACCATCGCCCCGCGCTGACGGGCGGCGTTCAGGAAGCGTGCACCGCGAACTCGCCGGCCGCGAGGCTCGGCAGGTTGGTCTGCCCCATGAGCCACAGGTCCACCGCTCGGGCGCATTCGCGGCCCTCCTGGATCGCCCACACGACGAGCGACTGGCCGCGCCGCATGTCGCCGGCGGCGAACACGCCCGGCCGGCTCGTCATGTAGTCGGCGCCGGTCTTGACGTTGCCACGCGGATCGAGCTCCAGGCCGAGGTCCGCGATGGGGCCGTGCTTCTCCGGCCCCACGAAACCCATCGCCAGGAGCGCGAGCTGGCAGGGCCACTCCTCCTCGGTGCCCGGCAGCTCCTTGAACTTCTGCTGGCCCGTGGCCGGATCCTGATACCACTCGATCCGCACGGTCTTCAGTCCGCGGAGCCGGCCCTGCTCGTCGCCGAGGAACTCCTTGGTGAGGATGGAGAACTCGCGCCGGCAGCCCTCCTCGTGCGACGAGCTCGTCCGCAGCATCACGGGCCACAGCGGCCAGGGCGTGCCCGCCGGCCGCTCGTGCCGCCGCGGGTATTTCCCCAGGTCGGGCGGCTGGGGGAGCAGCTCGAACTGCGTCAGGCTCCTGCAGCCCTGCCGGTTGCTCGTGCCGTCGCAGTCGCTGCCGGTGTCGCCGCCGCCGATCACGATCACGTCCTTGCCCGCGGCCGAGATCTGGCCCGGCACCGCGTCGCCCGCGTTGCGCTTGTTCTGCTGCGGCAGGAACTCCATCGCGTAGTGCACGCCCGCGAGGTCGCGGCCCGGGATCGGCAAATCGCGGCCGAGCGTGGCCCCGCCCGTGAGCACGACGGCGTCGTACTCATCGGTGAGTTGCCGCGTGCTGAAGTCAGCCCCCACGTCCACGCCGCACCGAAACTCGACCCCTTCCGCCTCCAGCTGCTCGATCCGCCGCCACACGCGGCGCTTCTCCAGCTTGAAGTCGGGGATGCCGTACATCAGCAGGCCGCCCGGCCGATCCGCCCGCTCGAAAACCGTCACGTGGTGACCGGCGCGGTTGAGCTGCTGGGCGGCGGCCAGCCCGGCCGGCCCGCTGCCCACCACCGCCACCCGCTTCCCGGTCCGCGCCTGCGGCGGCTCGGGCACCACCCAGCCCTCCTCCCAAGCCTTGTCGGCGATCGTCATCTCGATCTGCTTGATGGCCACCGGATCCTCGTTGATGCCGAGCACGCAGGCCGCCTCGCAGGGAGCGGGGCAGACGCGGCCGGTGAACTCCGGGAAGTTGTTGGTGGCGTGGAGCCGCTGGCTCGCCTCGTGCCACTGCCGGCGATACACGAGGTCGTTGAAGTCGGGAATGATGTTCCCCAGCGGGCAGCCGGTGTGGCAGAAGGGCACGCCGCAGTCCATGCAGCGGGCGCCCTGCGTCCGCACCTCGTCGGGCGGGAGGATGGTGAGGAACTCGTCGTAGTTCCGGAGGCGGTCGGCGACCGGGGCGTAGCCCGACACCTTCCGCTCGTGCTTCATGAACCCACGGGGATCACCCATTGACCTGCACCTCCGCCTGCTTCGCGTCCCTTTGATCCTGCTCGGCCAGCCGGCGGAGTTCCGCCAACGCCCGCTTGTAGTCGGTCGGCATGACCTTCACGAACCGCTTCCGCTCGCTCTCCCAGGCGGCGAGGATCGACCGGCCGCGGTCGCTCTCCGTGTATTCCACGTGCTTCTCGATCCGCCCCCGCACGTAGGCCTGGTCCGCCGCATCGAGCTCCTCGAGCTCCACCATCTCCATGTTGACCCGCGACCGGAACCCGCCGGTCGCGTCCCACACGTAGGCGATGCCGCCGCTCATGCCGGCGGCGAAGTTGCGTCCCGTCTCGCCCAGGATCACCACCCGGCCGCCGGTCATGTACTCGCAGCCATGGTCGCCCGTGCCCTCCACCACCGCCTCGGCGCCCGAGTTCCGCACGCAGAACCGCTCGCCGCAGATGCCGCGGATGAAGAGCTCGCCGCTGGTGGCGCCGTAGGCCACCACGTTGCCGGCGATCACGTTGTCCTCGGCCTTGAACGACGCCGTGCGATCGGGCCGCACGATCACCCGGCCGCCGGACAGGCCCTTGCCGCAGTAGTCGTTGACGTCGCCCTCGACGGTCACCTCGACCCCCGGCACGCCGAAGGCCATCAGGCTCTGGCCGGCCGAGCCGCGGAAGTGGATGCGGATCGTGCCGTCGGGCAGGCCGCCGGCGCCGTGCCGCCGCGTCACCTCGCTGGAGAGGATCGTGCCCACGGTGCGGTGGATGTTGCGGATCGGCAGCTCGAGCCGCACGGGCTCCGACCGCTCGAGTGCCGGCCGGCAGCGGTCGAGGAGCGTGGTCATGTCGAGCGACCGCTCGATGCCGTGATCCTGCGGCTCCTCGCAGCGGACCTTCACGCGGGGCGGAACCTCCGGCTTGTGGAGGATCGTGGAGAAGTCGAGCCCGCTGGCCTTCCAGTGGGCGATCGCGGCCCGGGTGTCGAGGCGGTCCACCCGGCCCACCATCTCGGCGATCGTGCGGAACCCGAGCCTGGCCATCAGCTCGCGGAGCTCCTCGGCGAGCATGAAGAAGAAGTTCACCACGTGCTCCGGCTGGCCGGCGAACTTCTTCCGCAGCTCCGGATCCTGCGTGGCGATGCCGACCGGGCAGGTGTTCAAGTGGCACTTCCGCATCATGATGCAGCCCATCACCACCAGCGACGCCGTGGCGATGCCGTACTCCTCCGCCCCGAGCAGCGTGGCGATCGCCACGTCCTTCGCGGTGCGGATCATGCCGTCGGTCTGGACGACGATCCGGCCGCGGAGGTCGTTCATGACCAGCACCTGGTGGGCCTCGGCGAGGCCGAGCTCCCAGGGGAGCCCGGCGTGCATGATCGAGGTCTGCGGGCTGGCGCCCGTGCCGCCGTCGTGGCCGGAGATCAGGACCACGTCTGCCTTGCCCTTCGACACGCCCGCCGCCACGGTGCCCACGCCCACCTCGGCCACCAGCTTGACGCTGATCCGGGCGTGGTGGTTGGCGTTCTTGAGGTCGTGGATCAGCTGGGCGAGATCCTCGATCGAGTAGATGTCGTGGTGCGGGGGCGGCGAGATCAGGCCCACGCCCGGGGTGCTGTGGCGGATCCGCGCGATCTCGCGGTCCACCTTGTGGCCCGGCAGCTGGCCGCCCTCGCCGGGCTTCGCCCCCTGGGCCATCTTGATCTGCAGCTCCTTGGCGTTGACGAGGTACAGGCTCGTCACGCCGAACCGGCCGCTGGCCACCTGCTTGATCTTCGAGTTCTTGCTGTCGCCGTTGGGCTCGAGCTGGTAGCGGACCGGATCCTCGCCCCCCTCGCCCGTGTTGCTCCAGCCGCCGAGCCGGTTCATGGCCACGGCGAGGGTCTCGTGGGCCTCCTTGGAGATGGAGCCGTAGGACATCGCGCCGGTGGCGAACCGCCTCACGATCTCCTGCGCCGGCTCGACCTCCTCCAGGGGCACCGGCCGCTCGGCCCAGCGGAAGTCGAGCAGGCCGCGGAGCGTGAGCAGCTTCGTCTGCTGCTCGTCGATCAGCCGCTGATACTTCCGGAACTCCTCGCGGCTGTTGATCTGCGTGGCCCGCTGCAGCGTGGCGACGACGTCGGGGGCGAGCACGTGGGCCTCCCCCTTCCGCCGCCAGGCGTAGCGGCCGCCGACGTCGAGCTCCAGCGTCTGCGGCACGGCCGTGCGCGGCCAGGCGTGCTCGTGACGGCGGAGCGTCTCCTCCGCCACGCCCTCCAGGCCGATGCCGCCGATCCGGCTCGGCGTGCGGGCGAAGAACTCGTCCACGAGGCCGCGGTCGAGCCCCACCGCCTCGAAGATCTGGGCGCCGCGATAGCTCTGCTGCGTGGAGATGCCCATCTTGCTCATCACCTTGAGCAGGCCCTTCGTCGCCGCCTTGACGTAGCTCTTGTGAAGCTTCTCCCGTGGGATGTCGGCGGCGATCATCCCCTCGGCCAGCATCTGGTCGATGGTGGCGAAGGCCAGGTAGGGGTTCACCGCGCCGGCGCCGTAGCCGGTGAGCAGGGCGAAGTGCTGCACCTCGCGGGCCTCGCCGGTCTCGACCACGATCCCGCAGCGGGTTCGCGTCCCGGCGCGGACGAGGTGGTGGTGCACGCCGCCGGTCGCCAGGAGCGCCGGCACCGCCGCCCGCTCCCGGTCCACGCCGCGGTCGGAGAGCACGAGGACCGTGGCCCCCGCGGCGATCGCGGCCGCCGCCTCCGCCCGGATCTCGTCGAGCCGCCGCCGCATGCCCGCGGCCCCTTCGGCCGCCGGGAAGAGCAGCGACAGCGTCGCCGTCCGCAGCCCCGGCCGGTCGAGCGCCTTGATCCGCGCGCACTCGGCGTTGGTGATCACCGGCGTCTCCAGCCGCAGCAGCCGGGCCTGCTCGGGCGTGGAGCCGAGCAGGTTTCCCTCGCAGCCGATCGTGGTGATCATCGAGGTGATGATCTCCTCGCGGATCGCGTCGAGGGGCGGGTTCGTGACCTGGGCGAAGAGCTGCTTGAAGTAGTTGGCGAGCAGCTGCGGCCGGTCGGAGAGCACGGCCAGCGGCGTGTCGTTGCCCATCGACCCGATCGGCTCGGCGCCGTCGGTGGCCATCGGCGTGAGGATCACCTTCAGGTCCTCGAGCGTGAAGCCGAAGGCCCGCTGCAGCTCGAGCAGGCTCGACCGCTCGCCGGCGACGCCGGCCGCCCGCCAGGGATCGACCGCCCCGGCGAGGCCGTTCGCCGCCGTCGCGACGGGCTCGACCGCGCGGTTTTGCGTCACCTCGCCGACCCGGTCCGGATCGGGGAGGGCGTCGAGCCGCAGCTGATGCGTCGCCACCCACTCCCGCCAGGGCTTGGCCGTGGCGAGCTTCCGCTTGATCTCGTCGTCCTCGACGATCCGCCCTTCCTTGGTGTCCACGAAGAACATCCGGCCGGGCCGGAGGCGGCCCTTGCGGACCACTTCGCCGGCCGGCAGTTGGAGCACGCCCGCCTCGCTGGCCATGACGACCAGGCCGTCCCGCATCTGCCACCAGCGGCCGGGCCGCAGGCCGTTGCGATCGAGGGTCGCCCCGATCCGCACGCCGTCGGTGAAGGCGAGGGCCGCCGGCCCGTCCCACGGCTCCATCAGGCAGGCCTGGTACTCGTAATAGGCCTTGAGGTCGTCGGACATGCTCTCGTGGCCGCTCCACGGCTCGGGGATGAGCATGCTCACCGCCTCCTCGATCGGCCGGCCGGCGAGCACGAGCAGTTCGAGGACGTTGTCGAAGGTGGCCGAGTCGCTGCCGCCTTCGCGGATCACGGGCTTGATTTTTTCCAGGTCGGCGCCGAACACGGGGTGCGCGAGCATGCTCTCGCGGGCGTGCATCCAGTTGATGTTGCCGCGGACGGTGTTGATCTCGCCGTTGTGGGCGATGCAGCGGAAGGGATGGGCCAGGTCCCAGGTGGGGAACGTGTTGGTGCTGTACCGCTGATGGACGAGGGCCAGGGCCGACGTCATCCGCGGATCGGCGAGGTCCGGGTAGTACTTGCTCACCTGGTCGGCGAGCAGCAGTCCCTTGTAGATCAGGGTCTTCGAGGACAGCGAGCAGACGTAGCAAAAGGCCTGCTCCGTCAGCCCGAGCCGGCCGAGCTCGATGCCGAACCGCTTGCGGGCCACGAGCAGCTTCCAATCGAAGTGGTCCCGGGCCACCTGCCGGCCGCGGCCCACGAACGCCTGCCGGATGACCGGCTCCACGTCGCGGGCCGTGCCGCCGATGGAGCGGTTGTCGGTGGGCACGTGGCGCCAGCCGAGGAACTCGAGCCCCTCCTCGCGGACGACCTGCTCGAAGAACTGCTCGGCCGTCTCCCGCTCGCCCTCCAAGGGCGGCAGGAACACGTTGCCCACCGCCCAGTCACCGGCGGGCGGCA
>Ga0315906_10003001_pt1 | contig 22740 bp, 13 predicted proteins | sample LakEriMetagenome_4_FD_203526 | JGI IMG/M metagenome (GOLD analysis project Ga0315906, IMG submission 203526) | Freshwater fungal communities from buoy surface, Lake Erie, Ohio, United States - Buoy 2 MA122 | ecosystem: Environmental > Aquatic > Freshwater > Lake > Lake biofilm | place: USA...
TGCCAGCGTTCCGATGTTCATGGTCCAGGCCCATGATTGGCCCGAGTTTCGCGGCCCCACCGGGCAGGGAATTTCTCCAGCCAAACACGTTCCCATCCACTGGAGCGGGAGCAGCAATGTGGTCTGGAAGACCCCGCTGGCGATGGCTGGGTGGTCGTCTCCGGTGTTGGTGAAGCAACGTCTCTACCTGACGGGTTCCCGCGCCAAATCCGGTTCCAGTGGTCTCGAATTGGCGGTGCTGTGCCTCGACGCTCGGTCCGGTGCGATTCTCTGGAGCACCAATGTTTTCATGCCGGACAAGGGCTCGGGTTTGCATCCCAAGAACGGCTATGCCAGTCCGACGCCCGTGGTGAGCGACGGCCGGCTCTACGCCCATTTCGGACATCTGGGCACGGCTTGTCTGGACTTGAAGGGGCAGGTGATTTGGCGGCAGACGTCGGTTCAATATCCACCGGTCCATGGAAACGGCGGGTCCCCCGTTTTGGTGGGAGACCATTTGATCTTCAGTTGCGATGGGGCCTCGGAGCCGTTCGTCATCGCGCTGGATCGCAAGACGGGGCAGGTGCGGTGGAAGACCCGGCGGCCCAATGACGCGTTGTCCCGGAAATTCTCGTTCAGCACGCCCTTGCTCATCACCCATGCCGGCCGTCAGGAGCTCATCAGTCCGGGTGCCGGTGGCATCTACGCCTATGACCCGCTGAGCGGCCGACCCCTCTGGCAGGTGGGCACGGGCACGGGCTTCTCGGTCGTTCCCCGGCCGGTCTTCGCGCATGGACTGCTCTTTGTGAACACCGACTACGACTTCCCTAAGCTCTACGCGATCCGCCCCGGTGGCGACGGGGATGTCACCTCGACGCATCTGGCCTGGCAGACGGGACGCGGTGCCCCCAGCACGCCCTCGACTCTGGTCGTGGGGGATGAACTCTATTTTGTCTCCGATGCCGGCATTGCGACGTGTGCCGATGCTCGGAGCGGCAAGGTGCATTGGAATGAACGACTCGGTGGGGGATTCTCGGCTTCACCGGTGTTCGCCGACGGTCGGATTTATTTCCAGAACGAGGAGGGCGTCGGGTTTGTGCTCCAGGCGGGCAAGACCTATCAGCTGCTGGCCCGCAACGAATTGGGTGAGCGCACGCTGGCCAGCAGTGCTGTCGATGACGGAACCCTCTATTTGCGTGGAGCCGAACACCTCTACCGCATCGGCAAGAAGTGAGGCGCTGAAGGCCGGCAGAGGCCCTTCGGGAAAGAAGCCGATCGTAGGGCCGCCCATCGTCGCTCCACGGTTGGGAATCCGACCGCTGCCTTGCTCCGGACCCCGGGTGCGTGGTTCCGTTCGGATTCCGGTGAGGCTCGGAGTTTTCGTGAGGTCACCGGGCTGCCATGCCTGTGCCTTTTGAAGCCCCTACGGCCCGTCCTTCTTGCGTCCGCTGCCGACGCCCAGCCTCTGTGTGCTGGTGTGCCGAGTTGACGCCGGTCGAGACGGCGACGCAGGTGGTGTTCTTGCAGCATCCCCGCGAATCCCGGGTGGCCATTGGCACGGCCCGCATCGCGCACTTGGGTTTGTCGCGCAGCGAACTCCACGAGGGCATTGAATTCGCCGGTCATCCGCGCATCGAGGAATTGGTCGCCCGGCCCGGGACGGCCCTGCTGTTTCCGGGTCTTGGAGCGGTGGCGCCGGATGCTCTCGAACGGCCGCCTGAAACGCTGCTCATCATCGACGGCACATGGCCTCAGGCGCGCAAGATGGTGGCGCTCAATCCAGCGCTGCGGACCTTGCCGCGCATCGGGTTCATGCCGCGCAAGCCGGGCAATTACCGCATCCGCCGCGAACCCGACTTGCATTGTGTCGCCACGGTGGAAGCGGTGGTGGAGGTGCTCAGCGCCTGGGAGGGAGATGAGCGGCGTTTCGATCCGTTGCTCCGGGCCTTCGACGCGATGGTGGATCGTCAAATTGCCGCCACCGCCGCCCGCACGGGGCCACCCCGGCGACGGTTGAAAGGGGCTGATCCGTGGTGGGAAAGCCCGTCCATGCCCGACCTCATGGGCCTGTGGCAAAACCTCGTGGTAGTGGCCGGAGAAGCCAATGCCCATCGGCGGGATAGCCCCGTGCCTGGATCTCCCGAACTCCTCCAATTCGTGGCGATGCGGCCGGCGACCGGCGAGGTGTTTGAGGTGTTTCTGGCTCCGCGCCGACCGTTGGCTCCGAGGGCTCATCAACACCTCGAGGTGCCTCGGGAAGCGTTGCTCGGAGGACTCTCGGTCGCCGAGGCGACGTCGTTCTGGAACGGCTTCCTCAAGCCGGGAAATCGCCTGGTGGGATGGGGTGATTTTGCGGTCCAACTCTGGGCGCAGGAATCGTGGCAGCCCGAGTGCGAGCCCATCGATTTGCGCATCGTGGCGGCTCATCGTCTCAAGCGCCGTCCGGGAACCGCTGCGTTGGCCGCTCAGTCGATTGGAGCCAACCTCGAAGGCCCGCCGGTGGCCAGCGGTCGGGCCGGTGCTGCAGTGCGGGCCATGACGGCGTTCATCCGGCAACTGCTGGAAGAACAGCGCGCTGGATCCAGGCAGGCGTAACCGCCCAGAGGGTTGCAGTCGGTACGCTTGGCTCAGCGCTGGGCTTAGCGTGTGGCGTTCAGAGTCGGGTAGTCAGTGTAGCCCTGGGCGCCGCCGCCATACAGGCTGGAATAATCGGGTGCGTTCAAAGGCGCTCCGATTCGGAACGATTCAATGGGATCGGTCGTTCTGGCTGCGTCTTCTTCCGCAAGAGCTTCGTTGTTCACTCGTTACGGGCCTTCCATCGGCCCGCGCCTCGCTCTCGCCTCGTCTTGCGAAAGAATCCGTCACGCCATCCCTTTCCTCCCCACTGAATCGTTACGGCTGAGCCGACGGCGTTGGGTGATCTTCCGGTTGGTATTATTCGAGGACGAAGATGGTGTCGACGTCATCCCAGGAATCCTTGAAGCCGAGGGTCAAGCGGACGCCGTCGGGAGACTGCTCCAGCGTGACCTTGCGGTGGTTGTGCCAAAGTCGGGCCTTCGTGACAGTACGTCCGTCTTGGGGTGGGGGCAGCAAGATGCTGCGGTCTTTGGCGGGTACGAATCGGTGCAGGTAGGTAGTCCGACCGTCTGGAGATTCGGTGGCTACCTGAGCCAATGCGTCGAGAGGTTGGTTGGTGATGCCCCAGGCACGGCTGGGACGAGTGCCGAAGAGAGAACGGCCGGCTCGGTCACTCAAGGTTCCCAGACGCTCACAGAATGAACGCACCCCCAATTCCCACTTTCCTCCCGGATGGGGTCCGACAGACCAGGCGGTACCGCCCCCCATGCGCCCCGTCACGGCGGCTTGCATCACCGTGTACCGGTAGGCCAGCTCCGGGCTCCAGGTGACAGTGGCCTGCTTGGCCCACCATTCATCGGTGATGGTCTGACAGCGGAGCCACGTCGTGGACGGATGGGGAGGTTTCATGCGGTCTTCGGTGGCTCCGTAATCCACGCAGGCTCGGTTGAGGCCTGAGTTCTGGATCATCCAAGCGCTGGGATGACGATCGAGGACGATCCTCCGGAGCGCAGGCAGGTCGAGAAAGCCGGGCAGCCCTCCGTCAAAGTAATAGCCATCGACATCTTGTCCGTAGCGCTCGACGACCTCACGCAGCAGTTCCTGGATAAACGCATTCCATTGGGTCTTGGGGCCTGTCTGGTTCCAGCCGACGCGGTCTTGATCTTCACGGGTGAGGTCGTGTCCATCGCTGGGGTGAAAGTAGAGGACGACCCGGATGTTGCGGGCCTTCAGGGCTTGGATCAGGGCGCCCACCGCATCGCGCCGTGCGCTATGTCCCGGCAGATGTGTTGCCATGGTGCGGCTTGGGAAGAGGACGTTCATGTTCGCATGGAACGTAGTGAACATCACGTACTGGGCCCGCATAGAGGCCGCCGTGGAGGCGAAGTCCTCCACATCCAAGTGGTCGGCCAAGTCGTCGAGGCTGCGTGCCGGTGTGCCATCCGCCCATTGCGTCCAGCCCCACTGATAGGATTTCCCGACATAGGTGTAGTGGGCGAAGAGGCCCAGGTGCATGTCGGTGAAGGGAGGCGTGGCGGCGCGGGGGCTTGCCATCATTCCGTCGACGAGACCGTTCAAGCCGATACACAAGAAGGCCAACACGAATCGAAAGAGCTGAGGACTTCTCAGGGAAACCATGGTGGGTTGATCTTGCTGCACTTCGACGCGGCAAGTCGACCGCGTTTACCCTCCTCTCGTCACCCTCCGAGGATTCCCGGTCGCCCGAACCGGCTTCTTTGCGGTCGTTCCCCGAATCCAAGTGATTCAATCCGCCCCCAGAGAGGATCTTGGTGAGGCGAAGGGCTACTGCCCGGGTTGATAGAACCAATCCACCTTGCCGTTGGCTCCCTTGGAGAGGGTCTTCCAGGGCATGATGGAGGTGTGTCCGTCCGCCCAAGCATAATTGCCGCCCTGACCGTGGCGGACGTAGCGGAACAATGCGACCCCCAGGCTGGGCGGGTACAAGTACCCGTAGTTCCACCATTCCAGGCCCTTGGAGGGATCGAGGCCGTCGCCGTTCATCACGGTGTCCGATGGCTTGGTGATGAGGGAGGTCTTCACCCGGTCTGCCGGGGTGTAGCCAAGGTAGGCGTAGTTGTGCCCATACCCACCGTAGCCCTGATATCCGGGAACATTGGCCGGAATGACGTTGGTGCCGATCTTGGCCGTGGGGCAGGCCACCACCTTGTCCTTGGCGACGAGGTTGGTGAAGTTGCGGTTGTCGGTGGCGATGTACGTCGAGATTTCGGCGAACCACCGGCTCGGAGCTACCCAACCGGATCCTACCGGGGCCTCGGTGCCGGCCACCGGCAGGAAATCCGTTTGGTCGCCCGCATACAGCAAGTAGCCCAAGACGATTTGTTTCTCATTGCTGGTGCACCGGACCGTCTGGGCCTTGGCCTTGGCCCGGGCCAGCGCCGGCAGAAGCATGCCCGCCAAGATGGCGATGATGGCGATGACGACGAGCAACTCGATCAACGTGAAGGCATGCCGAAACAGCGCGGCCCCTAATGATGAAGAGGGTCTCATAGATCGTTTCCATGTCAGCCCGCCCGGCCGGGCCTGTCAAAGTGTGTCTTCAGCTCGGGCCTGGTTTGTTGAGCAAACTCAGTCGCGATCTCAGTCACGCATGAAGTGGCAGGTGTAGCCGCCCGGGTTTTTGACGAGGTACTTCTGATGGTAGCCCTCGGCGGGATACCAGATGGAGGCGGTGGCGATTTCGGTGACCACGGGGCGACGCCACTTGCCGGAGGCGTTGACTCGGGCCTTGACCGTTTCGGCGGTCTTTTTCTGGGTCTCGTTGAAGGTGAAGATGGCCGAGCGGTACTGACTGCCTACGTCATTGCCCTGGCGGTTCAGCGTGGTGGGGTCGTGCATGCGGAAGAACCACTTCTCGAGCAACTCTTCGAGCGACAAGGTCTTGGGATCGAAGACCACTTTGACCGACTCGGCATGGCCCGACTTGCTGTCGTGGGTGTCATCGTACTTCGGGTTGGGCAGCCAGCCGCCGGTGTATCCGGCTTGCGTTTCCCGGATGCCGGGAATCTTGCGCAAGATCTCCTCCATGCCCCAGAAGCAGCCGCCGGCGAGGTAAATGGTTTCCAGTCCTGGAGCCGGCTGTGGTGCCGGGGGCACGGCCGGCAGCGACGACGCGGGGTTGGTCGATGCGTGGATCGAGGTGGGTTGGGTCATGGGAGTCTTTTTTGGAGACGGGGTTTTCAGGGGGGCGTCCGCAGCGGCGACGGTGGTCTGGAACAGAACCAGCGAGGCAGCCAAAAGGGACACGATGGCAATCCAACGGCGCATGACTCATCGATAGCCTCACCAGCGCTCGGCGCAACCGCCAATTGCGCGGGAGACTCGAGTGAGGAGGAGGGGGAATCCTCTGAAGAAAGTCCTTTAGGCGAACCGTGGCTTGAAGTCTCTCGAGGGAGCGTCAAGGTTTGCTTCAAATTCTCCCTGAAGTCTGCCGGTTTTCCGGTGCTGTTTTTAAAACCTCTCCTGAAATGACGTCGCGCTCCTTGCTCCTCCGATGCTGCCTGCAGTCCTGCCTGTTGCCGCTGCTGCTGGCCACAGCAATGCAGGCGGCCGATGCGTCACCGGCCGTAATGCCCGGAACCCAACCGCTGACCCAGACGGGCGATTTGGCGCAGGCCTTGGTCGGGGGCATTGATCGATACCTCGACCGTGTCCTGGCGGCGGCACCCCAAGCCCGCGCCCGCCATTGGAACCGGGATCTCAACTCGCCGGAGGCCTACGTGCGGTCCATCGAGACCAACCGCCAGCAACTGGCCCGCATCCTCGGCGTGGTAGATGCTCGCGGGCCGGCACAACTTCGGATTTCGGCACCGGTCTCGGGTTCAGCATCCGGCAATCCGGCTGAAGTGGGCCGCGGCCGCGGATTCAAAATCTTCTCGGTGAGTTGGTCAGTCGTTCGTGGAGTGGAGGCCGATGGCTTGATGCTGGTTCCGGATGGCGAGGCCAAGGCTTCTGTGGTGGCCATCGCCGACGCGGACCAGACGCCGGAGCAAATCGCGGGTCTTCAACCGGGCGTGCCGGAGTCGGATCAGTTCGCCCGCCGGTTGGCCGAGCGAGGCTGCCGCGTGCTCATTCCTGCGCTGGTCGATCGCTCGGATACCCACAGCGGACTGCCCGGGGTGCGCAAGCTCAAGCAGTCGCAACGCGAAGTGCTGTGGCGGGCGGCCTACGAGATGGGGCGCACCGTGCAGGGCTATGAGATCCAGAAGGTGCTGGCCGCCGTGGATTGGCTGGAGGCGCAGAAGCCGGCTTCGGGATCCAAGAAGCCCGTGGGCGTGATCGGTTATGGCGAAGGCGGTTTGGTCGCGTGCCTGGCTGGAGCCTTGGATTCCCGTATCGAAGTCACGGCTGTGAGTGGGTTTCAGGTGAATCCGAACCTGCACGACGAGCCCATCTACCGGAATGTCTGGTCGCTGACCGACCAATTCGGGGCGGGCGAGATCGCCGGTCTTATTGCGCCGCGCGGGCTGGTTTGGGTTGGAGGACGCTACCCCGAGACCCAGTACCCATCCAAACCCGGTCAGTCCCATCAGGGTGCCGCACCTGGTAAACTGGGGCGTCCCGATCCCGAGGTGGCCCGGCAGGTCCTCGAAGAAGCGGGTGCTTGGTTGAAAGGGGTGCCCGGGCTGGATCAATGGAAGCTGGTCGAGGCACAGCCGGACGAGTTGTTCAACGACGAGGCCTTGGGTGCTTTTGGCGACCGCTTGGGGCTTCCGGAAGCACCTGCGGCCCCAGCCGCCGTCTCCGGACTCCAACCCCTCCCCGACAACACGGCGCGTCAGTTGCGGGCCTATTCGCAAATCCTGGAAGACACCCAGTGGCTCATGCGTGAGGCCGAATTCACACGCGCAGAATTCTGGAAGAAGGCCGACCGCAAGAACGCCGAGACCTTCGCCCTAAGCGCCCGCACCTATCGGGATTATTTGCTGAAGGAGGTCATCGGCCCCATTCCGCCGGCTTCGCTGCCGGCCTCGCCGCGGACCCGCAAGCTCATCGAGACCAACAACATCGTTGCCTACGAGGTGATGCTCGACGTGCACCCCGATGTGGTGGCCTATGGCATCCTGGTGGTGCCCCTGGATTTCGACCCGGGCGAGAAGCGCCCGGTGGTGGTGTGCCAACACGGGCTCGAGGGCCGGCCGACGGACGTGGCCGATCCGCGCATCGACGCTGGGGCGTATCACACCTACGCGTGGCGATTGGCCGAGCGCGGGTTCGTGACCTTCGCACCCCAGAATTGCTACATCGGCGAGAACCGCTTCCGTCAGGTGCTGCGCAAGGCTCAACCGCTCAAGCTCACTCTCTGGTCGTTCATCCACCGCCAACATGAGGTCATCTTGGATTGGTTGGCCTCGCAGGAGTTCGTGGACCCCTCGCGCATGGCTTTCTACGGGCTGAGCTACGGCGGCAAGACGGCCATGCGTATCCCGCAGGTCATTGACCGCTACTGCCTGAGCATTTGCTCGGCCGACTACAATGAGTGGATTTGGAAGAACGTCTCGGCCCGGTCGTCCTACTGCTACCTCTACTGGGGCGAGTACGACATGCCCGAGTTCAACCTGGGCAACACCTTCAACTACGCCGAGCTCAGCTGGCTCATGATACCGCGCCCCTTCATGGTCGAACGCGGTCATGATGACGGCGTGGCACCCGACGAGTGGGTGGCCTACGAGTTCGCCAAGACCCGCCGGCAGTACGTCAAGCTGGGCTTGGGTGACCGAACCGAGATCGAATTCTTCGACGGGCCCCACACCATCCACGGCAAGGGCACGTTCGACTTCCTGCACCGCCACCTGCGGTGGCCCAAGCCCTGAATTGAGAGTCTAAAATTCGGCACTCCAAGAGCCCATGGAATCCCCGTCCCTTCGTCGCCGACCCTTCTTGCGCATGACCGGTTTGGTCGGCTTGGCCACTGCGGCCGGCGGGATCGCCCGAGCCGAGGAGACCGCACCGGACCTGCACATCGAAGGGTATGCCGGACAAGTCAGCTATCCGCAGGGCTCGGAATTGTCTCTCCATGTCTCCTCGAGCCAGCGGCGGTATTCCGTGGAAATCACCCGCATCGGTGCCCAGCGCACGGTGGTCTGGAAGGGGACCTCGGAGACGGGCGCGATCCAGCCGGTGCCGGATAATGCCTCCTCGCACGGATGTCGCTGGCCGGTGGGTCTTCGCGTGCCCATCGCCGTGGATTGGAAGTCGGGCTACTATCAGGTTCAGTTCCGGGTAGAGGACCGCGGGGGCGACTACGTGCGACGCACGCATCGGGTCGCTGACTCCAGTTGCTTCTTCATCGTGCGAGCAGCGCAACCGGGACGGGATTCGAAGATCCTCCTGCAGTTCTCCACCAACACCTACAACGCGTACAACAACTGGGGCGGGTTCAGCCTCTACGCCTACAATGGTCGCGGTGGCAATCAGGGGCACCGGGTGTCCTTCGAGCGTCCGCCGGCATCGCAGTTTTCGAACTGGGAGCAGGCCTTCGTTGAATGGGCCGAGTCGCACGGATACGTCCTGGAGTACGCCGCCAATGGCGACCTCGAGTCGCACCCGGAAATCCTCAAGGCCTACAAGCTGGTGCTCAGTGTGGGCCACGACGAATACTGGTCGACCCCCATGCGGGACCATCTGGAGAAGTTCATCGGCGACGGCGGCCATGTGGCCTTCTTCAGCGGCAACACCTGCTGCTGGCAGGTGCGTTCCGAGGACAACGGGTCGGCGTTGACGTGCTGGAAGCAGAACGTCCAACAAGATCCGGTGTTCGTGGCCCGGGGCAGCCAGGCCACGCTCTCCTCTCTGTGGAGTCATCACCTGGTGAAGCGTCCGGAGAACCAGCTCACGGGCGTGGGCTTTCTCTGGGGCGGCTACCACAAGAGTCACGGTCAGCTCATGGATGCCTCGGGCGCGTTCAATGTCCACCGTCCGACCCATTGGCTGTTCGAGGGCACCTCGCTCAAGACCGGCGACAGTTTCGGGGCCAAGGACACCATCGTGGGCTACGAGTGCGACGGTTGTGAACTGGAGTGGCAAGAGGGGTTGCCCAAGCCCACCCATCGCGATGGCACGCCGGCAAATTTCGAGGTGCTGGCGACGGCCCCGGCCCAGTGGCATCCCGACGACTGCGAGTGGTACGAACGCTGGCAGCCGGGTCGCAAGGGCCATGCGGTGCTCGGCACCTACTCCCGCGGCGGCACGGTGTTCACCTGCGGTTCCACCGATTGGTCGCACGGGCTCCGCGGTCGGGATCCGATCGTTGAACGCATCACCCGCAACATCCTCGACCGCCTCGGAAAATGAGCATCTCCCGATTCTGGTCCGTGCGACGGCGCGCTTCTGGTGCGGCTGCTTGGGTTTGTGCGGCCGGTGTGCTGTGTTTCTTCGCGATGGGTGATCACGGCCTGTCGGCAGACTCCGTTGATTTCAATCACGATGGTGTGCCGGAGACGCTGATCCATCAGCCTGGCAAGACCCTCCTGAAGAAACCCGATGGCCAGCCGGCGGACTTCCAGTTGCCCGAGGGGCTTTCCGTGCTCGATGCCCAAGGCAAGGATTCCGGGCTGCGTTGGGTGGACCTCAATGGCGACGGGTTTGAAGACCTCATTCAGTCCCATCCGGAGGGCTACGCCATCCATCTCTGGAACCGCACTGTCCGCGCCGAATTGGGTTGGACCCAGGGTTGGTCGCAATTCGTCCGGTCCGGTCGTCGCACCGGGGCCGACGACGAGCCACCATCACTGGTCGGGACGACGGTGCGCGTGACCGATGGGGTGTTGATCATCGAAACTCCGGCCACCGGTGCGCAGCCTGCCCGAACCCAACGGCTCTCTGCCCGCGAACTCATTGCCGTGCGCATGCCGCCTCCGAAATCCCCGGAAGAGGCGCTGGCGTCCATGCGGTTGGCGGAGGGTTTCCAAATCGAACTGGTGGCGTCGGAGCCGCTAGTCATCGATCCCGTTCACCTCAACTGGGACACGCAAGGTCGGTTGTGGGTGGTCGAGATGCGCGACTACCCGCTGGGCCTCGATGGTCACGGCAAACCCGGCGGCCGGGTGAACATCCTCCACGATGACAATGGCGATGGGCGCATGGACCGCGTGGTGCCATTCCTCACCGACCTGGCCTTTCCCTCGAGCGTGTTGCCGTTCGGAAAGGGAGCCCTCATTGCGGCGGCTCCGGACTTGTTGTACGCGGAAGATACCGATGGCGACGGGCGTGCCGATGTGCGACGCGTGCTCTTCACGGGCTTCACTGAGGGTAATCAGCAGCACCGCTTCAATGGCTTCGAATGGGGTCTCGACGGTTGGCTGTACCTCGCCAATGGCGACAGCGGAGGGACCGTGAAATCCCCCCAGACCGGCAAGAGCCTGTCCATTGGCGGGCGCGATCTGCGACTGAATCCCGACACGGGCGAGATGGAGACTGTCTCGGCCCAGACCCAATTCGGCCGTCGCCGTGACGACTGGGGCAACTGGTTCGGCAACAACAACCCCACCTGGCTATGGCAGGTCACGGTGCCCGAGCACTACCTCCGCCGAAATTCCAAGGTGGCGGTGAAGCGGGTGAGCCGAATGTTGGCGGAGCGCGAGGATTCCACGCGCACCTTCCCGGCCTCTGCGCCTTTGACCCGGCCCAATCAGCCTTGGTCGCTGAATCATGTGACCAGTGGGTGCAGCCCCACTCCCTATCGTGATGACTGGTTCGGGGCGGCGTATGCGCACTCGGTCTTCATCAGTGAACCGGTCCACAACGTGATCCATCAGGAAGTGCTCAGCGCCCGGGGCTGCGCCCTGCACAGCCAGCGGGCTGCCGGAGAAGAGCGTTCCGAATTCCTGGCCAGCACCGACAACTGGTTCCGGCCCACAACTCTGCGGGTGGGCCCCGACGGGGCCTTGTACGTCGCCGACATGTACCGCTTCATCCTCGAGCATCCGGAGTGGATTTCTCCGGAGATGCAGGCCCGAGTGAACCTGCGAGCCGGCGACGATCGCGGCCGCATCTACCGCATCTCCCCTCGCGGTGCCGTGCGGCGTCCGATCCCGAAGTTGGGCCTCCTGGACACACCGGGGTTGGTCGCGGCCCTGGATTCCCCCAACGGCTGGCAGCGGGACTCGGTCCAGCGGCTTTTGGTTCAACGAGGTGACGCAGGCGCCGCCGCCGGCCTGCGGGGTTTGCTTTCGCCCGACCACCGCCCGCAAGTTCGGGTGCAAGCTTTGGCCACCTTGGGTCTTCTGAAAGGGGCTCTCGATGCGGCGAGCGTGACCATGGCGTTGGCGGATCCTCATCCGGGAGTCCGACGCCAGGCCTTGGAGCAATCGGAGCGGCTAGTATCCAGTCACCCGGAGGTCTTCCCGTTGGTGGCTGCCTTGGCGCGGGATCCGGAGGCCGCGGTGCGATTGCAAGCCGCCTTCACGTTGGGTCAATGGCCCGCGGAGCAGGCCGAACCGGTATTGCGTGAATTGGCCGCCCGGGATGCCGGCGATGAGCTCATCCTCACCGCCATCCAAACCTCGTTGCGTCCGGACAGTGCACTCTTAACCGCGTTGAAATCGGGCCAGAAGCCCGTGCCCGCGGCGATGACACCGGTCCTGAGGCCGAGTTCGGCCGATCGGGCGCAGGTCATCGCTCAGTACACCGCCAGCACCGCGTCGCTGAAGGGTAACCCCCAACGCGGCCACGGCCATTTCACAACGCTGTGTGCCGGATGCCATCGCCTGCGGGGCGAAGGCCAGGAGGTGGGCCCCGACCTCGGCATGGTTGCTGGCAAGCCGATGGACTGGATGCTTTCGGCGATCTTGGACCCGAGTCAGGCCGTCGAGGCCCGCTACCGCGCTTGGACGCTGCAGCTCACCGATGGGGAATCCCTCACCGGACTCATTGCCGCCGAGACGGCCAACAATGTGGTGATGCGGTATGCCGGCACCAGCGAACAACCCATCCTGCGTTCGTCCATCCGCAGCATCACCGCACAGTCTGGCTCCCTCATGCCCGCCGGCTTCGAATCCGCATTGAAGCCCCAGGACCTTGTCGACTTGCTGGCCTGGATCCGAGGTGAGTGAGGTTGCTGTAGCGATCCCGGTGAAGCACTGCCTTTACCGTGGCAGGTACCTCGTTTCAAAGTTCTTTCAGGACGGTTTACCGGAAGTGCCCAGAAATGGCCATGTCGGCTGCGTCCAGTTCGCTGGTGCAGACGACATGGACTTTTTCGATGCCGGATATTTCCTCGCCGACCCGTTAGAAAAGCGAGCTGCGGAAGTAGCGGGTGATGCGCCGGAAGGAAAAGCGCTTCATTCCTCATCTCGTGGTCTCGGATCACGACTTTTGATTGCACCACTCTCAGGTGTCATTGCACCATATTCAGATTCGGTCGGTGCAATGGGAGGCTGGTGCAATAGGCGCGGCCCTCCGACATAAACGGCTCCAAGGCCTCGTCGTTTCGCGGGTGCCGAGAGCCATCCGCTGTCGCTCCATTCTTGAAGCAAGCGTGAAGCAGTGTTGCGGGAAACTTGGAGTTGGCTTTGGACATCGCCATTTCTAACGCTTCCGAAGCGCTTCAGCGCAGGAAGTATGGTGACAAAAGCTTCGGGCATGCCTTCCTTGGCCTGAAGGGGAAGGACGATCTCATAGACTCGGCTGCCTTTGGTCAGGGGTCTCACTGCTCCTTTGCGGGCAAGATCTTTGATCAGCGCTGACGCGCCGTAGATGTCCGTCTTCAGCAGTGCCTGAACATCCCGATTGGTGAATCGATCCTCGTGGGAATGCGCGGAGGCTAGGACCCTCTTCTGGTCGAGGCTCAGCCCCAGAGCTCCGAACTGCATCAACCAATCGAACGTGGCCCGGTCATAAATCGGCTGGTTTCGTAGCGTCACTTGGAAGGTCATGCCTCCCAAGATCGACAGCCCTGGAGGATAGCAACCTGCCTGGTTCATCTCATCGAACATCCTTGGGATTCCTTCTCCCAGTTCCCGCATGAATCCCAAATCCACCAGGGTTCGAACCAGCAGCGGATTGCGGGAGATGTGCAGGTGTTCCCGGCGATTCAGCGCCTCGACGGTCACCGGAGCCGGTGGCACTCCCGGACTTCTGACTTCCAGCCGATCATCGAACATCCAGACTTCGATGCTCCCGCCTTGGATAGCGTAGTCACGGTGCGCCACTGCATTTACCATGGCCTCCTGCCAAGCAAAGGTGGGGTACTGGAGCTTTTCCTTGAAGAACAGGTCTTGGAGGTTTTGCCGCTCCGGGATCTGCGGCTGAATTGCGTCGTAGGCGTTCCGGATCAGCAAGCAAAGTGGAGCCTCGATTCTGAAACGCTTCACGACGTTTAGGTCCGCTCCATGCCGCCGCTCAGTGCCTTGCCACCGAACGAAGTCGATCCCGCAGCGCGGGTGCCAACGGGACGGCCTTTTGCCGAACAGCAACAAGGCGACCAGGTTCGGCACCGAGTCCCCACCGCGGTCCACCACCAGCCCCCGGTCTCGCAGGATTTCCAATGGAGGCCGCCCGCCCCATGCCTCCGGTGCAAGCCTCTCCAACAATGGCTCATCCAAGTCAGCCAAAGTTGCACCGGGTGGAAACGAGCGCTCCCAAAGCCCTTGGGTCTTGGCTGTCTTGAGGACGGCGATTTGTCCTGCGTCAAAGGGCTCGTTGCGATCGCGGATCCGCAGAAGATACTGGCCTCTGGCCAATTGATGAACCGTGGGACTCCAATCCACTGCAAAACACAACAGACAGTCGCCGCTGGGAGTCTGCACGCGGCGTGCACGGAAAGGCACTGGGGGATTCAGATAGTTGCGGTCCTGCGGCACTCCCAGAACCAACTGAATCTTGTCTTCTGGCAGGTCCACCCCAGTGATGGTGCCGTCGTCCTCGATTCCAATCACCAACTCACCCCCGTCGGTATTTGCCATCGCGGCCACGGTCTCGGCAACGTCTCGGGCGATGTCCTTCGCCTTTCTCACCCGCTTCTTGCCGGGCGGACCCTCCAAGGCGGATTTGCGCTCGAGAAACTGACCTTATTCCGCCAGAGACCATTGCCGCAGATCTTCTTGCGTCGCTGTTGAGGTCGACAAGCTCACGTGGAGAAATCAACCAAGCCTTTGGTTCGTGATCAACTCGCGCATGATGCAGCCGGCACTGGCCTGATCCAAACGCAGGGTTTCGAATCCGAATCCGTCGAGGAGATGGTTCTTGCCGCCCTCATCGCCTGCTTCAAGTGGAAGATCGCTTGGGTCGAGACGCCGGTTAATTCCGCAACGCCATCGGTCACCAATTCCCGCAAGCCTTGGGTGATGAAGGTCTTGGCAAAGAGCGCCGAGCCATCGCCCTCTGCATGGATCAGCTCGTCGAGTGGCTCAATTGGGTCGATCAGCTTGATCGAGAGAGCATTGGGCTGAAGTGAACCGGCGTCGCGGACAGTCTTCATCGATGTTCTAGGATCAAACTGATCGCATAGGTTGATCTTTTTCCAGTCTCACGGCCTGACCATTCGCCCCCTCCCGGGACTGCAATTTTTTGGTGAGTGTAGGGTGTTTGCCTCTCAAACAGTTGGTGGAAGAAATGAACATCGGTCCGGATGGTGCTAGGCCTTGAACGCAGCAGGTACTGGAGGTCTTTCTGGACACCTTACTCCTGAAGGAAGCTCAACAGGCGGCGGGCTTCGGGGAGCAGGAAATGGAAGTCGGTGAAGGGTTCGAAGCCGATGTCCTGCCAGCGCACGCGCCCGTCGCCATCCACCAGAAACACTCCGTGCAAGGCAGTGGCCTCGAAGTCGTCATGGGCGTGCCATTGTTTGAAGGCGGCCAGCGTCGGATCGGCCGCCAGCGGGAATGAAATCCGGCCGTCCTTCCCGGCCTTTTCCCGCGTCTTGGCCAGGCCTTCGACGGTCTCGGTGCTAATGGCCAGGATGTCGATGCCGGCCTTCTTGAACTCTTCGGTCCGTGGTGCCAGCAGTCGCAGTTGCTCCACGCAGTGCAGGCATCCGCCACCCAGGTAGAAGACCAACAGCACCGGGCGTCCGCGGAAATCGGCCAAGGTGATGGGTTTGCCGTCCGAACCGGTGACCGCCAGCGGCGGGGCAGGCTGCGGGTTCCAACGGAAGGATCCCAGCGAGTCGAGCGCGGGTCGGGTTCCGGAGTCAGTTGGATAGGTGGCCGCCGGTCGCCAGTCAGATCCGGCGTCCGAAGCCTTGGAGGCTGCAATCACCGGCCCTAGACGGCGCACAATGGGGAGGTGGGTGTCCATCCGGGCGCTGAGACCGCGCAAGGTCGCGAAGGTTTTCAGGGCTTCATTGGTTTGACCGGCCTTCCACTGAAGCTCGGTGTGCACGGCCAGCGGGTGCACTTGGTTGGCCCCGGCGTCCACCGCCTCTTTGGCCAGTTTCAGGGCCTGATTGGTGTTTCCGATTTGGAACCACATCGCGGCCAGACGTTCCTTGGAGACGGTTTTCAGGGCTTCCAGACGCTTGGGCAGGTCGTTGGTTTCGCCGGCGTGGACCTCCAGTCCCACGCGCAGTTCCTCGATGAAGTTCTCCAAGTTCTCCATCGGTTCTGTGGTGCGCTTCACGGCATCCGCGATGGCCGCATCGATTTCGCCGCGGCCTTTCTTGTCGGCCTTGGCCTTGGCCTCGGCGGCGTCCACATGGGCTCGTCGTTCATCGCGCAACACTCGGATGGCCGCCTCGATGGATTCGATTTGCTCCGAGACACCCACGCGGTTGCCTTTGCCAAGATGGGCCAGTCCGAGCAGGCGCGCCCGTCGGCCTTGCTCGTCGGCCAGAACGGTCGGTTCCAGATACGGGGTCTGCCCCAGTCGCAGGGCTTCGTCCCACAGTTCCCAGCGCAGCAGCGTCTCCATGAGGCGTCGGCGCCCATGCCCCGCGGTGCCCCGCTTTTCGTAGGCGATCCCGTTGGTCTGCTTGTCGAGGGTGTTGAACCCCGGATGTCGGGGCATCTCGATCATGTTGACGCACAAATCCACCGCCCGGTTGACCTGTCCGATGTAGTTGTAGGTTTGCACCAACCACTCGCTGTTGTGCGCGTAGTTGTGGATGTGGTCGGGCAACAGGCGGTCGGCCATCAGTTGGCTGTTGTCCACGCGCACCGAAGCCTCCTGCTGCCACGCCATGTCGGGGTAGCGCTTGAGTTTGTTGAAGGTGTGCCCGGCCATGTGCCACTGATGGGCCACGCCCGGGGAGCTTTGACCAGATTTCGAGGCCGATGGAACCGCCCGGATGGCCGACTCGTCCTTCTCACCATCCCAGAGGTGGATGCGGTAATGGTGCGCCGGGTGCATGGGCTGCTGGGCGAAGACCTCCTTGAGAATGGATTCGACCGCTTGGGCACTGCCGATGGGCCAGCCCTTGTAGCTGCTTTCCCACAAGTGGACTGCGAGGAAGGCCTTGGCCTCCAAGTCGTCGGGAAACTCGAAGATGATGTTCTCGAGCGCACGGGTGTAATCGCGGCGGCGTTCCTTTTCGTCGCGCTTGGGGTCCTTGTGGAACTCGGCCAGCGATTCGATCCACAGCTTTTCGCGACGGGTCACGGAACCCTTGCGGCGGTCGGCCTCACGGATGAACACGGCCGCACGGGTGGCGTTGTTGGCATTGGCCATGGCCATGCCCCAGTAGGCCATGGCGCAGTTGGTGTCGTGGAAGGCGGACTCGCGGAAGGAACGCTCGGATTCCAAGTACCAGAACCCGTGCAACTGCCCCACGCCTTGCAGGAAGAACTTCCGGGTCAGGTCGTTGGTGGTGGTGATGTCGAACCGGATCTCCGGCATGCCCGACATCGGCCGTGCGTGTTGGCGCGGGCCCTCGTTGAAGGCCTGCCCGTGCATGGAGTGGCCGGGATCGACGGTCTTGGCGTCGTCGGGCCCGGCCTGGGTCGGGTCGCCGTCATGGCCCATTCCTGAGAGGATTCCGCCGAGGAGCAAGACTCCCAGCCACAGTGAACGCCCTAGACGCTGCATGGGCCAAGGCTAACCCCGAGACACCGTGGGCCAAAGGGGGATCTTGTGGCAGCGGTTAACGAGTTTCGCGCAGGCAGTACAGTCGCGAGGCGGTGCGGATGAAGAGCCTGTCCCCAGCGATGGCGGGAGTGGCCATGCACAATTCGCCCAGCGCATTGACCTGCTCCAACCGGTAGGGGTCACGGCCGCTGACCACATAGGTGTCGCCATCCTCGCTGAGGCAGAACACCCGTCCGCGGTAGGCCCAGGGGGACGCGGTGAAGCCAGCCGTTCTGTCCGCCTTGAGGCGTTGCTTGCCGTAAAGTTCCCGACCCGTTCGAGCATCGCGACAGCTCAAGAAGCCGAAGTCCCACAGCACGTAGAACCGGCCATCGTAGGCCAGTGGCGACGGGTTGTACGGGGCGGCGTTGGCTTCCATCCAGGCAATGCTGGCGCTGTTGCGGGCTCCCTCGGGCAGGGTGAGATCGCCGACTCCGCCGGGTCGAATGGCGTAGACGGGCTTGTTGAGCTTGAGGTTGTCGCCGACGTACCCGGCACCGACATACAGCAGTCCATCGGCTTCGAACGGGGTGGGTATGACGATGGTGGAGGGCCCTTGCAGTTGCCACAGCACCTTGCCTGTCAGGTCGTAGCTGCGGATTTGATTGCGGCCCGGCACCACCAGTTCATTGCGCTTCGGAGTCTTCCAAAGGTAGGGGGTGCTGAAGTTGCTGGGTTCATCGCGCGGGACTTGCCACAGGATTTTGCCCGTCTTGGCGTCGAAGGCACTCAAGGTCGAAGCCTCTTCGTTGTCGTTCACCACATACACCCGACCTTGGTGCAAAACCGGCGAGGCGGAGGTGCCCCAGCCATAGCGCATCTTGCGGGGTTGCATCGGCTGCGACCAAACCACCTGGCCCTGGAGATCGAGGCAGAACAGGCCCACGGATCCGAACAGCACGTACACATGCTTGCCGTCGGTGACCGGAGTCTCGGAGGCGTAGCTGTTCTTGAGGTGGATGGGCGTGGATGGAATCGCTCCGTGAAGCTCGGTGCTCCAGAGGGTCTTGCCGGAGTCGCGGTCGAGGCACAAGGCCATCCAGCGCTGGCGTTGCTTCGGGGGATTCGGGCGGTCGCCGCCGAAATACAGGCCCTTCTTCGGAGCCTCCAGTTCTCCCTCGCTCACCGCCGTGGTGAGGAACACCCGTTTCCCCCACACGATGGGCGAAGACCACCCGCGCCCGGAAACCTCGACGCGCCAGGCCACATTGGTCTCCGGGCCCCAGACCAGGGGCAGCCGGTCGGAGGTGCCGACTCCGCGGCTTTCGGCCCCGCGGAACTGGGGCCAGTTCGACTGGGCGATGGCGTCTTGGGCCAGCGTGAAGGTCAACGCCAGTGTGACGCCGGCGGTCAGCCATCGTCCCCACGTCCGCATTCCCCAAACGCCGCCATCGCTCTTCATGGGTCTTGGCTAACGGTCTGTGCGCCGGGAGGCAACTTCCATCGGTCACGGGCCAGGTGGTGGATCACTCATTGAGGTCTGGATCTCCGAACCAGCCAAGCTTGCTTGACCCCGTTTCAAGGCGAGGCGGCCGGAATCGTCTTAAGCAGCGGAGAAATCTACCGGAATCTCCTACGGGGAACCTGAGTTTGCGTCTTGGGACGCATCTTGAGCTGCCCAGTCATTCGCGGACCCCTCTCCAATTTCTTCCATGCACGAGTTCGATCTCATTTGTATCGGCAGCGGTCCCGCAGGTCAGCGGGCTGCGGTCCAGGCGTCCAAGTTGGGCAAACGCGTCGCGGTTGTGGAAAAGCAGGCCAGCGTCGGGGGCGTGTGCATCGAGACGGGCACCATTCCGTCGAAGACCTTTCGGGAGGCGGTCCGGCGTCTCTACGCGCAAGACCACTCCGAATCGGGCGGATCCCATGCGGGTCCCGTACGACCCACCATGGAGCGCTTGATGCGCCAGGTGGCCGGGGTGGTGGGCCGTGAGTCCCAGGTGGTCCACGACTCGCTAGCCCGCAATGACATTAAAATGTTTCAGGGAGCGGCACGCTTTGTCGGTCCGAATGAGTTGGTGGTCAGCGGGTTCAACGGAGATGAAACACTGAGGGCGAAGAAGTTCCTCATCGGTGTGGGTACGCGGCCAGCCGAGTCCCGCGGGGTGACTCTGGACGGGGAGATTGCGGTTACTTCCGACAGTTTGCTGAATCTCAAGCGCCTGCCGCGATCGGTGGTGGTCGTGGGTGCCGGTGTCATCGGCATCGAGTACGCCTCCATGTTCGCGGCCTTGGGGCTGAAGGTGACCGTCGTGGACAAGCGCCCGCGGCCTTTGGAGTTCCTCGACCATGAGATCGTCGACGAGCTCATTCACCAACTACGCAAGGTGGATGTCACCTTCCGGTGTGGCGACGGCCTCAAGAGCCTGGAGATCACCGACGGGGATCGGAAGCAGGCGTTGCTGGAGCTGGAGAGCGGCAAGTTCCTGATCGCCGAGATGGTGCTCATTTCGACCGGTCGTGTGGGCTGCACCGAGGGTCTCGGTCTCGAGGTGGTCGGATTGTCGGCAGACGAGCGCGGCCGCATCAAAACCGATGCCCATTTCCAGACGGCGGTGCCGCACATCTATGCGGCGGGCGATGTCATCGGCTACCCGTCGCTGGCGGCGACCTCCAGCGAGCAGGGGCGTTTGGCGGCCTTGCACATGTTCGGCGAGGAGACCGCGCCGCTGGGCGACCGTTTCCCTATAGGTATTTATTCCATCCCCGAGATCTCCATGATGGGCGAGACCGAGGAGGCTCTCACGGCCAAGAAGGTGCCCTACGAGACCGGCATCGCCCGCTACAACGAGACGGCGCGCGGGCAGATCCTTGGCGACCACTCGGGCATGTTCAAAATGATCTTCCATCGCGACACCGAGAAGCTGCTCGGAGTCCATTGCATCGGATCCGGGGGCACGGAGTTGGTGCACATCGGGCAGGCGGTGATGCTGCTCGGAGGGGGGCTCGACTACTTCATCAACAGCGTCTTCAACTACCCGACGCTCGCCGAGTGCTACAAGATCGCGGCCCTCAACGCCTACAACAAGATCCAGCTCATCCGAAAGGTGCAGAAGCTGCGCCATTCGCAGCAGCCTAGCTGAGCCGGCTGCCCCCGCGTCCGCCCTACGCCACCACCGGGCGCACCACCTCGCCGGCGACGTCGGTGAGGCGGAAGTCGCGGCCGGCGTGGCGGTAGGTGAGGCGCTCGTGGTCGAAGCCCAGCAGGTGGAGCATGGTGGCATGCAAGTCGTGCACGCTCACGGGGTTCTCGACTGCGCGGAACCCGAACTCGTCGGTGGCGCCATGAGCCACGCCCCCGCGCACGCCGCCGCCCGCCAGCCAGACGCTGAAGCCGTAGTGGTTGTGGTCGCGGCCGAGCTTGGACTTGCCGCTGTCGCCCAGTTCCACCGAGGGCGTGCGACCGAACTCACCGCCCCAGAGGATGAGCGTGTCGTCGAAGAGACCGCGCTGCTTGAGGTCGGTCATGAAGGCGGCGATGGGACCGTCGATCTCGGCGGCCTGCTTGCGCACGTTCGACTCGATGTTGTCGTGGTGATCCCAGGGCTGTCCGGCCCCGTGCCAGAGCTGAACGACCCGCACCCCGCGCTCGAGCAACCGCCGGGCGATCAGGGTCTGTCGGCCGTGCACGGTGTCGCCGTACATCGCCCGGACGGACTCGGGCTCGCGAGACAAGTCGAAGGCGTCGCTGGCCTCCATTTGCATGCGGAAGGCCAGCTCGAAGGACTCGATGCGCGCCTCGAGTCGGGGATCCGAGGCATGGTTACGCCGGTGGACGTCGTTCAGCGAGGCGAGCAGGTCGAGTTGCCGGCGCTGCATGTCGCGGGTGGCGTGCGGGCTGCGGATGTTCTCGATGAGCCGATCGACCTCGCGGTGCTGCGGATCGACGAACGTTCCTTGGAACACGCCGGGCAGGAAGGCCGACTGCCAATTCTCGGAGTCCTTGATGGGCAAGCCGCCGGGGCACAGCGAGACGAAGCCCGGCAAGTTCTGGTTCTCGGTGCCGAGCCCATACAGCGCCCAGGATCCGAAGCTCGGGCGCGGCTGCACGCTGTCGCCGCAGTTCATGAGCATGAGCGAGGGCTCGTGATTGGGCACCTGCGCGTGCATGGAGCGGATGACGGCGATGTCGTCGGCATGCGCGGCGGTGCGCGCGAAGACCTCGCTGATCTCGAGGCCGCTTTGACCGTATCGCGAGAACTTGAAGGGCGAGGGCAGGGCTGCGCCGGTCTTGCGCTCGGTGCGGAGGTACTCGCCCGGCAGGGGTTGGCCGGCGTATTTCGCGAGGGCCGGTTTGGGGTCGAAGGTGTCCACTTGCGACGGCCCGCCATTGAGGAAGAAATGCACGACGCGGCGGGCCTTGGGTGCGAAGTGCGGAGGCTTGGGGGCCAGCGGGGACAGGCTGGCCATGCTGGTCAGGCCGTCGAGCGTGCCGGTGGCCGCGGCCGGGTCGCCGAGGGTCTGCAGCGACAGCGCGCCTAGGCCGAGGCCGGTGCGGGTGAGGAAGTCCCGGCGGCTCAGGGCCGGTCGATGCGGGTTCCAAGGGGAGGGCCGGGAAGACATGGCGGGAAGGGGTCAGTCGGCGAAGGCGAATTCGTTGGTGAGGAGCAGGACGTGGGCGTACTGCTCCCAAGGTTCCAACCGGGGCTCCGGCGGGCCGACTTCGGGCCGGACCGCACGGTCGGGGGCGCGTTCGGCCTCGGCCACGAACTGCAGCCCGGCGGCGATCTCGTCGGGTCGGGCCGCGCGCTGGAAGAGCCGCCGGTGCAGATGCCGGATGCGGTCCTCGGGTGACAGCCCCGAAATGGCCCGGGCCAGCATCCGGGCCCGGTTGGCGGCGAACGGCCCATTGAGGAAGAAGAGCCCCTGTTGGGGCACGGTGGTTTCATGCCGCACCGCCACGTGCAGGTCGGGGTTGGCGAAGTCGAAGGTGCGCAAGACTCCGGGTAAGAACTGGCGGTCCACTAGGCCGTACACCGAGCGGCGTTGGTTGGACGGCTCCAGCAGGCCCGACGGCGACCCGCCGATCCGGGACTCGAGCTCGCCGGTGACGGCCAGCTGGGCGTCGCGCAGTTGCTCGAAGTCGAGGCGTCGCAACGGGAACGAGGCGAGCAGGCGGTTGTCGGGATCGATCCGGCGGAGTCG
>Ga0315906_10003002_pt1 | contig 22740 bp, 20 predicted proteins | sample LakEriMetagenome_4_FD_203526 | JGI IMG/M metagenome (GOLD analysis project Ga0315906, IMG submission 203526) | Freshwater fungal communities from buoy surface, Lake Erie, Ohio, United States - Buoy 2 MA122 | ecosystem: Environmental > Aquatic > Freshwater > Lake > Lake biofilm | place: USA...
CCCATCACTTCTTCCGCCAAGGCTCCAAAATCGGCCTCAGACGCCTGCACCACGTTTTCGTAAGCTTCCTTGTCCCAGATTTCCAGTCCAAAAGGAGCCGAGGCAAAGACCAATGTTTCGCCCAAACCGGCAAACGTCATCAGGTCTTTGGGAATGAGAATGCGGCCGGCATTGTCCAACTCGACGGGCTTCACCCCGGCCGTAAACATGCGGATGAAGTCCGCGTGCTTCTTAACAAATCGATTGAGCTGGCCCACTTGGCCCATCACGGCGTTCCACTCTTCCAGAGGATAGAGCTCCAGGCACTTGCTGAACACCGAACGCTTCAAAACAAAACCACCCTCGGCCAATGCGGCCAACTGCTTCTTCAGCGCAGCGGGCAGCGGGGCGCGTCCTTTCGCGTCCAGCTTGCACTCGTATACTCCGATGAGGTTGACCATTTCCGTGGGGGCAGAATTTGATTCAAAAGTAGGTTTCTTCTCCCACTTTTTACCACATTCTACCACTTTGTTAATAACTTTTCCCACCCGACGCCCCCCTTTCCCCACTTCGTTTGCACGAGCCCTTTGCCCGCAACCGCGCCGTTCTTGAACTTTTTGGTTTTGTCCGCCGAAAACAACCGCCCAAATCACACGAACCAAGGCGCATTCCACTGAGGCCGCGCCCCCCTCGTTGCCCGCTAAAAACCGGTTCGAAATTCCCGCCGTATCTTTGCCCGATTAATTTCCCCGCATGGAAAATTTTGTACAGGAAGGTGAATTTGAATACTGGGAGGAAGGAACGGGAAGTCCTTTGGTCATTCTCCACGGTCTGATGGGCGACATCAGCAATTTCCACCACCAAGTTTCTTATTTCAGCCAAAACGGTTACCGTGTTTTGGTGCCTCACCTTCCGTTGTACTCGCTTCCGTTGGCTACCACCGGCGTGAAGTCCCTAACCAAGTGGGTCAAGGAGTTTGTGGACCACCTCAAGTTGGAAGCGCCCATTTTTTTGGGCAATTCCTTGGGCGGCCACATCGCCTTGGTGTTTAACAAACTTTACCCGGGCGTTGCCAAGGGCATGGTGCTTTTTGGCTCTTCCGGCCTGTACGAAAGCGCCATGGGGAATTCCTACCCGCGCCGCGGCGATTACTCCTACATCGAGGAGCGCGTAAAAGACGTGTTTTTCCAAAAGCAAGTGGTTACCAAAGAATTGGTGGACGAGGTGTTTTCCATTGTGAACGACCGCATGAAGGCCATCAAGACCTTGGCCATCTCCAAGAGCGCCATTCGCCACAACATGGCGGAGGACTTGCCCAAGTTTACCCTGCCTACCTGCCTCATTTGGGGCCGTCAAGACGCCGTCACCCCGCCGGAGGTAGCGGACAAGTTCCACGAATTGTTGCCCAACTCGGAATTGCATTGGATCGACCAGTGCGGCCACGCTCCCATGATGGAGCATCCGGAACAGTTCAACAAGTTGCTGAGCGCATGGCTGGAGAAGACATTCGGGGCGCCGCAGGCGACACCCGCAATCGGCTAAACCCGAACGCGCCCAAGCGCATCGTTCCGTCGCTCAAAGCGACGTTCATCAAGAGCAGTTCCCGTACGGAAGAATGCCCCCCGCCCAAACGGCCGGAGTTTGCCTTCATTGGCCGCTCCAACGTGGGTAAATCCTCCCTGATCAATAAGTTGGTGGGCCATAAGGATTTGGCCAAGGTCAGTCAGCGCCCGGGAAAAACCCAGCTCATCAATCATTTTTCCATACAAGACGATCACTGGTATTTGGTGGATTTGCCCGGATACGGGTACGCCAAGGTCAGCAAGGTGCTGCGCGAGGTTTTTTCGCGCATGATTTCGCACTACCTGCGGAACCGGGAAAATTTGGTGTGCACCTTTGTGTTGGTGGACGTTCGGCACGATCCCCAAGCCTTGGATTTGGCCTTCATGGCGCAACTGGCGGAGTGGCAATTGCCTTTTGCCATCGTTTTTACGAAGGCAGACAAGCTGACCAAGGCCGCACAAGTGCGTGCCGTGGAAAACTACCAGCGTCGTTTGTTGGAAACCTGGGAAGAATGTCCGCCGTACTTCTTAACCAGTGCGGAAACCGGGAAGGGGAAGGAAGCACTGTTGGACTACCTGGAAGGACTCATCCCAGTTTTTGTCGCTCCGCAAAGTACTTAGCAAAATCCCTGAGGTCCTCGGCCATTTCGGTTTCGTCCGTGGCGCGGTCGTAGCTGTCCGCCATGGACAACAGCGTCTGGTGAAAAAAACGCTTCATGTCGTCCAGTTCCATGTCCTTGGTCCACAGGTCAATGCGCAGCGTATCCTTGCTCCGCGCGTCCCACAAACTCAGCATCACGGCCTTGGCAGGTTCGTCGCGCACCCCGCCGTCCTCCGCCGTCCAGAAGATCGTTTCGGGCACCTTGTTCTCGTCGAGCGCAATTTTCAAGTAGATGTCTGAATTTTCGGCCATGGTGGGGGTCGGTTTCTGAATTAAGGGCGGTAGCCGCTTTCGGCCAGGATTTGACGACTGTCTGTGTTGGCCATAAAGGTGCGCCAATCCGTTTCCGGGTGGTCCTCCAAATAGGACCGAACCAGGCGGTACCCCAACCAGCGGCCAATGGTGCCAGGGATTTGCTGATCGTAGGGGGTTTGCAACTTACTGAAGGGAGCGGGTTGAATGAACCGTCGTTCCGCATCTAGGCTGGTTTCGTAAAGCAAACGGCTCTGAATGAAGTACTTCCAAAGGTCTGCCTCGTGCTCCATACAGAATTTCCACTGTTCGGGCGTGTACGGAAACAAATCCGGCGCGGCGGTTTCCCCCAAACAAGCTTCCCCAAAACACGCAATTTTGCCCCAGTAGATCATTTGATCCAAAAGGGTGTAGCTGTTTTCCGGGAGTTTCGCCTGCGCTGCGGCCAGTTGCTGAAAGAGCGACGGCACCGCAAAACGGGGTTCGCGTTGGTAGGCCAAATAAGCGGGGTCTGCGGCATACGCCGGATGGTCCGCTCCCAAATAATGATCCAGCGCCAGAAAAACATAGCTGCTGTCCACCACCAGCGGGGGATAGAAGGCGGGGTCTAAGAAACTTACAAACGGATAGATGCGCACCGTGTGTTCCGACGCCCCCCCGGGAAGGAGTGTGCGGTACCGTGCGTATCCGGAGCGAATTTGCTGCCCCAATGCCGCTGAATCCGGAAAGGCCAACAAAGCATCTTCGTGCAGACCGCGCAACTCGGGGTCGTTGATCAAGCGTAGAAATTGCTCGGGCGTGAGGGATTCAAAAAACGGGGCATAGGTCTTTTGAAGTTCCGGAATCTGTGCCGCCAAGTCGGCGGGCGCTCCGTCAAAAAAATCGATGTACGCCGGATGTACCGAGGCCCGTGCGGGCGCGTCGTTCGCCGGAGCCAATGCAGATTCGCTGGTGCAGGAAGCCGTGCCCGCGATCGCAAGCCAAAGCAGTACCTTTGTGGTTCTCATGGAGCACAAAGTTACGGCCTTTATTGTCGATTGGTTGCGCGCTTATGCGGAACGCGCCGGCACCCGCGGTTGGGTAGTGGGTATTTCGGGCGGGGTAGATTCCGCGCTCACCTCTGCCTTGTGCGCCCGTACCGGGTTGCCCACCGTTTGCGTGGAACTCCCCATCCACCAGCCGGAAGATCACGTCACCCGAGCTTGGGAGCACATTGGTGCATTGCAGCAGGAATTTCCCCAAACCCATGCGCTTCGGGTGGACCTCACTCCGGTGTACGAGGCGACGGCGGCGGCCCTTGCCAACGAGGAGCCTACCTTTTTAGCGCTCGCCAACACCCGCTCTCGTTTGCGCATGACCGCGCTTTATGCCGTGGCGCAAACCCGCGGTGCTTTGGTGGCCGGTACGGGCAACAAAGTTGAAGATTTTGGCATTGGTTTTTTCACGAAGTACGGTGACGGCGGCGTGGACCTCAGTCCCATTGCCGGACTCACCAAAACCCAAGTCTACGCGTTAGCCGCGCACCTGGGCGTGCCCCAGTCCATTCTTCAAGCGGCCCCAACAGACGGTTTGTGGCCAGACAACCGGTCCGACGAGGACCAAATTGGCGCCACCTATCCGGAGTTGGAATGGGCCTTGGCCCAGCAGGAATCCGGCGCAACGAACGAGCAGCCCCATTGGACGGACCGTCAGCGCACCGTTTGGGGCATCTACCAGCGGTACCACCGGGCCAACAAACACAAGATGGAGCCCATTCCGGTGTGCGTTTTGCCGGAGGACCTCACTCAATTTTAACGCGCCAACCCGCTAGTTTCGGGTCTTTTTGCCCGACTTTTTTCCGGCAGAAGGCAACGGAGGCAATCCATCCAAGGAACGTTTTTTCACCACTTCCTCCAACGGAGTACCCGTGCAGGCGTTGGGCAACGCCGTGCCCAGCAGGTGGGCCAGGGTAGGGGCCAGATCCTTCACCGCCACCTTCCGAAAAACCTCTTTGGCGGGAACCCCTGCGCCGTAAAACACCAAAGGAACGTGCGTGTCGTAGGCGTAGCCGGAGCCGTGGGTGGTTCCGGTGGTGCTGTAATTCAAATGACTGGGCTTCAAGGCATAAAATACCTGTCCGCTGCGGCTGTCCAAGGCATTGTAGCGCAACTGCTCGTCCCCGTGCGTTCCGCACAGAAGTTCGCTCCGCGTCCACACCTGCGCCACCGCAGGGTGCTTGCGCAAGGCCTCCGCCACGGCCTCCGCATGGGCGGGCGTTTGAAATTCGGGCTTCAAATGCACCTGATCGTTCCCCAGGTGGCGGATGCTTTGGTTGGTGCCCAGGTTGGCCTGCAGCGCTTCAGCAAAGTCGCCGTCGCTCCAAACGTCTGCCGCGTAACCGCGGTCGTTCAAAAACAAAGGATTGTCCGCTGCGCCGTGGTCCGCAGACAAAGTGACCAAGTAGCCGTCGCGTCCAAAAAGTCGGTCCAATTCGTCCAAGAAAGTCCCCAATTCGCGGTCCAAGCGCACGTACAGATCCTCAATCTCCACCGCACGCGTGCCCAATTCGTGGCCCATGTAGTCCGGCGTGGAGAAACTCAAGGAAAGCACGTCCGTGGTGGTTCCGCGGCCCAGTTGCTCCTTTTCCAAGACCGTGCGCCCCACTTCCAGCAACAGGGTGTTCCCCTGCGGTACCCGACGGATCGCATCTCCGCCGCCGGCGGCATAAACAGCTGCCAAATCGTACGGAAACGCCCGCGCTTTCTGGCCTTTTATTCCTTTTTCGTAGGCGGTGGTATCTCCGGTGGTGGTGCGGCGCGTGCCTGCGGGCGTCAAGGTACCCTGCATCAAGCGTTTCACGGGTTGGCCGGCGTTGAATTCCACCAACCAGGGCGGCAATGCCTCGCCGTAGAACGTGCTGCTCACAAAAGATTCGGTCTGTTCGTCGTACCAATAAGCTCCACGCGCAAAATGTCCTCCGGGCAAAATAGCTCCGCGGTCCTTCATGCTGAAGGCATAAACGCGCGATTTCCCGTTTGTGGCCAGAACCAACTCGTCCGTCCACGTGGACGAGCGCAAATTCAGAGGCGAACGTCTGCTGGACGCATTGGTGGTGCCCACCGGCCGCACAGAAGCATCCTCCACGCAGTAGACCTCCCGGTCCAAGTTCGGATCAAACCAGTCGTTCGCGATGATTCCGTGGTTGCGCGGATCCGTGCCGGTTGCCAACGACGCATGCCCCGGCCCGGTGTAGGTTGGCACGTAGGTGTAGTGGCATTCGCGGTACACCGTTCCCTCGTCCAACAACCGACGAAAACCGCCGGTAAATTGTTCGTCAAATCGATACAAGTAGTCCGCCCGCATTTGGTCCACCACCAAGTGTACCACCAACCGCGGCTGAGCCTGCACGCTTGCCGCTGCGGCCAAGGCCGCCACCAACATCCAAAATTTACGCATCTACCAAAGGTACAAACCCTCCGTTAAGGACGGGTTAATTGCGCTCCAGCGGGAATCAACCCCGCAACCGGCTCAACCCGGCCCGCTACAGCGTTCAGCTGCCCAGTTGGCTCCGAAAGCCTTCCAATTCCGCAGAAAGATCTTCCCACTGGGCATAGGCGTGCTCCAAGGCCTTTTGCTTGTGCTCGTAGTCCGCGTACAGCGCAGGATTTTCAGCCAGAGCTGCCTTGTACCGTTCGCTGTCCGCCAAAAGCGCATCCAGTTCCGCCAACGCCGCCTCCAGGGTGGCCACGTGCTCCTCGGTTTTCGCCAAGGCCGTCTCCGCAGTCTTCTTCTTTCGCTCCAGTTCCTTGAGTTCTTCGCGCCCCAGAGCAGGTGCCGCCGGCGCAGCTTTGGTGCCCGCTTGGCTCGACGCCCCCTTCGCATCGCCTTTTTTGGAAGAGCCGTCGCCCTTTTCCAGCGCGCGCATGGAATCCAATTGCCGCTGCTCCAGGAAAAACTCAATACCGCCCAAATACTGTTTGGTTTTGCCTTCCCGGAATTCAAACATCACGTCGCACAAACCGGCCATAAAATCCCGGTCGTGGGAAACCACCACCAGCGCGCCGTCGTACTCCAAAAGTGCCTGCTTCAAAACGTCCTTGGCCCGCATGTCCAAGTGGTTCGTGGGTTCGTCCAGCACCAAAACGTTGATGGGATTCAACATCAGCTGGCACAGCGCCAACCGGCCGCGTTCGCCACCGGATAGCACCTTCACTTTTTTCTCCACGTCGTCGCCCACAAACATGAACCGACCCAGCAATTTCCGCGCGTTCTTCCGCATTTCCTCCGGCGCCGCGTCTTCAATGGTGGAGAGCACCGTCCGATCTCCGTCCAGCACTTCTGCTTGGTTCTGAGCGTAGTACCCCAACTTTACGTTGTGGCCCCATTCCACCGTACCGCCGTGTTCCAGGCCTTCCGCCAAGATTTTCACCAGCGTAGACTTGCCCTGGCCGTTTTGGCCCACAAAACCCACTTTGCAGCCGCGCACCAATTCCATATCCACGCCGCGCAGCACTTTTTTGGGTCCGTAGTCCTTCACAATGGCGTTCATCCGCGCCACTACTTTGCCGGAATTCGGCGCCGGAGGGAAGGTAAACCGCATGGCGCGCGTGTCTTCCTCGTCCACCTCCAGGCGGTCCATTTTGTCCAGACGCTTGATCAAACTTTGCGCAAAAGCCGCCTTGCTGGCTTTGGCCCTAAAGCGTTCAATGAGTTGCTCCGTGTGCTTGATTTCCTTCTCCTGATTGGCCTTGGCTTGGGCTTGCTTTTCGCGGATCTCCGCACGCAAATCCAAGTACTTGAAGTACGGCACGTTGAAATCGTACGCCTTGCCCAACACCAACTCCAACGTGCGGTTGGTGGCGTTGTTCATGAACGTTCGGTCGTGGCTCACCAAAATGATGGCTTGCGGACTGTCTGCCAAAAACTTTTCCAGCCACAAAATACTCTCAATGTCCAGGTGGTTCGTGGGTTCGTCCAACAACAGCAAGTCGTTGGGCTGCAGCAAAATCTTCGCCAGCTCCACCCGCATTTGCCAGCCCCCGCTGAAGGACTCCATCGGCTTTTCAAAGTCCGCCGGATTGAAACCAAGTCCGGTCAGAACGCGCTCCAAATCAGCCTGGTACGTGTAACCGCCGCCCATCTGAAACGCTTCCTGATTTTTATGAAACTCCTCAATGAGCTCCATGTAGCTGTCGGACTCGTAGTCCGTACGCTCGGACATTTCGTTGGTCTGGCGCTCCAATTCGGCCTCCAAACGCTTGATTTCCTTGAAGCTCGACGCCGCCTCGTCCCAGACGCTGGTTCCCTTCACCGGAGGAATGTCCTGCGTCAGGAACCCAATGTTGAAGCTCGACGGTTTGGAAACATTCCCGCTGTCGGCCGCCAGTTTGCCCGCCAAAAGTTTCAACAAGGTGGACTTACCGGCTCCATTTCTCCCCACCAAACCGATGCGGTCACCGGGGTTCACTTGAAAAGAAATCGCTTGAAAAAGGTTGTCTCCCCCAAAAGAAAGACTTAGGTTATTTACACTCAGCATTGCGGTGACAAAAGTAACACTTCGCCGCCCGCGCTGGGGTTACCTTTGCATGGAATTACTAAATAAATAACCATGGCATTTTCCAAGGGATCCAAGCTGTTCGGCATTGTACGCAATAAATGTCCCCGATGCCACGAGGGGGACCTCTTTACGAACCCCAACCCATACAATTTGGCCCATTTTTCGGACATGCCCAAGCGGTGCCCCGTGTGCGACCAATCCTACGAACCGGAACCCAACTTTTTTTACGGCGCCATGTACGTCAGCTACGGATACGCGGTGGCCCTTTTTGTGGCCACCTACATCGTGGCCAACTCGTGGCTCGGCCTGGGACTTTGGCAAACGGTTGCCGCCTTGGGGGTGGTTTCCCTCTTGCTCGGCCCCTACATCTTCCGACTCAGCCGCAGCACCTACTTCCACCTGTTTGTGCACTTTGAGCCGGAAGCAGCCGAAGAGTACCGCGCCGCCCAAACGAATCAATCCGACAGCGCGGCAAATCCAGATTCCAAGAGTTGATGCGCCTTCAGCGGAGCCAACAACCCGCCCCGACTGCCCAAACCATTCAGCACCCCCAATCCTGGGTGCTCCGGATGCCAGCCCACCAACACTTCTCTTGATTTCCGGGCGGGCCGAACCCCGCACCAGTGGTGCACTACCTCGTACGGCAACGAAACCACGCTCTTCAACCACGCTTCCAATTCTTCCCTTCCGGCCTGTGTAGGCTGGGGGTCCTCCAGACCGTCCCACGCATAGGTGGCACCCACTTTGTAGTGATCCGGTCCTAGTGCCCGATCCGGCAATAGGAAATGCCGTGCGTGGATGGGTCGATTCAAGTCCAGACCCGGAAGGTGAACGTCCAGGCCTTCGCCGCGCACCAGCGCCCAACCCAAGTCTCCCCAATAGGTTTCCGTCAGCGGTGCCCGCGGACCTTCGCACAACACCATCTTTCGAGCCCGGATCAGCACGCGTCCAGACGCGTCGAATGCCTCCCAAAATCCATTTGTTTGCGCCAACTGGAGCACCGCGCCCAAAACCATCCGATCCTCCAGCGCGCCGTGCGCCGCATCCAAATAAGCCAAAGGCAACAACCGACCACTCGTCCGTACAAAACCCAGTCGGTTGATTTTTAAATGCTTGTTGGCGTTGGCCTCGGTTTCCGAGATCAACAACTCCGCAAATCCAGGACGCTCGGCCAAGAGGTTCCAGTCCAAATCGTCTTGAACCGTAGCCAAATGCTCGGCTACGGGGGTGTTTTCAAATACCTGCGTCTGTGTCGTTTGCTCCAACCACCCAAAAAGGTCCACCGCGTGATCCCAGGCCAATTTAGCGTCAGACACCATGCGCCTGCGCTTCAGCACCAGCGGATTGATTAACCCCGACGCCACGCGCGATGCCACCGGAAAATTCCCGTGCGGATCCACCACAACGCCCACGTTGAATCCGCGTCGGTGCGCTTGCAAGGACACGGCTGCTCCGGCAAAACCGAAGCCTACCACCGCTAAGTCGTAGGTAGGGGTGTTCATTCAACCGTCAATTTCAGAATACAATAGCAAAAAAAAGGCCCGAATTCGCCTCCCTAAGGATTTGGATTCGGGCCCAAGTCTTTTCCGACAAATTTAGAATTCCCACAAATCGTGCTCGTAGCTGCGCAATTTGTCTTTGATGGCTTGGGATTCCAAAAGTTGACCCATGGGGCTGCCTTTTTTGTACTCTTCAATACTGCGGTCGTAGGTGTTGTCCTCCTTCGTAATGCGTGCATTGAAGTAGCGCATGGCCATGATTTGGTCAAAGGTCAAACGCGTGTGGTTGTTGTACGGGTTGTACGCGATGTTGGTGGCCAAAGCCTGACGTGCATCCGGAAACCACACCCAAAAAGCATTGTAAATTTCACCGGTACCCGGCTCTTTTACCAAAGGAGAAATACCGATGATGCGGCTCTTCATCTCCCCACGCTGCTTGTCAAAATACCAGTCGGACTTCAAATCCCAAGCTACCACGTTGGGGGCTTTGATTTGAATGGAGTCGATGTTCAAAATGATGGAGGGATCGTCTGGATCGCGGATGGTGTCCACACGAGTCAAGATGGCAAAAACCTCCTCATTCGTCAAGGGAATTTCGAACTTGTCGTCGCGAAAAACCTCGCGAATGGTCCCTTCCACTAGAATACCGTCGCGCACCACGTCAAACAAAGACTTGCGGTCCGGTTGTGGCTTCACGGGGTAGTACAACGGGTGGTTGATCTTCTCGCGCATGTCAATACGCTCCCAGTGGCGCGTAGACCACATGATGTCGTCTTGGCGCAAGAAGGTGTACTCCACGGGCTTGGAATTGACGAAGTGCATTTGCGACTTCGGCACAATGCCATCATCTTCAGGCGTCAAAACCTGTGCCTTCGCGGTCTGCACGCCTCCAAAAAGGAACGCAGCAGCGGCAAGGGATAGGTAGAAGCGGTTTGTTTTCATGGCGAGTCGCCTTAATTTATTGTACGTCAATAGAAATGTTGCCGACGTTGCTCACACGAGATCCGTTGGGCGTGGTGGCCACGATTTTACGGATCGTTACGGAAGCACCGGGCTTCAAGCGTTGAATCAACTCACGGGTGTTGTTGTCAAACGTGTTTCCCTTCACTTGAATCGGAGGTTGCCCTTCGATTTTTACTTCAGCAGAAACCACCTTCAATGGCAATTCAAACGGGAAATCAATGTATTCGGCTTCAATAGGAGCTTTTGCCAAGGAAGAAGTAGACATAACTCCACTGGACTTGCGGAAGACCAGGCCGGAGGCCATGGGAAGACCTTTGATGCGGAATTCTTTGCTTCCTACTTTGCGCAGTTTGCCGTTTTCCTCCACACTTACGTTCACCATCATGGTTTTGCCTTCAACCTTGGTAACATCGGCAATGTAGTTGCCATTTTTACCGGTAATTCCAGGTCCTGACACACGCAAAGAAGAAGGCGCTACGCCGGGAACGGATACCTCAAGAGGGTTCTCTACGTTGCGGTAGAAGACGTTCATCTTGGAAGGTGAAATAACCGAAGAAGGAGGAGATACCGTGTATTTAATTTCCGCTTGGTAGGTTTTGTCGCCACCAGGCAAAGAAATAGTTACCATTTTCTTTACTTCGCCGTTGCCGGTTCCCTGGATGCTCACTTTACCCACACCTTCTTTCACCTCTTTCACGGCAATGCCGGAGAATTGAGGATTGCGGCTGTTGTCGTAGGCGGCCAAGAATACGTCAGCTTCGTAGAAATCACCCTGCTGGATGTAGGTTCCGTTGGTGGGCATTACTACTGCCTTTACGTTGTCAAACTTCAACGTATTGGCATCAATCTGGCTGTACAAGTGATCAACAACCTTGGATTCGGTCCGGCGAACGCGAGACTGCAAGTCCGTTAGGAAGGGAATAACACCGGCCAAAGGCAGTTCAGAAAACGTGGCTTTCTCCCAAGACATTTTAGTGCCTTCTTCCGTAACATCTTCGAAATTGAAGGTTTCCTTGATGGTGGATATCAAGGCAGCGTCGCCATCGGCCTCCTTAATCATGGCATCACGGAAAGCAGTCAAACGCTCTTTGATTTCCTTGGCCTTGCCTTGTCCTCCAACGGATTTATCCGCAACCAAATAGGTCTCACCTGCGTCGCGGTTATCGCCACCCTTCAAGGTTCCGGAGCCGTCGGTGTTGTAACCGCCGGTTTCGTCGATCAAGAAGGTTTTGATGTTGGCTATTTCTTTGACGATTCCATCGGCCAAGGACTTGACCTTCAGCGCACGATCGTTGATGGGAACAGCCCGAGGATTGTCTTTCATGGAGTTAGCAATCGCAGAATAGATTACTTCCGTTCCCTTGAAAACAGTGGCTACCGTTTCGTTCATGCCTTGATCCAATTTGGTCAAGACTTTAATGATATCCTTAGATACGTTTAACGCCAACATTGCGGTCAACACGAGGTACATCATGTTGATCATCTTTTGACGTGGTGACACCTTTCCGCCGGCCATGGTGCGTTATTTTACAGAGTTAATATCGAGGGAGAGCGATCCAATTAGTTTTTCGCGCCCATGGCTGCGAGCATGTTGCCGTAAACGTTGTTCAAGGCACTCACGTTCTGTACCATCTTCGATACTTCCCCGCTCAATTTATCGGAATCGCTCATGGAAGAACCCAATTTTTCCATCAAGGAATTTTGAACTTCAACTTGGTTGGTGGTGTTTTCCAATTGAACGGCGTACAACGCGTTCAACGCCTCCATATTCTTGGCGGCGGTATTCAATTGATTGCTGTAGGCCGCGGTAGCACCTGCAGCATCAACAGCTGAATTCAAGGAACCGGCTGTTTCGCTCAAACGGCGCATACCGTCACCCAAAGATTGGATCAAGTCCGGACCGATTTTAGCTTCCTCCAACATCTTGTCCAATTCCTGGGTAGGGGACAGGTTGGAAGCGATGCGTGATTTTTTAGAAGCGGGTGCCAATTCTTCGTCGCTTTCAGCCAATTCTGGGTAAACGCGGCTCCATTCGTAGTCGGAGGCTGGCTTCTCAAAGGCGGAAATAAAGAAGATAACCGCTTCCGTCGTCAGACCGATGATCAACATCCAGTCAGCGCCCGGCATGTGCAAAATCTTAAACAAGGCACCCATGATCACGACTGCTGCTCCCCAGCCGTAGAGTTTTGCCATGAAATTCTTGAACTTTTTGCCGTTGACGTCGATGAGTGCCATACGAATGAAGGGTGTTAAGGTTGAATGGGTTGAGAATTCGAATGAAAGAGATAAAGTCTTTAGAAATCGCGCAAGTCGCGTCCTAAGAAGCTTTGTACGGTGCGGAATCCTACGAAACTTTTCGAGGTGTCCTGGTACTCGTAGCTGCGTGAACCGTTTTGCATGAAATGCGCAATGTCTTTCCAAGATCCGCCGCGGATTACTTTGCGCTTCAGGGTTTCTGAATCACCTTCTTTAGCGTTGTACTTGTAATCGGGGTTGAAGTCGGCTACGTAGTAGTAGGATGCTTCTTCCCAAGCGGTGCTGGTCCACTCGGCAACGTTTCCGGCCATGCAGTACAAACCGAAGCCGTTCGGCTGGTAGGAAGTAGCTTTCACGGGGTGGAAGCCACCGTCGGCAACCAGGTTACCGCGGGAAGGTTTGAAGTTCGCCAAGAAACAGCCGGAACTGTTGGTAGCATAAGGACCGCCCCAAGGGTATGTAGTGAGTTCGCGGCCTCCGCGTGCAGCGTATTCCCACTCAGACTCAGTAGGTAGACGGAATTCGTGCTCTTGCATGTCTTCGTTGGCGCGCAAGAATTCGCTGCGGTATTTGGTGCGCCAGTTGGCGAATGCAACGGCTTGCTTCCAATTCACGCCCACAACAGGATAGTTGTCGTAAGCGGGGTGCCAGAAGTACTTGTCGTGCATGGTCTCGTTGAAGGAGTACGTAAAGTCGGCAATCCAAACCAAAGTATCCGGGTAAACGTTGATGATTTCCTTCTCAAAGAACGAGGAGCGGTCGGAAATTTGCTTGCCATCCTTCACGTAATCGCGGTAAGAGAAGGGTTTGTTGGGATCCTCTGCGTCTTTGAAGTTGTACTCGGCGCGGTTGCTCTTGCGTGAAGCCTTTTGCTTGTCCATCCAGAAGTACAAGTAGTTCAACTGACGTGCGTCTACCATGCGACCGCCCATGAAAATCTCTTCAGGAGCCAGGTACAGGCTTTCGATAACTTCCGTGTATTCAGCAGAAGGATACTTGCGGGTATCGTAGGTCAAGGCAGGTTTCCAATCCAAGTGCGTCTGCATGGAGTCTGGGTAGTTCAATCCTACGTACTCTTCGAAGAAGGTAGGATTTTCCATGTCCGCGTAGTTGATGTATTCGTACTCCTCTACCATAGCTTCTGCCAAACGGTAGCGCAGGATGGAATCACGCACCCAATACACGAACTGACGGTACTCGTTGTTGGTGATTTCTGTTTCGTCCATGTAAAAGGCAGAAACGGAAACTGTTTTGGTAGGAGCCGTCAATCCAAAGGGAACGTCCACGTCGGTATTGCCCATATTGAAGGAGCCTTGAGGAACGTAAACCATTCCGAAAGGGTCCGACGGGTACCATTCGGGGCGATTCTGAACCCCGACAAGTTCGCCGTGGTCAGAGCCGGAGCACGCGGCCAACAAGGCGGCAGCTGCGATACTCAGGAACGAAATCCGTTTTTTCATGCGATTGGAATTGAGCTGTTGAAGTGATAACGCAAAAAAGCCTGCGATATTACAAAAAAATTGGGGTTCGGTAACTGCCTTTGATGCGCGGCGGGATTTCAATAGTGAATTGGTAGTTCACAAAAATCTCGTGCGATCCCCCGTTGTAGGCACGTAGGGGCGATGTGTTGATGTCGTAGCTGTAGCTGACGCGAAGGGACGGCATGACTTGGTAGCCGGCCATTAAGGACACGGCGTCGTTGACGCGTAGGCCCAAACCACCGTAAATTTTGTCTTGTACCACGGCGTTGAAGTTCAAGTCCGTGTGCAAGTTTTGCGAAGAAGCGTCGGTGCGGAGCAACGCCGATGGCGCAAAGCGAATTCCGGGCAGCGTAGCCAATTCAAACTGATACCCGCCCATGAGGTAGTAGTGCATCACGCTGCGGTAAGCAGCCGTGCCGCCGCCCAATCCCGGGAGGTTTTGGGTGCTTTGAAGGAGTCGAGATGAAGACAGGCCGGCAAACCATTGATCTGTGGAGTAGTATGCGCCAAAGTTCAATTCAGGAGCCATCGCTTCGGCCGTGGGGTTCATGACCGCAGGGTCGTTGGAACCGGCGCCGCCATCGGGAAAAATCCACTGGGCGTTCCGCACGTTTTTGTTGCGGAAATCAACGGACAGGCCGATGCCCAATTTGCCCGGACCTACATAGGTTTGGTAAGCATAGCCCAATGCCGCGGAAATATCCTGGAAGAATCCAATCTGGTCGTTGGTAATGTTAAGCATGACTCCACCGTGCAACTTGTCCACGGGAAGTTCCGCGTTGATGTTTTGGGTCACCGGTGCGTTGTCAAATCCAACCCACTGGGTGCGGTGGCCAAAATTCAACGATATGGCATCGGAATTTCCAGCCATGCCCGGGTTGAAAAAGATCCGGTTGTGCATGTACTGAGTAAACTGCACGTCTTGTTGCGCGTGCAATTGTGCGGCTAAAATGCTGATAGCCAGAAGAAAGAGCCCCTTGATGCGGTTCATACAGAGGCTAAAAGTAGGAATTTCCCATGAATTGTCAACAAGTCGTTGTGAATTTCACAAACCTTTGCGCTGTGCTTTCCACCACCGAGCCGGTATTTCACCGCCTAGCGCAAATTCGTAATCACTGGCCGAGCAAGGGACCAAGGCGTGCCGCACGTACTGGGTTTGTTTCATGGGCACTTCCATCCACCAGCGTTCGCTCAAAGGACTTTTGTAAAAGACGAGCTCCTGTTCCAATTCGTCCAAGAGCACGGTAAATCGGAGGTACTGGCTTTTGGGCGTGAAGGGATAGTCCCCACGGCGCAAATGAACACCTTCCACAAAGTACCAGGCAATTTGTGCGGCGAGGTGCGCATTTTGGCTGGCGGGATCCAACGTCGGGTTGTATTCAAAAAAACCCAGGGAGGAAACTTTGTCCGACAGTCCGCAGTACCGGGCAAGCGCGCAGGCTTCGTCTGCGGTTAGGCCGTTGGGCGAGGGGTCTGCGTGTCCGGGAGCGTCTGCGTAGCGAATAGCGCGGTTGTTGAAGACCACAAGATCCGCGTCTCGCACGGCCGGCTCTACTTCGTGGACTTGGCCCCGAAGCATCCCCAACCGGTACGTCTCAAAATGCATGCGTTCGGCCAAATCCCATTGATCCGGGGCAACGAAGTAGGCTTGAAGACCAATGAGGCTGAGGTTGAACAGGTTGTACGGCTGTGCGGAAATAACCGGTCCCAAGAATCCGTCGGCATGCAGTACGGTTTCGTCGGACCCCAAGGAAATGCGGTTGTCCACAACACCCATGTTCACGGACTGTTCCAGGGAATCGTAGGCGCGGTACATCCAGTACGCCAGGTCTTGCGTGCCGCCTAAAACGTACGGGATGATGTTTCGTTGCAGCAGGTCTTGGCACAACCCAGCCAACGCTGCGCCGGTATCTTGGGGGGTGGCTCCGGCCGGCAAATGGCCCAAATCAGCCAGGTTCAAATCCCAAGCACCCGCGTACAGCGGATAGAAACTCCTGCGGAAGGCGTCTCCTGCATTGCGGCATCCGCGGTTGCCGGGGTTGCCGCGGTCGTCTCCCACAGAAAGAAAAGCCACGCGAACTCCTTTGAGCTCCGGCAGGCCGCTTTCCTCGCTGTGGAGGGCCAACCGATTGCCCAACGTGCCCAATGGGTACGGTGTTTCCGGCTGCGTCAGATCGACGGGGACCGGCTGGAGAAGATCAATCCACATGGGCTTGGGATTCGGTTAGGGCGTTACTTGCGCTTGGCACGTGCGCCTACGCGGCCTTTGCTGGGTTGAGCGCGTTGTTCCGCAATCATGCTTTCCACGGCGCTGGCGTCCAAGGTCATGGGATCCGTCCCTTTGGGAATTTTGAAGTTTTCCTTTTCCAACTTCAAGTAGGGACCGTAGCGGCCGTTGCGAACCTCCACGCGGCCCAGCGCCGTTTCCAACGCTTGCAGCAAGTCTGCCGCAGCCTTGTTGCGCTTGGCCAAAACCAACTCAATGGCCTGTTCTTCGGTAACGTCCAGGGGAGACAATTCCTTGGGCAGACTGACGAATTCCTTGCCGTGCTGCACGTAGGGGCCAAACCGACCGGTGTTCGCTTTGAGCACCAAACCTTCAAATTCCCCAACGGTACGCGGTAAGTCAAACAATTTCAGGGCCTGTTCCAGGGTGATGGTTTCCAAGGACTGGGTGGAGGGAATGCTTGCGTATTTGGGTTTTTCTTCCTCCGAAGCAGCCGCAATTTGGACGATGGGACCAAAACGAGCGACGCGGGCAGAAACCTCCAAGCCGTTGCTGGGGTGGATGCCCAAAATGCGTTCTCCAGAAGCGCGCTCGGCATTGGCCGATTCGCGCAGCCAGCCGCTGAAGTCTTTGTGGAAATCGGTAATGACGGACTGCCAATCCGCCCGACCCTCCGCAATCAAGTCAAATTCAGATTCCATCCGTGCGGTGAACGCGTAGTCCATGATGGAGCTGAAATTGGCCTGCAAAAAGTCTGTAACCACGGTGCCCGTGTCCGTGGGCAACAATTTGCCCTTTTCGGAACCGGTTTTCTCCGTGGCGGTCTTTTGGGTGATGTTTCCGGACTCCGCGTGCAAAACCAAGTAGTTTCGTTCGGTGCCTTCCAATTCCCCTTTTTTAACGTATTCACGTTTGAGGATGGTGGAAATGGTTGGCGCGTAGGTGGACGGACGGCCAATGCCCAATTCCTCCAGTTTTTTCACCAGTGCCGCCTCGCTGTAGCGGGCAGGGGGCCGGCTGAACCGCTCCGTGGCCGTAAACGAAACGCCGTGGATGGATTGGCCGCGGGTCAAGGGCGGCAGCAAGTCCGATGCTTCTTCGGCGTGGTCGTCGTCGTGGCCTTCGCGGTACACCTTTAAAAAGCCGTCGAACAGCAAAACCTCACCTTCAGCGCGGAACGAGTAGGGAAGTTGGCTGCCCACGAGTTCGGCGGTGGTGCGCTCCAATGCGGCGTCGGCCATTTGGGAGGCGGTGGTGCGCTTCCAAATCAATTCGTACAATCGTTTCTGTGCGGCATCCTCCCCAGCGGACTGCACGTCCATGCGGGTGGGGCGAATGGCTTCGTGGGCCTCTTGCGCGCCTTTGGATTTGGTGGCAAACGTGCGACGCTTGTGGTATTTTTCTCCGTACTGAGCGTGAATGGCAGCTTCCAAAGCGCCCAGGGCATCCTGGCTGAGGTTCACGGAATCCGTACGCATGTAGGTAATGAATCCGCTTTCGTAGAGCCGTTGGGCCAATTGCATGGTTCGGCTGACGGAATAACCCAATTTTCGCGACGCCTCCTGCTGCAAAGTGGAGGTGGTAAACGGTGCGGCGGGGGTGCGTTTGGCGGGCTTGGTTTCTACCGCCTGCACGGTATAAGACGCTTGGTCTGCAAGCGCCAAGAACGGCTTGGCCTCGTCTGCCGTGGTAAATCGGTGCTGCAATTCGGCACTCAACCGCGCGCCCTCTGGGGTTTGGAATTGCCCGACGGTTCTAAAGTCCGACTGGGTAGAAAAAGCGTTGATTTCGCGTTCGCGCTCCACAATCAACCGGACGGCAACAGACTGCACGCGGCCGGCGCTCAGGCCGCGGCGTACTTTTTTCCACAAGACCGGAGACATTTCAAAACCCACCAAACGGTCCAGTACCCGGCGGGCTTGCTGGGCGTTCACCAAGTTCATGTCGATGGTACGCGGTGCGTCAATGGCCTTGAGGATGGCGTTTTTGGTGATTTCGTGGAACACAATGCGTTTGGTGGTGGCGGGGTTTAAACCCAACACTTCCGCCAAGTGCCACGAAATGGCTTCCCCTTCGCGGTCCTCATCGGACGCCAACCAGACGGTCTCTGCGGCGGCGGCCTCCTTCTTTAATTTGGACACCACGTCCTTTTTCTCTGCGCTCACCGTGTACTGGGGCACAAAACCGTTTTCTACGTCAACGCCCAGGGTGCGATCGGGCAAATCCCGGATGTGACCAAAGCTGGAAACCACCCGGTAGTCCGAACCCAAGTACTGTTCAATGGTCTTGGCTTTGGCTGGTGATTCGACGATTACTAGGTTGCGGGGCATGGTGGAGGTTTAGGACCACAAAGTAAAGGCAGGATTTTTGGATAAACGTTTGTCGTCAACCTGCCATTTTGTCACCGTGGCACGATTCGTGTACCTTTGGGGTGCAAACCATGAATACAACGGACCAACACGACGAGACGCGTCAGGGCGAAGCCCTGGTGCTGGAGGGCACCACCGGACGCAAGAAATTGTACCTTGAAAGCTACGGGTGCCAAATGAATTTTTCCGATAGCGAAATTGTAGCCTCTTTGTTGCAAAAAGAAGGGTACGAGACCACCAACAAGCCGGAAGAGGCCGATTTGGTGCTGCTCAATACCTGTTCCATTCGGGACAAAGCGGAGCAGACCGTGCGCAAAAGGCTGGATCAGTTCAACACCATCAAGTCCAAGAACCCGGGCCTCAAGGTGGGTGTTTTGGGCTGCATGGCGGAACGCGTTCGCGAGAAATTTTTTGAAGAAGAAAAGCTGGTAGACTTGGTGGTGGGACCGGACGCCTACCGCGATTTACCCAATTTATTGGACGAGATCGACGGCGGTCGGAAGGCCGTAAACGTCTTGCTGTCCAAAGAAGAGACCTACGACGACATTGAGCCGGTCCGCTTGGGCGGCAACGGCGTCAGCGCTTTTGTTTCCATCACCCGGGGCTGCGACAACATGTGTACGTTTTGCGTGGTGCCGTTTACCCGCGGTCGCGAGCGCAGCCGCAACCCCCAGACCATTGTGGACGAAGTAATCGGTTTGTGGGAAAAGGGCTACAAGGAAGTGACCCTACTGGGGCAAAACGTCGATTCGTATTTGTGGTACGGCGGCGGGTTGAAGAAAGATTTTGAGAAGGCGAGCTCCATGGCTCAGGCGTCCGCGGTTCGTTTTGCGGATTTGCTGCATCAGGTGGCTGCAGCCGTCCCCCACATGCGCATTCGCTTTTCCACGAGCAATCCGCAGGACATGTCCGACGACGTGTTGCGGGCCATTGCGGCACACGAGAATATTTGCAAGTACATCCATTTGCCCGTCCAAAGCGGGTCCAGTCGGATTTTAAAGGCCATGAACCGGGGCCACAACCGCGAGGAGTATTTGGCGTTGATCGATCGCATTCGCACCATCATTCCCGGCTGCGGCATTTCGCAGGATTTGATTGCGGGCTTTCCGGGCGAAACGGAGGAGGACCACGCGCAGACGCTCAGCCTGATGGACTGCGTGAAGTACGACTTTGGCTTCATGTTCTTCTACTCGGAACGCCCCAACACCTATGCCGCACGCAAGTTGGTGGACGACATTCCGCTGGTGGTGAAGAAACGTCGGCTCGCCGAAATCATTGAGCGCCAGCAGCAGCACTCCCTGGAACGCAACCAAGCGTACGTGGGCCAAGTGGTGGAAGTGTTGGTGGAAGGACCCTCGAAGAAATCTCCGGACGATTTGTTTGGCCGGACCACCCAGAACACGGTGGTGGTGTTCCCCAAAAAGGACCACCAAAAGGGCGATTTTGTGCGGGTTCTCGTGGACCGGTGCACTCCGGCTACCTTGTTGGGGGAATCTTTAACGGCAGACGTACAATGAAAACTAAGTTTTTAGTGGGAGCGCTGCTGGCGCTGTGCAGCCTTTCCGCGGGAGCGCAAACGCGGGGCGAAGACGGGAAATGGTACGATTCCAACTTGACCTTTCAGGTGTCGGAGGAGACCGTTCGGGAGGACGGCGCTTTTACGCTGTGTGTAGCGCAGAAAAAGGAGAAGCGGTGCGTGGAAAACCTCTTCACCCCCTTCGTGGTCCGCGTGTACAATGCGTCCGGCAAGGAAATTTGGAACGGTCAGTACACGGGAATGGTGCCGTTTGTGCTGTTTAAGAAGGCACTTCCGGATGCGGCGAAGATGGAAATTGTATCACAAAAGAATTTTGTGATCAACGTTTTGTCCGGCACGCGCATTTACACCGGGGCGCCCCTTCGGATGACCTATACCTTTTAAACCATGACGGTTCAGGAAGCAAAATTACGGTTCGGCATTGTGGGCCAATCGGCGGCCTTGGACCGTGCGATCTTCAAGGCCATCCAGGTGGCGGCTACGGACATCAGCGTCTTGGTGACCGGCGAGAGTGGGGTGGGCAAGGAGGCCATACCCAAGATCATCCACGGTCTGAGCCACCGCAAGCACAAACCGTTGGTGGCCGTAAACTGCGGCGCCATTCCGGAGGGAACCATTGATTCCGAGTTGTTTGGGCACGAGAAGGGGTCATTTACGGGCGCTACGGGTGCGCGGAAAGGCTATTTTGAGGAGGCCGACGGCGGTACCATTTTCTTGGACGAGGTGGGTGAGTTGCCTTTGGGGACCCAAGTGCGTTTGCTTCGGGTGCTGGAAACGGGCGAGTTCATTCGCGTGGGCAGTTCCAAACCGCAGTCTACGCAGGTGCGGGTAGTGGGTGCCACCAACGTGAATATGTTTTCGGCCATCGAGCGAAATAAGTTCCGCGAGGACCTGTACTACCGCCTCAATACCGTGGAAATTCAGTTGCCGCCGTTGCGGGAGCGGCGCGAAGACATTCATTTGTTGTTCCGAAAGTTTGCCCAGGATTTTTCCCAGAAGTACCGACTTCCGGCGGTTCGGTTGTCCCCAGACGCTGTACAAGCCTTGGAGCAATACCGCTGGCCGGGCAACATCCGCCAACTGCGCAATTTGGTGGAGCAATTGAGTGTGGTGGAAACGGATCGCGAAGTTTCAGCGGAAACCCTACTCAACTACATCCCGGAGATTGCCCAAACCAAGTTACCTGCGCGGGCGTCCGACGCACCTTTGTCCCAAAGCGAGTTCAACACGGAGCGCGAAATTTTGTACAAGGTGTTGTTTGACATGCGGAACGATCTGAACAATTTGCGTCAGATGGTCAATTCCTTAGCGGGTGGGGGGAATCGGGATTCGGAATCATCGTCTTCTTCCGCCGTTGCGCGCCCCATGGGAACCTCCGGCGGCGGCATTACGGGTTTGGCTCCGCGCAGCGCAGTTCCGATGGAGCCGATGGAGCGATTGGCGCCCAACGAGCGCTACATTGATGCCGTTGAAGATGCGGAGGAAGAGGCGGACGGCATGTTGAGTCTACACGATTTGGAGGCGGAGATGGTGCGAAAAGCATTGGAGCGCCACAAAGGCCGACGTAAGGAAGCGGCGGCAGAATTGGGCATTTCCGAGCGTACCTTGTATCGGAAAATCAAGCAGTCAGATCTATAAATGACTTCCTTTGTACCCCGTATGGCCCAATTCATTGGGGCGCTGGTTCCGGTTGCGGGCTTGTCGTTGTTGGCTTCGTGCGGCGTGACCTATTCCTTTTCCGGCAGCGATGCGGGCGACGCAAAGACGGTTCAGGTGGACGTTTTTCCCAACAACGCGGAGTTGGTGAACCCCCGTTTGTCGCAAACCTTTACGGAGCAGCTGCGCACCACCTTGGTGCAGCAAAGTACCCTGTCCCTGGCTCCCCGGGATGCCGATTTGGTTTTCAGCGGAGCGATTGTGGGTTATTCCGTTTCGCCGCAAGCGCCAACGGCCAACGAAACCGTAGCACTTTCCCGCTTGACGTTGGTGGTGGAGGTGCAGTTGAACAACCTAACAGATCCCAAGCGAAATTTTACGCAGCGCTTTACGTCTACGCGCGATTACCCATCCACCCAGGATTTGAGTGCGGTGGAGGGTGGTCTGATGGACGAAATGTGCCGGGAATTGACGGAGAAAATTTTCAGTAGGGCTTTGGTGAATTGGTGATGAACAGCAAGGATTGGTACCGCGGTTTGGAGCATCCGGAGTCTTTGGGCGCCGTCGAAGAAGCATGGCTGAAGCAAGCAGTTGAGGAGTATCCGTATTCAGCTCCGTTGCATGCCCTGTATGCACGCGCCCTGAAAAATGAGGGGCACTACCTGGCTCCCCAAGCGTTGCGGCGAGCAGCGGCGGTTGCGCCAGATCGTCGCGCGTTAATGACTTGGATGGAAGGGTTTTCCGTGCCGACGTCGGTTGCCG
>Ga0315906_10003005_pt1 | contig 22727 bp, 14 predicted proteins | sample LakEriMetagenome_4_FD_203526 | JGI IMG/M metagenome (GOLD analysis project Ga0315906, IMG submission 203526) | Freshwater fungal communities from buoy surface, Lake Erie, Ohio, United States - Buoy 2 MA122 | ecosystem: Environmental > Aquatic > Freshwater > Lake > Lake biofilm | place: USA...
ACTCTATATCTTTATCTTTATCTCTACCTCTGTCTGCCGTGGCACCTTCCTCCGGCCGTTGTATTAACTCTGCGACCATCAGCCTTAGTTCGTCAATCTGCGACTGAAGAGCATTGTCCCGGGCCTCCAGCATTTCCTGCCGCTGAAGCATTTGTTCGGTCCGTATGTCGCGAATTTCCTGCTCCATCTTTTCCATTCGCCGGTTGTTTTGTTCCAACAATTCGAGAATACGGGCCTCGAAGGCCGATCCGGGTTCACCCGAAACCGGCTTATTGCCACTTGTGGTTGCTGTGGGTAAACTGAATTCGTCCTCCCCACTTAAAACCTGAACAGTTGCATTGCTAAATTCTATCTCCAGGGGTTCAAGCGGATCATTGGCTCTGAATGCCTCGATTTCCGCTATAAGATCCTTTTCACTACCCTCATCAAGGGCACGAACAGCGGTTTCACTCAACTGCAAAAGATTGTCGTTACTATAATACCCCACTTCCGTATTGGCGAGCAATTTCAATTCGTTCAGTTCCTTCTGAGCAAAATAATACATCATCTGCTTTTGCACTTCAGGGTTGTCGTCTTTCACATAGAATTCGCTCCTTTTCCAGTCTTTCCCTTCAATATCCTCGATTTTCAATTTAACGCGATCGCTAAAGCCTTGAAATTTATTTATGTCCCGAAGTTGGTAAAACCGCAAAGCATCCTGAACAATATCGTTCATGTCTTGAAATACGCGATCGCGGCTTTTCCTGAAAGCCATCTTGCCGCCTTCAATTCCGCTTACCTGATCGACATAAAAATTAAGACTTTGAGCTATTAGTTCCGCAAAACGGTCCACCTCTCCGTCTGTCGCCGGTTCATAGTAATTAATAACAATAGTGTGCGTTTGGGTAGATTTAAGCCGGGGCAGGCGATTACCGCTGCCTGTAGTGTCTCCGTAATGGTTCACTACCGTTACCTGCTGGGCGAGTAATTCAGCTCCCGGACCGAAAGACAGCATCGCTACGAGACACCAGAAGAAAAGATGAAACCTCCCCATTATTACAAAAATAATGATGAAATCCGAATTTTCAACGACAGAATGTTGATTTCTTTAGACAACCCCCTTAACGACAAACCCCTGCGTAAGCTTTTACACCAGATCGGAAGCTGTAAGACGAAAATGCCATTTAGCATGAATACCCTCAGACGAATGTTATCGGGAATGAGATGGGGCAACCTAACGCCACCATAACGCTGGAGGCAACCTAATGATAGGACATTTCGCCCCAAAGAAGGTAAACGAACATAATAATCAATGGTCATTGTTTATCGCATTAAAATGCTGAGTCCTGGGCCGGAAAATTTGATTTTTGATCCGTAATATTGGACCTGCCAGAATGCCTAACTCAACATGCAATCGCATATCTTTGCCTGTAAAGAGGCTATGCAATGCCAGATTAGAGATCAGCAATATACAATTAAACGTGAACAGATTGCATTGGAAAACTGAAGAATTAAGACGAATAAGCTATCTACTGAAGGCAAATAAAAGAGCTTTTTAGAGTGCCTTTTTGACAACGGTGAACAAGACAGCCTCTGAAAATTTTCTACCGAATCGTTAAGACTATTATCGTCAAATCTCCAATATCACCAGCAAATAATAGCTCACCACAAAATGGCAAAAGACAGACATCATTCATCCCATACGCATAAAAGACACTATAAATACCTCGGATGGCTTACCGCCTTTTACATCACCTTTAAGCTGGTTTGCGATGTAACTGCAGGAAAAATGATCATGGTTGGTGGATTTACGGTTTCTGCTACAATTATATATTTCCCATTTACATACATAATTGCTGATTTGCTCACGGAGGTGTATGGTTATGCAAAGGCCAGAAGCGTCGTATGGCTTGTGCTTTTCTGTTCAATGACTGCCGGCTTGGTCTATTCAATTGCGGTGGCCCTTCCTCCTGCTCCGGGCTTCACTGGGAACGATGCCTTTAAAGCAGTGCTCGGGCAAGTACCGCGAAATCTGTTCGGCAGCTGGATTGCCATGTTGGTTGGTGGCATCGTAAATGATTATATCATGGCCAAGATGAAATTGCTAACAAAGGGAAAATATCTTTGGACCAGAACCATTTCCTCCACCATAGTGGGAGAAGGAGTTGACACCCTCTTATTTTATTTTATAGCGCTGTATGCCGTAATACCTTCGGGAATGTTTTTAGCGTCTGTACTTTCCGGTTGGTTGTTGAAAGTTGCGGTAGAAGTGGTAATGACACCCGTTACGTATTGGGTGATAGCCTTGCTGAAAAAGGCAGAACAGGAAGATTATTATGATACCGATACGGATTTCAACCCGTTGATAATTCGCTGAGATTTGATGCGCCTCAGCAGCAGATTTTGCTCCGAACTTTTCACTTGAACAGCTCGCCTATAGCAATGCCTTTTTTGTCACGACTGACGGTATAAAAAGAAAAAGGCGATTTGGTAAAAATCGCCTTAATTCTGTTGAAGTGCCCAGGACTGGACTCGAACCAGCACACCTTGCGGAACTGCCGCCTGAAGACAGCGTGTCTACCAATTTCACCACCTGGGCCCGGTACTTATTTGTTGCTATATGCGTTCAATTCCTTTGCGCATCCGTCCCTGAAGGAGGAAATACGTTCATCAAATTGGTGAAAAGTGCCCAGGACTGGACTCGAACCAGCACGCACGTAGTGCACCACCCCCTCAAGATGGCGTGTCTACCAATTTCACCACCTGGGCAAATTGCAGAAGCAACATAAATATACGAAAAAAAGCCGGGCCGCTTGCCCGGCTTTATTACCTGTGATCCCGCTGGGACTCGAACCCAGGACCCATACATTAAAAGTGTATTGCTCTACCGGCTGAGCTACGGAATCAGGACCTCGAAAAGGAGCGCAAATATACACAGGATTTTTACAATTCCAACCCCTAAAAAAAATCGCTACACAATGGGCATTCGCTCAAAAGGCTTGCTGCGATCAAAAACGTAGCGATATGTTGCGAGCTTCCGATACACAGTCGCCCCTAAATTCTCAACGACTTTCAGCATCTTCGGGTTAAAATCCCCAATCCAGGTCATTATGGTGTGATCGTAGCGATTTAAGGAAACAATATGTAACTCCGTCCACTTTATCATCGCTCCTTCCACGCCCTTCCCATGGAACGCTCGGTCTACGCCAAAAACCATTCCCACCATGGTGCGAGGAGTTTTGCGCAATTTGTGGTAGAGAAAAACCAACTTTCCCCAAAGGTTGAGGTTACCGTTCACGTGCCGGAATATCTCGTTTAGCTCGGGGATATTCACATAGAAAGCAATCGGTTGTTCGTTGTAATACACAAAAACCACAATATCAGGATCTAAAACGGGCTTCATAGCCTTGATAATACGAAGCGCCTGAGCCTGAGGCATTGGCTTAAATCCATGGAATCCGCCCCAGGCATTATTGTACACGGTCATAAAATCATACGCTATCTGCTCCACCGACCGACCCCGCACATTGGCAATGCGGTATGCCGGGTCGCTCATTACCTGATTATACTTGCGGACAAAAATCTCTTGCGCGGGAACATAGATATCCCTGGCATAAATTAGCTGCTCATAGTATCGGTTGAACCCGTACTCTTCAAAAAAACGAACGTAATACTCGGGATTGTAATTCATGGCATAGCTCGGCATCGCTTCAAAATTCATAATTTGAAGTCCCCAAAACCTATCCTTTTCCCCAAAATTAATGGGGCCATCTACGGCTTCCATTCCTTCTCCTTTAAGGTAATCTATCGCCGTGTCAAATAACAAAAATGCGGCGCGCTTATCTTCTACACATTCAAAGAATCCCAAGCCGCCTGTAGGCTGCTTCATACTCTTGGCATATTTCGGATTCACAAAAGCGGCAATACGTCCAATAGCTTCCCCCTTGTCCCAAAGCAGCCAGCGCTTTACACGTCCGTCGCGTAGGAGCTTATTGGTTTTGCGGTGAAATACCTTTTCCACATCCTGTTTGAGGTGTGGAACCCAATGGGCATCGTTCCGGTAAACACGGAACGGAAGCCTATGAAATGCCGCTATGTCCGATGCTGTTTGTACTTCTTTAATCTCCATTTATCGCTTTATTGAGTATTTTTTGGCAATTTAGCGCTCGTAGGCAACCATTTAGGGCCTTTCTGCATCAACTATTTATACCACAAAATTAACCTTTGCCATGAAGAAATATCTTTTTACTGCCATCGCTCTCATTACAGGAGCTCTCGTTTTCGCTCAGGACAATGCCAATACCCCCCTTAGCCGCTCTTACAGCAGCGAAGAAATTGCTGCCATGGGCCCTGAAAAAGCTGATTACCTCAATTTTATCGGTAGCCGCGGGTATATAATCAATGATATGACCGGAAAAGATCTTAGCGGCTATCCCGACATTTCCGAACTGAAGCCGCGCAAAGATGGTGTACATCCCCTGAGCGCCGAAACATTCGATGCAGCCACTTTCAACCTGCTCGACTACAACTTCGACCTACAGGAAGGTACACCTTTGATTTACCGAATAGGAAACACAGGAAAAACCCTCTTCATTCATTCCGAACTTCGCATGAATGCCTTATACGGACGAAACTCGACGAACAGCAAAGCCGGAAAATAATTCTTCATACGTTTAAAGTTATGAAAAAGCTATCCGGTTTACTGGTCATACTTTTTATTGCCTCCTACGGATTCGGACAGGAAAACCCGATCCAAAATGGAACGCTTACCACATGTGGCGGCTTCCTAGTAGACTCAGGCCTTAGCGCTTCCGATTACGGCAATAATGAGAACTATACCATGACTATTTGCCCGGAAGCCCCGGAAACAATTCTCAACTTGTACTTTAACCTGTTCAACTTGGGACCCGGCGACTTCCTTTGGGTTTACGATGGCCCTACTATTAACGCCCCTCTTCTGGGTCAGTTCAGCGGCTTCGATGCACAAGGACAGGATTTTTACACCGGCCAAGGCAATGCATCAGGCTGCCTAACCGTCGTATTCCAATCAGATGCCTCCGGCGTGGGTAACTTCGTTGCTGAAATCTCCTGCGGCTATCCTTGCGAACGCCCCTTCGCCATCGTTGAAACGAGTGAAAATACAGATACGCTGCGTGTTTGCGCAGGAGATCAAATAACCTTCGACGCAAGTCCTTCTACCGTAGCCGATGGATTTGAGATTATGCAATGGGAATGGGACTTTAGTGAAGGAGCTACCGAATTTTCCGCAGGACCGGTAATTACCCATGCCTTTAATGCTCCCGGTGATTACAAAGTACAGGTTTATATCACTGATAATAATTTCTGTTCCAATAATAACCTTACTGATATTCTGGTATTGGTTAGTACCGAACCGAGCTTCGAAAACAGTACCCAGGATATAATGATTTGTTCGGGACTGGAAGCTGATCTAAGCGGTGTTGTTAACCCTGTAACCTGGACGGGAATACCAGACAACAATTTCGGCGGGGCTCTTTTTATACCAGACGATCAATTCCAGTGTTTCGAATCAGAAATTACCTTTAATAGTTTCGGTCCGGGACAAACGCTCACCAACATCTATGATATCGAAAACATGTTCATCAATTTCGAACATAGCTTCATGGGCGACCTCACCTTAACTTTCATTTGCCCAAACGGACAAAGCATAGCAGTGCACCAGCAGGGAGGTGGCAGTACGTGGTTGGGCGAACCCATAGATAACGACGCCGACCTTACCCCCGGCATAGGCTACGATTACTACTGGGCTCCCGATGCAAACAATGGAACTTGGTCTGAAAATGGCTTTGGCGGAATTCTTCCCTCCGGAACCTACGAAAGTTCTCAGCCTTTCAATCTGCTGCTCGGTTGCCCGTTAAATGGCACCTGGACTGTCGAAATCTGCGACTCTTGGGCCTCGGATAATGGCTTTATTTTCGATTGGACCATCAATTTCAACCCCGATCTTTACCCGGAAATAATTTCCTTTACCCCCTCTTTCGACCCCTCCTGCAATGCTTCCTTTTGGGAAGGCCCTGCAATAGTTTCCGAATCCGCAGATTGCAACACAGCTGCCATTTTGCACAATGAACCGGGAAACTACATGTATACCTATTCCGCTACAGACAACCACGGATGTACATATACTCACGAACTAAACGTAGAGGTAGTGCCACGTCCAGAACCAGCAGTAACAGCCGATTTCAATCAGTGTACCGGTATTGGCAGTCTGCAATCCTCAGTTACCAATCCCAATCCCTATTTGCAACCATACTCCTTTAACTGGTCTCCTCCTAACCTTGTAAATAATCCTGGCAACCAGAATTCAAGCACACAGGTATTAACTGAGACAACTACGTTTACTATGACTGTTTTCCCCGTGAATATACCTGAATGTCTAACTACCGAAGAGCTTACCATTGAAGTAATTCAAGATGAACCCATGGTGGTGAGCATCGAAGGGGCCGACTCACCTTGCCCAGGAACCGCAATTGCCCTTTCAGTTAATGTTCAGGGCGGATATCCTGAGTTCTCGTATATGTGGGATAATAATATGAGTGGTAGCCAGGTAACCGTCAGTCCCTCAGAAACTACAACCTATGAAGTATTGGTAGAAGGCGACTGCAATAGCAGCGGCAGCGCTTCATTTACTATTGAAGTTACTAATCCGGGAACTGTAATTAATACGCAAAACCAAACGCTCTGTATCGGCCAATATCTCGACTTAACAGCGAATATTTCCGGAGGAGACGGTAATTATGCCTTTGTACTGCCCGAAGAAATCGAACTCAACGAGAACGGTCTAATTTACTCGAACCAAGTTGGAGAATATACGATCGATGTTACCGACGGATGCATCGCCTCCGGCACTTTTATCATCACTGTAGCCGACTGCGAGATTATCATCCCTAATATTATTTCACCTAACGGCGATGACGTAAATGATCTGTTTGACATTGATGGCATCGAGTATTACAGCAATGTTGAATTGAAGGTATTTAACCGCTGGGGAAATCTCGTTTACGAATCCGACAATTACAAGAGCGACTGGTCGCCATCAGACATTAGTGATGGCGTATATTTCTATACATTGGTTCTCCCCAATGGCAAAAATTTCAGCGGTACACTAACCATTGTCAAGTAATTTGAATCTCAAAAAATATTAGAAAAGCGTCCCTTTCGGGGCGCTTTTTCATTATCATACCGGAGTTATACCTCCGAAACATAGATGTTTACACGTTCATAATAACATGTTTACTACCCCCTCCGGCCAATTTTACTTCTCCAGGGTTCACCCTATTATTGCACCATGAAGCGCTGCGAATGAAACCATCCATCGAAGAACTGGCACAAACCGCCCTGCTGCTCCAATTGGAAAAAGAGGCTGAATTGACTGAATACCAGTCAATCATCAACAACACCTCCCTTAAAGAACGGCGAAAAGAAGGCCTCCTTTGGCACCCTCTACGACTGGCAGAAAGCGGCTATGCTACGGGTTCTAGTCCTTATCTCATATACGAACGTAATCCCGGCGATAAATCAAGTCACAGATTCCAGGCAGGAAGCCCCGTTTTGGTATTTAATCCCGAGAACCCTGAAGATACTGCCAAAGGAGTCGTAAAAAAAGTAGACGATTTAAAAATTCACCTGTTGCTCCACGAGGAAGATATTCCGGAATGGGCGGATGAACGTGACATGGCAGTACAACTGGCCTTCGATTTCCGCACCTTTCAGGAAATGGATTTTGCCATGAATTTGGTTATTAATGCGGAGCGAAACCGATTGGCAGAATTGCGGGAGATCATCCTCGGATTTAAAAGCCCTACGCTCTCGGATGAACCCTCAGCGCTTCAATTTCCCGATCTAAACGAAAAGCAGCAGGAAGCCGTCGAGCTCATAATGCATTCACAAGACATTGCCATTGTACATGGACCTCCCGGTACAGGTAAAACTACAACGCTGGTGGCAGCCATTTTGGAAACCGTTCGCAACGATCAACAGGTACTGGTTTGCGCGCCAAGCAATGCGGCCGTGGATCATATAGCCCGACAATTGCACTACAGGGGAATCAATGTCTTGAGAATTGGTCAGAGCTCCCGAATAAGCGAAGACCTTGGCGAAGCGAGCCTGGAACATGCCATTCGGTCTTCGAAAGAATTTCGGGAAATACAGGAATTACTTCGGCAATCTCAAGAATTGAGAAAATCAGCCGGCAAGTACAAGCGAAATTTCAGTCAAAGCGAACGCGAACAGCGCAAGGAATTCTATCGTCATGCCCGTGAACTAAACCAGGAGGCGCGCAAGCTGGAAGAATACCTTCAGCAACGAATTATCAGCGAAGCACAGGTAATATGCAGCACCCTGGTCGGAAGTACTTCCAGAGAACTTAGAGGCAAACGCTTTGCGACAGTATTTATCGATGAAGCTGGTCAAGCGCTCGAGCCGCTTACATGGATTGCGATTTGCCGGGCAGAAAAAGTGGTTATGGCCGGAGATCCATACCAATTACCACCAGTAATAAAAAGCCGGGAAGCCATGCAAAAAGGCCTGGAAATAACCCTGCTGGAAAAAGCAATAAACCGAACTTCCGCTTCAGTAATGCTCGAAACTCAATACCGCATGAATAGCCTGATAATGGGCTACAGTAACGAGTGGTTTTATCGAGGAAAACTCCATCCGGCGGAGGGCGTAGGAACCCATGTACTTCTGGAGGGTGAACCCGCACTGGAATTCATCGACACGGCAGGATGCGGATATGAGGAAGAACGCAGCGAAGAATCCTCCAGCCTGAAAAATAGCGGGGAGGCGAATTTAATTAAAACACGGCTGGAGCAACTATATGCATCCCTCCCGGAAATACCGGAAACCGGAATTATTAGCCCCTACAACGATCAGGTAAAGCTTATTGCTGAATTACTTGCTGGCTCTGGAATTTCATCCATTCATTCCGTAGATTCTTTTCAAGGTCAGGAACGCGATCTGATATGTATATCCATGGTTCGTAGCAACGATAGGCTCGAAATAGGATTCCTCAATGATTACCGACGCATGAATGTAGCTATGACCAGAGCGAGAAAAAAATTACTGATTGTAGGGGATAGTGCCACCCTCTCGGGAGATCCGTTCTACGAAGGATTATTCAAATACATAGAAGAGCACGGATGGTACCGAAGCGGTTGGGAATTAATGAGCTAAGACATTTTTGCCAACGAGCCGATTATCATAAAACATCTGCGCAAGTATAGACGTATTGCAGTCAATTCATCTCTTAGCAGACAAGCATCTCGCATCTATTAAATCCGAAGACAATCACTTTAACACTCCCGCGTTAATAATAAAACACTGGAATGAAACTTGATCTGGACTGCCCGGATTAAATTTCTCTTTTTTAAACGAAGGCCAATTACCCCATGAAAATTTACCGCCTTGTACAAGCATCAATTATTTGTATAGTGCTGATATCTAATGCATTAATAGCTCAGCAAAGCATCTATTTCACACAGCAGGATAGACTCTACGAAGAAGCCCTAAACCTCTTCGACAAAGAGAAATTCAGTGCTGCCCAGGAAAAATTCCGCCAATTTGAGGAGCTTGTTACTGATCCGCGTGATGAACTTAGAATAAATTCCGAATTCTATCAAGGTATTTGTGCCTTGTATCTTTTCCATAAAGACGCTGAGTATGAATTGGAAAAATTTGTTGCCGACCATCCTGATTCACGCTGGGTAGAAAGGGCGTACCTGGAGTTGGCAACATATAATTTTAAACGCAAACGCTACGGAAAAGCATTGGAGTGGTTCGCACTAGTGGATCCCCTTTCTTTAAGCGACAAAGAGCGAATTGCTTTCTATTACAGACGAGGACAAAGCCGACTTGAACAAGAAGATAAGGCAGGAGCCAAAGCCGACTTTTACGAAGTTAAAGACAAGGATTCTGAGTTTCGTAAGGCTGCTCTGTATTATTACTCCCATCTGGCCTATGAAGAAAACAATCATCAAACCGCGCTTGATGGATTTGTCGAGTTGGCTTCCGATCCTGGATTCTCTCCTCTCGTTCCTTATTACATCACACATATCTACTACAAACAAGGACGCTACGATGAACTTTTGAATTACGCACAACCTCTGCTGGACCAAGGGCAGGTGGGAGCTACCAAAAGAATACCGGAAATTGCCCGCCTCGTTGGGGATGCTTATTACCGAAAAGAAGATTTTACCAAAGCGCTGAATTATCTCAAGATTTACCATGATGGCAGCGACAAGGCGGATATTTCGCGTGCTGACTTTTACCAGTATGGGTTCACCTTGTACAGAACAGCAGACTACAAAGGAGCGCTTGAATCGTTTAATGAAGCGTCAAAAGAAAAAGACGAACTGGCACAAAGTGCGGTATATCACATGGGAGACTGCTACCTGAAGCTAGATCAGAAGCCCTATGCGAGATCCGCATTTGGGGAGGCTTCTGCCATGGATTTTAACCGCACCGTAAAGGAAGATGCTCTCTTTAACTATGCGAAATTATCCTACGAATTATCATATAACCCCTTTCATGAGGCCATTATCGCTTTTGAAGATTATCTGAAAGCCTACCCCGATTCGCCGCGCAGAGACGAGGCATATAACTTTCTGCTTGATGTATACCTGAAAACGCGCAACTACGAAGAAGCCTTGCGATCGCTGGATAAAATTCAAAAGAAAGATGCACGTGCTCAGGAGGCTTATCAGTTAGTTTCCTTCAACCGCGGCGTGGAGCTCTTTCAAAGTGGAAAATATGACGACGCCACTCAGTATTTCGATCGGGTAAAAACGTATCCTGTTTCGAATATTCTAATTGCAGAAGCGATATATTGGAAGGCGGAAATAGCCTACAAGCAAGGTCGCTACAGCGAAGCCACAGGCCTGTTTAACCAGTTCCTGGCGGAGCCCGGAGCTTTCACTTCAGGCTACTATGAAGACGCCAACTACAGCGCAGGATATGCTTTGTTCAAACAGAAAAAGTATGTAAGTGCCAGTAGCTCTTTCCGGAAATTTATCGATAGTCAGAAGGCGGAACCCCGCAAAAAAAACGATGCGCTTCTTCGCCTTGCTGATTGTTACTACGTGAATAAAGAATACGACAAAGCGATCCAATTCTACGAACAAAGTATCGCCCTGGGCCTGGCACTTAACGACTATGCCATGTACCAAAAAGCCATGTGCCAGGGGCTTAAAGGCAATGCAGAACAGGAAATTTCAGGATTAAAAAAGTTAATTCAGGATGAACCTGATTCGAGGTATCTGGTAGATGCCCGATTCCAACTAGCAAAGGCCTACCTAACTTCCGACCGACTTGATGAAGCGAGAGATCAATATCTGTTGATCTTAAAGAACCATGGCACCAGTGTATATGTCGGCAAGTCCCTGCTCGACCTCTGTCTGATATATCGTAAGCAGGGCAATAACAGCGATGCACTTGAAACATTTGATAAAATAGCAGAGCGCTATCCGAACGAGAAATTACTTCAGGATGCCCTTGGAATTATGCGCAGTCTGTTACTCGAAGAAAGAGGACCGGATTACCTCGCCAACCTTGCGGAAAAACATCAGATTCTGGATATCAGCAAAGCTGATTTGGACGAAGAAGTTTTTATAACTGCTGCCGATCATTATTTCCGACGCGATTGTGGAAAAGCTATACCAGCACTGGAAGACTATTTGCGCAAATTTAACCCGCCTCTTCGCTATACTGAAGCGAACTACTACATAGCCGAATGCTATTTCAAGCAGGAGAATATGGATAAGGCGTTGGATTATTACAATGTCGTTACTGCCCAACCGGCCAGTGAATTCACTGAAGGTAGCTTGGTAGGTGCCGCTACGATTCGCTACAATCGGAAAGAATATGAAGGCGCTCTTAACCACTACCGTGAGTTGGAAGGAGTTGCCTTGCAGAAAACCAATATACTCGAAGCTCAAATCGGACAAATGAGGTGTTACGCTAAACTGGGGCAAAATCAACGCGCTCTTGATTTTGCCAACCTCGTAATTGCCGATGCCGCCACCCCGGAAAGCATTCGCTCCGAGGCTCGTCTCATGAGGGCCAAATTACTTATGGATAGCGGAAATCTCGACGATGCCTACAGAGACTTCGCTGAATTGGCTAAAAGTTCGGGAGTTAGAGCGGCAGAGGCCAAATACCTTATGGCAATGATTGCCTTCAAAAAACAGGCATGGAAACCGGCTGAAAAAGAATTGTTTGAATTGATTCAGAATTTCTCTGCATTCAATGAATTCAAATACAAAGGCTTCCTGCTATTGTCTGATGTGTATATCGGTATGGGCGATTACTTCCAAGCCAGAACTACACTAAACACGATACTCTCCAACGTGAGCGAACCATGGGTAATCGACGAAGCCCGGTCAAAACTTTCCGCTTTAGACGACTTAGAGAACCCTGCAAAGAATTCGGGTTCATCCGAAGAAGAAATTGAGATTAATCCTAATGAAGGCAATGATGAATAAGCTGAAAATAACCTTCTACACAGGCGTAGTTTCTTTCCTGGCATTCTTGTGTATATGTGTGCTACCCGCACGTGCGCAGGAAAATGTACCACAGAACGACCAGCTCAATATGGATGTAACCTTTGTAGGAGATCTGGAGCTGTTCTTAAAAGACGCCAACAAAATTTCCGAAAGCCCGAAAATTCGGGAAGCACTATCGGAAATACGCCCGATACAATACAAACTACTTCCTAATAAACTCAACGCGCCCTTTGAGCTAAAGCCTATCAATGCCGCAAAAATAAACCTGGAAGAAAAGCTCAAAAAGCTTTACCGCGGATATACCCGGGCGGGTTTCGGATTGTATACCACACCCTTTGCGGAGTTGTATTATACCGATGGCCGTTCATCCAAGGGCACCTTCGGTGTTCATGCCTCTCACCTATCCAGTGCTGGCGGCGTGGCTAAAGATGACAGCATACCGGACAGGCTATCGCACAACCACGTTGAGCTCTGGGGAAAGAAATTTTTGAAAAAACATAGCCTGAGTGGAGGTGTAAATTGGAACAGAGATGTACTTCACTACTACGGATTCTTTCCTGACTCTTTTCCAAATACAGCTATGACAGGAATGAAACAGCGGTTTAATTTACTCGAATTCAACTCCGGCCTTCACAGTTATTTCCGCGATTCGAGTAAAGTGAATTACGACGGTAATATTGCTTTTTATCACTTTTCAGATTTGAATGATGGCAAAGAAAGTAATTTGGACCTCAGCGGAACCCTTCGAAAATACATGAACACCGAATTACTTGGCTTAGATTTTGGAGTAAATTATAATGCATTCGATTACTTCGATTCCCGCGACTCAAGCAACCAGGATACCGAAGGCAGCATTTTTCGAATAACCCCCACAGCATCCACCAAAAAAGGAAACTTGAACGTGCGCGTCGGAATGAGCCTGGTAATTGATGCCGGAGCACAGGATCCCGCGCACTTTTATCCAATCGCCGAAGCAAATTACGGTTTATTCAACAATATCCTCGTCCCCTACCTTGGCGTAGGCGGCGAAGTCCAGAGGCAAACCTACCGCGACCTTACCGATGAAAACCCCTTTACAGTGAGTTTTCCCGATTTGCGTAACCGCAATAAACGTCTGGAACTTTATGGGGGTTTACGCGGTCGTCTCGGAGGCAACGCTTCTTTCAATGCCCGGATTAGTAATACCAGCTATGAAGATTTCGCCTATTATGTGAACGATACCATTGCCAGTATAACGAATAGGTTCCTGGTAGTTTACGATGATTTATCCGTGCTAAATATCGGCGGAGAACTAAGTTTCGATGCCGGAGAAAAACTGAAATTCTTTGGCCGCGGAGACTATTTCATATACTCCACCGAACAAGAACCCGAAGCCTGGCATCAACCATCCTTGCGCATAAGCGCAGGAGGAGTATGGGATCTTCAGGATAAACTGTTGCTGCGGGCAGAGGTATATCATATAGGTAAACGCAAAGCACTATCCAGAGGCCCCGTGGAAGGAGGCGAATTAACAGAATCCGGAGATTACGAAAGGCAACTTAAAGGCTTCCTGGATATGAATCTGGAAGTCGAATATCGCTATACCAAACGGCTTTCGGTTTTCGGAAGACTTAACAATTTCCTTGCACAGCGCTATGCTATATGGAATAACTACAACGTCCAGCGGTTCAATGCTATGATGGGTTTAACCTTCGCTTTCTGATCGCCGCGGCCCGATTTTTGTTGATACAGTGTTGAAAATTGAAACCCCTGCCCGTTTATAGCGGTCTGCAGACACCCTTTCATTGCGTATCTTTGTATAAACAGAGATTTTTTCAGAAAGAAGCAATGGAAATGGCAGAGGAAAAAGTGAAAGCAGGTAGTTCATACAGTGCCGACAGTATTCAGGCGCTGGAAGGAATGGAGCATGTGCGCATGCGTCCTTCAATGTATATCGGTGACGTGGGAACACGCGGTTTACACCATCTGGTATACGAGGTAGTAGACAACTCCATCGACGAAGCCCTAGCGGGATATTGTAATCGAATAGATGTTGCAATACATGCCGACAATTCAATTACAGTTAGGGATAATGGCCGCGGAATTCCGGTAGACCTCCACAAAAAGGAAGGTAAGTCAGCACTCGAAGTGGTAATGACCAAAATTGGCGCCGGAGGTAAGTTCGATAAAGACAGCTATAAAGTTTCCGGTGGACTTCATGGTGTCGGTGTTTCCTGCGTAAATGCGCTTTCAATACACTTGAGAGCTGAAGTTCGGCGGGACGGCAAAATATGGGTTCAGGAATATAGCATCGGAAAGCCAAAATTTGATGTCCGCCAAGAAGGAGAGAGCAGCGAAAGGGGAACTACCGTTACGTTTAAGCCAGACAGCAGCATTTTTGAGAATACCGTCTATAATTATGATACGCTCGCTGCCAGAATGCGAGAACTCGCTTTCCTAAATAAAGGAATTCGAATCAGCCTTACCGATGAACGAATTGCCGAAGACGAAAGTGGCAGCAACCGGGAAGACTTTTATTCTGAACAGGGGCTTAAAGAATTTGTCCAATACCTCGACTCTACCAGAGAGCCCCTCATCAAGGATGTTATACATATCGAAGGAGAGCGAGATGGGGTCCCCGTAGAAGTTGCCATGACGTACAACTCTTCCTTCAATGAGAATGTATACTCCTACGTAAATAATATCAATACCCACGAGGGAGGAACCCACCTAAGCGGTTTCAGGATGGGGCTAACGCGTACGTTAAAAGACTACGCCAAAAGCTCCGGAATGCTTGAAAAACTGAAATTCGAAATCGCTGCCGATGACTTCCGGGAAGGGCTAACCGCTGTTATATCTGTAAAAGTAGCAGAGCCTCAGTTCGAAGGCCAGACAAAAACGAAACTCGGCAACAGGGAAGTAACCTCCGCCGTAAGCCAGGCAGTTAGTGAAATGCTTGCCAATTATTTGGAAGAACATCCCGCCGAAGCGAGAATCATTGTATCCAAGGTTATTCTAGCCGCTCAAGCCAGAATGGCTGCCAGAAAGGCCCGGGAAATGGTTCAGAGAAAAACCGTAATGGGGGGATCGGGTTTACCTGGTAAACTGGCCGATTGTTCCGAAAAAGATCCTTCAGTAAGCGAACTTTTCTTAGTCGAGGGGGATTCCGCCGGTGGCACCGCTAAACAAGGCCGCGATCGAAATTTCCAGGCAATTTTACCTCTCCGCGGTAAAATCCTCAACGTGGAAAAGGCTATGCAGCACAAAATTTTCGAGAACGAGGAAATTAAAAATATGTATACCGCGCTGGGGGTAATCATGGGCACTGAAGAAGATAGTAAGGCTCTTAACCTCCAAGGTCTGCGCTACCATAAGATTATAATAATGTGTGACGCTGACGTAGACGGAAGCCACATCGAAACTCTCATCCTTACCTTCTTCTTCCGCCATATGAAAGAACTTGTAGATCAGGGGTATATTTACATTGCCACTCCCCCGCTCTATCTAGTAAAAAAAGGAAATAAACAGGAATATGCCTGGAACGAAGAGGATCGGGATCGTCTTATTGGAGAACTGAAAGGCGCCGGCAGCGACTCAAGTGTAAATGTCCAGCGTTATAAAGGTCTCGGTGAAATGAATGCTGAGCAGTTATGGGAAACAACCATGAACCCCAGTAAGCGCACGCTGCGCCGCGTAACCATAGAAAATGCCGCTGAATGCGATCATACCTTCTCCATGCTAATGGGAGACGAGGTTCCGCCACGAAGGGAATTTATTGAGAAGAATGCGAAATACGCAAGAATTGATGCCTGATATTTCTTAGTAATACTGCATCGAGGGAATTGCTCGCAAAACAGGCCGGAGAATCTGCAATCTCCGGCCTTATTTATTGAATAAAATTCGATCTGCATCAAATTATTTCGAAACAAGGAATCCCTGCAAGATGAATTGTTGGGTAGCATAGCATACTCACCCCAGCACGGTTTCGAGATTCGCCAATTAACCGCAGGAGTTATAGCATCACAATGATGGTCAATATTTTTACTGTACAAAAATTAGGCTGGTTCGGACATCAATTCTGCTTATCGCGATAGAATTGCCGGAATAATTAATAAAAGCCGGGTAACACCCCTAGATCATTAATTTCAAGGCTAATCAGAATTCAACATAGCGAAGATCCAGATTTCAGTAATTATATTACTGTAATACCACTTCTACTTCCCTAGACATCGGGCTACGCCTTTTTTTTCCAGATCTTCCACCAAGCGCGTCTATCGGCGGTAGTATCCTCATAGTGGTTATCTCCGCTTCCGTACCCGTAGCCATAACCTCTGCCATAGCCGTAACGATAGGCGTAGCGATGGCGAGCGAAATCTACTCCATTCAATATTGCCGATATCTTGTCAATCCGACTCTCGTTTTTAACGCGGTCAAGATTCTGAATAAAATGCTTCTTGGAATAATCTGACCTGAAGACATAAATAGGATAATCCGCCCTCTGAAGTATATGCACCCCATCAGTAACAAGACCTACAGGCGGTGTATCAATTATAATCACATCAAAGCGATTTCGAAGCTCCGCCAAGATATTATCCATTTCGCTGCTGATAATAAGTTCCGCTGGATTCGGTGGAATAGGTCCTGCCGTAATAAAAAACAGATTTTCAAGGCTGGCAGCTTGAATGCAATTATCCAACGTATCCCTACGAATAAGTAGGGTGCTCATTCCCCTGTCGTTATCAACCTGAAATCCTTTATGAACTTTAGGCTTTCGCATGTCAAGATCAATAATCACTACTCTTTTGCCGCTACAGGCAATAATACCTCCGAGATTAAGGCTTACAAAGGTTTTTCCCTCGCCAGAGATAGTGGATGTAACAGCTACAATCTTTGAGCCCGGACAATTGTCGACAAACTGTAAATTGGTTCTCAAATTCCGGAAGGACTCTGAAATAATTGATTTAGGATCACGATCAATCAGGAGCATACTTACAGGAATTTCTTCCGTGTACCTGGGTAAAATACCCAAGGTAGGAATAGACCCATTGGAAAGTCGCACAATTTCGTTGAGGCTGGTAATATCATTATGGAGCAGATACCGCAAGGAAATAAGCGCGATACTCAGCAGGAAACCACCAACGAGAAAAGACAAAAACACTACGTTTCGTCTGGGACTTACAGGAATGCGGGGCACCTTGGCATCCTCTAATATCTGATTATTCGAAACGAAGCCCTCTTTAGAAATGCGGTATTCAATGCGTTTCTCCAGCAGGAGCGTGTAATATTTCTCATTTATATTAAATAATCTTTCCAATCTGGCTACCTCCAGCTCCTTGGAGGGCAGATTGTAGAACTGCCCTTCTACCTCGCCTGCCTTGCCTTCCAACCCCATTCTCCTTTCCTTGATATTTTCCTTAAGTGCCTTAATTGTCTCAATAATCATATTCCGCTGAATACCAATTTGATACTCAATGGATCGAATGCGATTGTTATCGATCGTAACGGAATACAATGCTTCTTCCTTTTTGATGAGCAGGTCGTACAAATTTTGAAGCATTCCCGCTAATGCGCCTTCATACTTACTTCCTGCGACCAGAGGAACCAGGTTATACACTGCGATATCGCCAGACTCCCTGGTGGTAAGACCTTCAATTTCAGTAAGAACTCTTTCTTCTAGTTCAAGCTGAATAATTTCGTCCTCGAATTGATTAATCCGGGAGAAATAAACATCAGCCAATTCTTTAGGGTCAGAAATTTTATTCTCCTGCTTATACTCATTTAATAGCAATTCCGAATTGCGAAGACGCTCAAAAACGGTATCAATTTGAGAATCGACGAACGCCAAAATATTCTCATCACTCAAACTTTTACTCTCCAAGTCAAAATTGATGAACTCATTTGAAAGAGCCATCGCAAAATCTCTGGCAATAAAAGGATTATTGTCTTCGTACGATATCTCGAGCGTCTTGGCAACATTGTTTAAAATGCGAACCGATAATCCTTCATAAAAACGTTGGGTAAGCGTCCGCTTGCTATTGGCAACAAAGTATAATTTCGATTCGTCCTGATTATCTACAACCCTTTCCCAATCCTTGATTCGCAGGTTAAATGAAAGACCGGGTAATTCAATTCTTTCTCGTATATCAAGGCCGGAAAAATCCTCGTCCCGGATTTTGAGATCTACTGTATTTTGGTCTCGAAAAAAAAGAAATATCGGGATATCACGCAAGGATTCGTCGAGAAGAACCATATTCTCCAGCTCATACGGCGATAGAATATAGTGTTCGTTGGTAAGCAATTCCCCTTTGGCATAATAAGAAATGCCGATGGGTATTTTTTCCACGGTTCGTTGAACCAGCAACTTAGAACGGAGCAATTCTAGCTTGGCCTGAACATCATTCTCCTCGCTGCCTGCACCAACATTCAATATCTTATTTGCATTATCGCTCTGACCCAACTGTATAATTACTTTCGCTTTGAAAACAGGCGCAGTATATTTTAGAAAAAGGAAGGCCCCTCCAACGGAGATCATAAACAGCAACAGTATCCAAAAACCAGATCTTCTGAGAATATAAAGAAAAAGCCCCAGATCGAATTCATTGCTAAAATTCGTAAGCCTTTCTTTATATTCCTGGTAGTTTGAACCGGGATCTTTTTGCATTATAATCCTCCTATAACTCCGTAAATCAGTGCAATACTAGTAACCAACGTCACGATTGGCGCTAAATCGCGAAGCACTTCGCCGGCAATTTCAGGTACGGGTTCAACATATATGATATCGTTGGCCTGAACGGACATATTGGCATATTGAATTCCTTCTATGGTAGATAAATCCATAAGATAGACGTCAGGATCTGTCCCCGCAACGGGGCGAATAAGCTTTACTTTGGAAGCATTGCCCCTCATGGCTATTCCTCCCGCCAAAGCCAAAGCTTCTATTACCGAAGTATTATTATTGGCCAAGGTTATTACTCTAGCATCCCCGCCAGAACCGGGAAACACCATTACACGGTTATTGATAACGTTAAGAATAACGTACGGACTTGAATACAATTTAGAATACATCTGTTCCAGTTGAATCTCCGCCTCGCGCAAAGTAAGCCCTTGAACGTAGACATCACCGATTTCAGGCATCTCTACAAAACCATCCGGCCTAACCAAAAAAGCCACATCTGAGGTAACTAAAAACCGCTGTCCCGTCTCGCCGGAAAAAGTAGTCATTTCAATAAGCCTTGCCCCATTGTTCGTGAATACACGCATATTGAGACGGTCATTTGGAACTAACCTGTATTCCTTATCTATCGTAGAATCCACCGGGATATCATATTCATACCCCAGATGGGTTTTGAACATAATATTTTTATTTATCGTGCATGAATGAAGTGCGGCAATAAAGAAAACTAGGATTAGGAGGCGCATTGTCAAAAATGAAGTGTATACAACAAATATATGAAAAGCCTTGCGCAACATGTAAAATAACGACATTTGCAACGTGAAACGAACAGTTGTTATTGGGGCCAGTCCCAACCCGGAAAGGTATTCTTATCGCGCTATTAACGAGTTGCGCGCGCATGGCTATCCGGTTATAGCTCTCGGCACTAAGCAAGGAATGGTGGCCGATTTGGCAATAGAAACCGGCAGGCCTCATATCGCTGATGTAGACACCGTAACCCTGTATGTGGGGCCATCTAATCAACCACTTTGGTATGATTACATTCTTAGCCTGTCCCCAAAAAGAATACTTTTTAATCCAGGCACAGAAAATATTCAGTTCATGAAAATGGCGACGGACCGAGGAATTGCCGTTGAAGCGTCGTGCACTCTTGTACTTCTCTCACTAGGAAATTATTGACGCAGCCAAATGCTACCCGGAGAAAAAGTATATCTCAGAAGTCTTGAGCCGTCGGATGTGGCCCTTCTATTTCTATGGGAAAACGATACCTCTGCCTGGCAATATGGAGACACCCTGATTCCCTTCAGCATGGAAAACCTTAGGCAATATGTAAGCGGCCTGCGCGATATCTATGCCGATAAACAGCTGCGCCTCATGATTTGCCGCAAAGAAAATGACTCTCCCATTGGTGTGCTAGACCTCTTCGATTATAATCCACGTTTTCGGCGAACAGGTATCGGAATAATCATCGCGCGACCTCTCGAAAGACGTAAAGGATTTGCGCTGGACACCTTAAAATGTGCAGAAAATTATGCTTTCGGAATACTCGGATTGGAGCAATTACATTGCAGCATTGCATCAGGTAACGAGGCTAGCATAGCATTATTTGAAAAAGCCGGATATGTCCGCTGCGGAGAAAGAAAACGATGGTTCGAACACAACGGCGTCTGGGAAAACGAAATATTATATCAACGTATTAAGCCAAATAAATGAAAAAAATAGTTTTGCTGGCGTTAGCGATCGCGCTTGTGACCGCTGCTTCCATTTTTTGGTTTGGCTATCGTAAACTATTTCAGCCCTGCACTTCCTTCAATGAAGAGTATCGTTATTTGTACATTCCTACGGGAGCAGCATTTTCAGAAGTATGTGACAGCTTACTCCAGTTGGAGGCGGTTTCTGATACCTCAGGTATATCCTGGCTGGCCGCAAAAAAGAACTACATTGAGCGAGTTAAACCCGGAAAATATCGGATAAATAAAGGAAGCAATCTCAATTCTATTATCAATCTGCTTCGATCGGGCAACCAAGAACCAGTAAACGTCACGTTCAACCAAGTAAGAACTCCCGAAGAACTAGCCGGCATTTTGAGCAAAACTCTCGAAGCAGACAGCCTGTCTTTTATAGAAGTATTTACAGACGAAGGGCTCGCCAATGCGCACGGGTTCACCCAAGACCAATTTCGCCTGCTATTCATGCCCAACACTTATGAATTTTTCTGGAATACAGATGCGATGGCCTTTGTAGATCGCATGAAAAAAGAATATGAAAAATTCTGGACGGAAGAACGAAAGGAAAAAGCAGCGACGCTTGGGTTGAACCTGAACGAAGTCGGAATTCTCGCTTCCGTGGTGAAGGCAGAAACCTCCAAACTAGACGAGGCGCCGGAAATAGCCGGTGTATATTTAAACAGACTTCGGATAAATATGCCTCTCCAGGCAGATCCAACCCTCATATACGCTACCCGCGATTTCGATGCCCGTCGCGTTAAGCAAGGGCACATCGATTACGACTCTCCCTATAATACCTACAAATACGCAGGATTGCCTCCCGGTCCGATTAATTATCCTGAATACATGTATATCGATGCGGTGTTAAATGCCCGTAAAAACAACTTCCTCTATTTCTGTGCTAAAGCCGATATGAGCGGTTACCATGCTTTTGCCCGAACCTACGAGCAGCACCTTGTAAATGCGCAGTCCTACCGGAAAGTCTTAAATGAGATGGGTATTACAGAATAGTTAGTCTTCGGGAAACCAATCCCACATTTTACGCATAAAATCATCCAAATTAAACGGCACTCGAAGCGTATCGTCCATCGCCTGAAATACTTCTTCCGGAATGCGCTCCTCAGATCGGATGCCAATAAGAATAGGTACCTCTTCTTCCCGTTCCGACAGGCTTCTGATCCTCTTCAATGCCTTTCCCGGATCCAAATCGCGGAGTGAAGGGTCGTACAGCACCAGATCGAAGCGCTGCTTGCCCATTTTTTGAAGCATTTCTTCCGCAGAACTGGCATGTTCTGTGCGAAATCCCATTTTACGCAATGTGCTTTCTGCAACCGCCTGATGAAGGGGATTATCTTCCGCTATAAGCACATTGATGCCACTGAAACTTGAGGAAGCAGAAATGGATGGTTGCTGCCTAGCCCCCTTCGCTGGACCCTTAGTGAAAAGTCGCGTTAATACTCGCAATAAGGCATCCTGACGAACAGGCTTTTCTAAGGCCGCTTCGAAATAATCCTCTTTGTTGTTAACCAATGGATTTCCTGCAGATGCCAACGCAATTACGGGAATTCGCTCCAACGGATATGCTTCACGTATTCTTCGGGCTATCTCCCTTCCATCCACATTAGGCATATCCATATCTACCAGACAAAAGTCAAAGCGAGCCAACGCGTCCAGCATATCAGCCACCAAATCAGGACTATTGAATGGCGTTGCCTGAACGCCCCAGGTAGACAAGAGCTTAACCAACACTTTTAAATTGCTCTTATTGTCGTCTACAACTAAGGCTTTTTTCACATGAAGCTGACCGATATCCGGCAAAGTAACTTCGCC
>Ga0315906_10003006_pt1 | contig 22719 bp, 23 predicted proteins | sample LakEriMetagenome_4_FD_203526 | JGI IMG/M metagenome (GOLD analysis project Ga0315906, IMG submission 203526) | Freshwater fungal communities from buoy surface, Lake Erie, Ohio, United States - Buoy 2 MA122 | ecosystem: Environmental > Aquatic > Freshwater > Lake > Lake biofilm | place: USA...
GTGATCTTGGTGCACGGCTGGGCGTGGGCGGTCACCTGACGCGTCTGCGACGCACACGTGTGGGAGCGTGGTCTCTTGCGTCCGCCGTTTCATGCGATGTCGTGGAGTTGGCGCCTGACCCGACGTCCCTTCTCATGGGTTTGGGGGAGTGCGCAGCCGCGTCCTTCCCGATCGTCACGGTCGGGCAGGAGCACATGGCATGGATCGTGAACGGCCGACCGCTTGATGACGTTCTTCCCTCTCCGGTGGCGCAACCCACGGCCGTACTCGATCCTCTGGGAGGCCTAGTGGCCCTTGTCGGTCCGTCCGAACGCGGCACCGCCTACCTCGCCGTGTTCACTGCGTGAGCGTCTAGGGTGGCGCCGTGACTCAGGGCGACGCTGCGGTGCTGTGCATCGGTGTGTTCGACGGTGTCCATCGCGGGCATCGCGCCCTCCTTCAGGAGGGCCGCCGCCAAGCGCAGGCGCTGGGTCTGCCGCTGACGGCAGTGACGTTCGACCCGCATCCGATGTCGGTGGTCTCATCCGAGGGTGTCCCATCTGCCCTAGCCACGCTTGAGCACCGAGTCGCCCTCCTGCGTGAGGTCGGTGCCGACCACGTTGCCGTCCTCGCGTTCGATGGACAGATGGCGGCACAGTCGTCCGAGGATTTCATCGCGCGAGAGCTCGTTGATCGGCTCGGCGCGCGGGCGGTCGTGGTGGGAGCTGATTTCCGGTTCGGTCGCGGAGCCTCGGGTTCGCTCGAGACGCTGCAGGCGGCGGGTGATCGGCTTGGCTTCTCAGTGACGGGCGTGCCCCTCATGGGTGACGGCCACGACCGCTGGTCCTCGACGGCAATTCGACTGAACCTTGAGGCGGGTGACGTCGCCGGGGCGGCGATGGCGCTCGGCCGTGACTATGCCCTGGACGGCAACGTGGTTCATGGTGACCATCGTGGGCGTGAGCTGGGGTATCCGACAGCCAACCTCGCCTGGTCGGACAGGCCCGTGATACCGGCCGATGGGGTGTACGCAGGTTGGCTGGTGGATGCTGGGGAGCGCCTGCCCGCTGCCATCTCGGTGGGCACGAACCCCCAGTTCGCAGGCCGGGATCGCCGGGTGGAGGCGTACGTCATCGACCGGAGGGATCTGGATCTCTACGGCCACGAGGTGCGTCTGGAGTTCGTGGTGCGACTACGCGGCCAGGAGAGGTTCGTCGACGTCGAGGCCCTCGTGGAGCAGATGGGCCGTGACGTAGCCCAGGCTCGTCGGATCCTTGGGTCACCTGATTCGTGACGTTCGCGTCACGGTGCCCCACGGCGGTTCGCGGGGGTGGGAATAGGGCTGGTACTCTGGCGACTCCAGACGGCCACGGGGCTTCTTCGAGCGCTGTGGTTCGTGTCATCTCGATCACCCGTAGGGGTGAGTGAAGGAATGCTCGCATGTCGCTCGACAGCGCAACAAAGCAGCAGATCATCGCCGAGTACGGCACCAAGCCCGGAGACACCGGCAGTCCTGAAGTCCAGATCGCCATGCTTACGCGGCGCATCTCCGACCTCACGGAGCATCTCAAGCAGCATAAGCATGACCACCACAGTCGTCGGGGACTGCTGATCCTCGTCGGCCAGCGTCGTCGGCTGCTCCAGTACCTGACCAAGACCGACATCGAGCGCTACCGGGCGATCATCGAGAAGCTCGGCCTGCGCCGCTAGGACACCGCGTCGTGGGGGCCACCGCGTCCCCACCACACACCACCACACACCACCACAACTGAACAATCAAGAGCACGACACGTACCGGATCCGGGGCGTCGCGACATGCGCGCCAGTCGTCGGTCCTCGGTAGTGACCTCCGGGAGCAGCACCTCAGTTCCCGTGGGCCTCGATCGAAGACCGCCACCGGCCGCTCAGCGTGTGCGCCCCTGTCCGACTTTCGCGAACAGGAGGCACCCGTGGAGGGTTCCCAGATCTCAGTCGCCGACGCCATTATCGACAACGGCTCGCTCGGCACCCGTACGATTCGATTCGAGACCGGACGCTTGGCGCGCCAAGCGGCGGGCTCGGTCTGCGTCTACCTCGACGACGACACCATGCTCCTGTCGGCCACGACTGCGGGCAAGCAGCCGAAGGATCAGTTCGACTTCTTCCCCCTCACGGTGGATGTCGAGGAGCGCATGTACTCCGTCGGACGTATCCCAGGCTCCTTCTTCCGCCGTGAAGGGCGCCCGTCGGAGGACGCCATTCTCACCTGCCGACTCATCGACCGTCCCCTGCGCCCCACCTTCACGAAGGGATTGCGCAACGAGGTTCAGGTCGTCATCACGGTCATGGCGCTGAACCCCCAGGACCTCTACGACGTGGTGGCGATCAATGCTGCGTCTGCGTCGACGCAACTGGCAGGTCTGCCCTTCAGCGGTCCGGTCGGCGGAGTTCGCGTGGCCCTGATCCGGGGCCAGTGGGTTGCCTTCCCGAACCATGGGCAGCTGGAGGAGGCTGTGTTCGACATGGTGGTGGCCGGCCGCATCGCCGGTGACGACGTAGCAATCATGATGGTCGAGGCCGAGGCTACGGACCGCACGATCGAACTGGTGGCCGGCGGGGCAACTGCTCCCACAGAGGAGATCGTTGCTCAGGGCCTGGAAGCATCGAAGCGCTTCATCCGAGTCCTCTGCGAGGCCCAGATCGAGCTAGCCAAGGCTGCCGCGAAGCCCACGGCCGACTTCCCTCTGTTCCTTGACTACCAGCCTGACGTGTACGACGCCGTTGAACGGCTCTCCATCGCTGATATCCGCGAGGCCATGCAGATCGTGAGCAAGGCCGACCGCGAGGCGCGGCTCGATGACATCAAGAAGGTTGTACTCGCCGAGCTTGCAGTGGAGTTCGTGGGTCGCGAGAAGGAGGTGTCGGCGGCCGTGCGCTCGGTGACCAAGAAGGTCGTGCGTGATCGGGTCCTCCGTGACAAGGTACGCATCGACGGTCGAGGCATCACCGACATTCGCACGCTGTCCGCTGAGGTGGATGTCCTTCCGCGCGTGCACGGATCGGCGCTGTTCGAGCGGGGCGAGACCCAGATTCTCGGTGTGACGACGCTCAACATGCTCCGCATGGAGCAGCAACTCGACACGCTGAACCCGGAGAACCGCAAGCGCTACATGCACAACTACAACTTCCCGCCCTACTCGACCGGTGAGACGGGTCGGGTCGGGTCTCCCAAGCGCCGCGAGATCGGCCACGGCGCCCTCGCTGAGCGCGCGCTATTGCCGGTGCTGCCTTCACGTGAGGAGTTCCCCTACGCGATTCGGCAGGTGTCGGAAGCGTTGGGTTCCAATGGGTCGACTTCCATGGGCTCTGTGTGCGCCTCGACCATGTCGCTTCTCAATGCCGGCGTTCCGTTGCGGGCACCCGTGGCCGGCATCGCCATGGGCCTCATCTCGGGAGATGTCGACGGCAAGCCCGAGTACGTGGCGATCACCGACATCCTCGGCGCGGAGGATGCGTTCGGCGACATGGATTTCAAGGTTGCTGGCACTCGTGACTTCGTGACGGCCCTGCAGCTTGACACGAAGCTGGACGGAATTCCGGCCGAGGTGCTGGGTCAGGCGCTCCAGCAGGCGCGCGACGCCCGCATGACCATCCTCGATGTCATGAACGAGGCGATCGATGCTCCTGACGAGATGGCGCCTACGGCACCCCGGGTCATCAGCATCACGGTGCCCGTCGACAAGATCGGCGAGGTGATCGGGCCGAAGGGCAAGATCATCAACCAGATCCAGGAGGACACCGGCGCCGATATCACCATCGAGGATGACGGCACCATCTATATCGGGGCTGCTGATGGCGCATCGGCCGAGGCTGCACGAGCAGCGATCAACGCGATCGCGAACCCGACGATGCCGGAGGTCGGTGAGCGTTACCTCGGGACAGTGGTCAAGACGACGACGTTCGGTGCTTTCGTCTCTCTGACGCCGGGCAGGGATGGCCTGCTCCACATCACCGAGATCAAGAAGCTCAACGGAGGCAAGCGGGTCGAGAACGTCGAGGATGTTCTCTCCGTCGGAACCAAGCTCGAGGTCGAGATCAAGGAGATCGACTCACGCGGGAAGCTGTCCCTGGTCCCGGTCGTCGAGGAAGGCGCCGCTGGCGCCGATGCCTAGGGCACAGACCCAGACGCTCCTGCGGGAGGGTGATGGCGGAGTAGTCCGCCGCACCCTCCTGCCCGGTGGCCTGCGGGTCATCACCGAGCACGTGCCGAGCGTGCGATCGGTGGCCTTCGGCGTGTGGGTCGATGCTGGATCCCGTGACGAGACGCCTGCTCAGATGGGCGCCGCCCACTACCTGGAGCACCTGCTCTTCAAGGGAACCTCACGTCGTTCTGCGCTCGACATATCGGCCTCGATTGAGGCAGTTGGCGGAGATCTCAACGCATTCACGACCAAGGAGTACACGTGCTATTACGCACGTGTACTCGACATCGACACGGACCTCGCGATCGATGTGGTGTGCGACGTCGTGACGGATGCGCTCCTGCGCGCAGACGACGTTGAGGCTGAGCGCGGTGTCATCCTCGAAGAGATCGCCATGCATGAGGATGACCCGGGCGATGTCGTGCACGACCTCTTCGCCCAAGCCATGTTCGGCGACTCCCCGCTCGGTCGCCCCATCCTCGGCACCGTGGACACGATCGAGGGCATCAGTCGCGGCATGATCAGTCGGTTCTACCGGTCGAGGTATCGCCCCGAGTCGATGGTGGTCGCGGCGGCGGGCAATGTTGACCACGATCACGTGGTGCGCCGCGTGCGTCGGGCGTTCGACCACCTCCTCGAATCTGTGGGCGAGTCGAGTGAGCCTCGCGGCAGTCGGTCGCGTCGACGTGGCAGGCGTGGCAGTGGCGGCACAGGTGGCACAGGTGGCACGGCGGTGACGTCGCGGGTGACGGAGCAGGCCCATGTAGTTCTGGGTGTTCCCGGTCTGATCCGATCCGATCCTCGGAGGTATGCACTCTCGGTGCTGTCGACCTCGCTCGGGGGCGGTATGAGCAGTCGTCTCTTCCAGGAGGTGCGCGAGAAGCGTGGGCTCGCATACTCCGTCTACTCGTACGCTCAGGGGTTCTCGGACGACGGCATGTTCAGCGTGTACGCGGGGTGTCTGCCGTCGAAGGTCGACACGGTTCTTGACGTCTGCATGAGCGAGCTCGACGATGTCGCGACAAACGGGCTGAGCGAGGACGAGATCCGTCGTGGCAAGGGCCAGGTGCGCGGCGCTACCGTTCTGGGTCAAGAGGACACCGGCTCCCGCATGAGTCGCATCGCCAAGAGTGAGTTGCTCCACGAGCCCTTGCTGTCGATCGACGAGGTCCTCCTTCAGGTGGAGTCGGTAACGTCCCAGGAGATTCGCGAAGTGGCCCGCGACCTCCTCGGCGAGCCTCGGACACTTGCGGTGATCGGCCCGTTCGATGCAGGCACCACTTTCGCAGCGGTGGGATAGCCAGTTGCCGTGCTTCGGCAATCGTGCCGGGTAGGCTGCGGACCGTGATCAAGGTCGCAGTCGTTGGTGCGAGAGGTCGCATGGGGCAGTCGTGTGTCGAGGCCGTGCGCTCCGCGGACGACATGCAACTGGTTGCTGCGATCGACATCGGCGTCCCTGCCACCGCTGTTGCTGAGGCCGGCGCTGAGGTGGCTGTGGACTTCACCACCCCCGATGCGGTCATGCTGACCCTCGAGACCTGCATCCTGCGGGGGATCCACTGCGTCGTGGGCACCACGGGGTTCACTGCTGAACGCCTTGATGTCGTCCGGGGCTGGTGCGACTCGAATCCGGGAGTCGGCGTCCTGATTGCACCAAACTTCGGGATCGGGGCGGTCCTGATGATGCGCTTCGCTGCCATGGCAGCGCCCTACTTCGAGTCGGTCGAAATCCTCGAGCTGCACCATCCCGACAAGGTCGATGCCCCATCCGGCACAGCGACGCACACGGCGCGCGCGATCGCGGCGTCACGGTCACACCTCGGGCCGCAGCCGGATGCCACCGCCCACCAGCTGGCCGGTGCCCGAGGAGCCCTCATCGACGGAATTCCGGTCCATTCGGTGCGGCTCCGTGGACTGGTGGCCCACCAGGAGGTGCTGCTCGGCGGTGAGGGGGAGACCCTCAGCATCCGGCATGACTCACTCGACCGGTCGTCCTTCATGCCGGGAGTACTGCTCGGTGTGCGCGAGGTCGGTCGGCACCCGGGTCTGACGGTGGGCCTGGATCACTACCTCGACCTCGCGTGAGTGCTCGACTGGTCTCCCTCCTCCTGGGGGGAGCAGTGGCCATCTACCTCGTGTTCATCGCTGCGCGAGCATGGGTTCTGATTGCATCGGGTGATCCCGTTCCGATGCTTCTTGGCGCAAGCGTCATCGTGCTGCCCCTGATCGGCGCCTGGTACCTGTGGCGAGAGCTCGTATTCGGACTCCGAACGCAGGCCATGGGGCGGGAACTCGCTCGCGAGGGTGGGCTGCCGGTGGATGACCTCCCTCGGACGCCGTCCGGTCGCATCGAACGCACCGCCGCAGACGTCCGCTTCGAGGAGTACCGAGAGCTGGCGCAGGAGCAGCCGGACGACTGGCGTTCGTGGTACCGACTGGCTATCGCGTATGACGATGCGCGTGATCGTCGACGGGCGCGCGAGGCGATGCGTACGGCGATCCGCCTGTACCGAGCCGCGCACTAGGCCCGACGAAACCAGTTCTCAAGGCGGTCCGTCGCCACGTCGAAGGCATCAGGTCGTCCGACAAGGTCGGGTGAACTTGTGTAGACGTGGGTGCCGAAGCGCTCGCCGCGCGTGGTCTCGATGCTTATGCGAAGTCCGGATGTCCGCAGCGGCATGCCTAGCAAGGGCACTGGCTCCCGCGCGCGGTGCACTTCCGAGACCTCGTTCCAGGGGATGCGCACCCGTCGGACGAGGGTGTCCAGGACGATCCCGTGATCGTTTACGTACGTGCCGAGCACCCATCCGCGAAGAGAGATGTAGAGCGCCGTGGCAGCCACGGCAGAAGCCAGAAGTGCGGCACCACTCATGGGTGCGGAAAGGGCAGTCATGACGGCAGCGGAAGTCAAGAAGACGCTCAGCAAGGTGGCGATGATGAGCGTAAGGATCCGAACAGGACCGCGCGGTGCAACGCGCACCAGACGCTGCTGGACCGCGGCCGCGTCCAGAGGCGCATGGGGATCGGGTCGCGGCCACAGAAAGCCGAAGATCGGCCGCTGCGGGCGGTTCACGAGGCCCAGCCGAGTGCGCGCAGGCCAGCCGCGGTGACTCCGGCGAGAATCACGACCGCGAGGAAGGGGGCCCGAAGCATCAAGGCCACGATGGCCATGCCAAGTCCCGCGGCGCGCGCATCGAGCTCCAGCGCCATCCCCGTGGCGAAGGTCTGGACGGCGACGAGCGCCGAGAGAAGCGCAACGGGCATGAGTCCGAAGACCCGTCGGGTGCGCCTGTTCTCGAGCACGGCGGGCGGCACGAGGTAGCCCAGGTACTTCTCGAGGAAGCAGCCGAGCGACGCGACGAGTACGGCGGCCCACATCATGGACTCGTGTTCCGGCCGCCGATTCGTCCGCCGAGCATGCCGGCGAGAAGGGCGACCATGGCGGCGGCAAGGACCGGCAGTCCGGGTTGGAGGACCGGGGTGAGGACGATGGCCACTCCTGCCGCGGCGAGGGCCACAGCCCACACCTGCCGATCCACCAGACGGGGCCACAGGAGGGCTAGGAGGGCTGCGGCCGTGGCGGCATCGAGACCCAGCGTGCTCGGGTCACCGATGGCTTTGGCACTCAACGCCCCCACGAGGGTGCCCGCGTTCCAGAGCAGGTATATCCAGGCTCCGGTGATCCAGAAGGCATAGCGAGAATTCGAGACCGGCTCGGGATGTGCCAGGGCCATGGCCGTGGACTCGTCGATGGTGGTCTGTGCGGCGACGAGCCTCCGGACCCCGCGCGGGCGCAGAATTGGGTTGAGGCCCACCGCGTACATGCTGTTGCGAGCCCCCAGGAGCCAGGCGGTGAGCACTGCGGCAACCAGGCCACCGCCCGCGCCCACGATGCCGACGAACGCGAACTGGGAGGCACCCGTGAACATCAGGAGGGACAGCGCCTGCGTCTGCCACACGTCGAGGCCAGTGGAGACGGAGATGGCCCCGAAGGAGAGCGCGTAGGCGCCGGTCGCTACCGCGATGCTCAGTGCCTTGGCGTGGATGGCACGGCGTCCGGTGCCTTGCGCCTCGCTCTCCACGACAGGACCGTATCGGGCGCTGCTATGCCACAGTTGGCCGATGGTCACCGAGACCCCGACGCGTATTGTCCGGCGCCTGCCGGACACCGTCGTTGTGCGCCGCCTCCGGTTTCTCATGCGTCGTGCAGAGCCAACCACCGCCGTGTCGGGAGTCACGCGCGGCCTGCTCTCAGCGGCGGTGTGCTGGCAGCTGCTGTGGTTCGTGGTGCAGCCCTCTCTGCTTCCCCAGGCGCAGCCCACGCCAGCATCGGCGATTGCGGTGGCTGCCGTCCTTGCCCTGGCGGTGGTGCTGCTGCTGGTCCACGTGATCGGGAGGAGGCCTTGGGCTGCCCGTATCGTCCGCATGAACGCTGTGGTGATCTTGGCGGCAACGCTGGTGGTGAATGTGAGCCAGGCACGCAGCCCGGAGCCAGACTGGCAGCGCGTGGCGGAGCTTGCTGCCCTCGCGGCAGGAGTCACGGGCCTGCTGCTGTCGACCCGATGGGGCCTGATCGGCACGGGCTTCATGACGGCTCTGCTGCTTCGCGATGTGGTCCTGCCGGACTGGTCGGGGGAGTTCAACTCGTCGGTGGACGCGATCCTCGATCCGGTCTACGTGCTGGCGATGGGTCTGTCCTGCGTGGCGGCCAAGCGAGCTCTGCTCGCGAATGCTGATGCTGCTGATGGCGCGGCCATCGACCTCCTGCGCGCTGAGCAGGAGCGGCATACCGTCGATGTGGTCGCGCAGAGCCTTCGCGACACCGAGAGGCGCCTGCACGAGAGCGTGCTCAACACCCTGGTCGCTCTGGCGAGGGGGGGTCTGGGTGCGCAGTGGGGTGCGCGCATTTCCGTGCGCTGCGAAGAGGGAGCCCGTCTGCTGGAGTCGCTGAGCAGTCGATCCGCCCCTGCCGTCGACGAAGCCCGAGACCACGGTTCCCTCGAGCAGGACCTGGCCGGGGTCATCTCGGATCTGCAAGGCAGCGGTGTCGATGTCCGATGGAGTGCTCAACAGGTCGACCTTCCAGCTGACGTCTACTCCGCTCTGCGAACGGCTGCGGCCGAGGCCCTGATCAATGTCGGTCGCCACGCTGACGCGTCCAGCGTGGACGTTGACGTGACGGCGTTGAGGGCACGGGGAAGCCGGGGTGTGAGTTTGCGCATACGGGATGACGGGCGTGGTTTTCCGCAGGCTGCCGTGGAGGAGCGGTTCGGTCTCACGGACGCGATTGCCGGGCCTTTGGCCGAGGTCGGAGGCACGGCTGTCGTGCGCAGTGCACTCGGGGAGGGGACGGACATCACCCTGGGCTGGTGGTCGCCAAGGGGCGCCACCGACGGCCAGGATTCGGCGCTCACTCCTGCAGCGTCAGTCTTGGCGCTGCCGGTGCTCGTTGTTCTGGCTCTGTACGCCTCCGTCATGGTCATCGTCACGCGCGGATTCATCACGGACCCCATGCGAAATGGCATCGCTTTTTCTCTGTGGCTCGTCCTCGTGGTCACAGTGGTCGGTTTGTGCCAGCGCAGAACGCTGACGTGGTCGGTCGTCGTTCTGGTCGCGGCTGGCGGCTGGATGACCTATGTGCTGCAGGAGTCGGCGACGCCAGAAGTGGCCACGGCATGGTGGTCCTCGCCGGCGATCGCAGGACTGTTCCTCGTTGTCGCGGCGATCGGACCATCTGGGGGCTGGATCCTCCTTCTGTTCACGTGGTTGGTGTTGCAGGGGGATCCACTCGGTGAACTCACTCAACCGGGCACGGCCATCATCTTGGTAGGTGCGCTGCTTGGACGCAGTTTGCGTCGGAATGCGCGTCTGGCCTGGGAGAACCGGTCTGCACAGGCGCAGGCGGCGTCCGCCACACGTGATGCGCGGGCGGCGATCGAGCGAATTGCCTGGCGTTACCGACCACTTCAGGAGTCTGGCGCTGGCCGCCTGCTTCGTGGTGTGGCCGAGGGGCGTCTGGATGCGGGCGATCCCCACGTCCGTGCGGAAGCCGGGCGCGAGGAGCGGTTCATTCGAAACGTCATGCGCACAGATCCTGCTGATGGACCCGTGCAGTCATTGGCAGCGGCACTCGCGATGACTGCCCATGCACGTCGCGCTCTTCTCGATCTCGAAGTCTCGCGCGAGATGCCTGCCGACCTCGATCTCGATGCATCGGCAGCGATCTGGTTCACCCGGGCCATGGAGAATGCCTGTGCCACGACCATCATTGACGGGCGGGTGGTGGGGAGCACTGCGCGCCTGACTCTGCGCGTTGGAGGGGATGGTCGGGTGCTTCGTCTGATCGTCCCCATGGGCGCACGGCTGGACATGGAATCCATGGATGGCACCGTTCGCGCTCAGCTCATCGACTCGGATGACGAAGCTGGGGAGATCTGGCTGTGGGAGACTGACGTCCGATTTAGGGGGGTGGAGCACAATGCGGTTGGCCATCATCGATGATCACGAACTCGTGCGCGAGGGCCTCCGCGAGCTGATCCACTCACGCGGGAATAGCACCTATGACGTCGCCTATGCGGGAGGTTCGCTGGCCGAGGCGCTGACCTTCGATCTGGATATCGCCCTGCTTGATGTCGAACTCGGCCCAGGTGCGCCGGACGTAGCGGCGAACTGTCGCGACCTGATCTCCGCGGGCGTTGCAACGCTGCTGATGAGTGCCTATGACGACCCGGTTGCGGTGCGCTCGGGTCTGGCGGCAGGGGCGCTGGGCTTCGTCCCGAAGCGTGTCTCGTTCGAGGAGCTGGAAGCTGCTCTGCTGTCGGTTGCCGCGGACGAGATGCACCTGTCCGTGGACCTCGCCAGCATTCTCGCGTCAGGTTCCGAAGTGCCCGACCTCAGTCCGCGTGAGCTCGATGCGCTTCAGCTCTACGCATCCGGCTTGAAGATCGCGGCCGTCGCGCGTCGCATGGATGTCTCTCCCCACACGGTGAAGGAGTACCTCGACCGCGTGCGGGCCAAGTACCAGAGGGTGGGTCGACCGGCGCGAACGCGTACCGAGCTCTACGCCCAGGCCAGTCGTGACGGGTTGCTCAAAGCCCACGAGAGCAGGTCCTGACCCGGACATATCAGGGGTGTCCCCCCTCGGGGGGACGACTGGATCTCGCTCAGGGGCGTACCAGTGCAACAAGATGAGCGGTGCCGGCGAGGGCGGGGGACTCGCCGGCTTTCCTTTGCCCGGGATCAACGAATGTCGGTGGTGAGCCGAACCTCACGCAGGGTCCGATCCGGCGCGTGCGGATCGGCTACCGCGAGGTCGCGTACGGCAGCGTCGGGTGCCCATCCCGCGCTCTGCAGGAAGGCCCGCCTGACCTCGTCCTGCACCGCGCACCAGGCAGTCATGCTGTGGTTCCCCAAGGCGCGTCCGGCATCGACAGCCGCAGCCATCAGTCGTGACCCGTGGCCTCGGCGCTGATGCCGTGGGTCGACTTCAAGAGCCAGCAGCTCGCCGGTCAGGGGATCGGCATCCGGATCAGCGGACGGGCCTATGGCGGCGTAGCCGGCGACATCGCCAGACGCGACAGCCACCAGTATGCGATGCGCAGGGGTGGGTGGATTGATGAGCCCACCCGCCCACACCAGGGCGAGATCCGAGGGGTGCAGGCTGTCGAGAACGGCGGTCGGCAGGATGCCACCGAGGCGTTCGCGCCAGGAGTCCGTGTTTATCTCGCCGATGCGGTCCATGTCGGCCATGGTCGCGATCCGGACAGTGTCCGGCGTGCCGCGAGAAGCCACGGAGTCCGGACCGACGGGTGGGTTCACCCCCCCATTCTGGTCCCCCCGGAGGTCCGTGTCCTTCCGCCCGTCGTGGATAGAGTGCGCGGGTGACCGAATCAGACCTCGCCGCATCAGTCAGGTTCCGCAGCGACATCACCGTCGAGCTTGTGCGCGGAAGCGCCTCAGACGCCGATGTCGTCTTTGCCGCTCGGGTGTCGACTGCTGGGGAGCAGTCCCTTGACGATGTCGATGCCGATGCCGAGCGGTCACGAGGGCTGATCAACTACTTGATGCGCGAGAGGCACGGGAGTCCGTTCGAGCACAACTCGTTGACGTTCTTCGTTCAGTCGCCGATATTCGTCTGGCGCGAGCACATGCGTCACCGCATCGCCAGCTACAACGAGGAGTCAGGCCGGTATCGCGAGCTTGAGCCGGTGTTCTACGTGCCAGCACGCGAGCGGGCCGTCGTGCAGGTGGGCAAGACTGGGGCTTACGAGTTTCTGCCCGGCGATGAGGCTCAGTACGACCTGATCGAGCAGCAGATGCGCACGACCTGCATGGAGGCCTACCGTGCCTACCAGCGCATGCTTGAGGCGGGAATCGCGCGGGAGGTCGCCCGCATGGTCCTCCCGGTGTCGATCTACTCCAGTGCGTACGTGACCCTGAATGCTCGCTCGCTCATGAACTTCCTCTCCCTGCGCCGCAAGGCCGAGGGATCGCACTTCCCGTCCTACCCGCAAAGGGAGATCGAGATGGTGGCGGAGCGCTACGAGGAGGAGTGGGCGCGGCTGATGCCCCTGACCCATGCAGCGTTCGTCGCCAACGGCAGGGTCGCGCCGTAGAGGCTACCGATAGCCTTGGCGGCATGCCAGGCCCTTCTGACCCGTCCCGCCCCTTTGGCGTGCTCCTGACCGCCATGGTCACTCCATTCCTCCCGGATGGTTCCCTCGACCTGGACGGCACCCGACGGCTGGCATCGCACCTCGTCGACGACCTTGGCCACGACGGCCTCGTGGTCAACGGCACCACAGGAGAGTCCGCCACCAAGACGGACGCCGAGGATCTCGCGGTTCTGTCCGCGGTGATCGCGGAAGTGGGAGATCGCGCCACGATCATCGCGGGCGTGGGCACGAACGACACCCGTCACTCGGTCGACGCGGCTCGAGCTGCCGCCCGGGCGGGTGCTCATGGCGTCATGGCCGTCACGCCGTACTACAACCGTCCGCCGCAGGAGGGTCTCGTCCGCCACTTCATGGCGGTGGCCGATGCCACGGATCTGCCGATGATCACGTACGACATCCCGAAGCGCACGGGCACGGCAATCGAACTCGACACCCTCAAGCGACTGGCCGAGCACCCGCGCATCGTGGCGAACAAGGACGCCAAAGGTGACCTCGAGTTCGCTCAGTGGGGAATGGCAACGACGGGATTGGCGTGGTACTCGGGGGATGACATCCTGAACCTGCCGCTTCTCTCGGTGGGCGCAGTGGGGATGATCTCTGTCGTAGGCCATCTGGTTGGAGACCGCCTGAAGGGTATGGCCGAAGCGCTCTCGGCGGGCAATGGTGCCGAGGCGGCCGCGATCAACCGCTCACTGCTGCCTGTCTACACCGGCTGCTTCCGGACGCAGGGCGTGATCCTGACTAAGGCCGCGCTGGACATGCAGGGTTTGCCGGCCGGACCTGTTCGCTTGCCCCTTGTCGACGCGACGCCCGAGCAGCGCGAGATCCTCCGAGCGGATCTCGCTGCAGGCGGCGTGCCCGGCTTCGCAGACTGATCGGAGCCGTCGTGAGCCATGTGAAGCTGCCGCCGCCACCGGCGCTGGAGTCCGGTGCCCTGCGCGTCGTAGCGCTCGGCGGGCTCGGCGAGATCGGTCGCAACATGACGGTCTTCGAGTTCGGAGGCCGCCTGCTCATCGTGGATTGCGGTGTCCTGTTCCCGGAGGACAACCAGCCAGGCGTCGACCTGATCCTGCCGGACTTCGGCCCGATCGCGGATCGTTGGCAGGACGTCGAGGCGGTTGTCCTGACCCACGGCCACGAGGATCACATCGGGGCCCTTCCATACCTGCTGCGGCATCGGCCGGACATTCCGGTACTTGGCTCCCGGCTCACGCTGGCCTTTGTCGAGGCGAAGATGCGCGAGCATCGGATCACCCCGCGTCTGACGGCAGCCTCCGATCGAGAGCGAGTGACGCTCGGCCCGTTCGATGTGGAGTTCCTGGCCGTGAATCACTCGATCCCTGATGCGATGGCTCTTGCGATCCGCACGCCTGCCGGAACGGTGCTCCACACCGGTGACTTCAAGATGGACCAGCTCCCGCTCGACGGACGGATAACTGATCTCAACAGTTTCGCCCGTCTGGGAGATGAAGGCGTCGATCTGCTGATGATCGACAGCACGAATGCCGAAGTGCCAGGCTTCGTCAGCAGTGAGCGTGACATCGTGCCCGTGCTGGACGCTGTCTTCCTCCGTGCGGAGGGTCGAATCATCGTTGCGTCCTTCGCCTCGCATGTGCATCGCATTCAGCAGGTGATCGACATGGCTGCCCTTCACGGCCGGAAGGTGGCCTTCGTGGGGCGATCCATGGTGCGCAACATGGGGATTGCACGCGATCTCGGCTATCTGCAGATCCCGGGAGGGATGCTGGTGGCGTCGGATGACCTTCCCGATCTCCCGGATGACGAAGCCGTGCTCATCTGCACGGGATCACAGGGTGAGCCCATGGCGGTTCTCTCGCGGATTGCGAATCGAGACCATCCCATCAATGTCGGTCCGAGTGACACTGTCGTACTGGCGTCATCGCTCATCCCCGGTAACGAGAATGCGGTCTTCCGTGTCATCAACGGGCTGGCCAAGTTGGGCGCTCATGTTGTGCACAAGGGCAACGCCCTCGTGCACGTGTCCGGTCACGCGGCGGCGGGGGAGCTCCAGTACGTCTACAACATCGTCAAGCCCAGGAATGTGCTCCCGATTCACGGGGAGTGGCGACACATGCGGGCAAACGCCGCCCTTGCGGAAGGAGTAGGGATCGCGTCGGAGCGCATCACCCTGGCCGAGGACGGGACGGTCATGGATCTTGCAGACGGCGTGCTGTCCGTGGCGGGCTACCTGCCGGTCGGGTTCGTGTACGTCGACGGATCCAGCGTCGGAGACGTCACCGAGACCTCGCTCAAGGATCGACGGGTGCTCGGGGAAGAGGGCTTCATCTCGGTGTTCGTCGCCGTCGACATCGTCGACGGGGTGATCGTGGCGGGTCCGGAGATCCATGCGCGAGGCTTCGGACCGGACGACGAGATCGCCGGGGCGCTCACGGAGCAGGTGGCGCGGGCGGTCGAGCAGGCGTTGTCCGATGGCGCAGACGAGACCCATGAGCTGCAGCAGCGCATCCGACGGGTGGTGGGCAAGTGGGTGAATTCCACCCATCGGCGCCGCCCCATGATCATCCCCGTCGTTGTCGAGGCCTGAACCCTTCGCAGATGTGATCCGCTTCCCGGATGAAATCAGCGTGGAAAAGGACATTCCGCCCACTTTTTGCTGATTTCACCCGGGAAGCGGATCGAATCTGCGGCTCGGGCGATGGGTCAGGACAGCAGCAGTCCAGGCTCCGGAGACGGCGGGCCCGATGTGGCGCGTGTGACTACCGTGACTGGTGGGAGATTCCCGCTATGGTCCCCTCATGGCTTCCCGCACGTCTTCCCCCACGTCTTCCCCCACGCGTCCTTCGCGCAGTACCGGGTCCTCCCGCCCACGGCGATCTGCCTCGGGAGGGGCGGGCCGAGCCCCAGCCCGGCGCCCTGCACCAGCGCGGCGCAGCGCCGGTCCCGGGCCGATCGTGCGAGCGCTCTCGGCCCTCGGGCGCGGGGTGCGGGCGACGTGGCTGACCGTCGCTCACCTGATCGGCTCAGCCTCTCGGGCCTTCGGCCGCGGAGCCCGGGAACTCGACCCCGAGCATCGGCGTGATGGCCTTGGCCTCACCCTCATCGTGGTGGCTGCTGCCCTCATGGCGGCTACCTGGTTCGGAGTAGACGGCTGGTTCCTCGCCTGGGCGGATATGGTCGCGACGGCGTTCATCGGAGCCCTCGCATGGCTCCTGCCGCTGGTGTTCCTCGCCCTCGCCTGGCGCTTCCTGCGTCATCCGGACGAGAACGCGACGACCGGTCGGCTGGTGATCGGGGCCGCCGCTGTGCTGGTCGGTGGAATAGGCATCTGGCACCTGATCATGGGCGCTGCGACACCCAGCGATGGCGCGGACGCGATGGCATCCGGTGGTGGAGTCATCGGCTGGATCGTCACCGCCCCGATCGTGGCCGCTATCGGCTCGATCGTGACGGGAGTCGCCCTGACGATCCTCATGTTCTTTGGGCTCATGGTCCTGACAGCCACTCCCGTCTCGACGGTGCGGCAATGCATCGTCACGTCCCTCCGGTGGATGGGTCGCCTCCTGCATCGTGGCAAGCGTCGCGAGCCCCAGCAGGAGGCGACCTCCGGTGGTGGGCCGGCGGACTGCACCGAGGAGGAGGCCCGCGGGGGTGACGACGAACCAGGTTCCTCGTTCGGTGTCGCGTCATTCGGAGTCGATGCGGGTGAGGAGGAAGAACCCGCTGAGATCCCCGAGCATCGAACTGTCATCCTCGAGGACGAAGAGCGCCCCGCAGCAGTTCTGATGTCGGGGGTCACCGCGCGAGACGTGGCCGAGTCCGAGCCCACAACGCATTCCGCGCGTCAGGACACCGTCGTTGTCGGCGCAGGCAAAGCAGTCAAGGCTCCGGCGGTGCAACTCACCATCCCCAGGCGCGGGTCGTACGTCCTGCCGAAGAAGGACACCCTGAAGGCCGGACCCGCCCACCGCAAGGCGACTCGATCGAATGATCAGGTTGTCGCGGCATTGACGGAGGTGCTTGAGCAGTTCGGCATCGATGCGGAGGTCACCGGCTTCATGCGCGGTCCGACTGTGACCCGGTACGAGATCGAACTCGGACCGAGTGTCAAGGTCGAACGGGTGACGGCGCTGTCCAAGAACATCGCGTACGCCGTGGCCAGCGCCGATGTGCGTATCCTCAGTCCCATCCCGGGCAAGAAGGCCATCGGCGTGGAGATCCCCAACGCCGACCGGGAGCTCGTGGCGCTGGGCGATGTCCTGCGCAGCAGCACGGCGACGAGCGATCTTCATCCGATGTCGGTAGCACTGGGCAAGGATGTTGAGGGCGGCTTCGTCATCGCGAATCTGGCACGGATGCCCCATGTTCTGGTGGCCGGCGCCACAGGAGCGGGCAAGTCGAGCTGCATCAACAGCCTGATCACATCGATCCTCATGCGGGCCACGCCCGATGAGGTGCGGATGATCCTTGTGGACCCCAAGCGGGTCGAACTGTCGGCATACGAGGGAGTGCCTCACCTCATTACGCCGATCATCACGAACCCCAAGAAGGCTGCCGATGCTCTGCAGTGGGTGGTCAAGGAGATGGATCGCCGTTACGACGACCTTGCCCACTTCGGATATCGACACATCGACGAGTTCAACAAGGCCGTGCGCGCAGGAAAGGTGAAGCCGCTGCTTGGAAGCGAGCGGCAGATCGAGCCCTACCCCTACCTTCTCGTCATCGTGGACGAGCTTGCTGACCTGATGATGGTGGCGCCCCGCGACGTTGAGGACGCGATCGTCCGCATCACCCAGCTTGCTCGCGCGGCAGGAATCCATCTGGTCCTTGCGACCCAGCGACCGAGCGTCGATGTCGTCACTGGCCTGATCAAGGCCAATGTGCCGAGCCGGCTCGCCTTCGCAACGTCCAGTCTCGCCGACAGTCGCGTCATCCTCGACCAGCCGGGGGCGGAGAAGCTCGTGGGGCAGGGCGACGCACTCTTTCTGCCCATGGGGGCAAACAAGCCGGTGCGGATCCAGGGTGCCTATGTGTCGGAGGCGGAGATGGCCTCCGTTGTCCAGCACTGCAAGCAGCAGGGTGATGCTGACTACCTGGAGGAGGTGACTGCTGCCCCCGCGAGCAACCGCGAGATAGACGAGGAGATCGGCGACGACCTCGATGTTCTGCTCCAGGCGGTCGAACTCGTCGTGTCAACCCAGTTCGGCTCGACCTCAATGCTCCAGCGCAAGCTCCGCGTCGGATTCGCCAAGGCCGGTCGGCTCATGGATCTCATGGAGAGCCGCGGTGTGGTGGGGCCCAGTGAGGGAAGCAAGGCCCGCGAGGTGCTGGTCAAGCCCGATGACCTTCCCGGGCTGATCCTCACCATCCGGGGTGGCGAGGGGTAGCCTCCAAGTGGTCGATTGGCAGGGCGGGTCGATGTGGATGGGCCTACTATGCGGGAATCGTTGTTCTCGATGATCGGAGCACCATGTCCACCGGCTCCATGATCCAGCAGGCCCGGGAGTCTGCGGGGCTCTCTCTCGACGATGTGGCTGAGGCCACCAAGATCCGCTCCTCAATCCTCGCGGCGATGGAGGCGGACGATTTCAGCCATTGCGGCGGCGACGTCTACGCCCGCGGGCAGTTGCGCTCGATCGCAACCGTCGTGGGACTGGACCCCGAGGACGTGGTGGAGAGCTTCGACGCTGGAGGCTGATCCGTCCCCACGGTGCTGTCTGTCGGCGGTCGGGGTCCACTCCGTAGGCTGCCTACGTGCCCGCCCCTGACGATGAGCCTCAGCGCGTCGCCGTGGTGACCCTCGGCTGCGCCCGCAATGAGGTCGACTCCGAGGAGCTCGCCGGCCGGCTGGCAGTCGCGGGCTGGCAACTGGTCGATGATCCGGCTGCTGCTGACGCCGTGCTCGTCAACACGTGCGGCTTCGTGGAAGTCGCGAAGAAGGACTCGATCGACACCATCCTGGCGGTGGCCGACCTGAAGGGGGAGGCGCACGGTCCCGCAGCAGTGGTGGCGGTGGGATGCCTGGCTGAGCGCTACGGGCGTGAACTCGCAGAGAGTCTCCCCGAGGCTGATGCGGTCCTGGGTTTTGACGATTACGCGGACATCGGTGCACGACTTCGGCAGATCGTCGCTGGGGACGCGCCAACCGCACACACTCCACGTGATCGTCGGCACCTGCTCCCCATCACGCCGACTGAGCGGCCTTCCGCTGCGGGCTCGGTACCGGGGCACTCCACTGGTGTCTCGCCTGCAGAGCCTCCTGGCGAGGGATCAACCGAGGCACGGGGCTGGACCCCACCAGTGCTGCGCCGTCGACTCGACGGCAGCCCAGTGGCTCCGGTGAAGCTCGCGTCCGGGTGCGATCGCCGCTGCACCTTCTGCGCGATTCCGTCCTTCCGCGGCTCCTTCCTCTCGCGGCCGCCCGAGGATGTCCTCGCCGAGATGCGCTGGCTGTCTGGTGAGGGAGTCGGCGAAGTGGTGCTCGTCAGTGAGAATTCGACGTCCTACGGCAAGGACCTCGGTGACCTGCGACTGCTCGAGGGGCTCCTGCGCGAGGTCGAGAGCACGGGGATTGAGCGAGTGCGGGTGGCGTATCTCCAGCCTGCCGAGGTGCGGCCCGGCCTTCTCGAGGTCATCGCTCGGGAGCCCGCAGTCGCGTCCTACTTCGATCTGTCCTTCCAGCACGCGAGTCCGACTGTGTTGCGTCGCATGCGACGGTTCGGCGGCCGCTCGGACTTCCTCGACCTCATCGACCAGATCCGCCGACTGGCTCCGGCGGCGGGGATCCGCAGCAATGTCATCGTCGGATTCCCCGGGGAGACGGAGGAGGAATTCGACGATCTCGTGGCGTTCCTGGAGCAGGCACGTCTCGATGCTGTGGGCGTCTTCGGCTACAGCGACGAGGATGGCACCGAGGCGCTGTCACTGCCGAACAAGGTGCCCGAAGCCGTAATCGCTTCACGGGTCGAGCATGTGACTGCTCTCGTCGAGGAACTGATGTCGCAGCGCGCGGAGGAGCGAATCGGCGAGGTTGTGCGGGTGCTTGTTGAGTCCCTTGAGGGCGACGAGGCACCTACGGCGGTGGGACGTGCGGAGCACCAGGGTCCCGATGACGGCACCACGAGCATCGGCCTCCTGCCGCCCGGCGTTCGTGTCGGCGAGGTGGTGTCGGCCATCGTGGTCGACACCGACGGCGTGGATCTCCTGGCGGAGCATCTCGCGGAGCCCGAATGAAGTCCGATGCTCGCGACCCAGTCGGTGCGGCACCCATGACGGTGCGGGTCGCAAACCTGCCCAATGCCTTGACGGCCGTGCGGATCCTGTGTGTTCCCCTGATCGCCTGGCTGCTCTGGATCGACAGCGGCACGAACGGCGTAGCGCGTGACGCCGCTGCCCTGGTCTTCGTCCTCGCATCATTGACCGATGTCGCCGACGGGGCGATCGCGCGGCGTTACGGCCTGATCACCACATTCGGGAAGGTCGCCGATCCCATCGCCGACAAGGCCCTGACCGGCGTTGCGCTCGTGGGGCTATCCCTTCTGGGCGAGCTCGCATGGTGGGTCACCGCTGTGATCCTCGTACGCGAGGTGGGCGTGACGTTGCTTCGCTTCTGGGTGATCCGCCACGGGGTCATCCCCGCGAGCCGGGGAGGCAAGGCGAAGACACTCGTCCAGACTGTGGCCATCGCCATGTACCTCGCGGACGTCCCATGGCAGTGGTGGGACTCGCTGCGCGGCGTAGTGATGGGCGTGGCCGTTGTGCTGACTGTCGCCACTGGAGTCGACTACGCCGTCAGAGCCTGGGGTTTGCGACGCCGTGCACTTGCCCATGGGGGAGCCGGATGAGCGACGCGGAGTGTGCCGTGGCGGTGCTCCGTGCCCGTGGCTGGACTCTGGCCACCGCGGAATCCCTGACCGCTGGACGAGTGGCAGCGGCTGTGGCTGACGTGCCGGGGTGCTCAGACGTACTGCGTGGGGGAGTCGTCGCCTACCAGGCCGATGTGAAGGTGGACCTGCTTCACGTCCCGTCGCGGGATGCGGCGGCGGGTGTGGTCAGTCGCGCCGTGGCCGAGGCCATGGCCTCGGGAGTGCGCCGCCGATTGCGCGCTGACGTGGGCGTGGCCACCACAGGAGTCGCCGGGCCGGAGCCGCATGCGGGAGAGCCCGTGGGTTCGGTGTGGATCGCCGTATCGACGCCGGAGGGTTCTGTGAGTGAGCATCTGAATCTCAAGGGAGACCGGGAATCGGTGCGTGCCGGCACGGTGCAGGCCGCGATGGCGCTGATCGTGCGCACACTGGGGACAACTCGGGAATAGGAAGCCCCATGCGCCTGTTGTCGTAGGAGTCGAGCCATCGCGCGGGCCCACGGTGGCCGGGGTAACCTACCTACACAGACGTGAGGCGGAGGGAGGAAGCATGATCGTCCTGCGTCAGGTCATCGGTGACGAGCTGCGTCGCCGTCGCCAGGATCAGGGGCGGACCCTGCGTGACGTCTCCGGGGCTGCGGCGGTTTCCTTGGGCTACCTCTCCGAAGTTGAGCGCGGGCAGAAGGAGGCGTCCAGCGAGCTCCTCGCGGCGATCTGCGAAGCCCTCGAGGTCTCCTTGTCCGATGTCCTCGCGTCGGTGAGCACGCATGTCGCCGAGGCCGAATCCGCCCCTCGCGAGCTGTCGTCGGTCTAGTACCTCCGACGAATCATCTGCGCGGCTGCCCCTATGGGCGGACCTCCGGGCGTTGGTCACCCCCTCGTTGCGCTGGATGGGGCAGACTGCCGCTGTGCGGCTGACAGACTTCTGGGAGCGGATGACTGAGGTGTTCGGTGCCACGTACGCCCGGTCGTGGGCTCACGACGTCGTGCTTCCGCCCTTGGGCTGCACGGTCGACCAGGCGATCGCCGCCGGCATCGAGACCAAAGAGGTCTGGCGCGCGGTCTGCGCCACCGTCGACGTGCCGGGGACACTCACGTGAGACCGAACGAGAGGGATCTGCGCTTCGTCACCGTGGTCACCTACGGACGCACAGGCAGCACCGCCCTTCAGGCGGCGTTGAACGCCCTGCCAGGAGTCGTGGTGCGAGGGGAGAACTACGGGGCACTACGCGGACTGCATGACTACAGCCAGGCCGTCGCCGAGACTGCCGATCGCCACCACGCTGGCAAGCCGGGTCACCCCTGGTTCGGATCCGCGCGGCTGGATCCCGAGGGCGTCCTACTCGGGCTGCGCGAGCACGTCGTGGAGCATCTGCTCCGCCCACCCCGTGGAACGCGGTGGGTGGGCTTCAAGGAGGTCCGATACGAGCCGGGCCACTTCGCCGACTACGACCTCCTCCTGGAGTACCTGCTCTTCCTCGACGCATTGCTGCCGGGCCTTGCCTACCTGATCAACGTCCGATCGCCTGAGGATGCCGCTCGCAGTGGATGGTGGCCAGATCACGGCGATCCAGCGGCGGTGCTCCGGGAGTCCCGCGATCGCCTCATTCGCGCGACGACCGATCTCTCCCAGGTGCTCGGAGAGGATCGAGTCGCGCTCCTCGACTACGACGTTTGGTCACGCGACCCGGACGAGTTGATCCGAAGTCTGGCCTCGGTGGGGCTGCCCCGGGATGACGATGCGGTGCGCGAAGCCCTGACGACGCGCCTGGTGCACGGTAGATCCGGCGAGGGCCTCACGACGTGACGGTGTCGACGCCGGAGCTATTGAGTCCGCAGGTGCGCTCCATCCAGAAGCGCACGGTGGCGGTGCTGTCTACCGGCTCCGTACTGGGCGGCGTGGCGGTCGCCGGGTCCGTCGCTGCCGGATCTCTCATCGCAGAGTCGGTGTCCGGCTCAGCTGCGGCAGCGGGCCTGGCTCAGACGAGCGGAGTCCTCGGAGCAGCGGTGCTGGCCCTTCCACTCGCACGCATCGCTCTTG
>Ga0315906_10003007_pt1 | contig 22707 bp, 19 predicted proteins | sample LakEriMetagenome_4_FD_203526 | JGI IMG/M metagenome (GOLD analysis project Ga0315906, IMG submission 203526) | Freshwater fungal communities from buoy surface, Lake Erie, Ohio, United States - Buoy 2 MA122 | ecosystem: Environmental > Aquatic > Freshwater > Lake > Lake biofilm | place: USA...
GGCTTCGGCCCGGTCGTCGGCCTCCACCATCACACGGATCACAGGCTCGGTGCCGGAGGCACGCAGCACCACGCGACCACGCCCCGCCAACCGCGCCTCGATGCGCTCACGCGCAGCGACCACTTCGAGCCGGGTCTCGGGGTCGAATCTTTGAGCGACCCGGACCGCGACTTGTTTCTGCGGCAACAAGGTCAGATCAGCGGTCAGCTCGGCGAGCATGCGTCCCGATCGCTGCATGATCGCGAGCACCTGCAACGCCGCGACCATCGCATCGCCGGTGGTCGCGTGATCGAGCGTGAGCAGATGACCCGAGGTCTCGCCTCCCAACACACCACCGGTCTCGCGCAGCATCGCGAGGACATAACGGTCACCGACACCCGCGCGGCGGAAGTCGATGCCGAGCGAAGCGAACGCGCGCTCGAGGCCGTAGTTGGTCATCAGGGTGCCGACGACCGGACCCTTCAAGGTGCCGGCGGCATGTCTGGCACGGGCGATGACATAGAGCAACTGGTCGCCGTCGACCTTGCGACCGAGATGATCGACCATCAGCAGGCGGTCGCCGTCGCCGTCGAGCGCGATGCCGACGGCGGCCCGCACGCCTGTGACGGTGAGCTGCAGCAGATCCGGCGCGGTCGCTCCGCAGCCGAGGTTGATGTTGCGTCCGTTCGGCGAGCAGCCGATCGGGACGATCTCGGCGCCGATGTCGGTGAGGATGCGAGGCGCGACTTTGTACCCCGCACCATGCGCGCAGTCGACCACGATCTTCATGCCGCCTACCGAGAACCCGGGCGGCAGCGTCGAGATGCAGAAATCCTGATAGGCCTTGCGGGTCTTGTCGACGCGGGTGACGCGGCCGAGGTCGTTCGATTCGCGGGTGACCGGAGTGCGCTCCAGTTCGGCCTCGATGCGTTCCTCGTCTGCGTCCGAGAGCTTGCCGCCCTCGGCATCGAAGAACTTGATGCCGTTGTCCTCGTAGGCGTTGTGCGAGGCGCTGATGACGACGCCGAAACGGCACCCGAAATGTCGGGTCATGTAGGCGATGCCGGGGGTCGGCAGCGGGCCGATCATCATCACATCCATGCCGGCGGCGACGAAACCGGCCTCAAGTGCAGCCTCGAACATGTAGCCCGAGAGCCGCGTGTCCTTGCCGATGAGCACGGCGCCGCCCTCGGGCGCGAGCGCACGGGCGGCGGCGCTCGCGAGGCGCAACACGAAATCGACGGTCAGCGGCGGTTGGCCGACTTTGCCCCGCACGCCATCGGTACCGAAATACTTCCTCGCCACGCTCAACCCTCCGCCGACCGGAACGCGCCCCAGACCTTCAGCGCGTCGACCGTCTCGGCCACATCGTGGGTGCGGATGATACGCGCTCCGCCCTCGACCGCGGCGAGCGCGAGCGCCAGGCCGCCCGCGAGGCGTTCGCCGGGGGGGCGCCCGGTGAGCGCGCCGATCATACTCTTGCGCGACAAGCCCGCGAGCAGCGGTAAGCCCGCCTCGGCAAGGCGCGGCAGGCCCCGCAGCAGCGCCAGGTTGTGCGCCAGCGTCTTGCCGAACCCGAAGCCGGGATCGAGGACCAGCCGCCTGCGGGCGATACCGGCCGCCTCGCACTGCGCGACGCGGGCATCGAGGAACGCCGCGACCTCGAGCACGACATCCCCGTAGTGCGGGTCCGCCTGCATGGATCCGGGCTCGCCCTGCATGTGCATCAGGCAGACCGCGGCATCGCTGGCAGCGACCGCCGCCAAAGCGCCGGGCAGGCGCAACGCCCGGACATCGTTGACGAGCGCGACGCCCTCGGCGAGGCAAGGCGCGATGACCTCGGGTTTGCTGCTGTCGAGCGAGACGCGCGCACCACGCGCGACCAAGGCCCGAACCACGGGCAGCACGCGCCGCAGTTCTTCCTCGGGCAGGACCGGCGTGGCACCGGGACGGGTGGACTCCCCGCCGACATCGATGAACGCAGCCCCAGCGGCGAGCATGGACTCGGCCGCGCGCAGGGCATCATCGAAAGCGGCGTGCCGACCGCCGTCAGAGAAAGAATCGGGCGTGACATTGAGCACGCCCATCACGATCGGCTGGCGAAGGTCGAGCGTCTCCCCGGACAGACCGAGGCACGCGGGCGCCGACACGGCGATCAGCCGGCGCTGCCCTCGCCCGCCGCAGGACCGATACCCGGCGCCGGGCGCGCCCCCGGACCTGCAGTGCCGGACGGACCGCTGGACACCGGGTCATCCCAACCGGCGGGCGGCGTGGGCGGCCGACCGTCCATGATCTCCTTGATCTGACCGTCGTCGATGGTCTCGAACTTCACGAGCGCGTCAGCCATCGCGTGCAGCTTGTCGAGATGGGTCTCGAGGATGCCGCGGGCGCGTTGGTAGTTGCTCTCGATGACACGACGGACTTCTTGGTCGATGGCGTGCGCGGTCTCATCGGAGATCTGCTTGGTCTGGGTGACCGAGCGGCCGAGGAACACCTCGCCTGACTCGTCGGAGTAGGTCAGCGGACCCAACCGGTCCGACAGGCCCCACTTGGTGACCATATTTCGGGCGAGATCGGTGGCGCGCTCGATGTCGTTCGAGGCGCCGGTCGTCACGGCATCGGCGCCGAAGATGATCTCCTCGGCGATGCGACCGCCGAAGAGCGTCGTGATCGCGCTTTCGATGCGGCGCTTGCTCATCGAATAACGGTCCTGCTCCGGCAGGAACTGCGTCACGCCGAGCGCACGGCCACGCGGGATGATGGTGACTTTGTAGACGGGGTCGTGCTCGGGCACCGAGATGCCGACGATGGCATGCCCCGCCTCGTGGAAAGCGGTCATGCGCTTCTCTTCCTCGGACATCACCATCGAGCGCCGCTCCGCGCCCATCATGATCTTGTCCTTGGCGCGGTCGAACTCGTCCATGCTGACGGTGCGCTTGTTGCCGCGGGCAGCGAACAACGCCGCCTCGTTGACGAGGTTTGCGAGGTCGGCGCCCGAGAAACCCGGGGTGCCGCGCGCGATCAGCGCCGGCTTCACATCATCGCCCAAGGGCACCTTTCGCATGTGCACCTTGAGGATCTGCTCGCGGCCGCGCACATCCGGGAGCGGCACCACGACCTGACGGTCGAAGCGGCCCGGGCGCAGCAGCGCGGGGTCGAGCACATCAGGGCGGTTGGTGGCGGCGATGACGATGATGCCCTCGTTGCCCTCGAAACCGTCCATCTCGACCAGCAACTGGTTGAGGGTCTGCTCGCGCTCGTCGTGACCGCCACCAAGGCCTGCACCTCGGTGCCGACCGACGGCGTCGATCTCGTCGATGAAGATGATGCAGGGCGCCTGCTTCTTGGCCTGCTCGAACATGTCACGCACGCGGGACGCACCGACGCCGACGAACATCTCGACGAAATCGGAGCCGGAGATGGTGAAGAACGGCACCTTGGCCTCGCCGGCGATGGCGCGGGCGAGCAAGGTCTTGCCGGTGCCCGGGCTGCCGACCATGAGCACGCCCCTCGGGATCTTGCCGCCCAACTTCTGGAACTTGGAGGGGTCCTTGAGGAAGTCGACGATCTCGCCGACCTCGGTCTTCGCTTCATCGACACCCGCGACATCCGCGAAGGTGACGTTGACCTGGTCTTCGCTCAAGAGGCGCGCGCGGCTCTTGCCGAAGGACATCGCACCGCGGCCGCCGGCGCCGCCGCCCTGCATCTGCCGCAGCATCCAGGCGAACACGAGGATGAGGAGCAACGCCGGCGCGAGTTGGAGCACCAGCTGGGCGAGGAAGTTCGGCTGCTTGGGGGCGCGACCGATGACGGTGACGTTCGACTTCTCGAGTGCACCGATCAGCGCGGTGTTGTCGGTCTCGGGGTTGTAGAGCTCGAACTTGGAGGAATCTTTGCGGGTGCCGGCGATGGTGTCGCCCTGGAGCACGACGGCGTCGATGCGACCGCTGCGCACTTCGTTGAGGAAGGTCGAGTAGCTGACCTCGGCCGCCGGGGTGGCTCGCGGTACGAATTGGCTGAAGAGCACCAGCACCGCGACGGCGATCAGGGCCCAAACCACGAAATTCTTCATCAGATCGTTCATTTCGAGTCCTCGGCCGACGCCTTCCTTGACGCCGGCGGTATCACCCCGCGCCTGCGGTGCCGCAAGGTGTTGAAATTACACCATCAGCCCCGTTCCAGCCAGCCGATACGGGGTACGCCATCACAACTTTCGACCCTCAGCCGACCAGAAAAGTTCGGGAGCCCGAGCGCCGGTTACAATGGGGCGGTGAAACTCACCGAACGACAGCGCCGCCACCTGCGCGGCCTCGCCCACGGGCTGAAGCCTGTGATCCAGATCGGCAATGCCGGCCTCACCGACGGTGTCACCGCCGAGACCGCGCGCGCGCTGCACGACCACGAGTTGATAAAAGTACGGTTTTCCGGAGCGGATCGTGCCGCCCGTGAAGCCGGTCTCGAGTCGCTCGCTGCACGCACGGGAAGCACACTCGTGACCCGGATCGGGCATGTGGCGGTGTTGTACCGGCCGCGCCCCGACCTGCCGCGGATCGTGTTACCCGCCCCGGGCTGACCCCGCGGTCGGCGCCTCAGTAGCGGATCGCGACGATCTCGTAGCTGCGGGTGCCGCCCGGCGTGGCGACCTCGACCACATCGCCTTCGGACTTGCCGATGAGGGCGCGTGCGATCGGCGAGTTGTAGGCGATCCGCCCGGCGCGGATGTCCGCCTCGTCCTCACCGACGATGGTGTAGGTGGCGCGCTTGCCATCGTCCTCGTCCGCGAGCTCCACCGTGGCCCCGAACACGACCCGACCCGCCGGGGACAACGACGACACGTCGATGATGTCCGCGGTGGATAGCTTGGACTCGATGTCGGCGATGCGGCCCTCGATGAAGCCCTGTTGCTCCCGCGCCGCGTGGTACTCGGCGTTCTCGGAAAGATCGCCATGGCTGCGCGCTTCGGCGATCGCCTTGATGACGGCCGGCCGGTCCTCGGATTTCAGCTTCTTGAGTTCCGCGCGCAGCAGCTCAGCGCCGCGCAGCGTCATCGGATTGCGCTTCATCCCGACACCTCCTGGTGCAGGTCCTGCAGGCGGTTGACCTCGACCTCATCGAGCGAGTCCAGAGCCTCGCAGGTGGCGAGCGCCGCCGCAAGGGTCGTGTAGTAGGTGACGCGGCGTTGCACGGCTTCACGACGGATGGAGTGCGATTCACGCACCGCCTGCTTGCCCTCGGTGGTGTTGACGATCAGCACGATCTCGCCGTTCTTGATCATGTCGACGCAGTGCGGACGGCCCTCGCGGACCTTGTTGACCGGGCGACACGCGATCCCGGCGGCCTGGATGGCCTGCGCCGTCCCCTCGGTCGCCACCAGGTCGAAGCCACGCGCGGACAAGCGGCGAGCCAGCGCCACGGCGCCGGGCTTGTCGCGCTCGCGCACGCTGATGAAGCAGGTCCCGGAACGCGGCAGCGTCACGCCGGAGGCCGCTTGGGCCTTCGCATAGGCCTCGCCGAAGCTGCGACCGGTGCCCATGACCTCACCGGTGGATTTCATCTCCGGGCCGAGCATCGGGTCGGCTTCGGGGAACTTCACGAAGGGGAACACCGCCTCTTTGACCGAGAAGAAGCGCGGGATGCGCTCGTGGCGCAGTCCGAGCGCCTCGAGACTGCGGCCGGTCATGACCCGGGCACCGACCTTGGCGAGCGGCAGGCCCGTGGCCTTGGAGACGAAGGGCGCGGTGCGCGAGGCGCGCGGATTGACCTCGAGCACGAACACGGTGCCGCCCTGGATCGCGAACTGGATGTTGAGCAAGCCGTTGACCCCGAGCGCGAGCGCGAGCTGTCGGGTCTGGGCGCGGATCTCGTCCTGCAATCCTGCGGAGAGGCTGTTGGGCGGCAGCGAGCAACCGGAGTCGCCCGAATGGACCCCCGCCTGCTCGACGTGCTCCATGATGCCGCCGATCAGCACCTCACGGCCGTCGCAGACCGCATCGACATCGACCTCGATCGCATCGTCGAGGAACCGGTCGAGCAACACCGGGCTGTCGTTCGAGACCTTCACGGCATCGGTCATGTAGGCGCGCAGGTCGTCCTCGTTGAAGACGATCTCCATGGCCCGACCGCCGAGCACATAGGACGGTCGTACCACCAGCGGGAAACCGACCTCACGGGCGAGCTCGAGCGCCTGCGCCTCGGTGCGGGCGGTGGCGTTGGCGGGCTGTCGCAGGCCGAGCTGCTGCACGAGTTTCTGGAAGCGCTCGCGGTCTTCGGCGATGTCGATGGACTCCGGCGAGGTGCCGATGATCGGCACCCCCGCGCGCTCGAGCGCACGGCAGAGCTTGAGCGGCGTCTGGCCGCCGTACTGCACGATGACGCCCTCGGGCCGCTCGCGGTGCAGCACCTCGAGCACATCTTCGAAGGTGAGCGGCTCGAAGTACAGACGATCGGATGTGTCGTAATCGGTCGACACGGTCTCCGGGTTGCAGTTGATCATGATGGTCTCGAAACCATCTTCGCGCAGCGCCATCGCGGCATGCACGCAGCAGTAGTCGAACTCGATGCCCTGTCCGATGCGGTTCGGGCCACCGCCGAGGATCGCGATCTTGCGGCGCGTGGTGGGCGCAGCCTCGCACTCTTCCTCGTAGGTCGAGTACAGGTAGGCGGTGGAGGTGGCGAACTCGGCGGCACAGGTGTCGACGCGCTTGAAGACCGGGCGCAGGCCGAGCGCATGACGCCGGGCGCGCAGCTCGTCCTCGGTCACGCCGACGAGCCGCGCGAGGCGCGAGTCGGAGAACCCGCGGCGCTTGAGCGTCCGCAACCGCGAGAGATCGAGCGCCGCGACGCCCTCGGCTGCCGTGCGGGTCTCCTCGTCGATGAGTTCTGCGACCTGCGCAAGGAACCACGGGTCGATGCGGGAGAGCTCCTGCACACGATCGAAGGTCCAGCCGGCGCGCAGCGCATCGGCCACCTGCAGCAGGCGATCAGGGCCCGGCATGCGCAGGTCCTGTGCGAGCTGCGCGGCGCTGTCTTCGCCGAGCGGCAGCGGGGTCACGGGCGAGAGCCCGTCCAATCCGGTCTCGAGGCCGCGCAACGCCTTCTGCAGCGACTCCTGGAAAGTCCGGCCGATGGCCATCACCTCGCCCACCGATTTCATCTGCGTGGTCAGGCGGTCGTTCGCACCCTTGAACTTCTCGAAGGTGAAGCGGGGGATCTTGGTGACCACGTAGTCGATCGTGGGCTCGAAAGAGGCCGGGGTCGCGCCGCCGGTGATGTCGTTGCGCAGCTCATCGAGCGTGTAGCCGACCGCGAGCTTGGCCGCGATCTTGGCGATCGGGAACCCGGTCGCCTTCGAAGCGAGCGCCGAGGAACGCGACACGCGCGGGTTCATCTCGATGACGATCAACCGACCGTCTTCCGGATTGACGGCGAACTGCACGTTGGAGCCGCCGGTGTCGACTCCGATCTTGCGCAGCACCGCGATCGATGCGTTGCGCATCCGCTGGTACTCGCGGTCGGTGAGGGTCTGTGCGGGCGCCACGGTGATGGAGTCGCCGGTATGGACGCCCATCGGGTCGAGGTTCTCGATGGAGCAGACGATGATGCAGTTGTCGGCCCGGTCGCGAACGACCTCCATCTCGTACTCCTTCCAACCGAGCACGGACTCCTCGACCAGCACCTCGTGGGTGGGCGAGGCATCGAGGCCGCGCGCGACGATGGCCTCGAACTCCTCGCGGTTGTAGGCGATGCCGCCGCCCGACCCACCGAGGGTGAAGGACGGGCGGATGACGCAGGGGAAGCCGAGCGGCGCCTGGATCGAGAACGCATCCTCGAGGCTGCGCGCCACCGCCGCACGCGCCGACTCGAGACCGATCTCGCGCATCGCGTTGCGGAAGAGTTCGCGGTCCTCGGCCATATCGATGGCCTCGCGCGAGGCGCCGATCATCTCGACGCGGAACCGCTCGAGCACGCCCTCGCGGACGAGATCGAGCGCGGTGTTGAGCGCCGTCTGTCCACCCATCGTCGGCAGCAGCGCATCGGGCCGCTCTTTTTCGATGATGCGCGCCACGGTGCGCCAATTGATCGGCTCGATGTAGGTGGCGTCAGCCATCCCCGGATCCGTCATGATCGTGGCGGGGTTGGAGTTGACGAGGATGACGCGGTAGCCCTCCTCGCGCAGCGCCTTGCAGGCCTGCGCGCCGGAGTAGTCGAACTCGCAGGCCTGACCGATGACGATCGGGCCGGCGCCGATGATGAGGATGCTGTGGAGGTCGGTTCTTTTTGGCATGGCGGCGTCGTCTCAGCGGGCCCGTCGCCGCTGCATGGCGGCGGTGAAGCGTCCGAACAGGTATTGCACATCGTGCGGACCGGGGCTCGCCTCGGGGTGGCCCTGGAAACTGAAGGCATCACAGTCGGTGCGTGCCACGCCCTGCAGCGTGCCGTCGAAGAGCGACCGGTGCGTGGCGCGAAGGTTCGCGGGCAGCGTCGCCTCGTCGATGGCGAAGCCGTGGTTCTGGGAGGTGATGAGCACCCTGCCCGTCTGCAGGTCCTGCACGGGATGGTTCGCGCCGTGGTGCCCGAACTTCATCTTGACGGTGGCCGCACCGCTGGCGAGGCCGAGCAGTTGATGACCGAGGCAGATGCCGAACACCGGCACACCGGCCTCGAGGACGCGGCGGATGGCGCGGATGGCGTAGTCGCAGGGCTGCGGGTCACCGGGACCGTTCGAGAGGAACACGCCCTCGGGTGCAAGCGCGAGCGCCTCCTCGGCCGAGGTCTCGGCGGGCAGGACGGTGACGCGACAGCCGGCATCGACCAGCAGCCGCAGGATGTTGTGCTTGATGCCGTAGTCGAAGGCGACCACATGGAACGGCTTCTGTCCGGCCGCAGGCGGCGGCGGATCGAACTCGGAGCCTTGGGTCCATTCGTAACGCGCGCGGGTCGTGGCGACCTTGGCGAGGTCCATGCCCTTCAGACCCGGGAAGGCTCGCGCGCCATCGATCGCCGCGGCAGGGTCCACCTGCGGCCCGGCGATGATGCAGCCCGCCTGTGCGCCCTTCTCGCGCAAGATGCGCGTCAGTCGACGCGTGTCGATGCCCGCGATGGCGATCACGCCCTCCCGTTCAAGGAACGCGGGCAGCGTCTCTTGCATGCGCCAGTTGCTGGCGCGCGGCGGCAGGTCGCGCACCACCAAACCTGCGGCCTGCGCGCGGAGCGATTCCATGTCGAGCGGGTTGATGCCCACGTTGCCGATGTGCGGATAGGTGAGCGTGACGATCTGTCGCAGGTAGGACGGATCGGTGAGGATCTCTTGATACCCCGTCAGGGCGGTATTGAAGACGACTTCGCCTGCGGTGCTGCCTTGCGCGCCGATGGATAAGCCCCGGAAGGTCGAACCGTCCGCGAGCGCGAGCACTGCTTCAATCAAGCGTCCACTCCCCGGTCGCGACGACGGCGACCCCGACGAAAAAATCCCCGACGCAAAAGCGGGTGTCGGATGTGCAAAGCGGGAGGCATCCTCTCGAATGCCCCCCGCCTTGCTGGGACTAACCCGGCTATCGGATTAGAAGGAAAGTCTACGTTTTCACCCCCCTTTTGTCCATGGAAAAAGGGGGGTTAACACACGAAATAGAGCCTCGCTCAGCGCATCGAAAAGACAGCGGAAAATATTCTAAACCGTTGTTTTTAAACCGATTACATCAAGCATTTGATACCGCCCGGCCGCCCGGTCGACCAGCCAACGGGCCGCCTGGAGGGCCCCACGGGCGAAGATCGCCCGGTCGGTGGCGCGATGCCCCAGAGTGAGCGCTTCACCGGTCCCGCAGAAACGCAATTCATGCTCACCGACGATATCGCCGCCCCGCAACACCGCAAAGCCGACCCCCCCCTCGACACGCAGCCCATCGCGCACGTCAGGCAACCGCAGCGATTCGAGGGTCGCGCCTCGACCCTCTGCCGCTGCGCGACCGAGCGCAAGCGCAGTCCCGGAGGGCGCATCGCGCTTGGCACGGTGATGCGATTCGACGATCTCGATGTCGTACGCGGCGGGCAGCGCACGCGCTGCGGCGCGCACCAGCTCGATGAGCAGCGTCACGCCGATGCTGGTGTTGGGCGCGATCAGCACCGGCACGCGCTGCGCGGCAGCGGCGGCGGCCGAGTCGACCCCGGCATCGAGGCCCGTGGTGCCGACCAACACCGCGACCCCTCTCGAGGCGCAGGTGGCGAGGTGCGAAGCGGTGGCCGAGGGGGTGGAGAAATCGATCACGACATCCGCCGGCTCGGTCGCCGACGACAACGCCGCCTCGAGATCGTCGAGCACCGGCACGCCGAGCGCCCCGATGCCGGCGAGCGCGCCGATATCACGGCCGATCGCAGCGCTGCCCGCATGGTCTACCGCGCCGACGACGCGCACCTGCGGATCTGCCGCGCATTCGCGCGTGATGGCGAGCCCCATCCGACCCGCCGCTCCCACGATCACCAAACGCATGTCACCGTCCTGCGAAAAAGCGCCTGACACCCTCGAAGAACCCTTCCTCGCGCGGCGTATGCGCACGACCGTCACCCCGCAGCGACTGGTCGAACTTGGTCAGCAGCTCGCGCTGCTCCGCGGAGAGGTCCACGGGCGTTTCTACCACAACGCGGCAATAGAGATCGCCCCGCGCACCGCCGCGCACCGGCTTCACGCCTTGGTCGCGCAAGCGGAACACCCGCCCCGACTGCGTGCCAGTCGGCACCTTGATGGACACCTCGCCCTGCAGCGTCGGGACCTTGACCGAGCCGCCGAGGGTGGCCGTGGCGAAGCTCACCGGCACCTCGCAGGTGAGATCGTCACCCTCGCGCTCGAAGATCGGATGCGCTCGCACCGCGATCTCGACGTACAGATCGCCCGCAGGTCCGCCGTTGCGCCCTGCCTCGCCCTCGCCCGAGAGCCGGATACGATCGCCGGTGGAGACGCCGGCGGGCACCTTGACCGACAGCGTTCGCGTACGGCGCACGCGCCCCTGACCGAGGCAGGTATCGCAAGGGTTCTTGACGATACGGCCGGTGCCGCGACAGCGCGAGCACGGTTGCTGCATCTGGAAGAAACCCTGGGAGACACGCATCGAGCCGCTGCCGTTGCAGGTGTCGCAGGTGACGGGCGAGGAACCCTTGGCAGCACCGTTGCCCGAGCAGGTCTCGCACTCCATCAACCGCGGCAGGCTGATCTCGCAGGTATGCCCGAACACCGCTTCCGGCAATTCGAGCTCGAGTTCGTAGCGTAGATCGGCACCGCGGAAGACCTGCGAACGCCCCCCGCGCCGGCCACCGCCGAAGATATCGCCGAAGACATCGCCGAAGATGTCGCCGAAGTCGGCGCCGCCGAAACCGCCCGCGCCGCCACCGCCGCCCTGCCGCGCCGCATCGAGGCCGTCGTGCCCGTGCTGGTCGTAGACCGCGCGCTTCTGCGCATCGGTGAGCACTTCGTAGGCTTCTTTGGCCTGCTTGAAGCGCTCTTCGGCGTCCTTGTCATCCGGATTGCGGTCCGGATGGTATTTCATGGCGAGCCGCCGATAGGCCTTCTTGATCTCGGCCTCATCGGCGGTCTTCGGTACCCCGAGGACCGTGTAGTAGTCGGACTTGGCCATGGGCGGCTAGCGGTCGCGCGTGGCCTTAAGAGGCCTTGCGGTCCTTGTCGTCGCCCTTGACCTCTTCGAACTCGGCATCGAGCACATCGCTGTCGCCCTTGTCGCCGGACGGCGCGGCTTCGGCGCCGCCCGCCTGCGCGGCATAGGCCATCTGCGCGAGCGACTGCGAGGCCTGCATGAGCGCTTCGAGCTTCTTCTCGATCTTGTCCTTGTCGTCACCCTTGATGACGCCCTTGAGGTCCGACAACGCCGATTCGACCTTGGCCCGCTCCTCGCCCGGCACCTTGTCGCCGAGCTCCTGCAGCGTCTGCTCGAGGCTGTGCACCATGCCGTCGGCCTTGTTGCGCGTCTCGACGAGCTCGCGGAACCTCTTGTCCTCTTCGGCGTGCGCCTCGGCGTCGCGCACCATGCGCTTGATCTCGTCCTCCGTGATGCCCGAGGACGCCTGGATGACGATGCGCTGCTCCTTGCCGGTCGCCTTGTCCTTCGCCGAGACATTGAGGATGCCGTTGGCGTCGATGTCGAAGGTGACCTCGACCTGCGGCGAGCCGCGGCGAGCCGAGGGGATGTCCGTGAGGTCGAACTTGCCGAGCGACTTGTTGTCGAGCGCACGATCACGCTCGCCCTGCAGCACGTGGATGGTGACGGCGGTCTGGTTGTCCTCGGCGGTGGAGAACACCTGCGAATGCTTGGTCGGGATCGTGGTGTTCTTCTCGATGAGCTTGGTCATCACGCCGCCCAGCGTCTCGAGACCGAGCGACAAGGGCGTGACGTCGAGCAACAGCACATCCTTCACATCACCGGCGAGCACGCCTCCCTGGATCGCCGCACCGACCGCCACCGCCTCATCGGGGTTGACGTCCTTACGCGGCTCCTGGCCGAAGAAATCCTTGACCTGCTTCTGGACGAGCGGCATGCGCGTCTGGCCACCGACGAGGATCACCTCGGAGATGTCGCTGGCGGAGAGCTTGGCATCCTGCATGGCGATGCGGCAGGGGTCGATGGTGCGCTTGACGAGGTCCTCGACCAGCGACTCGAGCTTGGCTCGCGTGAGCTTCACCGCCAAGTGCTTCGGCCCCGAAGCGTCCATGGTGATGTACGGCAGGTTGATGTCGGTCTGCTGGCTGGAGGACAGCTCGACCTTCGCCTTCTCGGCGGCTTCCTTGAGGCGCTGCATCGCGAGGGGGTCTTTGCGCACGTCGACGCCGGATTCTTTGATGAACTCCTCGGCGAGGAAGTTGATCACCCGCAGATCGAAGTCCTCACCGCCGAGGAAGGTGTCGCCGTTGGTCGAGAGCACCTCGAACTGGCGCTCGCCGTCGACCTCGGCGATCTCGATGATCGAGACGTCGAAAGTGCCTCCGCCGAGATCGTAGACCGCGATCTTGCGGTCGCCGCCCGCCTTGTCGAGCCCGTAGGCCAAGGCGGCCGCGGTCGGCTCGTTGATGATGCGCTTGACGTTGAGACCAGCGATGCGACCGGCGTCCTTGGTCGCCTGGCGCTGCGAATCATTGAAGTACGCCGGGACCGTGACCACGGCATCGGTGACCTCTTCGCCGAGGAAATCCTCCGCGGTCTTCTTCATCTTCATGAGCACGCGCGCGGAGATCTCCGGCGGTGCCATCTTCCGACCCTGCGCCTCGACCCAGGCATCGCCGTTGTCGGCCTTGACGATGCGGTAAGGCACCATGCCGATGTCCTTCTGGACGATCTTCTCGTCGAACCGCCGCCCGATGAGCCGCTTCACGGCGTAGAGGGTGTTGGCCGGATTGGTGACCGCCTGGCGCTTGGCCGACTGGCCGACCACCACCTCGTCGTCCTTGGTGAAGGCGACGATGGAGGGCGTGGTGCGATCCCCCTCGCTGTTCTCGATCACGCGCGGCTTGCCGCCGTCCATGATCGCGACGCAAGAGTTCGTGGTCCCGAGGTCGATGCCGATGACTTTACCCATGATGGTCTGCTCCGCTGCGTTCGTTATGGCCCCTGTGGGGCGCGTATGGCGGTTTAAGTGGGGTCGCCTGTGGACGATTCAAGGGGCGGTCGCGACGCGACCGTCAGTCCGGGGCCCGGGCGACGACCACGCGGGCGGCGCGCAACAGTCGACCGTTGAGGCTGTAGCCGCGCTGCACCGCGAGCAGCACGGATCCCGGCTCGGCCGTGGCCGAGGGCTGGGCGGCCACCGCCTCGTGCTGATCGGCATCGAAGGGCTGCCCGGTCGGGTCGAGTTCGGTGATGCCGATGCGCTCGAGCGCTTTCTGCAGAAGGCGCAGCGTGGCCGCCTGCCCCTCGGCGAGCGCCGCCGCATCCGCGCGAGCCGCGTTCTCGACGGCGAGGTCGAGGCTGTCCTTCACCGGCAACAATTCTTGTGCGAGCCGCTCGATACCGAAACGGTGCGCCTGTTCGACATCGCGCTGGGCGCGCTTGCGGACGTTGTCGAGCTCGGCGACCGCACGCAGGTGTTGGTCGCGCTGCTGCTGGCAGCGCGACTCGGCATCGGCGAGCAGCGCCTTGAGATCGTCCAGCGTCAAACCCTCGCCCGCTTGGGCGGTGGCGGACGACGCGGGATCCGGCGTGTGAGACGAGGGGGTGTCAGACATCAGAAAGCCTTGTAGATCATGGTTTTAGGAGATATCTGCCGGACGAAAAGCCGACCGGGCGCAGGTGGCGCGCTACGCGTCACCTCGGATATCTGGGGGTCAGCGGCGGGAATTCAAGGCCGAGCCGAGCAGCCGGGCCGTCATGTCGACGATCGGGATCACGCGCTCGTAGGCCATGCGGGTCGGGCCGATGACCCCGATCACCCCGAGCACGCCGTCGGTGTCGCTGTAGGGCGCCGTGACGATGCTGCAATCGTCGAGCACTTGGTAGCCCGATTCCTGGCCGATGAAGATCTGCACCCCGTCCGCATGCAGGCTCTGGTCGAGCAGATGCAGGAAGTCGCGCTTCTCGTTGAAGGCCTCGAACAAGCGCTTGAGCTTCTCGACGCTGGTGAGCTGCGCCGCACCCATCAGGTTGGTCTCGCCGGCGACGATGTACTCGAGGTCGGGACGCGCCGGCTCCGGCGTGAGCACCTGTTGGGCGAGCGAGATGGCCTCGACCATCAGCGTGTTCATGTGCTGCTGCGCCTCCTGCAGCTGCCGCAGGATCTCCTCACGGGCCTCGGCCGGCGTACGGCCGACCATCTGCTCGGTGAGGAATTGGGCGGCGCGGCGCAACTCCTCGGGGCCATGTGCGCGGGGCAGCTGGATGATCCGGTTCTGCACCTCGCGATCGTCGAACACGAGCACGACGAGCACGCGGTTGTCGGAGAGCCCGACGAACTCGAGGTGGGTGAGCCGCGCCAACTGCGGACGCGGCACGGTCACCACGCCCGCGAGCCGCGTCAGGTTGGAGAGCAGCTGCGACGCGTTGGCGAACAGGGCTTTCGGATCACCGCCCGGCCCCACATCGAGGTGGCGGCGCAACTCGTCGAGGGACGCCGCATCGACCGGCCGCGAGCGCAGCAGCGTGTCGACGAAAAAACGATAGCCGCGGTCGGTCGGGACACGCCCGGCTGAGGTGTGCGGCGAGGCGACGAACCCGAGCGACTCGAGATCCGCCATGACATTGCGGATGGTCGCCGAGGACAGGCTCAGACCCGAATCGCGCGACAACGCCCGAGACCCGACCGGCTGGCCGTCGCGGATATAGCTCTCGACGAGCACCCGCAGCAGCTGACGGGCGCGTTCGTTGAGCCGTTCATCGTCGTGGGCCATGCCCGTCACGCTACAGAGCCATGTGGAATTGCGTCAAGACACCCGTAATGCAGGTTGGTCGCGGACAGCGCGGCATGATAAAAACGGGGCCTCCTTTCCGGTGCCCCATGCCCCCCATCCACCGCTGCGCCCTCGTCACCCGTTTCGCCGATGCCCGCGCCACCGACAGCGCGGCGGTGTTGGCGCGCCACCTCGCCGCACGCGGTGTCGCCGTCCTCGCGCCCGCCGAGGAAGCCGAGCGTCTCGCCGGCGTGGAGGCCGAGTTCCTGCCGGAGTCCTCGCTGGTCGCACAAGCCGGGCTCGTGGTGGCGATCGGCGGCGATGGCACCCTGCTCTACGCAGCGGGTCTCGTCGCCCAGCGCGGCACCCCGCTGCTCGGCGTCAACCGCGGTCGCCTCGGCTTCCTCACCGATGTCCTGCCGGAGGACATACTCGCGAGCGTCGATGCCGCGCTCGAGGGTCGCTGCGCAGAGGATCAACGACCGCTGCTCATCGCCGAGATCCACTGCGCCTCGGGCGACACCCTCAGCGGCCTCGCGCTCAACGACATCGTGCTGCAGAAAGGCCAGAGCGGCCACCTGATCGACTTCGAGACCTGGATCGACGGGCGCTTCGTCAACACCCACGGCGGCGACGGCCTCGTGGTCGCCACCGCCACGGGCTCCACGGCCTATGCGCTCTCCTGCGGCGGACCCATCATCGAACCCTCGCTTGATGTGGTCGTGGTCACCCCCATCTGCCCGCACACCCTCTCCGACCGCCCCATCGTCGTCTCCGGTCGCGCGAGCATCGAGGTCCGTCTGGTCGACCGCCCGGATTCGACCGCGTCGGTCACCTGCGACGGCCGCGCACTCGGCGCCCTCGAACCCGGTGACCGGCTGGTCATCCGACCGGCCGCCTCGCGCCTGACCCTGCTGCATCCCCCGGGCTACGACTATTACCGCTTGCTGCGCAGCAAGCTCAACTGGGGGCGTCGCGCCTTCGACCCCCCGGCCTGACCCGAGACCGCCGACCGACATGCTCACCCACCTGCAGATCCGGGATTTCGCGATCATCGATGCCGTCGAAGTCGAACTGCACGACGGTCTGACCGTGCTCACCGGCGAGACGGGTGCCGGAAAGTCCATCCTCGTCGACGCGCTGCAGCTTGCCGTGGGCGCTCGAGCAGGCACCGAGGTCATCCGCCACGACGCGGCCCGCGCAGAGATCGCCGCCACCTTCGACCTACGCGCCGCCGACCCCGCGGTGCGCGGCTGGCTCACCGAGCAGAGCATCGAGGCCGACGACGAGCTCGTCGTGCGCCGCGTGATCACCCGTGAAGGCAAGTCGCGCGCCTACCTCAATGGCCAGCAAGTCCCCATACAAGGCTTGCGCGAAGTCGGCGCCCTGCTCGCCGAGATCCACGGTCAGCACGAGTTCCAGTCGCTGCTCAAGCCTGCGGCCCAGCGGCGCCTGCTCGACGCTTATGCGGGCAGCGAATCGCTCGCGACCGCGCTCGCGAGCCTGCATCGTGAGCGGCTCGATCGCTCCTCGGCGCTCACCCAGCTCGAGGACGATGCGCGCGACCGCCACGATCGCCTCGACCTGCTACGTCACATGGTGGGCGAACTCGACGCGCTCGGCCTGCAAGCCGACGAACTGCCCGCACTCGCGGCCGAGCGATCCCGGCTCGCCAACACCGGACGGCTCGCAGAGACCGCCCGTGCCGCCCTCGAACTGCTCTACGACGCCGAGACCGGCAGCGCCCAAGCCCAAGCCGCACGAGCGCTCGGTCTGCTGCGCCAAGGCGCGGCGCTCGATGCACGGCTCGGCGATCTGCTGCACGGCCTCGACGAGGCCGTCGGTGGTTTGACCGAGGCGGGTCGCGGCCTGACGCGCTATCTCGATGGCCTCGAAGCAGATCCCACCCGGCAGGAACAGATCGAGCAACGCCTCGCGATGATCGAGTCACTGGCGCGCAAACACCGCGTCGCGCCCGGCGAGCTGCCGAACAAGGCGACGGAGCTGCACGCCGAGCTCGCGCGGCTCGACGGGGTCGGCCAAGGCTTGGAAAGCCTGCGTGCCGCCGTCAGCGCAGCCGTGCAGGCTTGGCAACGATGCGCAGAGCAGCTCTCCGCAGCACGACAGCGCGCCGCGAAGGAGCTCGGCACCGCCATCAGCGCGCGCATGCAGACGCTCGGTATGGCAGGCGGTCGTTTCGAGGTCGCGCTGCAGCCGATCGCTGCCGAGGCCACCCTCACCACACCTGCCGGCCTCGAGGACGTCGAGTTCCTGGTGTCGGCCAACGCCGGCCAACCGCCGCGGCCGCTGGCGCGCATCGCCTCCGGCGGCGAGCTCTCGCGCCTCTCCCTCGCCGTGCAGGTCACGCTCGCAGGCCGCTCGACCCGCAGCGACGACGCGGCCAGACCTGCCCGGCTGCGGACCTGCATGGTGTTCGATGAAGTCGATTCCGGCGTGGGCGGTGCGGTCGCCGAGATCGTCGGCCGGGAACTCGCCTCGCTCGGCCGCGGCACCCAAGTGCTTTGCGTGACCCACCTGCCTCAGGTCGCCGCCCTCGCCGACCGGCACCTGCGCATCTCGAAGCTCACCGACGGCCGCACCACCCGGACCCAGGTCACGCCGCTGGCGGGCGCGACCCGCATCGAAGAGGTCGCGCGGATGCTCGGCGGGATCGACATCACCGCCACGGCGCGCGAGCACGCCGCAGAGATGCTCGAGGCCGGCTCGCGCCTCAGTCCTTCGGCGCCGAGCGGTGCGGACACTCCTGCCGGCGGCAGTGCCCGTAGATCACGAGGGCGTGCTCGCTGATCTCGAAGCCGAGCCGACCCGCGACCGCCGTCTGGCGCTCCTCGATGCCCGCGTCCATGAATTCCTCCACATGCCCGCAGTCGAGGCAGAGGATGTGGTCGTGGTGCGCCCCCTCGTTCAACTCGAAGACCGCCATCCCGTCAGCGAAGTGATGCCGCGTGACGAGACCCGCCGCCTCGAACTGGGTGAGCACTCGATACACCGTGGCAAGACCGATGTCCTCTCGCAGCTCGGCAAGCCGTCGGTAGATGTCCTCAGCCGAGAGATGACGGGTGCCACTGCTCTCGAGGATGTCGAGGATCTTCACGCGCGGGAGCGTGACCTTCAATCCAGCCTTGCGCAGATCCTTGCTTTCCACGAGCGGGGTGTCCCTTTAGGGTTCGGAGGTCAGGGTTTGGAGTAGAATGGTCATTATGAGCCACGCCCCCCTCGCCGCTCCAGAATCCTCGACCGTCCGCTCGTCCCTCCCGGGCCGAGCGCTTTGGCTGTCCGCGCTGTTGATCCTCTTGCTGCCGACCGGTGGTTGCGTCTACCGCATGGCCGTCCAGCAGGGCAATTTCCTCGACGCTCGGCAAGTGACCCAGGTGCAGGTCGGCATGACCCGCGCTCAGGTGCGATTCCTGCTCGGGACGCCGATGCTGCCCGATGCCTTCGACAAGGACCGCTGGGACTATCTCTACACGCTGCAGGTTCGCGCCCTGAAGAAACCGCAGCGCCAACGGCTGACCGTGTTCTTCGAGGGCGACAAGGTCGCGCGCATCGAGAACGATGGCGCCCCGACCGAAGTGCCGAAGGAGTTGCAGCCCGCCGTCGCGGAACCCGCCGTCATCCCCCCGGTGACCCCGTCGCCTACGACGCCAGCACCGACGACCTTGGCGCCTACCTGATCGCGGTGGCGCGCGCTCGGCGCGCCGCCTTGGGATCGACGACCAGCGATCGGTAGAGCTCGACCCGGTCACCGTCCTGCAGGCGCCGATCGCGGCCGCAGATCTCGCCGAAGATCCCGACAAGCCCCGTCTGCCACTCGGCTGCTTCCGCGACCGACCGAGCCGTGTCGCTCTGTGCGCGCAACGCCGAGCGTGCGGCCTCCAAGGCGTCCGCCACCGTTGCGCCCTCAGGCAGTTCGAGTCCGAGCACACCCTGCCAGGCGTCCCACGCCGCCGCGAACGCGCAGCGCATCAGTGCCCACCGTCGTCCGACCTGCGCGCGGCGACCTCCCGCGCGCGCGCCACGAAGGCATCGACGAGCGAAGCGGCGGTCTGCTCGAACATCGGCGAGAACATCATGCCGGTGAAGCGGTTGGCGAACTCGAACCGCAGGCGCAGCAACACCTCGCAGCCCGACTCGCCGACCGGTCTCAAAGACCAGATCCCCTCGAGCGCCTTGAAGGGGCCGCGCTCGAGCCGCATCGCCACGGAGCGGTCTGGATCGAGGGTGTTGCGGGTGGTGAACTCGGTGTCGAGCCCGCCGCGCCGGATCCCGAGCGTCGCCACGACCTCGCGCTCGCCGCGGGACTCGATGCGCGCGACCGTGCAGCCGGGTACGAACTCCGGGTATCGCTCGATGTCGGTGATGAGCGCGTAGAGCTCCGACGGAGGGAGCGCGACCAGCGCTGAACGCGTGACTTCCCGCATGGGGGGATTGTCCGGCAAGGGCTCCGTCGCGACAACCACCGCGGCGCGTACAATGCGCAGGACCATGGCCAAGCCCCCTTCCAGACCCACCGCGACGCCGGCGGCCTCGTCCAAGCCGACCGCCAAAGCGGATACAGGGCCGAGCGTCATCGCCGAGAACCGCCGGGCGCGCTTCGATTACTTCATCGAAGAGCGTTACGAGGCCGGACTCGCGCTCGAGGGCTGGGAGGTCAAGTCGTTGCGCGCCGGCAAAGCCCAGATCACCGAAGCCCATGTCTACCTGCGCGGCGGCGAGGTGTTCATGGTCGGCGCGCACATCGCACCGCTCAAGACCACCTCGACCCATGTCGTCGCCGATCCGACCCGCAGCCGCAAGCTGTTGCTCAACCGGCGCGAGATCGTCCATCTCATCGGCCTCGTCGAGCGCAAGGGCTACACCATCGTGCCGCTCGAGCTTTATTGGCAGCGCGGCAAGGCGAAGGTGCGCATCGGCCTCGCCAAGGGCAAGAAAGCCCACGACAAGCGTGCCACCGAGAAGGACCGCGACTGGGCGCGTGACAAGGCGCGGCTGATGCGAGGCCGCTGACCGCAGACCCGCGCCGAAGCGGCCCGGATCGCGGTGTGGTCATCCCAAGACTAGACCGACAACCCCTGGGACTTCAGATATTCGTCGTAATCGCCGTGGACATCGACGATGCCGCCGCCCGGCTGGATCTCGATGATGCGGGTGGCGAGTCCGCTGACGAACTCGCGATCGTGGGAGACGAAGAGCAGCGTCCCCGGGTACTTCTCGAGCCCGATCTGCAGCGACTCGATCGTCTCCATGTCCATGTGGTTGGTCGGCTCATCGAGCAGCAGCACATTCGGCCGCGTCAACATGAGCTTGCCGTACATCATGCGGCCCTTCTCGCCGCCTGACAGCACCTTCACCGATTTCTTGGTCTCATCGCCCGAGAACAGCAGACGACCGAGCGTCGCACGCACGATCTGCTCGTCATCGGCCTTGCCCGACCACTGCTGCATCCACTTGAAGAGATCGGTCTTCTCCTCGAACTCGGCCTGCGGGTCTTGCGGCATGTAGCCCGGCTCGGCGTTCTCGACCCAGTTGATGCTGCCTGCGGTGGGCTTCAGCACGCCCGCGATGCAATGCATCAGCGTGGTCTTGCCGATGCCGTTCGGCCCGATGATGGCGATGCGGTCACCCGCCTCCACATTGAAGGTCACGTTCCGCAGCACCGGCGCGTCGGCGCCCGGATAGGTGAAGCTGAGCTTGTCGACGTTGAAGGCCGAGCGATAGAGCTTCTTGCCCTGCTCGAAGCGGATGTAGGGGTTCTGGCGCGATGACGGCCGGATCTCCTCGATCTTGATCTTGTCGATCGCGCGACGGCGCGAGGTCGCCTGCCGGGCCTTCGACGCGTTGGCCGAGAAGCGCCGCACGAACTCCTGCAGCTCCGCGATGCGCTCCTGGGCCTTGGTGTTGGAGGCTTCCACCCGCGCACGCGCCTGGGTCGAGGCGAGCATGAAATCGTCGTAGTTGCCGGGGTAGACCTTGAGCTGCTGGAAATCGAGGTCGGCGATGTGGGTGCAGACCTGATTGAGGAAATGCCGGTCGTGGCTGATGATGATCATCGTCGAGTCCGACTTGTTCAGCACCTGCTCGAGCCAGCCGATCGAGTGGATGTCGAGGTTGTTGGTCGGCTCATCGAGCAGCAACACATCCGGGTTCGAGAACAAGGCCTGCGCGAGCAGCACGCGCAGCTTGAGGCCGGGCGGGACCTCGCGCATGGGGCCGTGGTGGAATTCTTCGGTGATGCCGGCCTCGATGAGGATGGCCGCCGCGCGCGCCTCGGCGTCGTAGCCGCCGTACTCGGCGAAACGCACCTCGAGCTCCGCGGCGCGCATGTAATCGTCGTCGGTGGCGGCAGGGTCGGCGTAGATCGCGTCACGCGTCGACATCGCCGCCCACATCTCGGCATGACCTTGCATGACGACATCGATGACCCGCTGGTCTTCGTAGCCGAACTGGTTCTGGCTGAGCTTCCCGAGCCTGAGGCCCGGCTGCAGCATCACATCGCCCGCGCTCTGCTCGAGATCGCCGCCCAGGATCTTCATCAGGGTCGACTTGCCGCAGCCGTTGGCGCCGATCAGACCATAACGGTTGCCGTCGGTGAACTTGACCGTCACCCCCTCGAACAGGGGTTTGGCGCCGAACTGGATGGTGAGATTGGATGTCGCGAGCATGGCGGGCGCGGAGTTTACACGCCCCCACCCGCCCTTGCCCGTTCCGGTATACTGGCGTTTCCAATGGGGGCGACCGGCTTCGACGTGGGTTGCGAACCTCCAGGGGCGTGCCGAGGTGCAGTGAACCTCGTAAAACTTTGCTGCAAACACTTAGTTGCCAACGACAACAACTACGCTCTGGCCGCTTAATCCGGCCTAACCTCCGACCCGCTGGTGCCTGTGCCACGGAAACGGGGGACGCGCTCACAGGATCGCGGACCACCGTGCGACGGGGTGGCTCCGCTAAGAGACACCGTCACTGGCCGAGCGTCTTCCCTGCTCCTCGGGTAGCGTGAGGCGAGAATCAATGAGAGAGCTACGCGCGTAGATCCTGGAGTCTAGTGCTTACGGACGCGGGTTCGATTCCCGCCGCCTCCACCATCTCCCCCCGGCACCGTTCTTGGTGTCGGGGTTGCCCCGGCGTCACCGGTCGGCCCTTATGCCTAAGTCAGAGAGTGCCTAAGTAAGAGAGGCATGGCGCAAAAAAAAGGGCCACGACCCATGTCGTGGCCCTCTCTGCGGGCATCAGCCCCACATGCTCATCAGAACTTCTGGGTGTACCGGACATAGCCGAAGCGGCCGATGTCGAAGCCACCGTAGTACGACACGTTGGCGCTCGGCTGCGAGTAC
>Ga0315906_10003009_pt1 | contig 22690 bp, 21 predicted proteins | sample LakEriMetagenome_4_FD_203526 | JGI IMG/M metagenome (GOLD analysis project Ga0315906, IMG submission 203526) | Freshwater fungal communities from buoy surface, Lake Erie, Ohio, United States - Buoy 2 MA122 | ecosystem: Environmental > Aquatic > Freshwater > Lake > Lake biofilm | place: USA...
ATCACCTCTGGTGCGAAACCATACAGGGCCATTAAAGCCAGGTAACCACTGGCCCCGCCGTGACCAACACTCGAATAGAGTATTGCGATGAGGGCCAGCAGTGCGAGAAAACCAAAATCCACTGTGTGCTGGTTTTACAAGGGAAGTAAAATGGTTTCAACAAGGCTTTTCGCCACAACATTTTCCTGCTCAGCTGGCAGTACGGCTATCGCATTTGCTTTTGCAAATGATTTCATGATATATGACTCTTGGCCGTCGAGAAATTTTACTGATATAAAATCTGTATATGCTTTCATGAAGCCCGTCATGCCGGGCTTGCGACTAAAATCGTGAGCCATTGGTAAATTCAATCGGGGCAGTTCCTTTTCGGGATGGCTTTGCAGGGCGCGTAATGCCGGAATCACATACACATAAAAGCAGGTCATGACCGAAGCGGGGTTGCCCGGCAATCCGAAAACGCCTTTGCCATTGAGGGTGCCGAAGTAGATGGGCTTCCCGGGTTTTTGTTTCAGTTTATAGAATACTTTTTTTACGCGGTGTTTGGCGAATGTAGATTCGGTGAAGTCGTAATCACCCACCGAAATGCCTCCTGTGAACAATACCAAATCATGTTGGGAAATGGCTTTTTGAAATGCTCGACCCATTGCCGCTGGGTTGTCTTTTGCCTGTGTGATGTGAATGCTTGTAATCCCTTCTTGCATTAGTGCATGTTTCAATGCAATGCTATTGGATTCGTAGATCTGTCCGGGCTTTAATGTTAAACCCGGTTTCACCAGTTCATTGCCAGTAACAATAATGGCTACCGAAGGTTTTTTGTGAACACTCACCTCTGTAATACCTAGCGAAGCGAGGAAGGCACAAGAAGCAGGCGTAAGTAAGGCGCCTTTGGCAATAGCTGTTTCGCCTTTACGAATCTCAGACCCTGCCTTGCGGATGTTGGCGCCTTTCTTAATCGCCAAATCTGTAATCAACAAGGTGTTTTGGTCAATGCTGGTTTTTTCCTGAATCACCACGGTATCTGCTCCTACAGGAATTGCGGCTCCGGTATAGATACGCACAGCTTCATTCTTTTTCAATCGTCCTGGAAAGGGCTTGCCTGCCGAAGACACCCCAACAATTTTCAGTCTTTTACCCTCCTGCCAATCATTGAAACGGAATGCATAGCCATCCATCGCTGAGTTGTCGAAAGGAGGGGAATGCATAGGTGCTTTTAAATCCTTTGTCAAAACACAACCTTTTGCCTTATCGATGGAAAGTAAAACCCTTCCTGAAGGTTTCAGTTTATTAAGGATGGCTGTCACTGCATCACAAGGAATGGTTATTTCTTTTTTTATTGGTATTAATGAAGGCATAATGTAACCTATCCTTAGGTTTTTTGATCTTCAAAGCTACAATTTCCTTTTGATGACGATCTGCTATTTATAAAATACAATCCATTTCAGGTTTTTAATATATAGATAGTCTTTAATTTGAGGGTGGTAATTACACTTTGGTGTATGGTGCCGAACCGTCCGGTGTGCACCTTTCGTGTCAATTCACGGCTTAATACAGGATTCGGATTGCCGTTTGGCTTGGAATCCTGAAAAATCGCTTCGGATATCAGTGTTTACCGATGGTATTCTTCAACCAGATGGAAATCCGTTAAAGGACGCAGATTCACATGGAAGTCAATTGCAAATTACATCCACCAGCTCATATTAAGGATGGTTGCGGAAAAAGCATATAGCAGCTAGGGTGCCAGTCTATAGTTCCTTTTAGAGGCACTATTAGCGGAATTGGAAATAGGTCTTCTTTAATCTTGTCTTTAAAGTCGGACTTATTAAAGTCGGTTAATTTCCTTCTTTGATATGTGTGATTTTAAGATAGCGGTACACGACTGCTAAGGATTATTTTAACTAATCACAATATGACCCATCCACATAATGGACCTTTTTTACTTTTACTTTGATTGATTTTGATCCTTCGTATTGGCATATTTTGGATTCGGTATTCGATTCACCGTTTTTAATTGATGAGATGGTTGGTTGCCAATAGTGGGTTTCTGTTCCCAACTTTTTGCCGTAGTCGTCATATGCGGTCACTTCATAATCTATTCGGTCAACTGCTTGGGCATTTGTGTTTGTGAAAGTAATGGTCATCAATAATTTTCCCAATGCGGTTTTGCAGAAATTTGACACTTTAAGGTCGCAAGTTTGTGCTGAAGATATTTGGTTGCTTAAGATTAAAAGCAAACAAATTAAAATTGATTTGTTCATGATTTTATTTTTACAGGGTTTAAACACTTGTGGTAAGCTATTGATATTTGGTTTCAAGACAAAACAAGACTTTGATTATTTTATAATGTATTAGTTGATGATTTATTGTTTTGTCAAAAAATATTTAATTTACATTCTAGATGAGATTTAAATGCAACTCATGTTCTTGTAGCCATGTTTTTAGCATCCATAGTCTTCTATGCCAAGAATCATTCTTGCTGGTTTCACCCGAAGGTTTACAGGGTTACCGGCCATGGAATCCTCCCCCGTATAATTGCAAACCGCTTGATCAAATTCAAATGTAATGCTAATTTCATAGCATGTTGCATATTCGCCATCATCAATTAGGTTTTGATAGAAATCAATTCCAGGACAATGGTTGATAATATCTGAAACAGTGCTTCCAGTACCAATTCCATGCTTTGTTTTCAGATCCTTGTGAATGATTCCTATTTTATTAATTTTGTTAGATTCATATTCGAATTCAAAGTAAAACGCAGGGGAACCGTTCCAGTAATACATATCCATGAATGTTTCCGATCCATCATACCCTAACTCATAGCTTGATATTTTTTTTAACTCAAAAGCATTTAAATGCTTCCTAATGGAACTATAGTCATCACCTATTTCTATGGGTCCAATGGAATTCTCAGTGACTTCCCATTCCGCAAGGGAAAATTCATCCCTAGGGCCATTGTTTACTTCAGTTGAGTCATTCTCACCTGAGGGATCGTTTATGTTTATTGTACAAGTAACGAATAAACTTGTGATTGCATAAAGTATTAGTATTAAAGTAACACGGGGATATCTTGTTTTCATTGTAAAGAGTTAATTTATGTTTTGTATTGTTTTTAGTATATTGAAATGGGCTGTATTTATAAATACCAAAGTGGGCTTTTAAAAATTGATTTATGATAGCAATTGCAAATATAAACGTCTTTTCTCAACCATTTTATTTTTATGTAAGCGTTTAAAAATCAAAACATTATATTGAATCAAGCATTGCCTATACGAAAACGATTTTATCATCACCCATGCGTGACCCCTTGCCTGAAAAACAGAACGGATCTTCATCTTGAAAGTCAAGCCAATCTATACATATTTATAGTGCGACTCAGTAAAACAATCCAAGCAGACAACTTTGTATCGATGGCAGAATATTTCGCTAGTGAGATCTGTATGCCTTGCAATGGTGGGAATAACGATTCCATCATTAACTTGTCAATTGGACAATTCTTATTGAGCCACGAAAAATACTCTCCATGCCCTTGCCGTCAAATGGAGTTTCTCTCACTTCAATAGAGCCATATCCACTAATTTTCATATATTTGAATGTAGCTGATCTAGTAAGCCTTCACTACAAATTCACACAATAAATTTTAAACATTCAAGTTCTAGCTTTTATAACAAGGTTAATTATCGTGTGGCCTATGGCCATCAGGCAGGGGGTGAAACAATCCCTGCTTGGGGATGGGTTGGAAGACTCTTAAGAGACAAAGCCCATCCCACATAATAATTCTAAATTTTCGATTTGAAATCGCACTGTTATAATGTTTTTATTGAATAATTTGATTTTATAGAATTTATGCCACTACCTATTTTGTTGGATTTTCCCATAATTGTGGCAGAACCTGATGATGATTTGGCAAGATGTTATCTTAAACAATTTCTTTCTGATCCGGGGATAAATGGTCATGATATATTGTCAAATTTACACGATACTAATGAAGAAATTGATGAATTGGATATTGGAGCATACAATCTAGCTCAGATCAAAAATTTGATGGGAAGTTATTTTCCAAACAAATTATTTTATTTCAGCGACATTAATTTGTTATTTAATGACATTGAAATATTTCCCCGGCTTTTTTCGGGAATTGTACAATGTAGTCATGAACTCGGCGGTATAGTAGTAATGGAATCCTATGGATGCCAGAATTATTCACTCCATATTAAGAATGGAGATTTACTCTTGGTTCATTGCCATGACATAGTTTTGGGTGAAAACGGCATGGTGGTTTTTAGATCATACCGAAATCCCATTTGGACTAGAGGCACTATTAAGAATGGCGAACTAGAAATTATTGAAAACGAATCTGGACAATACCCATTCGACTTTCCATCTTTGGAGGATAGAGATATAATCCCTCAGATGTTTAGTGATGAAAATTTAAGTTTAATCAGTCTTTATGAGCCTATCGACAGCACTACAAGGGTGGCAGTTGAATCCGCATTGTCTGATAGACGTAACTACAGGCTTTATATAGCTTTTTATGAGAATGACGTTGATTTGGCAAGGGCTGCTGTAAGAGGCAATTATTTGGCTTTCACATATCTTTCAACTGTTTTGAGAAATGACCGAGAATTTGTTTTGTCATTACTAAGCATGGATGAAGACACGTTAAGAATTTATCCTTTTCTCGAAGATGCTCTTAAAAAAGATTTGGATGTAATCAAGTATTGTTGTGAGGCGTATCCAGAAAGTCTTTCCTTAATTCAGCCTATATCTGAGCTGGATATTTTGATACGGGCATCAAGCTCTAATGACGGTGTTTTAAAATATGCTAATCAAAGGATAAAGGCTGATAGATTTTTTGTTTTGGAATTGTGTAAATCGAACTGGAAAGAGTTGATTTATGCTGACAAAACATTATATGGCAATATTGAGTTTGTTGAGGCTGCATGTATTGCATATAATAATTTCAATAATAGCACTATTTCATTGAGGGAAATTTTAATGGAATGTGTTGTTTTACCAGGTGGAAGCGCCTTGCTTCCACGACTATTACCATTAAATGATTTTAAAGAATTTAACCAGATCTGCCTTAAAGCCGACACATCAGTTATAGATGAGATAATAGTCCAACAATATAGTGTAGAATCCTTGTCCTTTTCATTTTGGACAAAGCTGATTCGTGCCAGGAAATCCTTAATTGAAATCTGCCCTAAATATCATTTTATTAATCCGGAATTTGCCGCAAGTGTTTTGAGTAAATTTGGCAGCCTTGTTTCTATGTTCCCGGATTTTATGTTCAATCATTCAGAGGTTTATTTAGCTGCTCTGAAGGGTCTATATCGTGAAAGAAACAAGAATCACGATCTGACAAACAGGGTCCCAAAGGTTTTAAGAAATAATAAACAGTTTATTTTAAAGACTGCTCCATTTGATGAAAAAATCCTCCTTGAATGTAATCCGAAAATATTTAAGGATAAGAGGTTTTTTAAGGATTTGATAATTGCCACGCATGGAATGGCGTTTCATTTGCTCCCTAATTTGGTTCGAAACAACAGGTCGATGATTAAGTTAACATTCAGTATCAACTCCGCACTTGTTTTGGTAATTAAAAACAACTTGTGTAGATTCAAGAAAAATAGAAAATATATCAAGGGGCTTTTCAGGGATGCGCATTGCCACCAAGTAGAACTGCCATTTTAGGAATCAACTTGTTGGACTTTTATCATTGTATTTATCGAATTGAGTCAAATTGAATCATGGATAGCAGCTTTGTTGATTTAATGCATGCTAATCGTTTTCCATACATACATGCAAATGCGGATATGTTTTTATGGCTCGGTCATGAAAAATATTTTTAGGAGGATGCTTTTGTGAATCCAATGAAAAATATCACATTAGATAGGGTTTTGAAAATCGAAGAGGATTGTCGGCAGATTTAAAAATTAAGGACTAACACCTTTGGAACCCCTTTATGATATAGATGTTGAAGGATTTTATGAATTGATGCAAATATTTCACTTTATAAAGGTTTAAAGGCAATCATATCACAAGCACAAACATCAAAGTTCCATTGGGGTATTAGATGCAGTTCTTTTCAAACATATTATTGACAATGCATAAGTTTTGTATTATAATTTTGTGGTACATGAAACATAGTCGCTTCCTGGGTCAAGTTAAGTCGATTTCTGGCATTTTCAGCGATTAAAGTCCGATTGTTTGTTAATACAGTTCCTTGTATTTATCATACATTTGCATGATTTAAATACTTTGTATGTTATTAATATGTAATCTATGCTGAAATATATGCCGTCTCTTCTTAATTAGCTAATTTATGGTATCCAAATCATTCGAACTCATTTTTCTTCGGCCTATTTCCAAGTTCTATAGTAGTGTGAAGGGTACACTTTTGTTTTCTTATTCAATCCTTTTAGAGGGAATGCGGCTTCGCAGACTTCATCAATACACCTCTGACGAGCATTTGGTCAATTTCTCCAAACTCATATATATTAATATAATACTATTTTTAATCAATATTTCTAAAAATGAGATTTATAATATAGCGGCTTATGATTTTGTGGATCAGATAATATTTGAGATCTTCCTTTTGTTATTTTACTATGTTTGTTTTTTGGGAATTTATCACTTTGGGAAACTATCAAATTTCTTTTTCAGATCTAAAATGCTTGACAATATATCCCTAAGTATTTTCAATTTCTACTTTTTGTTAAATATCGTATTTATGCATTTTTCTGGCTTGTTTAAGGTCGATGGGTCTGATCAATTTCAATCAATCGACTTTATCGGATTTCAATTTGGTAAGTCATTTCCATTTCTGTTTTTTGTAATTATTTTTCACGCATTTGCATTTTATGTCTATAGCTTCAAATCCAAATCCCTCTCAAAAAGGCATGTTTTGTTTTTGTTTTTTCTACTGTTCGCAATCACAATACTGTTTTCAATTGGAACAATTTCCGCCTCAATTATCTATTCAAACCTAGGTCAATGGGTTTAGCATGATGCACAGAGTTCGTGTTCTTGTCATTTCTTTGAGCAAAAGATGAAAAATTCATTGATTTAATGGAGACGTTGTTTTTTAATTGATTGATAAGCAATTAGATGCCCTTATCCTATGCTGATTTTGAAATATAAAATTGCTCGAATTAGATAATTTTATTTAATTGGAGTCGTGTTTTACCAGGTATTTATTGCAATGCAATGGATAAAAAGTGCTTGGTAATTTTAAATTTGTCTTCCTAACATTTATTCAGCCTTAACTTAGAAACCATATCAATTTTTTATGGACCTCATTAATTTGCTTGAATCAAGAAAAATCGAGTTCAATGAATCGATTTTAAGGTTTTTAAACGAATTCAATTCTCGACTCGCCTTGTTAAATGAGGAAATCTATCAAAAGGATAATGAATTAAGCTCGGGATTGGTTCAAATTGAAAATCAATTTAAGTCAAAGTCTTTGGAGTTGCACCAGAAATTTGAATATCTGAAAGCTGAAGTTTGGAGATATAAATATTTGTTGGAGGAGTTCAGTAAAGCGGATTCAGGCCCTGAAATGTTACAAAGAGTAAAGGATCTAGAAGATGCTGTTAAAGATCATGGAGCAGCAAAATACATGGAATGTGAAAGGTTGCACAATCACAATCGTTTAGTTTTCGAAAGTGAGTTGACATCAGCCATCCATGAGCTTAGGGTGAAAGTTGAATTTCTTCACGATGAATTGAAGTTGCGCATCGATGGGCACATTAACACATTTAAATCCTTTTTAGATACGGAGTTTGAAAAATCCAAGGGGACTTGTTCGATAATTCAATTGTCAAACCTGCCACCATGTAATTATGCAAACACATCCAGTTATTCCAGATTGGGTGATTTTCTCCTCAAGTATGAAACACCATTTGGTGATATACAAGTCGAATGTCCCGAAATAATTTCATTTCAAGACAAAAAGCATTTGATAGTGATATATGACGAGGGTCATGTAGTAGATGCCGAAAATATTTCAGATACATTCATTTTTCGTGTATTGTTATCCAATCTTCCAGATAAGGTCAAGCTAATGATATTTGATCGTGACTTTAATGAAAAGTTCAGGGAGTTCGGTGTCCTACCCAAGGGTGTTGTTTGGTCGGGCCATGACGTTGATTCTCTGAGGTCTTCGATTGTTGATGTTGAAAACGAGATTCGGGAAAAATTCAGTATAGTCTGGTCCAATATCGACGATGGCAATCAAACAATTTTCCAATACAATCAAAAGCTAATTCAACAGGAAAAATATGACGATATAATACCTCATAAGCTTTTTTGTGTAGATAATTTTGAGGGCATGGTCGAAAAGGGTGATTTCACAGAAATCATGGAAAGAATTTCCAAATTGACTTCTTATGGGGTTAATTTTATTTTTCTTTTCAAAGCACTGAGTACTCCTCAGCCAAAACTCATGGAGCTTATTTCAGGGCTATCCGATACAAATTTCCATATAGTCGACTTCACTTCCAAATTCAAGGCTGGTAAATACTCTGAGACATCATTTTCCACTAAAAACCTTAACAATGAAGATAAGTCAAAAATATTGGCAACTTTCAATAATGAATGGAATAATATTCAGAAAGATCGCCAAAAGTTAAAGTTCAAACATAATTATTCTACAAGCACCACTGAATATTTCAAGCAAAATCCAGGCTCGCAAGTAAAGGTGGCTTTTGGTAAGGCTTTGCTTGGGGATCAACATGAGTTTTTGAGGTTCACAAGCAAGGAGGGTTTGTCAAATGCACTGCTGTGTGGAGGGGTTGGAAGTGGCAAGACAAATTTCCTAAAAACCATCATCACTTCACTTTCTCTTCAATACTCACCAGAGCAATTGGAATTATATTTAATTGATCTGAAGAATGGTGCCGGCTTTAGTGTATTTCAAAACCATCAACTTCCCCATGTTAAGATTTTTGCTTTCAGCGCAGAGAATGAGTTAATACATGATATTTTTGAAAATCTTCGAAAGGAAATGGAATCTCGTTATAGGGAGTATTCCAAGTACAATATTGACAATTTGGAAGATGTTTACAAAGATCCCAATCTGGCTCCCTTTGCTCCCAAAAGAATTGTCGTCATCATAGATGAGTTCGCCTCATTATATACGGAAGATGCGCTCTTCCAAGATGAAATATCCGTCAACATCCTCAACATCGTTCAAAAGGGAAGGGGAATGGGTATTAATCTGTTATTGGCTACTCAAAACTTCAGCAACATAAGGAACGCAATGTTTAATCAGGCTGTTACTCAGATTCCTGTTCGGATCCTGCTGAAATCAAGTCCCGAGGCTGCCAGATCCATTTTAGGCTTTTCCAATAATGGTTCCAATGAGGTTAGCCGCGTAGGTGAGGGTCTAATTAATGAAAACTTTGGGGAACTTAATTCCGAAGGCGGAAATAGGTTTTTCAAGTCATTTTTGCTGGACAATGAAGACTTGGTTCCATATTTGGAATCCATCAGAAATGAGGTGGAAAAAAACAGCATGGATGTAGGCCCTTCAATATTCATTGATTCTGCAATTGAAGCTGATTTCAGCACAAATTTCCAAATCAAGGATTGGCTTTCACGTACTGATACTGTGGATTACTTTAAAAGACATGGTTCTCCTTGTTGGCTTGGAGAGTCATTCCTGATGAACAAGGACAGTCATTTTTCATTCATTTGGAAGACCAATAACAAGTCCTACGGTCAAAATATTGCCATCTCCGGCAATGATCGAGAAAACAGTTTTCATACAATATTTGCCATATTATCCAGCATCTCCTACACTCATGCACAGGGATCATTTGAATTGAAAATAATTAATCCTTTTGATGAGGATTCGTCTCGCGATTTTGGTCTTTCTACCTTATTTGAAAAGCTAAAAGTAGTTCCGATTGAGATTTTTAATGAGCCGGACTTGCCAAGGTTGTTGTCTGGCTTGACTGTTCTATTGGAAACAAGGAAGGGTGCAAAAGCTGAAGCAAATATTTTTGTCGTAATTCCCGGACTTGAGCGTTTTCTTCAGTTACATTCAAATTATTCCGACAATCCATTAGCAAATCAGTTTAAGCAATTATTGGATTCTGGATCATCAAATGGAGTCTATTTTATTTGTGAAATAAACAAGCCCACGGCATTAGGTAAAATAAGCCGCGACTTGATCGGATGCTTTGAGCATAGAATATCATATGCACTTAATAGTGAAGAGTCTGAGTATTTCATTAATTCAAAACTTGCAAATCAATTAGTAAACTTTGAAAATCCCGATATTCGGAGCAAGGCGATTTATTATTCTCAAACAAATCAGTTTTGGACAAAATTTAAGGCTTATACAAATTTGTTAGAACATGATGACTTGTTTTTATCGGGCCAGGACTATGTTTCGCCCTTAACGGATTTGCTAAGCTATTCCTATACTGATAACAGTAGTAAACCCTCATCTGGAGATTCGCCTTGGAATTTGATTGACTTGGCGGATATACCTGATGATGCAACCATAAACGTTAACAATCCGTCAACTGATGGTTCGAAATCATTATAGGCACAATTAAACCAACACTGATTCAACCCAATAACCATGCGTCAAATCGCTCATATTATTGATACTAAGGAATTGCGCAAAATGGCCGATAAAAATAGGTGTTTGCATGATGAACTTGTCGATATATCCAAGAAACTTATCGCTGAAATGGCGGAACTAAATAGAAGTGGCTTCAAGGATACAAAGTTTGATGAACTCATGGTCAGGGTGGAGGCTAGCGGAACGGATTTGAAAGCCCTGCAGAATTTCATGATAAAATATGAGGACTATTTACGTCAGCAGGAAAAAAACCTCAGCCAATACATGCAATCACCAAAACTGAAATAATTATGTTATTCAGACATTCACATATTTATAATGATTAATTAATCGATACTTATTATGTCTAACAATCCGAATGTACAAATAAATATCAAGGCGCTGGTTGAATTCAATAAGGCATTAGTTGCTTTTAGCTCCAAACTAAATGAATCATTCTCCGAGATGGATCAATCCTTAAAGAGGCTTGGTGAAAATTGGAAGGATGAAAAATATATAGAGTTCAAAAATGAATTCTCGGAGCATGTGAAAAAATTGAAGCCGTTGTCAGATGATTTGAAAAGATATCGCGATCACTCAGAAAAGCATTGGATTCCAATCATTCAGAAATTTCTTAATACTCGTGCATGATGTTGATTTGGAATGACGCCTTGATTTTGGATGCTGAAATACCAAGGATTCGAGAGGCCGTCTCGCGTTTAAAAAAAACCAGAATTGATCTGACAATGGAGATGAATAAGCTTCATGATTCAGGTTTCAGAGATTCAAAATTCATTGAACTTAAGAAGGCTATAGATGATGCCGCAACTAAATTGGCTGCTATGGAGCAGCGATTTACAGCATTCGAGGCAGAGTTGAAATCAAGGGCGGACATTATCAAAGCCTACAATTCTGTTAAATTATGATTGCGATTAAAATCAGGGATTTATCTGTGTTTTCTAATTTATCCAAGGTTTTGGACCTGGTAGAGCAATCCGTTCCAGGCCATTTTGATGCTGTCTGTGATCAACTGGAAAAAGTGGAACGCGATTTATCAGTCAATATTCAAGAAACCGAAAACGAAATCCTTGATCTGGAAGCTAAGGTTCGTCAATTGGATATTGAAGCTAAACAAGTTCAACAGTCCGCTGAAAAAGAATGTAAAGGACAAAACGCACCACGAGGCCAAAACGGAGAATCCCCTTCTTCCACAGATAATGAAAAAGCATTAAAGGATATATCTGAACAAACCAACAATCTGAAATCAAAGTTGGCTAAAGTGCGTCAAAGACATAGTAAACTCAATGAAAATTCCGGAAAGATTAGGCACATTATTCTCATGTTTAACGGCACTAAACGCCGTTTTTCAGAAACACTTCTTGTTGCGAAACGAAGTAAAAACTCGCTTAAGGCATTTGAATCATTTGCACTAAAATACCTGGATTTGACAAAATTCTCCAATGTTATTCCTCAGACGGGTTTAAATGCGTTTTCCTTGGATCATTCTGGACTAAACATCCGATACAGTGGAGAAACATTCCATGTATCCAAGAACGGGCAAATTGATCAGCAGTTTCTATCTAGCCTAGAGGAGCACGTCAAGTCTTCAACCCAAACTTGCAACAAGATTTCGATTGATCAGGTTTCAAGCAGTGAATTCGATTTATTAAAGGGCCGTGGCTATACAATTTTGGAATTGGGCCCTAACGAGTTTTCCGCCTATAAAACATGTAACTAATCCCCCATACCTGTGCAAAACGAATCCTCGACCAACGTAGTTACAAATATTGCGATTCTATTGGCTGAAGTCCAACGACAGTTTAAAACGGTTATGGATATAGGTCGAAATCAATGGTTGGATGACAAACAAAAAGAGTATTACGACAAAGTGCTCGAACCCCTTTCAACTGAAATGCAACAAGCTATAAATGAGCTGCATTCTATCAGTCATCAACTAAGGTCTATTGAAGCCCAAAACCATTGAATTTCCCATTTTCTTGGTTAAACAAATAATTATTTATATTTTAGTTGACTTGCACAAATAAGCAGTAATGACTGATAAAGTTTATGTTTGTTCGGTAAATCCTGAACACCGCTTTGAAAAACCAACGGATGATTTCTGGTGCCCAATCTGCGATATAAGTCTTAGGCCAATGCTAAGGCCAGAGCTTTTATCCCCGCAACCCGCACCTTCTGATGAGACCGTTGTTGAAGTTTTTAATTCCTCTATTACCAATGAAGCTGAAGCCGAGGGATTTATGCCCGCACCCACGCAGGATTCACAAAGTTCTCAAAAGTTCAATGCTGTCAGTGATTCCGTAAAGTCATCAGTTGAAATAAAAGAAACATTTTTAAAGCCAATCATTGATGCGATACAAATCGGTAATCAGGTTTGGATGAGAGATTTTCTAAGTAGCAAGGAGTTATTGGATGGAACTCCTATTCAACAGGCAACAACAACAAAGGAATGGTATCAAGCAAGTCAACAAAGGATTCCGGCTTGGTGTTATCCAAATAATGAAGAGTCAATTCCTGGTCATCTCGGTATTTTGTATAATTTCTATGCAATAACTCATCCCTTCGGCATTGCGCCCCCGGGATGGGAAATCCCTTTATTGGAGGATGTCTTGATTTTATCGGAAGCCCCAGCAGGTAATTTTCTGAATGACCATATGAAATGGTGCACGAACCGTGATCTACATCATAGATTGGCCATGGGAACGTTTGTAGAGTCGGGACAAAAAAGAATTTTCTGGACTCAAACTAACAAGGTGATGTATATGGCTCATTCCTTCAGCTATGATTCCAAGAGTAATTCAGTTGACATCCGGTTAAGTGAAAAAAGTTCTGGATATTTTGTTAGGTGTATCAAAAAATCATAGACTTGGAATTTTACATTTACATTATCTTATTTTTATCGGCCACTGTTTTTTTGAATACACACGTTGTGTTTTCAAACAGGGGACGCATTTCCTTCGTTCCCAACATCACCATCATTGAACAGCTTTCCAAATACTCCAACAAACCCAAAAACTACAGATTTATCCCTGAAGGATACCAGACATTTGGCTATGGTATTTATGGGTATTTGAAAGAAGAAACAGCATTGCTTTATTATGATTTTCCCATGATTGATGGCAAGGACTGTCGATTTGAATTCTCATTTCACTCAAAAAATTTCTCATCTGTAATCAGCCAATTCGGCGCCCCAACTTCCTGTTTGAATTCATCGAATGGCAGGGTCGTTCAGCTTCAAAGTGCCGATCCGGATTTTTTGGCTCAAAATATGAATCGCGATGGATTTTTTTTCAAGTCTTTCAATTCCTCAGATTGGGGTGTGGATTACAATCACCTTTTGGATATATCATCTGACCTTCACGGCGAAATCGCATATTTTATTGCCAAACATCTTCAAGCCAAAGGTCTTGACAATTATGTTAATCGGGTGAGTGCTGCATTAAACTTTGTTCAATTTATTCCATATGGAGTTCCCAGTTTCGATAAAGATGATTTTTGCTATTTCGGAATTGCAATGCCCCATGAAAGTATTGCCATTTCCTATAGTGATTGCGATAGCAAATCCATTCTCTTGGCCGGAATCTTATCCTACCTCATTCCAGAGGAGAATATAGTCTTGGTGTTATGTGAAATGGATAAAGTTGGACATATGGTTACGGGCGTTTCCGGACTGCCTTATCAAGGACAGTTGGTCACACATGCCAACAAGCAATATTTGCTCTTGGAAACCACAACACCCATACCCATTGATCAACAGCATGACAATAAATTTACAAATACCCAAGTGGTTGACATCAAAGCAGCATGATTGACTTTTTTAAATGGATTTCCAATTTAAAGCCACAAGATGCTTGGGTGCTTTTTGCATGTGTTGCGTTATTGCTCGCGATAATGCCCTATTTCGGAATCATATTTAAGGCCATTAAGGTCTTGCTTGTAAATGAAAAACCGACAATTATCGATTTTTCCTGGCGATTGATTCCTGATGCTAAAATTGCTAGGAGCGATACCGGGAAAGACTATTATATATCCGGCAATGATGGTGTCATCTTGTATGAAGGAATGGTGGTCTTGTTAAATTGGAATGTAAAAGGTGCTTTCCGAGTGGACTTGTTGCCTATAGGCAAAAACCTTACTGGTAACACCACGAAAATCATAATAAGGAGCACTCAAACCAAGTTCTTGCTAGTGGCGTATACCTGGACGGGAAAATTGACAAGGGAGTTGGTTATCAATAAGGGAGAAATTCTTAAGATCAATACATTTAACATCAGTCGCGAAACCAATTTTGAGCAACCTGCTACAAGTTTAGAAACCTCAAATCTTTCTGAATCCCAGTACATGGGGATGTTGTTTTTTAGGCAATCAATATCAAATTTGAAAAGGGTGTTAACATTGGGATTGAAGGCATCCAATACTCGTATCACGCCTTCCTTGAGTCGTTTTGAATTTCAATGCGGAATGCGACGTGAGAAATCCCAAACACAAAGTGTTTTGGAATCTCAAAATATTTTAAAATCTTATCAGTTTGATCCAGCCTCATACAATGAAGCTCTAAACAACTACATGACTAACCTCAACACAAAAAATAAATAACCTAATCAAACATGGCACAAAAGAATAACTCAATCGGACTCAACGAGCTCGTGGATTATCAAAAGAAAACCTATGGTCCTATAATGGATAAAATCATGAGGTTTTTATGGAAGTGTGGAGGTGCTGATCCGCAAATCTTACAATATTCACCCTACGCCGACCATATTAAAAATGCGGGAATTGGAGGCGTTGTTTTAGCCACTTCCGTTATGGCTAGCTTGGCCATGGGGTTTGCTATGCATACGATATTTGCTAGCCCAGTAGAGGGGGTTATTGATGATATAACTGGTCAGGCAGTTTTGAGGGGTAACTGGTTTATTACAATCCCTGTTTCAATCGTTTGGGGTTTAATCATTTTCAACCTAGATCGTTTTATTGTGTCTACAGTAAAAGGCGATGGTACTGAAAATATTACATGGGGTGAATTCAAGGCAATGTTGCCCCGCTTGGCCATGGCTATTCTAATTGGTCTCACCATTTCTGCACCACTCGAAACTTATATTTTTAAAAGGGAAATATACAGAGAGTGGGAAAAGGTTTGCAATAAAATGGCTCAAGCTAGACAATATGAACTTGAACAAGGAATGTCACCTGAAATAGCAACTATAAACCAAAAGTTGGTTACTAGTGATACACTTGTAGCTCAAACAGAAAGAGCTTACCGCCAAAAAAGAGACTATATTGATAATATTCTCGAAAAACAATGCAATCGTGGACGGAATTGTCCAAAACATAAGGATATTTATGATGAGAGCGAATCATTTAAACTTGATTTTCAGAAGAGGCAACTTGAAAATGATTCACTAAAAAGGGTTTTGGCTGATAAACAAACAACTCTTTCTGATAGTATAGTAGCAGCAAGAATTAAAATCGGAGCAAACACTCCTGGATTTCTTGATCAATTGATGATGCTGGAAAGACTTTCGGCTGAAGGTCAGAGTGTTCCTAAATGGGATCCTCAGAAAAGGGAAATAATTATGAAAAAAGGTAAAGACGAGAAACTTGTGCCCGAAACAGAAGAAATCTATCCATCTGCTTTTTGGCCCATTTGGTTGGTTCGTCTTCTGTTCATGATTGTAGAAATTGCACCGGTCATTTTCAAATTCATGATTTGGAAATCTTCCTATGATTATTTGCAGGACAACGTTGCTCAGATTTTGGAGGCCAAGCAGGGTGTTTCATTGGAATGCATTACCGATGAAAATAACAATATGCACAAGGTTCGTGAAAATTATAATGCACGAAGAATCATAGAGGTTGCTAGACGACAAAACGAATTGGAAAAGGAAAATGCAATACATGCCATTACCCTTTATGCTGAAAAGGAAAGGGAGGCAATTGAGAAAAATCCTGAACGGTTTGTCAAAACAGGCAACGATTCAACGGACTCCAATGTAGAAGAGCCATCTGCTAATGAAGAAAAGGACGGTTCCAATCGCATGAGCGACACCCCACCGAATGCCTAGGAAACCTTAGGTTGAAATCTGAAAGAAGATGCAAGAGGGATTTATCGTCTTAGGTGAGTTCACAGGGAGTTTTTACACCCTGCAGAATTTCACTATAGATGTATCCCTCCCTTTCCCTACAGATGATGCCCATAAGGTAAAGGTCTATAAAGGGAAGCTCGAAAATGCCAGATTTCATAAGGAATTTAAACTAGATGATTTCAGACGACTGAATAGTTTTTACTTTGAGGAGGTACCTCAAGTTGAAATCGTTCCTGCCGCTGTTGGAGCACCTTTTCCGGGTACAAGGGTTTATAATTTTAAGAAGTTGCTTCTGATAGATCCTAGGGTAGTTAAAACCTATGATGTTAATGGCAAGACTTACGGTGTGATAACCTCCTTGGCCTATGGACTAACTGAAAAAAGTCCATTGATTGGAAAGCTGGATGGCTTTGGTGGAGATAACCCAGGAATCCCAAATCCTCAAAAAGGACCTAGGCCTATTCCAATTCCTGATTCTAAAGGTGATAATCCAGATGCACCTGACAGCACCAAACCTCCAGTGATCGGCCAAGGCGTTATTGGAACTGTCAAAGATATCACTGACCAAGGCAAGGCTATTGCCAAAGGATGTTGGAGTAGGTTGTGGGATTTGATTCTAATACTAATCGCAATATTTCTTTTCTTGACACTTTTGCGCTCTTGTAACCATGGAACAGATTATTGCGAATTACAAGTTCAGAAGGAGCGCGAGCTTCAAATAGAGCAATCCCTTTTGGATACCGTTCGTGCCGATTATGAAAATAACCTTGACAGGGCACTGATGGGTGTTTCTACAATATACTTTTATCGTAATTCAATCGAGTTTCATGCAAGCTCCAATAGTCCCAATGGGCCGTTGTACAAGTTAGCCAACATTGTTAAGCTATATGATGACAAGCAGTTCTTGATTGAGGGTTTTCATAGCGGTAAGGACATTGATACAATTACAGGACTGGATTTAGACCGGGCAAATAAGATGCGTGATTTTTTCAAAATCAATGGCACCGATGAGGCTAGGTTTAGTGTGTTTGGCAAGGGTGATTCGGTTCTTTTAGATCCTTCGCGAAGGTTGGACATTTACATGGTTGATTTGAATTCGCGAAAAGAATACAATCGCAACATGCGTGTGGAGGTCAAACCAGTCAAACCATTAGAGCCATGACGATGCCTCGACCATTATTCCATGTTTGTGGACGTTTTGAAGGGTCGATGATGACCTTTCAGGATCTGCATTTGAACCCAGGCGATCCGTTTCCTGATGGCAGTCAGCATCTTATTAGGATATATCGTGGTGTTGTTTATGATGCCAAGGAGTCAACACTGATTCGATTTGAGGAATCACCCTGTGAGGTTTATGGGAAAGAGGTGAACAACATACAAATAAATGCAGGCGAAGGATCACCAGTTAAACATGATCGCATTTATTCGTTACTTGAGTTTAAATTGTCGCGTGTGGTAATTACGGGGGTGCAAACTATCAATAATCGCACCTATGGGAATATAAGTGGTTGGATTGAAGCTGCGGTTACGGATGGTTTTTTTGATGATACTAATATTCCTGATCAACCAACTAGTCCTAGTAATACGAATTACACACCAGATGATACGGGCAATGTCCGGCGTGTTGGCAGTGATGGTCAAATTTATGTTGCCCCCGGCAGTCCAGATACGAGTGAACCTTGGAATGGTGTAACGCCACGCCCACCTATTCCACCCCTTCCGCCTAAACCTTCCACCCCTGTGGATTATGTTAAAAATATTTGGCGATGGCTGGCTGATTACAACGGAGGAAGATGGTTATTAAGATTGTTATTCTTTATTTTATTTTTATTGTTGATTTATAAGTTTACCGAATTTGGCAGGCAAACCATTTGCTATTTTAAGACAAAATCCATTGAAAGGAAAATAGCTGCAGTTATTCTTGAAAGGCAAAAACTGCAAAATATTATCAATCAAACCCGTCCCAACGTGGCTCAATGTGGGTCTCAACAGCAGTTCGAGGGTGCCAATATTGAACAAACATTCACATATACTTTGGGTAAGGAAAGTGGTCCAGTAACGGTAAGTTATGAGATGTTTGTGGTTCCAGACAGGTTAGAGGTTATGTTCAACGGTCAATTAGTTGCATCTACTAATGATTGGTTGATGTCTAATGATTATAAACTATTTGAAGGCCGCGGATTTTCCGATAGCACAGGGGTTTTGATTTATGATTATCGCTATAATCCCAAAGAAGCCAGTGAGTTGACCATACGTGTGATACCTAATCCTAATGTGCCTACCACTAAATGGGAGTTTAATGTTGAATGTCCACAATGAACCTGGGAAAATATATTTTCGGCATCAGGGAGGAGTATCTTCTATCAGTCAGTGATGACGAAAGAAAAGGACAGTTTTTGTCTTATAACATTCTTGCTCTGATGTTCATGATATTGGTTATAGTAACAACATTTTCAGGTGTGTGTTTTGGTTTGTTGATATTTAACGACTGGTATATGGCTATTTTTTCAGGCTTGTTGCTCGGAGGAATCGGTTTTGCACTGCTTTTAATGGTTTTATTTTTGAATTTAACCACTAGTCACACCGTACTATATGAGCGAATGACCGGCATGGATAAGGTTTTTATCGAGTATTTCAATACCAATCTGGCTGGAAAATCAGATGATGAGCTTTTGGAGATAGTCAAGCATCAGGAAAAAGAACTTAGGTCCCAGTCGTTGTTTGTTTCCAACCCTCGATTTCATCCATCCAACATATTTGTCTCAGCTATAAAAGTGCTATTGATTCTGATATTGTCCTTGATTGTATCAAGCGGAATGCAGCTATTTGCGTTCAGAAACGAGTTGAATGATTCATTTGCAAAAATGCGCGTCTCGACTGAACTACAAGAAATAGTTGCCAAGTATGGAGCTCGTGAAAAAGCACCTAATGATGCCTTTTATCAATTAGCCCAAGATGCAGAATGGAGATTGCAAATGTTAAGGAACGATTCCCAATCCAATCCGTTTCTTTTGATAGATTGTCATTCTCCCCTTATGGCAATGGAGACTTTGAGTCAATCCATAGGCGGTTGGCGCGTCTTTTTTGATGTTTGTTTCGCCTTTTTATTTATGATTCCGTTTTTTTTGGTGAAAAAGAGCATTCGGTTTGCAGGAGGTGCTTATTTACGTGAGTCAACAATACTGGATATAAATACCTCAATGATGTTTTTTCTATTAACAAGACGTAAGTGTCAGGAGATCAAGCATACTATTGGGACGGAATATGTATATGATTTCAAGAACTTCAAGGCTGGGCAATAGTTATGTTTCAGAATGAACGGTTTTTTAAAACAGGCAGCAAGGTATTTTGGATCCTAGTGGCTTTTATTGGTTTTATAATGCTTCCTTACATAGCTGGACTATTTTATAATGAGAAAAAAACGGACGATATGCTACAGGCGATTATTGACATGGAAAAAATACTTGTTGCTGACACCATACCAGATCCGATAAAGGACACCTCTCAGATCATCAATTTGAAAAAATTGTTTTGGTCTTGGACTGATTTTTCAGGACGTAGGCATCAATTGACATTTTCTGTACCTAAGGAGGAGTTAAACAAGGCATTGTCTTTCAGAGTAAATTTCGATAATAAATATCCGGGTTGGGATCCTGCTACAATTTATCATGAATTTATAAAAATCAGCAGGATACCATTGGATTCTTTAGCCATTGCCATGCAAAAGGATATGCAAAGTAAGAACATTAGTGGTTTGGCGGCAATGAATTATGTAGTGACAGCCATTCAAACTCCACCCTATACAAAAGTGGCAATCGACAATGAATGTCCTTGTAATGATATGGGGCAAAATTGGCTTAATGATTGCAATGCAAGGAAAGATGGACGGGGTTGCTGCAACAACGTAGTTCCGTTCGCCGTTTTTACACCTACAGAGTTTATTTTCAATAGAACTGGCGATTGTGATACCAAGGCATTGATCGCTTATGCACTATTGCGGAGATTTAATTTCAAATGTGCGATAATAGCTGGTATTGCTGAAAGTGGTCGGCATGCAATGCTAGGTGTTTCCAATGTACGGCCTGTCATAAGAAGTTCCTATGTGAACCATAATGGAGAATTATTTTATCCGTGGGAGGTAACGGATTATAGACCCTCCTACTTGTTAGGTAATATGCAAATGTGGGATTCTTGGTATGATTGGGAAGTTATTTATAATTAAAAAAATTGATAAACCTTTAAAACTAAAATAACAATGAGCACAGAATTCATCAATGTATTGACTGCATTTGCTGTCAGCGTAATTTATTTGATTCTTACGATCAAGGTCATCTCACCTTTTTTCCTATCAATTACAAAACCAATGAATAATGCAACAGGAGTTTTGTTTTTCTTCGTGGTCTTGGGGTTTGGGATTCAATTGTTTTCCATATCGGATGTAGCAACAAGCTCGTTACATTTTCACAATGGAAGAGAAGAGTTTTCCAAAGGTATTGGTAACTGGTTTTTATTCTCAGGTATTGCATTTGCCATTTCTTTTCTGTTTTTCAGAATCAGCTATTTTATTGTGGGGTTGTCTACGCCTCAAAATGAAAAAACAGAGTTGGCAAAAAACAACTTTACAATCGCAGGCTTGCATGCCGTTGTTTTCATTATAATATCGTTGGTTGCATCCAAGCCTCTGTCCAACTTGATAAATACCCTCGTAGAATACCCTGAAACGTTTAATTGAATATTACTATGCTTTATTTTATTAAATCGGGATTTATTTTGGTTTTATTCAGCATCTCCTCTTTTTTTAAAACTTGCACCATGGAGACCCGCATTGTGCAAAAAGTGGCAAGTAAAACACCTCCTATAAAACCACAGTCATTAAACTCATTTCCTCATGCTGAGGTTGGAAATTTATATGAAATATTTCAGCTTTCTGGCATTCTGGGTAACATGGATGAGAAATCACAAAACGAATTCATTAAATCGATTATTTCTGAATTGACATCAGATAAAAGTAAAGCATCGTTTCGGAAAGATGTTTCCAAGCTTTATAAGTCTGAAATTTCCCTCTCTGACAGTGAATTAAGTCAATTGTTGCTTAGTGGCAGGTATGGAGAATACTTGTTGACGGATTCTCTGAGGTTTAGGCTTTACCTTCAATACAGTGATATGTTTGCTGATAAATATGTGGCCGATTGGCTTCATAATAAACAGTGTTCACCTGCGGCCATTTTAAAGTCAAGTAATTACTTGGTTGATCGGAAACTTCCCCCTGATGGTGCATTGGGTAAGCAAATTCAGGCATGTAAATCTACTGATAGCCCAATTACTCAATAATTAATTACAATTCATAATATGTAACTAGCTCATGCGTCAACAATAACCGATTTTAATTGAAAATTATTTTTCGTCAACCATGGCTTCGGATGGGTGATGTATCACGGCAGCAAAGTGCATGGCATAAAATTACCAAATTATATGGCTTAGTCGCTTGGCCCCTCGCATAATGAAAACTTTCCCGTTACCTAAAATTGTTTCAATTAAACGTTTAATTTCAATTCACTGTCGTTTTTTGGTTTCACCTTTGCAGCCGGATAAGGCACCTTTTCATTTTTTAGTGCATGATCAGAAATATTGAGCCCATGCTTTTGCAAAGCAGATGTTTTGGTTATATTTAAACACATTATGCTTCATCATGAACATCAAATTAACATTGACGCTTGAAAGCCAAGCGATTGTGAAGTCGCCAAACGATATTATACGCTTAGCGAATACGATTTTTTGTTTTAATAAATAGCAATCTCAAGGTTTATAGTGATACATGAACTACCCATAATGATCCCTGAAATGTTTTTATCAGATATTTGATTTCTTTACTAAAACTAATTACACCAGAATTTTAGGACATGCTCAACCGTTTTGTAATTTTCTTTTTCTGCTTCTTATCAAGTTTGTTTTGTGAATCGATTTTTGCCCAAGTCGTCATCAACGAAGGATCCAACAAGAACTACACCACCATTGC
>Ga0315906_10003011_pt1 | contig 22669 bp, 19 predicted proteins | sample LakEriMetagenome_4_FD_203526 | JGI IMG/M metagenome (GOLD analysis project Ga0315906, IMG submission 203526) | Freshwater fungal communities from buoy surface, Lake Erie, Ohio, United States - Buoy 2 MA122 | ecosystem: Environmental > Aquatic > Freshwater > Lake > Lake biofilm | place: USA...
AAGCTTTTTCTAAAAAAATCTACAGAAAATCCTTTAAAAGCAGTTGGAAGTGGTGCTTTTGTAACAGCGCTTCTGCAAAGTAGTTCTGTTGTTAACTTGTTCGTATTGTCCCTGGTTGGTTCAGGTATCATGCGTATGCGGCAAGCACTTGCTACGATGCTTGGTGCCAACTTGGGAACAACATTCACGAGTTGGATGATTGCCATGATCGGATTTAATCTAAATCTCGAATCTTATGCGCTGCCGGTTTTTGGTTTGTCTGGTATGCTGATGTATTATGCCGGGAAAGATTCTTCTCTTCGTGTTTGGGCCAGACTTTTTGCAGGTTTTTCACTTTTGTTCTGGGGGCTAGGATTTATGCAGGAATCTATGCAGGAGCTTGTTCTGAAAATTGACTTTTCAGTTTTAACGGGGTATCATCTAATTGTTTTTTTATTTGCAGGGATGATGATTACAGGAATTGTTCAGGCGAGTTCTGTTACAATTGCAATAACATTAAGTGCACTTCATTCTAATGTTATTAATATCCAGATGGCAGCAGCATTGGTGCTGGGTGCCGAAATAGGAACTACTTTTAAGCTGGCACTTGCATCACACAAAGGGACCGCTGTAAAAAAACGGGTTGCTTTAGGAAACATTATTTTTAATTTGCTCACATCTTTGATCGCCTTTTTGATACTTAAACCTGTAGTTGAATTATTATATCATCAGGTTGGTTCAGGGAACACAATTGTAACGCTTGTGGTGTTTCAGACATTTGTCAATCTTTTCGGTATCGTTCTCTTTTTCCCGTTCTTAAATTATTTTGGAAACTTTCTGGATCGGCTTTACAATCATGAGTCGGCACTCGACTATCTTAAAAAGATTAGTCCTGCTGAACATGAATTCGCCATTGAAGCAATAGAACGCGAAGCGGCACATTTCATATCCCGCTTTAATCGTCTTACAGCTTCAATATTCGGGCTTCAGTATTCTGACAAGTTTGATGAGTCGGAGAGGTCTGTTTTATCAGATAAATCTAATGTGGAGTTCTATGAAATTTTAAAGCGGCATTACGGTGAGTTACATGCATTTGTGATTACATTAAATACAAAAGGAATGTCTCCCGATGAGCTTGAAAGAAAAGACCGGTTAATGAACAGTATCCGAAACGGCATGTATGCTGCAAAGAGCATCAAAGATGCTAAAGATGATATTGAACATTTGCGCAACTCATCAAATGATACCAAATACACTTTTTATCTTCACCTTAAGCAGCTGGCCGGGGATTTTACCAATCATATAAAAAGGTTGTTGGCCGGAGATACTTCTATATCCGCAGAGCTGATGCACTTATTTGATGAAATTCAGGTTAACTATCAGAAAGATCTGCAAAGCCTTTATGACCAAGCCGTATCCCAAAAGGTAGATGCCATTGAAATTGCAACAATGCTTAATGTACACAGAGAAATTGTAAGTGCTTACAAGTCGGCAGTATTTGCCTTAAAAGATTATTTATTGTCTCCGAAGGAGGCTGCAATCTTTGATGCAAGTCCGGGATTTATTCGGTGATTTACTCGTAGTGGTAACAATGTCTGCAACGCGGCTCATATTTGTCTTTAGCTCCAAGCAGTAATTGCGCCTCATCCACACTGGTGCGGTAAGAGTAATTGGCAATGTTTCCGCATACCACACATATCGCATGCAGCTTGGTAATATAGTCGGCAACTGCAAGCAGATTAGGCATTTGTCCGAAAGGCTGCATCTTGTAATCCATATCCAAACCGGCGACGATCACTCTTGCTCCCTTAAGTGCAAGCTGTTCGCATACATTGGTGATTTCGGCATCAAAGAACTGAGCTTCGTCAACACCTACTACATCTACACCTTCTGCCATTAATAATATTTTCTGTGAATTGTCGATTGGGGTAGACTGTATGGCGTTTTCATCATGGGAAACAATTTTCACTTCGTCGTAGCGAACATCTACAGCCGGTTTAAAAATTTCCACCTGCAGATTCGCAATACGAGCTCTCTTTAAGCGGCGAATCAGTTCTTCTGTTTTTCCGCTGAACATGGAGCCGCAAATGACTTCTATCCAGCCTCTTCTTTCTCCTTTAATATTTGGTTCTATGAACATATGCTTTTTTTCAGGAAAGTCTATGTAACTTTCCGCATTATAGTTAAGATCAAAAGTAAGGACATTTTTTATGGAAAGGATCGCTTACCTCATCAAAGAACTCAACAACCTGCATCAAAATGATGCCTCCTCCGAACAGTTAATAGGCATAGTGAATGAATTACAGGTGCTTCTTCAACAAGAATTATTATCTAAGACATTGCCTGAAAAAGGAAAGAGAATTGCATTGCTGATGCCTGCTGATCTTCAGCCGGCACCTAGAGACATGGAGCAGTTGATTATTGATACCCCTGTAATCATTAAACAGGAGGAGCCGGAGGAAAAAGTTTATGAAATGCTTCAAGTAGATGAGGCTGAACTGGAAGCAGAATTGGAAGAAATTCGAAAAAAAGCAGAATTTAACCAGAAGTTACAGGCAAAACAGGCACAATTGAAACCGGGTATTTTGTTTGATTTTGATGACGAAGAGGAAACTCCGGCATTGCCAACTCTGGTACATCAAAGGAGAAATTCAAAACCGGCTATTGAAAAAAAACCGGTATTATCTGAAGAAGCTTCTGTGAACGAAGATGTGTCATTAAATGAAAGCCTCAAACAGGAAACAAATGATGTTGTGCAGTTTCTTGAAAAATCTCCCATTAAAGATCTCAGGAAAGCAGTTGGCATCAATGAAAAATACCAGTATATCAATGATCTTTTTCGAGGTGATGAAGACATGTATGAAAGAAGCATCAAAACCATTAATAATTTTTCGGCTTATGGAGAAGCCCATTATTGGATAGAAAGAGAATTGAAAGTGAAAATAGGATGGGATATGACCAAGCAGGTTACAAAAGATTTTTATTCTTTAGTCAAGAGGCGTTTTTCTTGAATAAAAGCAAGGATCTTCTCCGTTGCACCTGCATTCTCAAAAACAAATTGCTTACTCCGTTCACCTGCTTTGCGAATAAACTCTTCATCTAAAGTAAGTTCATTCAGTTCTTCCGCATTTTTTACAACAAAACTGCCTCCGATTTTTTTAAGATCCACACTCTCTCTGAATTTTTCATAGTTAGGTCCGGTTAAAACTGCTTTTCCGTAGACGGCCGCTTCCAGAATATTGTGGTGCCCGTTTTTTGAAAAGCCGCCACCTACATAACAAACAGAGCCGGCTTTATATAGTTTTGAAAGCAGACCGATTTTGTCAACGATGATTACATTCACTAAATCAGAGATGCTTTCATTGTTTAATTCAGAGAACAAAACACTTCCCGGGAAAAGAGCTAAAACTTCTTCTATCCTTGATGCATGGATTTCATGCGGTACAATCAGCATATGCCATTGCGGATTTCTTTTGTACCATGCTGCAAGAAGCTGTTCATCTTCTTTCCAGGTGCTTCCTGCCACAAGGCATAGCTTGTCATCGAATTCTTCCGGCAGTGAAATATGTTCTTGTACTGCTGAAATTTCAATGACGCGATCAAATCTTGTATCACCACAAATAATCACATTCTCCTTTATTCCAATTTTGCTCAATAATTCTGCCGAATTACGGTCCTGAACAAAAAGAATTGTGAAACAAGACAACATCTCTCTGTGAAAATGCCCCCACCATTGAAAAAATGGTTGCGATGGACGGAAGATCCCGGAAACAAGGATCGTTGGAATCTGATTTTTTTTCAGGTTTTTCAGATAAAAATGCCAGAATTCATATTTGATGAAGATCGCCAATGATGGGTTTAGTAAAGAAATAAAGTCTCGTGCCGAAGAGGGGAAGTCCATGGGTAGATACATAACCAGCTCAGCTCCCGGATAATTTTTGCGAATCTCATACCCGGAAGGAGAGAAAAAAGTAAGTACCAAAAGATGATCAGGGTATTCTTTTTTAAGTTTTTCCAGCACCGGTCGGCCTTGCTCAAATTCTCCAAGTGATGCGCAATGCATCCAAATGATTTTTTGATCTGGATGCTTCTTTTTAAAAGACGAAAGTTTCCCTCTCCAATCCTTTCTTCCCGCAACCCATTTTTTCGCTTTTGGTGAAAAAAGAGATGCCAGTTTTATTACGGAAGCATAAAAAATTAAAAAAAGGCGATATATGAGGATCATTTCGGCAAATCTAATCCTAAAAAAGGGTTACAAAAAGGCTATGCAAAAGAGAGCTGCCAACATTGGCAGGATACGTCTTTTTACCGTACATTCGCTCCCGTTTATATATTGATTATGAGGCAGATTCAAATGGTTGACCTGAAACAGCAATACCTCCACATCAAAGAGGAGGTGGATGCGGCTGTTTTGGATGTACTCAACAGCTGTGCATTCATCAACGGGAAACCGGTACAGGATTTTGCATCCGAACTCGCATCTTATCTCGGTGTGAAGCATGTGATTCCCTGTGCCAATGGAACAGATGCATTGCAAATTGCTTTAATGGGGTTGGATCTTCAGCCTGGCGATGAGGTGATAACACCTTCTTTCACCTATATTGCAACAACTGAAGTGGTTGCCCTTCTGCGACTTAAGCCTGTTTTTGTTGAGGTGGATAAGAAAACATATTGTATGGATCCTGAGGCGCTACGTAAAGCCATTACTCCCAAAACAAAAGCAATCATTCCCGTTCACTTATACGGACACCCTGCACCCATGCAGGAAATCTTAGCAATTGCTAATGAATATGAAATTGCTGTGATCGAAGACAATGCACAGGCCATCGGAGCAGAATACCGTTTCTCTGACGGCACTGTGAAAAAAACAGGTGCAATGGGAACAATCGGATGTACTTCATTCTTTCCTTCTAAAAATCTGGGAGGTTATGGAGATGGTGGAGCGATGTTTACTAATGATGATCAGCTTGCGGAAAAATTACGCATGATAGCTAATCACGGTCAGAAAGTGCGTTACTATCACGAAATGGTCGGTTGTAATTCCCGCCTCGATACTATACAGGCAGCAATTCTTAGAATCAAACTAAGAAACCTTGATTCATATAATGATGCTCGAAGATCAGCTGCAGATTTTTATGATCGTGCTTTTGCCGGCCATCCTCATATTACAACACCTTACCGCGCAGAAGGACATAAGCATGTATTTCATCAATACACTTTACTGCTGGATGTTTATGAAAATGTAGCTGATGTAAGAAACGGACTGGTTGATTTTCTGGCTTCTCATCAGATCCCATCTATGATTTATTATCCGGTACCTTCACACAGACAAAATATGTTTGTTGGTAAAGGACAAGACCCTGTGAAACTACCTTTAACCGATTGGCTCACCGACCGGGTGATTTCATTACCCATGCATACCGAACTGAATGAAGAACAACAGAAGTATATTGCAGACAAAGTGCTGGAATATCTCAGTCAGTATTGATTAAAAGGGTCGGCTCTCCCGAAAGAGCTTACAGTTTATGAAAATAGCAGTTGTAGGAACCGGTTATGTTGGTCTTGTTACAGGCACTTGTTTCTCCGAAACAGGCAACCAGGTTACCTGTGTGGACATCGATCAGTCGAAAGTTCAGAAATTATCAAACGGTCAGATTACCATTTACGAGCCCGGACTTGAAAAAATATTTCTTCGTAATCTCAAAGAAGGTCGTCTTCATTTTACAACGAGCCTTGCAGATGGGATCAAAGATGCAAGCATCGTTTTTCTTGCGTTGCCAACTCCTCCCGGAGAAGACGGTAGTGCCGATCTGAAATATATATTAGGTGTGGCTGATGATCTTGGCAAAATCATGACTGATTATAAAGTCATTGTTGATAAAAGTACTGTGCCGGTAGGAACTGCCGATAAAGTACGTGCTGCTATCGCAAAGAATTATAAAGGAGAGTTTGCCGTTGTGAGTAATCCGGAATTTTTAAGAGAAGGAGTAGCGGTGGATGATTTCATGAAACCCGATCGTGTAGTGGTGGGTACTTCCGATGAACGTTCCAAAGCGGTGATGACAGAACTCTATGCGCCCTTTGTTCGTAGTGGGAATCCGGTGATTTTTATGGACGAACGCAGTGCAGAGTTAACAAAATATGCAGCCAACTCTTTCCTTGCCGTGAAAATTTCATTTATGAATGAGATCGCACGTTTGTGCGAACGTTTGGGTGCAGATGTAGATATGGTGCGAAAGGGTATTGGCAGTGATGAGCGTATCGGAAAACGTTTCCTTTTCCCTGGTATTGGATACGGAGGAAGCTGTTTTCCAAAAGATGTGCAGGCATTGGTGAAGTCTTCTTCAGAAGTGGCGTATGAATTTGAAATACTGAATGCGGTAATGAAGGTGAATGAAGAACAAAAGTTATTTCTTCTGCCAAAAATTAAATCTTTCTTCAACGGAGATCTTGCTGGAAAACGTTTCGCACTATGGGGACTTGCTTTCAAACCCAATACAGATGATATTCGTGAAGCACCGGCTTTATACATGATTGACGCATTGACGGAAGCAGGAGCTACTGTTTGCGCCTTCGATCCGGAGGCAATGCCAAATGTGAAACAAGTAGTAGGAAATAAAATTGATTTTGCTCAAAGTCAATATGATGCTTTGCAAAATGCAGATGCATTGATCATCGCAACGGAATGGAGTGAATTCAGGACACCCGAATTTGAAAAGATTACATCATTGTTGAATCAAAAAGTGATTTTCGACGGAAGAAATGTATTTGATGCCGAGCAGATGCGCAAACTTGGTTTTCATTATGAAAGTGTGGGCAGAAGCGCCGTAAAACAATAAAAAATTAATCATGGATCGCAAACGTATTCTTATCACCGGTGCAGCCGGATTTCTTGGCTCTCATTTGTGTGATCGCTTTATCAAGGAAGGGTATCACGTGATTGGCATGGACAATCTGATCACCGGCGATCTAATGAACATTGAACATTTGTTCAAGCTGGAACAGTTTGAATTTTATCATCATGATATAACCAAGTTTATTCATATTCCCGGTAAGCTCGATTACATTCTTCATTTTGCTTCACCTGCAAGTCCGATTGATTATTTGAAGATTCCGATCCAGACTTTGAAGGTTGGCGCGCACGGTACACATAATTGTCTTGGCTTGGCAAAAGCAAAAGCCGCACGCATCCTGGTTGCTTCTACATCTGAAGTATATGGTGATCCACTTGTTCATCCGCAGACAGAAGAGTACTGGGGAAATGTAAATCCTGTTGGTCCGCGTGGTGTGTATGACGAAGCGAAGCGTTTCATGGAAAGTATAACGATGGCGTATAACCGCTTTCATGGAGTGCAGACCCGTATCATTCGTATATTCAACACCTATGGTCCGCGTATGCGACTCAATGATGGTCGTGCTTTACCTGCGTTCATCGGACAGGCATTGAGGGGAGAGGATCTGACTGTTTTCGGAGATGGCAGTCAGACCAGAAGTTTCTGTTATGTGGCTGATCTGGTGGAAGGCATTTATCGTTTGCTGATGAGCGACTATGGTATGCCAGTGAACATAGGAAATCCTTCAGAAATTACTTTGAAGGAATTTGCGGAGGAGGTGATTAAACTAACCGGGACGCAACAAAAAATAGTATATAAGCCATTGCCTGTAGATGATCCGAAGCAACGTCAGCCGGATATCACCAAGGCAAAAGAAATACTTGGATGGGAGCCCACTGTTTCCCGTAGCGAAGGCCTGAAAATCACTTACGACTATTTTAAAAATCTGCCACCTTCTGAATGGGTCAAACAACCCAAGGAGTTTGTGAGCATGATGTAACTTAAAAGCAATCAAGTGATTTATCAGCAACTAATTAAAAAAGAAAAAAAACTCGCCGTCATCGGTTTAGGGTACGTCGGACTTCCGATTGCACTGGAATTCGCAAAAAAGATTTCAGTGATTGGGTTTGATATCAATGCCCAAAGAATAGAATTAATGAAGCAGGGCATTGATCCTAGCAATGAACTTTCATCCTCCGACTTTGAAGGAGCTGATATTGTATTCACTGATTCTTTAGACGTGCTGAAAGAAGCATCTTTCTTCATTGTGGCAGTTCCGACTCCGGTTGATGAACATAATATTCCGGATCTCATCCCGGTCACTAAAGCGTCAGAAACCATTGGGAAAGTGGTGAAGAAAGGAGATTATGTTGTATATGAATCAACGGTGTATCCAGGTTGTACAGAAGAAGATTGTCTGCCGATCATTGAGAAATTGAGTGGTTTAAAAATGTGCACTGATTTCAAGTTGGGTTATTCTCCTGAGAGAATCAATCCGGGCGATAAAGAGCATACGCTTTCAAAGATTGTTAAAGTAGTATCCGGTTGTGATGCTGAATCGGCAGAAGAGATTGCAAAAACCTATGAGATAGTTGTAAAAGCAGGTGTACATCGCGCTTCTTCAATCAAAGTTGCCGAAGCTGCCAAGATTATTGAGAATACACAGCGCGATTTGAATATCGCTTTGATGAATGAATTGTCCATCATCTTCGACAAGATGGATATCAATACATTTGAAGTACTGGAAGCAGCAGGTACAAAATGGAATTTTCTAAGATTTCAACCAGGTTTGGTTGGAGGACATTGCATCGGTGTTGATCCGTACTATCTAACCTATAAGGCCAATCAGCTGGGTTATGACTCTCGTGTGATTCTTGCAGGACGCGTCATCAACGATGAAATGCCTGCTTATGTGGCAAAGAAAGTCGTGCAGCATATTATCAAGCATGTTAGAAATATTACCGCTTCAAATGTGTTGGTACTCGGAGCTACGTTTAAAGAAAATGTGAGCGATATCCGCAATTCTAAAGTGGCTGAACTTGTCAAAGAACTGAAAGCGTTTTCATTAAATGTAGATGTAGCTGATCCGCATGCTTCTTCAGATGAACTGAAACATGAGTACGGTTTTGAGTTGACTGATTCCTTGCGCAATGATTATGATGCAGTGATTCTTGCCGTTCCACATCAACAATATAAAGGACTGGAAGAATCTTACTTTCATTCCCTAACAAAAGAACACGCCCTGATTGCAGACTTGAAAGGGATGTACAGAAATAAAATTCAATCACGTAAATACTGGAGTTTATAATGAGTCAGTTTACTAAAACCATTTTAATTACAGGAGGTGCCGGTTTTATTGGTAGTCATGTAGTTCGATTATTCGTAACGAAATATCCGCAATATAAAATCGTCAACGGTGATGCATTAACTTATGCAGGCAACCTTGAAAACCTGAAGGATGTTGAAACGTTATCCAATTATACATTTGAAAAAGTGGATATCACAGATGAGAAGCGGGTAGAGGAACTTTTCAATCAATATCAGTTTGATGGGGTGGTTCACCTTGCTGCTGAAAGTCATGTAGATCGCAGTATTCTCGATCCACTTGCTTTCGTAAAAACCAATGTGCTCGGAACAGCAATCCTGTTAAATGCTTGTCGCAAAAGCTGGAATGGTCAGTATGAAGGCAAATTGTTTTACCATGTTTCTACGGATGAAGTATATGGAACATTAGGCGAAACGGGTTTCTTTACAGAGCAGACTCCTTATGATCCGCATTCTCCCTATTCAGCATCAAAAGCAGCATCTGATCATTTTGTGAGAGCGTATCATGATACTTATGGTATGCCGGTGGTGTTAAGCAATTGCAGCAACAATTATGGGTCTCATCATTTTCCTGAGAAACTCATTCCGTTGATGATTAATAATATCCGTAACAACAAGGCTTTGCCTGTTTACGGTAAAGGTGAAAATGTGCGCGACTGGCTTTATGTGGAAGATCATGCAAGAGCCATTGATGTAATTTTTCATAAGGGAAAGCTTGGTGATAGTTACAATGTAGGCGGGTTTAACGAATGGAAGAATATAGATTTGGTTCATCTTCTTTGCGGAATTATGGACAAAAAACTCGGACGTGCAGACGGGGAGAGTGCGAAGCTGATTACTTATGTCACTGATCGTCCGGGTCATGATCTGCGTTATGCGATAGATGCCACGAAACTCAATAAAGAACTGGGATGGTCGCCTTCACTTCAATTTGCTGAAGGCTTAGAGAAAACTGTTGACTGGTATTTGCAAAATGAAGAATGGGTGAAGCATGTAACCAGTGGTGATTACCAGCATTATTATAAAGAACAATACGCCAAGCGTTAACTTTACATCAAAGACTACATTCGATTATGCCTTTTATAGAAACAGGATTTCCGGGATTGGTTATTTTTGAGCCAAGGGTTTTTGGAGATGATCGTGGTTATTTTTTTGAATCTTACAATCATCAGGTATTTGTTGATGCAGGTCATGCGTACAACTGGGTGCAGGACAATCAGTCGAGTTCTGTTTATGGTGTCATTCGCGGATTGCATTTTCAAAAAGGAGATAAAGCACAGACGAAATTGGTACGTTGTCTGAATGGATCGATATTAGATGTTGTTGTAGATCTACGTCGTCAATCTCCTACATTCGGAAAGGTTTTCTCTGTAGAATTAACATCTGAGAAAAAAAATGCTTTGCTTGTTCCAAAAGGATTTGCACATGGATTTTCTGTACTAAGTGAAAAGGCTGAAGTGTTGTATAAATGTGATGCGCTTTATGACAAACCAAGTGAAGGCGGACTTTTTTACAATGATCCATCATTAAATATTGATTGGCAAATAAAGCCCGGCATGGAGATTGTTTCTGATAAGGATAAAATTCATCATGTTTTTTCGGAGCTTTCTGCTGATTCATTCTTCTGATCAATTACTTGTATAAACTTTTCACCAATGACAAAACCGGTCGTACTTGTAACAGGCAGTAATGGTCAGGTAGGGAAGGAGTTGCAACAGCTTGCCTCACAATATCCTCAGTTTCGTTTTGTATTTGCTTCACGCGAAGATCTTCCATTACATCATTTCGGACTGGCAGAAAATTTTTTCATTGGCATTCATCCGCAGTATTGCATCAATTGTGCCGCGTATACAGCAGTTGATAAAGCAGAAAGCGAGCCTGAACTGGCAACATTGGTGAATGGCGAAGCGGTGGGTCATTTAGCAGCACTTTGTAAAAAATATAGTACGAAGCTGATTCATATTTCAACGGATTATGTGTTTGACGGGCAGCAGGAGCGCCCATATATAGAAACAGACCCAACAGCTCCGGTGAGTGTTTATGGAAGAACCAAATTACTTGGAGAGCAATTATGTTTGAAAGAAGATCCTGAGGCAATCATTATACGAACAGCCTGGGTCTATTCTGAGTTTGGAAATAATTTTGTGAAGACGATGATGCGGCTGATGCGAGATCGAATGGAGTTGAATGTGGTGAATGATCAGATCGGAGCGCCAACTTATGCTGCAGATCTCGCAAAAGCGATACTTGAAATCATCAGCACTGAAAAATGGATTCCCGGGATTTATCATTACAGCAATTCCGGTAAGATCAGTTGGTATGACTTTGCGGAGAAGATTTGTGAACTGATTGGTTCTGCATGCAAAATCAATCCCATCCCCACTTCGCAATATCCGACTCCTGCTAAACGTCCGTTTTTCTCTTTATTAAACACTTCGAAGATCAGTGAAACGTATGCTGTAGAGGTGCCTGATTGGGAACAAAGTCTCAATAAATGTATTGAGCGCTTGAAAATCAACCAAGTATAAAAATCGTCGCTAAGTAGTAACACTTGTAAGCGAAAAAAAAACGGTTTCTTGTGTAAAAACAGATCGAATATTTCTTGGATTTTAAGAGTACATTTCTTCACTTTGCAGTTCTTTCCGGATGATCGAAAGGATTTTAAGTCGGTTTGAAAAGCTTCGGAAAGTGAATTGAATGCAATTTGACCTAAAAGCACAATTAAGTTCTTACTTAAACAGACAATTGTCCGACACCCTCGCTCAACAATCTGGCCAGGATATTCATGCAATAGACAAAGCAATACATTATGCGTCTGTTTTAACTGCTGTTCAACTAATCAATAAAATTCAGCAACCGAAATCTGCAAAAGCTTTATATATTTTTTCTCGTGTCGCTTCCGGTACCAAATTAAATCAAGCTCTTCCGTATCTCTTCAATGATTCTGAACACTATCGCGGAATTTTGAATATGGGAAATATCTTGTTTGGTGATAAATTCAAATCTTTGAATCAATGGCTTTCGAAAGAATCGGGTCTTGGTGAAACATACACAGCTGCCATCATGAAAATGGTAGCTCCTGTTGTGTTGGCGATATGCGGGGAGAAAATCAAGTCACGTCGTCTGGCACTGGCAGGTTATGTTGATTTTCTGAATTTGCAAAAGGAGAAAGTGCTGGCATTGGCCAATGAGATTCCTTTATTTCCTTTTTATCTTTTTAATGACTCTTCAGAAAACAATACAGGTTCTTCAGGTAGAAGACGATCATCCTCTTCTTCCAGAAAAAGCACATCCCGTCCATGGTATCTTTCATGGAAGATGAAATGGTCTATGATGATTGTTTTCAGTATTCTTGCCTTTTTTTATCTGGCACTTAAGTAATACTTTCCCTATTTTACAATGAGGGTATTGAACATTGGTGTGCCGATTGCCTGCATCACACCTACCCAAAAAGGAACAATTCCTTCCATTAAACGTGATTGCCCTATGGGCCCCATATCTATAATATATTCCGGTTTCCAGCGGAAATTTTCGGAAAGCAGGTGTTTCACTGTGTTTTTTGCTTCGGTATCATTTCCACAAATAAACAAATGATGGTTTCCTTCATTGACAAGTTCGGCATTCACCATGAGGCGGGCTGTAACAGTATTAAGGGCTTTAACCGCTTTTGCTTTGGGGAGTAGCTGTTGTATTTCTTCTCCGAGCGACCACTGATTTGAATATGCAGGTAAAATGGATGGTGGCATTCCTTTGGAAAAATCTAATGGATTAGATACGTCAATAATGATCTTATCAGAAAAAATAGCAAAATTCAATGCATTGATCGTTTCTTTTATAAATGCACCATTGATACATAAGAAAATAATATCAGCAAACTGTGCGGCTTCTTCAAAAGTGCCGGCAAAGGCATTCACTTTATTTTCTACCCAGGCTATTGCTTTTTCGTTATTAGCCGAACGGCTTCCGATCATCACGCTGTGTCCTTTTTCTACTAAAGCCGTGCTAATTGTCTGACCTACAAATCCTGTTCCTAAAACTCCCACTTTCATAAAATACTAATTATAATTTAAGTTGATATTTAATTGATTTTCTTGCAAATTTCAGGTTGAAAATGATTTCATCAAGTTGCATCCATCATTCAATTTACACAAGCATTTATATAACATGCTAGCCCAAGGGAATGTTTAAATATCTTTCAAAATAAGTTAAACGTGGTGTATGGATCTTTTTTTTAATTGTTTTAATTGTTTATGTTTGTTATCTGCATGCATCAGATTTTTAAATATCTGTATCCGGTTTTTCAAAGAAAAGCTTTTTTATCAAAATGCTTTTTGCTGTCTATTTGGTTTTTTTACCTGATAGGCACTTTATTTGCTTTCACTCGCGGCTCTTTACAACAATCAGCTGGGGAAAAGAGTAATTCTTGCGCTTCAGTTTCTAATTACACAACTTATTCGGGAAAAAATATTTATTCCGGGGATATCAATAAAATATGTTCATTTGAATTAGAATTTGCTGAGGAGTTGGATGATCTGGATTCTGATTATGAATCTAATCAAAATTTTACCCAAAATTCTAATCCTTTTTTTTCAAATTCATATTCTTCCATTTTATATAATAATGAAATAAAAGGAAGATCTATTTCGCTTTATGTGCTCTACCACTGCTGGAAGAGCTTTCTCTCTTAATTCATTTTTTTAAGCTTTTATAGCTTTTCTTTTTTGATGATTGACATAGTAAAGGATCATCAATTTGTTACACTCATTATTTTATTCAAAAAAATCAAAAATGGCAAGGTTTTCAATCATTGTGCTCATCGCATCATTATTCTTATTACCGGCATGTAAGCATAAAGAAACACATACAGAAGAAGAACCTGTTTTTTTAATGACGAGTCCTATTCGCATTGACACAACAATTTACAATGAATATGTGTGTCAGATTCATTCGGTCCAGCGGATTGAGCTTAGAGCACTTGAAAAAGGATACCTCCAAAAAATATATGTTGATGAAGGTCAATTTGTAAAAAAAGGACAGCTGATGTTTCAAATTATGCCCACAATTTATGAGGCCGAGCTTAGAAAGGCAGAAGCGGAGGCCAATTATGCTGCAATTGAATATAAAAATACAGAGTCACTGGCAGGTAAGAATATAGTTTCTCCAAACGAACTCGCTCTTTCTAAAGCTCGTTTAGATAAGGCAAATGCTGAAGTTGCTTTAGCGCGCACACATTTAGGTTTTACAGAAATAAGAGCTCCCTTTGATGGCTTCATGGATCATTTTCATGCTCGCTTAGGGAGTTTACTTGATGAAGGAGAATTGCTCACAACGATTTCCGATAACAGCAAGATGTGGGTCTATTTTAATGTGCCTGAAGCAGAATATCTCTCTTATGCTATGAGAGCCAAACAAGACAGTGCAACAACAGTCAAGCTAAAAATGGCAAATAATATGGAGTTTACTTATTCCGGTAAAGTGGAGACCATTGAGGCCGACTTCAATAATGAAACAGGAAATATTGCTTTCAGGGCCACCTTTCCAAATCCCGAAAAATTGTTACGACACGGAGAAACAGGTAATATACTGATGCCAACCCTACTTACAAAAGCATTAATCATTCCTCAAAAAGCAACATTTGAGGTGCTTGATAAAAAATATGTATATGTGATTGATAAGGATAACAAGCTTCAATCCCGAGAAATCAAAATTGCTACAGAAATACCTCATTTGTATGTGATATCTCAAGGGCTTAGTGAAAACGATCATATACTTCTTGATGGTTTGCGTAAAGTGAAAAATGAGGAAAAAATTAAAACAAAATTTAAAGACCAAAGAGCAGAAATTAGAGAGCTACAGGATTTACATGCTGAATAAATCTAAACCGTATCAAAAATAAAAAGAATGTTTACAAAATTTATAAAAAGGCCTGTCCTCGCGATCGCTATTTCACTTGCTATCATCTTTATGGGGATACTTGCAATCAATACAAGGCCGGTTGCTCAGTTTCCTGAAATTGCTCCTCCAAGGGTGAACATATTTATTGAATTTCCCGGTTCAAATGCTGAAGTGCTTGTGAAGTCAACAGTAACCTTGCTGGAAAGAGCGATCAATGGTGTACCGGGTATGCAGTATATCATTTCAGATGCTACCAGTGCAAGTGAGGCAACCATACAAATTGTATTTGAACCAGGAGTAGATGCCAATGCGGCAGTAGTAAATGTGAAGACAAGGGTAGATCAGGTAATGCCGAATCTTCCTCCACTTGTACAAAGAGAAGGGGTAATCATTACCCCAATTCAACCGAGCATGTTGATGTATGTCAATTTGTATAGTACAGACAAGAATACTGATGAAAAATTTTTATTCAACTATGCAAATACCTACATGCTTCCGGAACTTCAAAGAATTAGTGGGATGGGGCGTGCTATCGCATTGGGAAGCCGTGCTTTTGCTATTAGAATTTGGTTAAAGCCCGACAGGATGAGGGCTTATAATATTTCTGCAGATGAAGTGCTTGAGGCAATAGATGAACAAAGTGTGCTGGGTAGGCCGGGGAGAGTTGGTTTAAGCTCCGGTAGGGTTGCACAGTCGCTTGAATATGTATTTACCTATAAAGGGTGGTATAATAAACCAGAGCAATATAAAGACATCATTGTAAAATCAAACGCCGAAGGTGAAATTCTAAGATTAAGAGATATTGCCGAAGTAGAAGTAGGAAGTGAGTTTGTTGATATTTATTCAAATAAAGACGGATATCCTTCATCTTCTCTAGTTTTAAAACAAATCCCGGGAAGTAATGCCAGCAAAGTCATTGAAAATGTTAAAGCGAAACTTGAGGAACTTAGAAAAGATTTTCCGCCCGGTATGAATTATGAAATCAATTATGATGTTTCCAAGTTTGTGGATGCATCAGTTGATAAGGTGATTCATACTTTATTTGAAGCGTTTATTCTGGTCGCATTTGTTGTGTTTATCTTTCTCGGAGATCTGCGGTCTACTTTGATACCTACTATTGCCGTTCCGGTTTCTCTGATCGGAGCATTTATTTTCATGCAGTTCTTTGGCCTGAGTATCAACCTCATCACTTTATTTGCATTGGTGCTTGCCATTGGTGTTGTTGTGGATGATGCCATCGTTGTAGTAGAAGCTGTTCATGCAAAGATGGAAGAAGAGTATTTGTCGCCCTACCAGGCTGTGAAAAAAGTACTCGGTGAAATCAGCGGAGCTATTATTGCCATCACTTTGATTATGACAGCGGTATTTGTTCCTGTTGCATTTATGACTGGGCCGGTAGGTATCTTTTACCGGCAGTTTTCTATTACCATGGCCTCTGCTATCGTACTGTCGGGTATAGTGGCACTTACATTAACACCGGTTTTATGTGCGATGATTTTAAAAAACAACCATGGCAAACCGAAAAGAAAAACACCTGTCAATCTTTTTATCAATTGGTTTAATAAAAAATTTGATAAGGTTACAGGTAAATATACAGGTCTTTTAAAAATCATTGTTCATCGAAGAGTCATTACTTTTGGTCTTCTTCTCCTTTTTGGGTTGGGTATTTTTTCAGTTGATAAATCCTTGCCAACAGGATTTATTCCCAATGAAGATCAGGGACAAATCTATGCGATTGTACAAACGCCTCCCGGTACAACGCTGGAAAGAACTAATGCTGTATCTCTTGAATTGCAGAAAATAGCAAAGACGGTAGAAGGAGTAGAGTCTGTTACTTCTCTGGCTGGTTATGAAATCCTAACAGAGGGAAGAGGATCAAATGCAGGAACATGTCTGATTAATCTTGCTGACTGGGATAAACGAAAATATTCGATTAAACAGATCATTGAAGAACTCGAGAAAAAAACAAAGGATATCGGTGCAATTGTTGAGTTTTTTGAACCACCTGCAGTACCTGGATATGGTTCCTCTGATGGGTTTTCTCTTAGGTTATTAGATAAAAGCAGTGATGTAGATTATCAGGAGTTTGATAAGGTCAATACCGAATTCATGGATAATCTGAAAAAAAGAAAAGAGCTTAGCGGTTTATTTACTTTTTATTCTGCCAATTATCCCCAATATGAATTGATCATCGACAATGAACTTGCCATGCAGAAAGGTGTTTCGATTGGAAAAGCAATGGAAAATCTAAACGTTTTAATAGGCAGTACTTATGAGCAGGGGTTTATTCGGTTTAATAATTTTTATAAAGTTTATACGCAAGTTGATCCTGAGTACCGAAAACTTCCAACGGATATTCTAAACTTATATATTAAAAATAACCGAGATGAAATGGTTCCTTATTCTGCGTTCATGACTATGAAAAAAACACAGGGGCCCAATGAAATCACGCGCTTTAATTTATACACGTCTTCTTCAATCAGGGGTGTGCCTGCAAGTGGATACACCAGCGCAGAAGCGATCAAGGCTATTCAGGAAGTAGCACAAAAAACCTTGCCGCAAGGATATGATATAGCCTGGGAAGGGTTATCGTACGATGAGGTAAGGCGCGGCAATGAAGCTCTTTATATTTTCATCGTTGTACTGGTTTTTGTATATCTGGTCCTTGCTGCTCAATATGAAAGTTTCATCATTCCACTTGCAGTCGTTCTTTCGTTACCGGCAGGTGTATTCGGATCATTTTTCTTATTAAAAATGATGGGGCTTGCAAATGATATCTATGCCCAGATTGGTTTAATCATGCTTGTTGGATTATTAGGAAAGAATGCCGTTCTGATTGTTGAATTTGCTGTGCAGAAACACAGACAGGGATCAACAGTATTGGAAGCTGCTATTGAAGGTGCAAAAGTTCGTTTCCGGCCTATTTTAATGACTTCTTTTGCTTTTATAGCAGGGTTGATTCCACTGGTAATTGCAACGGGAGCAGGAGCAATAGGTAACAGAACCATCGGTGCATCTGCATTGGGAGGGATGTTGTTCGGAACAGTATTCGGAGTCATTATCGTTCCAGGATTGTATTTCATTTTTGGAAAGCTTGCTGAAGGAAAGCAATTAATCAGAGATGAAGATGATAATCCATTGACTGAAGATTTTGTAGAAAGTCATTCCGAGAGTTCTATTAAAATCAGAATAAGAAAATTATTCACTAAAAAATCAAATAAAGATGACGCATCATAAAAAAATTGTCTATACCGGGTTATTTAGTTTGCTCTTTTTGTGGCAGGCTTGTAAAGTGCCGCTTCTTCTAGAGAAGAAAGAAAACAGAGATCTTACCGGAGCATATAATACCAAGACTGATACTTTAAATGTTTCTTCCATCAGCTGGAAAGATTATTTCGGAGATCAATATTTAATTGGACTGATTGATACTGCACTTGCTAATAATCAGGAGCTGAATATAGTTAAACAGGAAATTGAAATCAGCAGAAATGAAATACGTGTAAGAAAAGGAGAATATATTCCATTTGTAGGAATGACAGGCGGCTTAGGGTATGAAAAAATAGGGAAATATACCTGGAGAGGAGGTGTCGAAAAAAATCTCAGTAATACAAATCAACCAGAGATACTTGAATCGAAATCTGATTTCATTTTTGGCCCTTCTGCAAGTTGGGAACTGGATGTCTGGAAAAAATTACGAAATGCAAAAGACGCTGCTGTACAGAGGTATCTGGGTAGTATTGACGGTAAAAATTATTTAATAACAACCCTTATTTCTGAAATATCAAATTCATATTACGAATTACTTGCTTTGGATAACCTGTTACAAATTGTTCAGAGAAATATTGTTATTCAAAGTGATGCATTGAACGTGGTAAAAGCACAAAAAGATGCGGCCAAAGTCACACTGCTGGCAGTTAACAGGTTTGAAGCCCAATTACTAAGGACACAGAATCTACAGTATGATATCAAACAAAAAATTACCGAAACAGAAAATAGAATTCGTTTTTTAACAGGTAAGTCAACTTTATCAATTCAAAGAAGTTCTGCTGACTTTTATTCAGTATCTGTTGATTCAATACAAACAGGCATTCCTTCTCAACTCTTAATCAACAGACCGGATGTTCATCAGGCGGAGAAAGACATGGTTGCTGCAAAACTTGATATGAAATCTGCAAGAGCAAATTTTTATCCTTCTTTCAGAATAACAGCTCAATCCGGTTTTCAAGCTTTTAGTCCTAAATTTCTATTTAATCCACAAGCTTTAATATATAATTTAATTGGTGAAATTGTTGCTCCTGTCATCAACAGAAATGCGATTAAAGCGAATTATTACAATTCAGGCGCTAAACAAATTCAAACTGTTTATCGTTATGAACAAATTGTTTTAAATGCATATCTGGATGTGTTAAACGAAATGGTCAGATTAGACAACTATACTAAAAGTTTTCAGCTAAAATCAAATGAAGTGAATATCAGAAACGAATCTATCACCATTTCTAATATGTTATTTAATTCTGCCCGAGCCGATTATGGCGAGGTGCTTTTTACACAGGGTGAGGCATTGGATGCGAAGATGGAGTTAATTGAAATCAAGCTTCAGCAGCTGCACTCAAAAGTAAATCTGTACAAAGCATTGGGAGGAGGATGGAGATAAATGAATATTCATTCGTTTCACGGGAATGAACCTGTTCTTTTATCTGCTGCAAAAAAGATTATCTTGCAGTAGTCATGGCAAGAGAAAATAACAATCTGTCGATCCAACCGCTAACAGCCGCCGATAAGGAATTTGAAAATAATATCCGGCCGGCTGCCATGGAGGAGTTTTCCGGTCAGCAACAGATCATTGAGAATTTAAAAATATTCATACGGGCTGCCAAGCAGCGCGGAGAGGCTTTGGATCATGTACTTTTTCACGGACCTCCCGGTTTGGGAAAAACTACCTTAAGTAGAATTGTTGCGAATGAGCTGGGGGTTCAAATCAAAGAAACATCCGGTCCTGTTATCGAGAAGCCGGGAGATCTGGCGGGGTTGCTTACCAACTTAGAGCCAAATGATGTTTTATTCATAGATGAAATTCATCGCTTGAGTACAGTGGTGGAGGAATATTTATATGCCGCGATGGAAGATTTTCGGATTGACATTATGATCGATTCAGGCCCTAATGCGAGAAGTATTCAGATCAATATAAATCCTTTTACTTTAATTGGTGCAACCACAAGAAGTGGTTTACTTACAGCACCTTTGCTTTCGCGTTTTGCTATTAAATCTAGACTGGAATATTATTCTGCTGCAACATTGCAGAAAATAGTTCTTCGTGCAGCTTCCATTCTGAATGTGCCCATTACAGAGAAAGCGGCACTGGAAATTGCAGGAAGAAGTCGTGCTACGCCAAGAATTGCCAATGGACTTTTGAGAAGAGTGAGAGATTTTGCACAGGTACTGAATGATGGTCAGATAGATGAGGGAATTACCAAACATGCTTTAAAAGCATTGAATGTAGATGAATACGGATTGGATGAAATGGATAATAAAATCCTACTCACCATCATTGATAAATTCAAAGGCGGACCGGTTGGGATTACCACCATTGCAACTGCAGTTGGTGAAGAATCAGGTACTTTGGAAGAAGTATATGAACCTTTCTTAATACAGGAAGGATTTTTACAACGCACACCCCGCGGAAGAGAAGTAACTGCGAAAGCGTATGATCACCTGGGTAAGAAACCTCAGAAAGGGGGAGCGCCGGATTTGTTTTCATGAAGACCGAAAGACGATTAGTCCGGAAGACCGAGAGACCTAACACACTCTTGTCACTATTCTTTGGCGCGGAGAAAAGAGTAAAGGAGGAATTCGCAGAGTTTTTCTCTTGGTTAGGCTTTGCCAGATACTGTGATGACAAACAAATCAGCCCCGTAGGGGCCTAATATTTGTAGAAAGGATTTTATCAAAGAAATCACAGTGCCGTAGGTACGATATAAAATGTATTTAGTTGATGAGGGGTTTGGGTCGCCATCCTTTAATTATTACATTATCAAATTATCTCATTAGCACATCACCTCATTATCTTTTTGGCGCGGAGAAAAGAGATAATGAGGTTAACGCAGAGGTTAATTCTGAGAAACCTTTGCGTTCTTTATTCTCTGTGCTTAACAATCAGGAAGGGTTTATAGGGATTTGTTGTTGGTAAAAGAACTAAAAATCAATAACCAATAACTAACAACACCTCGTAACTCGTAACACATAACTCGTAACAAACTTTCAACCTCTATTCAAACTCCTCACTATCTTCTTAACAATAGCCGGCCCTTCGTAAACGAAACCTGTCCACACCTGAACGAGATTAGCTCCTGCTCTTATTTTTTCAAGTGCATCATCTCCCGTAAATATTCCACCACTTCCTATTAATGGAATAGTTTCATTTGTTTTTTCACGAATTGTTCTCATTACGCGGTTGCTGATTTCCTGTACGGGTTTGCCACTCAAGCCGCCTGCACCTATTTTATTTACTTGATCCTTACTTGTTACAAGCCCTTCTCGTGAAATGGTTGTATTCGAAACCACCAAGCCATCCAGTTTTATTTCCATTGCTAAATCGGCAATGTCCTGTAGCTGTCCTTCCGTTAAATCAGGAGCAATTTTTAATAACAACGGCTTAGGCTTGTCGCGACGGCGATTCAACATCTGTAAATAAGTGAGGATCTTATGGAGGCTTTCTTTTTCCTGTAACTCACGCAAACCTGGTGTATTCGGGCTACTCACATTCACCACAAAATAATCAACCAGATGAAAGAGTTTTTCAAAACAGAGTTCATAATCGCGAAAAGCATTTTCATTCGGTGTTTGTTTATTTTTTCCGATGTTTCCGCCGATGATCATTGTTGAGTCAGGGTTTGCTTTCCGCCATTCTGTTAATCTGCTTACAATAACATCTACTCCATCATTATTAAAACCCATACGGTTGATCAGCGCTTTGTCTTTCGGCAATCTAAATAAACGCGGTTTATCATTTCCAGCCTGAGGCAAAGGAGTCACTGTTCCTATCTCCACAAATCCGAATCCCATTGTTTCCAATTCTCTCAGGTAGAGTGCATTTTTATCAAATCCGGCTCCAAGTCCAACCGGATTTTTAAAATGTAAGTCAAACAAAGAAACAGGTGTTGAAGAAAACGGCGACAGTTGTTTCTGTATGATTTTTCTCAAAAAAGAAAATCCGCATAAAAAGCGGAATAGGTTCATAGAGAAATAATGCACAGTTTCGGCATTAAACAAAAACAGGAATGAACGTAAGATTGAATACATAACGCTGCGAAGATAATTTGCTCTTTGGAAACAAAATTTGATTTTAGTCACCTTTCCATTAAAAAGCTTTTCACCTAACTTTGATAAGGTCTTTTTATTCAACTTTTATTTTTCTTTCTATGCAAGAAGCCTATATCGTAGCCGGTTACCGTACAGCTGTAACAAAAGCCAAAAAAGGCGGATTTCGTTTTACCCGTCCGGATGATCTTGCGGTGACGGTCATCAAAGGGCTCCTTGCCTCTGTTCCTCAGCTCGAAGCCAGACTTGTTGATGATGTGATAGTGGGAAATGCTGTTCCGGAAGCGGAGCAGGGTTTACAGGTAGGAAGAATCATTGCG